>Ga0247844_1000130_pt1 | contig 151666 bp, 136 predicted proteins | sample LaCtaG_FD_192421 | JGI IMG/M metagenome (GOLD analysis project Ga0247844, IMG submission 192421) | Freshwater microbial communities from meromictic Lake La Cruz, Castile-La Mancha, Spain - LaCruzMarch201714.5m_1 | ecosystem: Environmental > Aquatic > Freshwater > Lake | place: Spain...
TTCCCCAACGTCCCACTCGTCCCCAACGTCCCACTCGTCCCCAAAGTCCCAACGTCCCCAACGTCCCACTCGTCCCCCTCTGCGCAATCCGTCCAAAACCGTCAACATCTTTCTGCTGTCGTCCCTTCTCCACAGCATCTCTCTCGCTAAGATTGTCTCATGGCACAAGACAATCCCCCCCACCAAGCCGATAAGTTCATTCCTGCCAATGGCAGCTATCGAAAGCTCCTCAGTTACCAAAAGGCCGAAATCATCTTCGACGGAACGCACTATTTTACCCAGAAACACTACAAGCGTTTCGACCGCACCATCGATCAGATGATTCAAGCTGCGCGCAGCGGCAAACAAAACATCGCCGAAGCAAGTCTGGCTTCTGCAACTTCTAAGGAAACCGAAATCAAGCTGACCAATGTCGCCCGCGCCAGCCTCGAAGAACTCCTAATAGACTATCAAGACTTCCTAAGGATCCATCACTTCGCCGAATGGCAGCCCGGTCATCCCTGGGTCGAACAATTGCGCACTGTCAATCGCCAAACCCCCAACCCCGATTACCGCACTTACCACTATTTTATCGAAAACCCCAATGCCGAGTGTAGCGCAAACACGCTAATCACCCTCATCAAAATCTGCACCTACTTGCTTACCAAACAACTACAGCGCTTAGAATCCGACTTCATCAAAAATGGTGGCCTTCGCGAAAAAATGACCCAAGCTCGCCTCAATTCCTTGCGCAATCGCAAACCCTAACCCGTCCCCAACGTCCCAACCGTCCCCAACGTCCCCAAAGTCCCACTCGTCCCCAACGTCCCACTCGTCCCCACCCCCTCCACCAAAATGAACAACTCATATTCACAAGATTTTACACAGAATCCTTGCCGGAATATATAATCTGACTACCTTTGCAGTCCCCTAAAAATGAGGGGTTGAACCGTAATTACAAGAAAACAAGCCGTTTATGCCTACCATCATGCAGTTGGTTCGCAAGGGTCGCGAGCAAATCGAAAAGAAGAGCAAGTCGGCAGCGCTGGAGTCCTCTCCTCAGCGCCGTGGGGTGTGCACCCGTGTGTATACCACTACCCCCAAGAAGCCGAACTCTGCGCTCCGCAAAGTGGCCCGTGTGCGTTTGTCGAACGGCAACGAGGTGAATGCCTACATCCCCGGAGAAGGTCACAACCTTCAAGAGCACTCGATCGTACTGGTGCGCGGTGGAAGGGTTAAAGACCTTCCCGGTGTGCGCTATCACATTGTTCGCGGTGCCCTCGACACTTCAGGAGTCGACGGACGTCGCCAGCGTCGTTCTAAATATGGGGCCAAGCGTCCCAAGCCCGGACAAGCTGCTGCTGCTGCCGCAAAAGGCAAAAAGAAATAAGCGCCAAGCACCTTAAGACAACATGAGAAAGACCCGCGCCAAGAAACGCCCCTTGCTCCCCGATCCCCGGTTCAATGACCCGTTGGTGACCCGTTTTGTCAACAATTTGATGTACGACGGCAAAAAGAGCGTGGCCTACGATATTTTTTATTCCGCCATCGATTTGGTGAGCGAGAAAACCCAGCGTCCCGACGGACTCGAGGTATGGAAAGAAGCACTGACACACGTCATGCCGCACGTCGAAGTGCGCAGCCGTCGCGTTGGAGGTGCCACCTTCCAAATCCCCATGCAAATTCGTCCCGACCGCAAGATTTCAATGGCCATGAAGTGGCTCATTCTGTACACCCGTCGCAGAAACGAGAAAACCATGGCTCAGCGCTTGGCGAACGAGATAATCGCCGCTTCTAAGGAAGAAGGGGCTGCTGTCAAAAAGCGCATGGATACCCACAAAATGGCCGAGGCCAACAAGGCCTTTTCGCACTTCCGATTCTAAAACCCACTCCTCCACCCCCCGGAAACCATGGCACGCGACCTTAAGCTTACACGGAACATCGGCATTAGCGCCCACATCGACGCGGGCAAGACGACTACGACCGAGCGCATTCTATACTACACCGGTATCAACCACAAGATCGGTGAGGTACACGATGGTGCGGCCACGATGGACTGGATGGTGCAGGAGCAGGAGCGGGGTATCACCATTACCTCGGCCGCAACGACCTGTTTTTGGAACTATCCGACCGATCAGGGCAAGGCGATTCCGGAAACCCAGCAGTATAAAATCAACATCATCGATACCCCCGGTCACGTTGACTTTACCGTGGAAGTAGAGCGCTCGATGCGCGTTCTCGATGGTGCTGTGGCTTTGTATTGCGCAGTGGGTGGCGTTGAGCCCCAGTCCGAAACCGTGTGGCGTCAAATGGACAAGTATCGCGTACCCCGCTTGGGATTCGTCAACAAGATGGACCGCAGCGGAGCCGACTTCTTCAAAGTGGTGGAGCAAGTGCGCGAGCGCCTTGGTGCCAATCCGATGCCGCTTCAAGTGCCGATTGGTGCCGAAGCCGACTTCAAAGGCGTGGTCGACCTGCTCACCATGCAAGGCATTATTTGGGACGACAGCACCCAGGGAATGACCTATGATATCGTTCCCATCCCCGAAGACCTTGTCGATACCGTAAACGAATACCGCGAAAAGTTGGTCGAAGCGGTTGCCGAATACGACGATCGTCTGATGGAGAAATTCTTCGACGATCCGAACAGCATCACCAAAGAAGAACTTCAAGCAGCCATTCGCGCGGCCACCATCGATATGAAGATCGTTCCGCTTCTGTGCGGATCGGCTTTTAAGAACAAGGGTGTTCAGACCATGCTCGACGCCGTAATGGCCTATTTGCCCGCTCCTTCAGACGTCGAAGCCATCACGGGTACCAACCCCAAGACCGACCAAGAAGAAGTGCGCAAACCGATGGCTTCCGAGCCTTTTGCCGCACTGGCCTTCAAAATTGCCACGGACCCCTTTGTTGGACGTTTGTGCTTTTTCCGGGTCTATTCGGGCAAGCTCGAAGCCGGTTCGTACGTGCAGAATATGCGCACCGAAAAGAAAGAACGGATTTCGCGCATTTTCCAAATGCACGCGAACAAGCAAAATCCAATTGAACTGATCGAAGCCGGAGACATCGGAGCTGGGGTAGGTTTTAAGGACATTCGCACCGGAGACACCCTCTGCGACGAAAAGTCCCCCATCATCCTCGAATCGATGAGCTTCCCCGAGCCTGTAATCGGTATTGCCATCGAGCCCAAAACCCAAGCAGACGTTGACCGTTTGGGCATGTCCTTGGCGAAACTCGCCGAAGAAGATCCCACCTTCCGGGTTCATACCGACGAAGACACCGGTCAGACCGTCATTAGCGGTATGGGCGAATTGCACCTCGAAATCATCGTCGATCGCCTCAAGCGAGAATTCAAAGTCGAGTGCAACCAAGGCGCTCCCCAGGTACAATACAAGGAAGCCTTGACCGCCATCGTCGATCACCGCGAAGTCTACAAAAAGCAGACGGGTGGCCGGGGTAAGTTCGCCGACATCGTCGTCAAAATCGGCCCCGCCGATGCCGAAGTGGTTGGTTTGCAGTTTAACAACGAAGTCAAAGGCGGTAACGTTCCCAAGGAATACATCCCCGCCATCGAAAAAGGCTTCCGCGAGGCCATGAAGAACGGTCCTCAGGCCGGTTACGAGATCGACAGCATGAAAGTGCAATTGCTCGATGGATCGTTCCACCCGGTCGACTCCGACGCGCTTTCGTTTGAATTGGCCGCCCGCATGGCCTTCCGCGAAGCCGGTAAAAAGGCCAAGCCTGTCATCCTCGAACCCATTATGAAAATTGAAGTGGTCACCCCCGAGGAAAACATGGGTGATGTTGTGGGCGACCTCAACAAACGCCGCGGACAGGTTCAGGGCATGGACAGTCGCAACGGCGCTCAGGTCATCAAAGCCATCGTTCCGCTCTCCGAAATGTTCGGATACGTAACCCAGTTGCGCACCATCAGCTCCGGCCGCGCCAGTTCTTCGATGGAATTCTCGCACTACGAGGAGACCCCGAAGAACATCGCCGAAGAGGTCATCGCCAAAGTAAAGGGGCAACCCGCCTAATCGTTCTTTCCCCAACATGAGCCAGAAAATCCGCATCAAACTCAAGTCTTACGACCACAATCTCGTCGACAAGAGCGCCGAGAAAATCGTCAAGACCGTCAAGAGCACCGGAGCCGTTGTCAATGGCCCGATTCCGCTCCCGACCAACAAGCGCATTTACACCGTGCTGCGCTCGCCGCACGTCAACAAAAAAGCCCGCGAACAATTCCAGCTTTCGTCCTATAAGCGCCTGCTCGACATCTACAGCAGTTCTGCCAAGACGATCGACGCTTTGATGAAGCTCGAATTGCCCAGCGGTGTAGAGGTAGAGATCAAAGTTTAATCCCAAGCACGTCAATTCACGCACCATGCCAGGCATCATCGGCAAGAAAATCGGAATGACCAGCATCTTCGCAGCAGACGGCAAAAACACCGCCTGCACTGTGATCGAGGTAAGCCCCAACGTGGTTACCCAGATCCGCACTGAAGATGTCGATGGTTACTTCGCCCTACAGCTCGCAGCTGGGGAGAAGAAAGAAAAGAACACCGCTGCGGGCGAACTCGGACACTTCCAAAAGGCCGGAACCGGCCCCAAGAGGGTAGTAGTCGAATACAAAGACTTTGAACGCGATCAGTTCAAACTCGGCGACACCATTGGCGCTGACTTCTTTACGGAAGGCCAAGTTATTTCCGTGGTAGGTACCTCCAAGGGTAAAGGCTTTCAAGGGGTGGTCAAGCGCCACCACTTTGCGGGCATCATGCAGGCCACCCACGGTCAGCACAACCGCTTGCGCGCTCCCGGTTCTATCGGGGCTGGATCGGATCCCTCGCGGGTCTTCAAGGGACTTCGGATGGCGGGCCAAATGGGCAATGTCCGGGCCAAAATCGCCAACCTCGAGGTACTGAAGGTAGACGTTGAAAAGAACCTCGTCGTGGTGAGCGGCTCCGTTCCCGGACCGAAAAACGGATTTGTAATCCTCGAGAAATGATGGAACTGATTGTAAAGAACACCGAAGGCAAGGAAACGGGCCGCAAGGCGGTTTTGGCCGACGAGGTATTCGGCATTGAACCGAACCAGCATGCCATTTATCTCGACGTAAAGCAATATTTGGCCCACCAGCGTCAGGGTACCCACAAAGCCAAAGAGAAGGGCGAAGTGGCCCGGACGACCAAAAAAGCCTTTAAGCAAAAAGGCACGGGCAACGCCCGTATGGGTTCTTACAAGAGCCCCGTTCAAAAGGGTGGTGGCAGTGTGTTCGGCCCCCGGGTTCGCGACTATACGTTCAAATTGAACAAGAAGGTCAAGCAACTCGCCCGCCGCTCGGCCCTGAGCCTCAAAGCCGGTAATGCCCAATTGACCGTACTGGAAAACTTCGATTTTTCCTCGCCCCGCACCAAAGATTTTGTGCAAGTGCTCAAAAATCTGGGAATCGAGAATAAAAAGTCACTCTTTGTGGTGGACGAAGCCGCAAAGAATGTATATTTGTCGTCCCGAAATTTTCAGGGTTCAGATGTCATAACGCCTTCTGAATTAAACACTTACCGCCTTATGAAGGCCCAAACGGTGGTGTTTACTGAAGCTTCGGTCGCCACCATCAACGAAGCTTTAAGCGGACAGTCATGAATATTCTGATCAAGCCGATCATTACGGAAAAGGCGACGGCCGACAGCGAGTTGCACAACCGCTTCAGCTTCGTGGTACACAAAAAGGCCAACAAAGTTGAAATCCGCAAGGCTGTCGAAGAAGCCTACCAGGTTCACGTAGAAGCCGTTCGTACGATGATCATGCCGACCAAGCGCAAAGTGCGTTTTACCAAGGGAGGTGTGATTGAAGGCGGAACCGGATCCTACAAGAAAGCGGTGATCGACATCCGCAAAGGCGAAACCATCGACCTCTATAGCAACATCTGATCATGGGCGTACGCAAACTCAAACCGATTACTCCTGGGCAGCGCTTCCGCGTCGTCAACGACTTCGCGTCGATCAGTCGCTCCAAGCCCGAGAAATCGCTCACGGCTCCCAAGAAGCAGAGCGGCGGACGGAACAACACCGGTAAAATGACCGTGCGCAACATCGGCGGCGGACACAAGCAAACCTACCGGGTCATCGACTTTAAGCGCAACAAATTTGGCGTTCCCGGCAAGGTGGCCGCGATCGAATACGATCCCAACCGCAACGCACGCATCGCCTTGTTGCACTATGTCGATGGAGAAAAGCGCTACATCATTGCGCCGAACGGACTCCAAGTCGGTCAAACGGTGGTTTCGGGCACAGGTTCCGCTCCAGAAGTCGGAAACGCTCTGTTCTTGAGCGATATTCCACTCGGAACGGTAATCAGCTGCATCGAAATGCGCCCCGGTCAAGGGGCCGTTATCGCCCGCAGCGCCGGTGCTTTCGCCCAATTGGCGGCTCGGGACGGCAAATACGCCATCCTGAAAATGCCGAGCGGAGAACAACGCATGATCTTGACCACCTGTATGGCCACCATTGGGGTGGTTTCAAACTCCGACAGCGGACTCGAGCGCTCGGGCAAAGCCGGTCGCAGCCGTTGGTTGGGCCGTCGTCCCCGCGTTCGCGGTGTGGCCATGAACCCCGTCGATCACCCGATGGGTGGTGGCGAAGGACGCGCATCGGGTGGACACCCCCGTTCGCGCCGCGGCATTCCGGCCAAGGGTTATAAGACCCGGACGCCCAAGAAGGCCTCGAATAAGTACATCATCGACAGACGCAAATAAGCCCCCCAACAAGGCAGATGGCACGTTCACTCAAAAAAGGGCCCTATATCCACTATAAGTTGGAGAAAAAGGTGCTCGACAATGTCGAGGCTAGCAAAAAGACCGTCATTAAGACTTGGTCGCGCGCTTCGATGATTTCTCCGGATTTCGTGGGTCAAACCATCGCAGTCCACAACGGAAAGACCTTCATCCCGGTCTATGTAACCGAAAATATGGTCGGTCACAAGCTCGGTGAATTTTCTCCTACCCGCAATTTCCGCGGTCACGGAGGCAACAAGAAAGACAAAGGCAAACGCTAAGCCATGGGCCAGAGAAAACAATTGAGTGCGAATGCACGCAAGGAAGCCCGCCGCACTGTGGCGATGGCCAGCCTGAACAACTGTCCGACTTCGCCGCGCAAAATGCGGTTGATGGCCGATTTGATTCGCGGAATGCGGGTCGAGAAAGCCCTGTTCGTGCTCAAGCACAGCGGAAAAGAAGCTTCTGGACGCCTCGAAAAACTGCTGCGTTCGGCTTTGGCCAACTGGCAAGCCAAAAATGAAGGCGAGCGCATGGAAGACGCCCTCTTGGTGATCAGCGAAATTCAAGTGAACGGCGGGCGTCAGCTCAAGCGCGTTCAACCCGCTCCCCAAGGTCGTGCCCACCGCGTGCGCAAGCGCTCGAACCATGTTCAACTGATCGTAGGTCCCGCCCAAGCGACTGCCGCAGCCGAGCCGATCGAATCGAACCAAGCAAACTGATGGGACAAAAAACCAACCCGATCGGCAACCGCCTCGGATACATCCGCGGATGGGACTCCAACTGGTACGGAGGACGCGATTACGGTGACAAAATCGCCGAAGACGCCAAAATCCGCAAATATCTCTACGCCCGTCTTTCAAAGGCCAGCGTGAGCCGGATCATCATCGAGCGCACTTTGCGCTTGGTGACCATCACCATTACCTCGGCCCGCCCCGGTATTATTATCGGCAAACAAGGACAGGAGGTCGACAAGCTGAAAGAAGAGCTCAAAAAGCTCACCAAGAAGGATATTCAGATCAATATCTTCGAGATTAAGCGCCCCGAACTCGACGCCAAATTGGTCGGCGACAGCGTGGCACGCCAAATCGAAGGACGGATCAGCTACCGCCGCGCCATCAAAATGGCGATCGCTGCCACCATGCGCATGGGAGCAGAAGGGATCAAAATCATGGTGAGTGGACGGGTCAACGGAGCCGAGATTGCCCGTTCGGAGATGTACAAAGACGGTCGTACGCCTTTGCACACGTTCCGCGCCGACATCGACTACCACGTTTCGGAAGCCCACACCACCTATGGATGCATTGGCATCAAGGTGTGGATCATGAAGGGCGAGGTCTATGGCAAACGGGATTTGAGCAATATGCTCCCCGCAAGCAAACCCACTCCGGGTGGCAAAGGACGCAACGAAGCGCCCCCCGCCAGGAACGAACGAGGAGGCGACCGCCGCGGTGGTGGTGGAGCCGGTGGTAATCGCAAACGCAAAGCCTGAGCGCACCCATGCTACAGCCCAGAAAAACCAAGCACAGAAAGACCTTCAAGGGTCGGATGAAAGGGGTGTCCCAGCGCGGACACACGCTCGCCTTCGGCAGTTTTGGCATCAAAACCATGGACGAGCACTTTATCACCGCACGCCAAATTGAAGCCGCCCGTATTGCCGCCAACCGCTTTATGAAGCGGGAAGGCCAGATGTGGATCCGCATTTTCCCCGACAAACCTATCACCAAGAAGCCTGCAGAAGTGCGGATGGGTAAGGGTAAAGGAGCCGTGGAATACTACGTATCGGCCGTCAAACCCGGACGTATTTTGTTTGAACTCGACGGTGTTCCGCTCGAAGTGGCCAAAGAAGCCCTTCGTTTGGCCGCCCAGAAACTCCCGGTTCGCACCCGTTTCATCGTGCGCCGCGATTACGTAGAAGAAACCCTCTGATGAGCACGCTGAAAGCATCTGTGGTCCGCGAAATGACCACCAAGGAAATCAAAGAAACCCTGACTGAGGAGCAGTTGAACTACTCCCGGATGAAGGTTTCCCACATCATTTCTCCTTTGGAGAACCCTTTGTTGATCCGGCAAAAGCGCAAGCTCATTGCCCGTCTTCAAACCGAACTGCGCCGCCGGGAACTCGAGGGCGCTACCAACGAACGCGCCTGAGTCCGAACATACCCATGGAAGAGCAGATTCAAAACAGCACCGACCGCAACCTCCGCAAGGAGCGTACCGGCATCGTGACGAGCAGCAAGATGGACAAGACGATCGTGGTCAGCGTCGAGCGCAAAAAGAAGCACCCGATCTACGGAAAGTTCATCAAGTTCACCAAGAAGTTTCACGCCCACGACGAGGAAAACCAGTGCAATGAGGGCGACCTCGTGCGCATCATGGAGACCCGTCCTTTGAGCAAGACCAAGACCTGGCGTTTGGTCGAGATCGTCGAACGCGCCAAGTAACCCCTTACCCAGACCATGGTACAACAGGAAAGCCGACTCAAAGTCGCCGACAATACCGGAGCCAAAGAAGTGCTCTGCATCCGAGTCCTCGGTGGAACGCGCCGTCGTTATGCCGCCTTGGGCGACACCATCGTGGTTTCGGTCAAAGATGCCAACTCGGGCGGAAACGTCAAGAAAGGGCAAGTGAGCAAGGCCGTTGTGGTCCGCACCCGCAAAGAAGTGCGCCGCGCCGACGGTTCCTACATCCGCTTTGACGACAACGCCTGCGTGCTCCTCAACGCCGCCGGCGAAATGCGGGGAACCCGCGTATTCGGTCCCGTAGCCCGCGAGCTGCGCGACAAGCAGTATATGAAAATTGTTTCCCTCGCACCCGAAGTGCTCTGAAGGCCATGAAGTATCCCATCAAAAAAGGCGATTTGGTATTTGTCCTGTCGGGCGATTCCAAACACACCAAAGACGAAAAGCCCAGCAAGGTGATCGAAGTCTTCTATGACGAAAATCCCCGCAAGCAACGCGCTTTGGTAGAAGGCCGCAACATCGTAAAGCGCCACACCAAACCCAGCGCGACCAATCCCCAGGGAGGTATTATCGAAAAAGAAGCGCCGATCCACATCAGCAATCTGATGATCGCCGATCCCAAAAGCGGTCAACCGAGCCGCATCGGCCGTCGGAAGAATGCCGAGGGCAAATCGGAGCGCTACGCGAAAAAATCCGGAGAAGCACTGAAGTGATGAAATACGTACCCAAACTCAAGCAGGATTTTCAAACCCGCATCGCTCCGGCCATGATGGAGGAGTTCGGCTACACTTCGGTGATGCAGATTCCCCGCCTCAAGAAAATCGTTCTGAGCCAAGGTGTTGGCCAAGCCACCGCCGACAAAAAGCTCATCGAATACGCCACCGACGAAATGACCCGGATTTCCGGTCAAAAAGCGGTCGCCACCTATTCGCGCAAAGACATCTCGAACTTCAAACTCCGCAAGGGGATGCCCGTCGGGGTGCGCGTAACCCTGAGGGGCGAAAAGATGTACGAATTCCTCGAGCGCTTGGTCTATACGGCCCTGCCCCGAATTCGCGACTTCAATGGCATCAAGGCCAATGGCTTTGACGGACGTGGAAACTACAACCTCGGCATCACCGAGCAGATTATTTTCCCTGAAATCGACATCGACAAGACGAACCGCATCTCCGGTATGGACATCACCTTCGTGACCAGCGCCGATACCGACAAAGAAGCAAAGGCGTTGTTAACCCACTTCGGACTTCCCTTCAAAAAAGGCAAATAAGACCATGGCCAAAGAATCAATGAAGGCGCGCGAGCGCAAAAGAGCTGCGATGGCTGCCCGATATGCGGCGAAAAGAGCGGCGTTGAAAGAAGCCGGAGACTACGAAGCCCTTCAAAAGCTTCCTAAGAATGCCTCGCCCGTACGCGCCCACAACCGTTGCAAACTCACCGGTCGTCCGCGCGGATATATGCGCCAGTTTGGTCTTTCTCGGGTTACGTTCCGCGAAATGGCTTTGAACGGCCTGATCCCCGGTGTGAAGAAGGCCAGTTGGTAATTTTTTGATTAGACCCGCAACACGATGTTTACCGATCCCATAGCAGATTTTCTCACCCGTGTGCGCAACGCCATGATGGCCGGGCACAAGGTGGTCGAAATTCCCTCTTCGAAACTGAAGGTGGAAATGTCGCGCATTCTCCAGGAGCAAGGCTATATCCAGAGCTACAAAGTAGTGGAACAAGCCCCGCAAAACCTGTTGAAAATCGCCCTGAAGTACGACCGCGCTACCAAAATGCCCGCGATCCAGAAACTCGAGCGCTTCAGCAAACCCGGTTTGCGCCGCTACAAAGGATCGCTCGAATTGCCCCGCGTCAAGAATGGATTGGGCATTGCCATCGTCTCGACCTCGAGAGGGGTGATGACCGACAAACAAGCCCGCAAAGAGAACGTCGGAGGAGAAGTCCTCTGTTTCGTCTACTAAAAATCGCCCCAGAACAGATGTCACGAATTGGAAAAGCCCCCATTGTCCTCCCCTCGGGAGTTGAATTCCGCAAGGAAGGCGATGTGGTTGTGGTCAAAGGCAAATTGGGCGAATTGCGCCAGACGATTCATCCTGCGATCCAGATTGAACTCGAAAACGGCCAAGTGGTATTGAGCCGTCCGAACGACGAAAAGCAAAACCGCGCCATGCACGGTTTGTATCGCTCTTTGATTTCAAATATGGTCAAAGGCGTCAGCGAAGGCTGGAAGGAACAACTCGAGCTGGTAGGCGTCGGTTATCGCGCTGCAGCGGCGGGTCAAACCCTCGATCTGTCGCTCGGTTTTTCGCACAACATCATGATCCAACTTCCTTCCGAAGTCAAGGTGGAAGCGGCCATGGAAAAAGGGAAAAACCCCGTTGTGACGCTGACCTCGTTCGACAAGCAATTGTTGGGCATGGTCACCGCCAAAATCCGTTCGTTCCGCCGTCCCGAGCCCTACAAAGGCAAAGGAGTTCGGTTTGTAGGAGAACAAGTTCGCCGCAAGGCAGGTAAATCAGCCGGTAAGAAGTAATCGATCATGGCACTGAACAAAGTAGAACGCCGCAACCGCATCCGCCGAAGAATTCGGGGGGTAGTGACCGGCACCCTGGAAATGCCCCGCTTGTCTGTGTTTCGCAGCAACGAGGAAATTTACGCCCAACTCATTGACGATGTGCGCGGAGTAACCCTTGCGGCCGCTTCTTCGCTCGACAAAGAGCTCAAAACAGAACAAGGCACCAAGACCGAGCTTTCGGTCAAAGTGGGCAAGTTGTTGGCCGAACGCGGCAAGCAAGCCGGTGTGGAACGCTGTGCGTTCGACCGGGGCGGATATCAGTACCACGGTCGCGTTAAGGCCCTGGCCGATGGGGCCCGCGAAGGAGGCCTCCAATTTTAATTCCGAGCTCAAGAGTCATGAAATTCAACAAGACGATAGAACGCGTTAAGCCGGGCGGGTTGGAACTCACCGACCGACTGGTGGCCGTACAACGCGTGACCAAAGTGACCAAAGGGGGTCGCACCTTCGGGTTTGCCGCCATCGTGGTGGTGGGCAACGAAAACGGGGTGGCTGGCTACGGTCTCGGAAAGAGCAAGGAAGTGTCGGAAGCCATCACCAAGGGTATTGAAGATGCCAAAAAGAACTTGGTTCGTTTGCCGATTGTCAATGCGACCGTTCCACACGAAGAAGTCGGGAAATTTGGAGGTGCCGAGGTATTTCTGCGCCCTGCTTCCCACGGTACGGGTGTAATCGCCGGTGGTGCCATGCGCGCCGTATTGGAAAGCGTAGGTGTACACGACGTACTCGCCAAATCAAAAGGCTCTTCCAACCCCCACAACGTGGTCAAGGCCACTTTCGAGGCTCTGATGAAAATGCGCGATGCCCGCGCTGTGGCTCGCCGCAGAGGCATCAGCATGGATCAAGTATTCAACGGTTAATCCGCACAACCCATGGCACGAGTACGAATCACCCAAGTTAGAAGCACCATCAAGCGCCCCGAGCGTCAGGTGCGCACCATGCACGCCTTGGGTTTGCGCAAAATGAACGCCAGCGTGGAGCACGAAGCCACGCCCCAAATTCTCGGAATGATCGATCACGTACGGCACTTGCTGAACGTGGAAAAAATTGAGCAATAAACCGCCCAGAAAACATGGATCTCAGCAACTTAAAGCCCGCAGAAGGCTCGACCCACAACAGCAAGCGCGTGGGTCGCGGACAGGGTTCCGGCAAAGGCGGAACTTCGACCCGCGGTCACAAGGGTGCCAAGCAGCATTCGGGCTATTCGCGCAAAATCGGTTTTGAAGGGGGTCAAATGCCGCTCCAACGCCGTGTACCCAAATTCGGTTTTACCAACATCAATCGCGTTGAATATACCGGTATCAACATCGACGTATTGCAGCGATTGGTCGACGAAGGCAAGGTAACCGAAGCCATCACCCCCGAAATTTTGAACGAAAACGGTTTGCTCGGCAAGCGCGATCGGCTCAAAATCCTCGGACGTGGTACGCTCAGCGCCAAACTGAACGTTACGGCCCACCAGTTTTCCAAAACCGCTCAGGCTGCCATCGAGGCCGCCGGTGGTACAGTCACGACGCTCTAAATTCCAGACCGAACCAGACCGATGAAGCGCCTGATCGAGACCCTTAAGAACATTTGGAAGATCGAAGAGCTCAAGAACAAGATCTTGCTTACGCTGGGTTTGTTGTTCGTGTATCGGCTGGGTTCCAACGTGGTATTGCCCGGTATTGACCCCAAAAGTCTGGCCGATTTGCAAAGCCAGAGTGGAACCGGATTGCTCGGCATTTTGAACGCCTTTACGGGAGGTGCCTTTGCCAATGCATCCATCTTGGCGCTCGGAATTATGCCCTACATCTCCGCATCGATTGTGATTCAGTTGTTGGCCATGGCCGTACCCAGTTTGCAGAAAATGCAAAAAGAGGGAGAAAGTGGTCGCCGCAAACTGAATCAAATTACCCGGGTACTGACCATCGGTATTACGATTGCGCAAGCACCGGGCTATATCGCCAACTTGATTCAGCAAAACGTACAGATTTCGATGCCCGCGGCCTTTTTCTGGCCCACGGCCATCATGGTGCTGACGACCGGAACGGTATTCGCCATGTGGTTGGGAGAGCGGATCACCGACAAAGGCATTGGCAATGGCATCTCTCTGCTCATCATGGTGGGGATTATCGCCAGCCTTCCCCAAGCCTTCTTCCAGGAACTCGCTTCGCGGTTTGAAAACAAAGGCGGTGGATTGGTCATCTTTTTGATTGAAATCGTCGCCCTGTTGGTGGTCATTATGTTGAGTATTGCACTGGTGCAGGCAACCCGCCGTATTCCGGTCCAATATGCCAAGCGCACCGCGGGTGGTGTTCAATACGGTGCCACGAGCCGCCAGTACATCCCGCTCAAGGTGAACGCTGCAGGTGTGATGCCGATCATCTTCGCACAGGCGATTATGTTTATCCCAGTGACGGTGTTGACGTACAGTGGATTGCAAGGAGAAGGAACCGCTTCGTTCATCACATTGTTCAGCAACATTCAGGGGTTCTGGTACAACCTGATCTTCTCGGTACTCATCATCCTCTTTACGTACTTGTATACCGCCATTCAGGTGAACACCAACCAGATGGCCGATGACCTCAAGCGCGGAGGGGGATTTATTCCCGGTATCAAACCCGGCAAGCCCACAGCCGAATTCCTCGACTTGGTTTTATCGCGGATTACGCTTCCCGGAGCCATCTTCCTCGCTTTGCTCGCCGTTCTCCCCGCTTTTGCGATGTCGGCTGGCATTATCAGTCAGTTTGCCTACTTCTATGGAGGCACTTCGCTCCTCATCATGGTCGGTGTGATTCTCGATACCCTGCAGCAGGTGGAGAGCTACTTGTTAAACCGCCACTATGACGGTTTGATGAAGTCCGGTCGAATTCAAGGCCGTGCGGCCGTAACCACGCCCAGCGTATAACCCATCCATGGCGAAATCAGGGGTCATTGAACAAGACGGAAGCATCATCGAAGCGTTGTCGAACGCGATGTTTCGCGTAGAATTGGAAAACGGCCACGTGGTGACCGCGCACATCTCCGGCAAGATGCGAATGAACTACATCAAGTTGCTCCCGGGCGACCGCGTCAAACTGGAACTCACTCCCTACGACCTGAGCAAGGGTCGCATCACCTACCGATACTGAACCCGCGTCAGCCCAACACACAGCAGCGATGAAAGTAAGAGCTTCTCTCAAGAAACGCAGTGCAGACTGCAAAATCGTACGGCGCAAAGGCAAGCTGTACATTATCAACAAGAAGAACCCCAAGTTCAAACAACGACAGGGCTAAGCCCCCATTAACTACGGTATGGCCAGAATAGCAGGCATAGACCTCCCGAGAAACAAGCGTGGTGAAATCGGACTCACCTACATCTACGGCGTTGGCCGCAGCAGAGCGCGCAACATCCTGAAAGAAGCGGGTATCGATTTCGATACCAAGGTTCAGGACTGGGACGACGATCAGCTCGCGGAAATCCGCCGAATCATTGGCGATGGATTCAAAGTGGAGGGAGAATTGCGATCGGAGATCCAATTGAACATCAAGCGATTGATGGACATTGGTTGCTATCGGGGCATTCGTCACCGCTCGGGTCTTCCGCTGCGTGGTCAACGCACCAAGAACAACAGCCGCACCCGCAAAGGCAAGCGCAAGACTGTGGCCAACAAGAAGAAGGCCACCAAATAAGCACTGAACCATGGCAAAGAGCAACTCCAAAGTCGTCAAAAAGCGCAAAGTCAAGGTCGATCCCCATGGCGAAGCGCACATCAATGCGACCTTCAACAACATCATCATTTCGCTTACCAACAATGCGGGTCAGGTGATTTCCTGGTCCTCTGCGGGCAAAATGGGCTTTCGCGGTTCCAAGAAAAACACCCCTTATGCGGCTCAAGTAGCCGCAGAAGATGCCGGTGGACGGGCCATGGAAGCAGGGCTGAAAAAGGTCAAGGTCCTTGTGAAAGGTCCGGGCAACGGTCGCGAATCCGCCATCCGCTCCCTGCACAACAGCGGAATTGAAGTGACCGAAATCGTGGACATCACCCCGATTCCGCACAACGGTTGCCGTCCCCCCAAGCGCAGAAGAGTTTAACCGCATTTAGAGCAGATCCCAATCCAATATGGCACGATACAGAGGCCCCAAGACCAAGATTGCCCGCCGCTTTGGCGAGGCTATTTTCGGCCCCGACCGCACCCTCGACAAGCGCAACTATCCTCCCGGACAACACGGTCAGGCGCGCAAGCGGGGTAAAAAGTCAGAATACTCGATCCAGCTTGCCGAAAAGCAAAAGGCCAAGTACACCTACGGCATCCTCGAGCGTCAATTCCGCAATATGTTTGAGCGCGCTTCCCGCCACAAGGGCATTACGGGCGAGAACCTCCTGCAGTTGTGCGAATCTCGCTTGGACAACGTGGTCTACCGTCTAGGCATTGCTCCGACCCGCCGCGCTGCGCGTCAATTGGTCGGTCACGCCCATATCACGGTGAACCAAAACGTGGTCAACATTCCGTCGTACAACGTACAGCCCGGAGATGTGATCGCCGTTCGCGAAAAGAGCCGTTCGATGGAGGCCATTACCAACTCGGTGAGTTCGAGCCGCAGCCGTTACGAATGGCTGGAGTGGAACCCCGAAACCCGGGTGGGTCGCTTTCTCAATATTCCGGTGCGCGATCAAATTCCGGAAAACATCAAGGAGCAACTCATCGTCGAGTTGTATTCGAAGTAATTCATTCTCTCCCTAATCGATTTCTCGCCCTATGGCAATCCTCCATTTTCAGAAGCCTGAGAAAGTTCTGCTGAACCACGCTTCGCCCACCGAGGGCCAATTCGAATTTCGCCCGCTCGAACCCGGATATGGCCTGACCATCGGCAACGCGCTCCGCCGTGTGCTGTTGAGCTCGCTCGAAGGCTTTGCCTTTACTTCGGTGAAAATTGAAGGGGTCGAGCACGAATTCAGCACCATCAAATTGGTCGTAGAAGACGTAACCGAAATTGTCCTCAACCTGAAGCAAGTTCGCTTCAAGCGACAAATCGCGGATCTCGAACTCGAGAACGTCAATGCTTCCTTCCACGGAATGGAGGTAATCACCGCGGGCGATTTGGGCAAATTCATCACCGGTTTTCAGGTGTTGAACCCTGAGTTGGTCATCTGCAATCTCGACCCGACGGTGAAGCTCGAAATGCAGCTCACCATCGAGAAAGGCCGCGGTTATGTGCCCGCTGAAGAAAACAAGAAGCCGAACACCCCCATCGGCACCATCTTCATCGACTCGATCTACACCCCGATCAAGAACGTGAAGTACAGCATTGAGAACTATCGCGTCGAGCAAAAGACCGACTACGAAAAGCTCATTATCGACATTGCCACCGATGGCAGCATTCATCCGAAAGAAGCGTTGACCGAAGCGGCCAAGACCTTGATCCAGCACTTTATGCTGTTCTCGGACGAGCGCATTTCGCTCGAAGAAGCCGCCCCAGCCGAAATCGAGAGTTTCGACGAAGAAGTGGTCCGCATGCGCCAATTGCTCAAGACGCGCCTTGCCGATATGGATCTGAGCGTACGTGCTCTGAATTGCCTCAAAGCCGCCGAGGTGGAAACCCTGGGCGAACTGGTGGGCTATACGAAGGCCGATTTGATGAAGTTCCGCAACTTCGGCAAGAAGTCGCTGACCGAACTCGACGAGTTGGTGGAATCGAAGGGGCTGCAATTTGGAATGGACGTGTCGAAGTACAAACTCGACAAGGAATAAGAGAAGATGAGACACGGTAAGAAGAACAACCACCTGGGGCGCACTGCCGCCCACCGAAAGGCGATGCTGTCCAATATGGCCTGCTCGCTGATCGAACACAAGCGCATCAATACCACTGTGGCCAAGGCCAAAGAACTCCGCAAATATGTGGAGCCTTTGATCACCAAGTCCAAAGACGATACGACCCACAACCGCCGTGTGATTTTCAGCTATCTGAAAAGCAAGCATGCGGTGACCGAACTGTTTCGCGAAGTCGCGGGCAAGGTGGCCGAACGTCCAGGGGGCTATACCCGGATCATCAAGACAGGCAATCGCTTGGGCGATAACGCCGAAATGTGTTTGATTGAACTCGTCGATTTCAACGAGTTGTACACGGGCAACAGAGAGAAGAAGACCGCGAGCCGCCGTAGCCGTCGGGGAGCGGGTAAACCCAAAGCCGAAGGCTCTGCCGTTGCGGCTGCGGTAACCGCTGCTCCTGCAGTAGAGGTGGTCGAAGCGGTGGTCGAGGCCCCTGTTTCGGAAGCTGAAGTCGCTATAGAATCGGTAGACACGGTCGAAGAAACCGCAGCAGAAGCTTCCACAGAAGCCCCAGCTGCGTCGACGGAAGCACCCGAAGAAGACGGAGCCGAAGAAAAGGCGAATGCCTGATCGAGCGAGAATATTTAAATGAATCGAGGGATGGCATCGGAAACGAAGCCGTCCCTTTTTTTTGGAGTTTTGCACCATGATTGAACACCGCCTCAAACCGGCCGTGCTTTTGCTCGAAGACGGTACGGTTTTTCACGGCACCTCGACCGACTGCGACGGCACTTCCTGGGGAGAAATTTGCTTCAATACCGGGATGACGGGGTATCAGGAAATTTTTACCGACCCTTCTTATTTTGGGCAAATCCTCGTGATGGCCAGCCCGCACATCGGCAACTACGGCGTGCACCGAGAAGAGTCGGAATCTGCCCAGATTCAAATTGCGGGGCTCGTGTGTCGCTCGTTCAGCGACTACACCTCTCGACCCTCGGCCGATTCAGACTTGAAAAGCGCGCTGAACCAGGCCGGAAAAGTGGCCATTCAAGGCATCGACACCCGAGCCCTCGTTCGCCATTTGCGCGATCATGGCTCGATGAACGCCATTTTGAGTACGGAAATCCTCGATCTGGAGACGCTCAAAGCCCAACTGCGGGAAGTGCCTTCCATGGACGGTCTCGAGCTCGCATCTCGGGTTTCGACTCGCGAAGCCTACGCACTGGGCGATCCCCAGAGCCCCATTCGCATGGCGGCCATCGACTATGGAATGAAACAGTCGATTGCGCGGCAATGGGTGGATCGAGGGGTGTACCTCAAGGTGTTTCCGATGAACACCCCGGTGTCCGAAATGGAAGCCTGGAATCCGAACGCCTACTTTCTGAGCAACGGTCCTGGGGATCCGGCAGCGATGACGGAGAATATCGAGCAAGTGCGCTCGGTTCAAGCCCTTGGAAAGCCCTTGTTTGGGATTTGCCTCGGGCATCAGCTATTGGCCTTGGCCAACGGACTCAACACGGAGAAGATGCACCACGGACACCGCGGCATCAACCACCCGGTCTTGAATCTGGAGACCGGCAAGGGCGAGATCACTTCCCAGAACCACGGTTTTGTCGTAACCGCCGAAAGTCTTGAAGCCCATCCGGAGGTGGTCTTGACCCACAGGCACCTCAACGATGGAACGATTGCAGGGATTCGACTGAAAGACAGACCTGTTTTTTCGGTGCAATACCATCCCGAGGCCGGTCCCGGACCCCGCGATTCTCGCTATCTTTTCGACCAGTTCATCGCTCTGATTTCACAAGCCGTCTGAACCCTATACCCATGTCGTACATCAGCCTGATCCATGCCCGTCAAATCCTCGATTCCCGAGGCAACCCCACCGTCGAAGTCGATGTGCTTTGCGACGACGGTTCCTTTGGCCGGGCCGCGGTGCCCAGCGGGGCCTCGACGGGGATTCATGAAGCCGTCGAACTCCGGGACGAAGACCCCGGACACTACCTCGGCAAGGGAGTCCTCAAGGCGGTACACAATGTCAATGAAGCGATCGCCGAAGAAATTGTCGGCATGGAGGTCACCGACCAAATCGGCGTCGACCAGCGGATGATCCAAATCGACGGAAGCGCGAACAAAAAGAACCTTGGCGCCAATGCCATCCTTGCGGTCTCGATGGCCGTCGCCAAAGCCGCAGCCCAGCACACCAACCAAAGCCTGTATCACTATGTGGGCGGCATGGGGGCACGCACCCTGCCGGTTCCGATGATGAACATCTTGAACGGAGGTTCGCACGCCGACAACAGCATCGACTTTCAAGAGTTTATGGTGATGCCGTTTGGGGCCGAGAGCTTTGAACAAGCGCTGCGGATGGGCACCGAGGTCTTTCACCACCTCAAAAAGGTCCTGAAAGACAAAGGTTATTCGACCAACGTTGGGGACGAAGGCGGCTTTGCGCCCAATATCGGCTCGAACGAAGAGGCCATTGAATTGGTACTCAAGGCCATTGAAAAGGCCGGTTATCGCCCAGGCGAAGACATTTGGATCGCCATGGACGCGGCGGCCAGTGAGTTTTATGACGAACACAAAAAGCGCTACGTGTTCAAAAAGAGCGACAAGCGAGAGCTCAGCTCGGACGAAATGGTCGCGTATTGGGCCGATTGGGCCAAGCGCTATCCGATTGTCAGCATTGAAGACGGTTTGCACGAAGACGATTGGACAGGCTGGAGGCGCTTGACCGAAACCCTCGGCGAGCAGATTCAGTTGGTCGGAGACGATTTGTTTGTGACCAACGAAGAGCGCCTCAAAATGGGGATCGAACAAAAGGTTGCCAATAGCGTTTTGGTGAAAGTCAATCAAATTGGTACCTTGACGGAGACCCTCAACACCGTCAACCTAGCCCATCGCAACGGATACACCTGTGTGATGAGTCATCGTTCGGGCGAGACCGAAGACAGCACCATTGCTGATTTGGCCGTAGCCTTCAACACAGGCCAAATCAAAACCGGCTCGGCTTCGCGTTCGGACCGCATGGCCAAATACAACCAATTGTTGCGCATCGAGGAACAACTCGGTGAGGTCGGTTTGTTTCCCGGTCGCTCGCTCCGCTTTTTGAAGTAATCCCCTGCCTGCTAAATGACCCCGCAACCCATGGACAAAATCAAAGAGAAGTTTTCAGAAATCATCGACCCGTCGATCAAAGAGGTCAAAGACTTTGTGGCGGCCCACGGAGACGAAAAGCTGGGTGAAATCACCGTCGCTCAGGTCTATCAGGGCATGCGGGGCATGTTGGCCTTGATTACCGAAACCTCCAAACTCGACAACGAAGAAGGCATACGCTTCCGCGGCTACAGCATTCCGGAGCTTCAAGAAAAACTCCCAAAGTATCCGGGGGGCGAAGAACCCCTGCCCGAGGGCATTTTCCACTTGATGCTCTTCAACGAATTGCCGACCGACGACGATGTTCGCCGGATGAGCAACAACTGGGCGCGCCGCAGTGTGGTGCCTACGCACGTTTTCCGGGTTATTGACGCGCTTCCGGGCCATGCCCACCCCATGACCCAGTTTATTGCGGGCATTATGGCTTCGCGCACCGAATCGGAATTCCAAAAGGAATACCGGGCGGGCATCGGCAAAAACGAGTATTGGATGCCGATGTTCGAAGATGCGATGAACCTGATTGCGCGTTTGCCCCGGATTGCGGCCTACATCTATCGGAGGACCTATCACAATAGCGAACACATCGAGCCAGATCCCAAACTCGATTGGGCCGGCAACTTTGCGCATATGCTCGGCTTTGAAAACGAGAGTTTCAAGGAAATGATGCGCTTGTATTTGACCATCCACGCCGATCACGAAGGCGGCAATGTATCGGCCCACGCCATTCATTTGGTGGGCAGTGCCTTGAGCGATGCCTACTTGTCGTTTACGGCGGGTATGGCGGGCTTGGCGGGGCCCCTCCACGGACTCGCCAATCAGGAAGTGATTCGATGGATTCTCGATATGCGGATGGAACTGGGAGGCGGGCTGCCAAGCAAGGAACAGATCGCGAGCTATTGCCGCAAAACGCTTTCGGAGGGACGGGTTATTCCCGGTTTTGGTCACGCTGTGCTCCGCAAAACCGACCCCCGTTATACCGCTCAGCGCGAATTTGCGCTCAAGCATATGCCGCACGACGAATTGTTCTTGATTGTGAGTCGGATCTACGAAGTGGTTCCGGACATTTTGGAGCAGACGGGCAAGGTCAAAAACCCATGGCCGAACGTGGATGCGCACAGCGGACAATTGCTGATGCACTACGGCTTGACAGAATATGATTTCTACACCGTGCTCTTCGGGGTATCTCGCGCCTTGGGCACCATGGCGAGCCTCGTATGGGACCGCGTACTCCAAATGCCACTCGAACGCCCCGGATCGACCACTACGGCGGCATTGAAAAAGCAATTTGGGATGAGCTAATCGAGCCCAACTCGATAAACCCAAGGGCGGGCGAAGCAATTCGTTCGCCCTTTTTCATTTCAAGGAGTTTCGAACGCGCCCGATCTGTTGTACCATGCGTTCGGGCTCAAAACGCTTCATGGTTAGGAGGTTGCTTATGGAGTGATTCAATGGCATCGCTGAACAGACCAACAGGTTTGTTCAATTTCCAGAAAGGCATGGGTCGTAACGCGTTTCTCGCTTCGGCTAATTTGGGTCATGACCCCAATCAACGAGGGATCGCAACTTTGTTTGAATAAATGAATTTTATCTATTCTAACTCCTTATTGTTGTATAATTGCGATTTTAAGAGTATTTATTTCATCTTATTTTAATATCTTTGGATAGTTAAGGAAAAAAATGAGCGACATCGGCCTTATTCCAACAGAAAAGATTCTCGAGCGGCTGCACTACGAAAACCCTTGGTGGATCAGTAGTGAAATACCCGAGGCTTACGGACAGCTCAGAAAACGCGCGTATTTCTCCTTGTTCTACCCTTTGATTGTAGAGCGGGATGTCCGCAGAGCCGTGGTGCTGATGGGACCGAGACGGGTTGGAAAAACGGTTTTGCTATTTCACTCCATCCAACAACTGCTCGCAGATCAAGTCCACCCGCATCGCCTTTTTTTTATCGGGATCGACAATCCCATTTATGTGCATTTGAGTCTGGAAGATTTGCTGAAACTCTGCAAGCAATCGCTCCATCGCGACAACTTCGATGGATGCTTCATATTCTTCGATGAAATCCAATACCTGAAAGACTGGGAACGCCATCTCAAAGTACTTGTTGACATGTATCCCCGAACCCAATTTGTAGTATCTGGTTCGGCAGCTGCGGCACTCAAATGGTACAGTACCGAAAGTGGAGCGGGGCGGTTTACCGATTTTATGTTGCCGCCCCTCACCTTTCATGAATACATCCATCTCAGACAATTGGATCATTTGATGTTTGACGACTCCATTTGGCTGGGGGAAAAGAAGGTGCCCTATACCCATACACACGACGTCAAAGCCCTCAACAAGGAGTTTATCAACTATTTGAATTTTGGGGGTTACCCCGAAGTGGTTATCAACGAAAAAGTAAGAGGCGACCTGGGGAGATATGTCAAAAGTGACATCGTGGACAAGGTGCTCTTACGCGATTTGCCCAGCCTATATGGAATTCGAGATGTGCAAGAACTCAATCGATTCTTCTCCTTTCTGGCGTATCAAACCGGACAGGAACAATCGTATGAGAAACTGAGCCAAGACAGCGGAATTCAGAAAGACACCTTGCGCAAATACCTCGACTACCTCGAGGCGGCCTTCTTGATTCAGGTGTTGCACAAAATTGACATCAATGCCAAACGGATGCAGCGCATTTCCCGCTTCAAAGTGTATCTGACCAATACTTCGCTGCGTTCTGCTTTGTTTTCTCCTGTGGTGGAAACGGATCGAGAAATGGGACCCATGGTTGAAACCGCTCTATTGTCTCAATGGATGCACCAAGGAAAATCGGATTTGACTTATGCCCGATGGAAAGAAGGCAGAAATGAAGGAGAAGTCGATTTGGTCCGAGTGGACGACAAAAGCTATAAGCCCTTGTGGGGACTCGAAATCAAATGGAGCAATCGCTATTTTGAGAAACCGGGCGAGCTCAAAAGCCTCCTCAATTTTTGCCAAACCCATCGATTCAAGACCGCCATGGTGACCACCCTCGATCAATGGGGAACCAAATCGGTGGCCGATGTAACCCTTTCGTTTATTCCAGCGGCGGTGTTCTGTTACAATGCGGGCTTACTTCAACAACAGAATCCGCTCAACTCTGCTACAACACCATCCCCACAATCACCGCGGTAAACAAGCTCGCAAACGTGCCCGATATCAAGGCGCGAAATCCCAAAGCCGCGATTTCGGATCGCCGGGACGGGGCCAGTACTCCTATGCCCCCGATTTGGATTCCGATGGAGGCAAAGTTGGCGAAACCACACAAAGCATAAGTCGCCATCACAATGGAGCGACTGCTTTCGAACAGGCCTTGCTCTTTTAAACTCGCCAACGACACATAGGCGACGAACTCGTTGAGCACCGTCTTTTCGCCCAAGAGCTGTCCCACATAGACCGAATCGGCCCAATCAACCCCCAACAACCAAGCCAAAGGCGCGAGTACAAAACCCAAAATCGATTCAAAACTCAAACGATCGTAGCGACCACTGCTCCATTGTTCGATTAAAGGGTTAATCCCCAACCAAGTGCCAATGCCATCGCCCAAAGCTGCATTGAGCATTCCAATAACCGCCACAAACACCAGCAGCATCGCCCCCACGTTGACGGCCAACATCAGCCCCTGACTGGTCCCTGATGTGAGCGCCTCCAAAGCGTTGACCCCGAAAGACGAGCCGTCGATGTGCTCTGTAGTTTGGGGTTCCTTTCTTTCTGGAATGATCATTTTGGCGCACAAAACGGCTGCCGGAGCGCTCATGACCGAGGCCGAAAGCAAATGCTTCGCAAACAAGGCCTGCTGTATGGGGTCATCTCCGCCCAAAAAGCCGACAAACGCCGCCAAAACCCCACCCGCAATGGTCGCCATCCCCCCCGTCATCACACAAAAGAGCTCGGAACGGCTCATCTGTGCCAAATAGGGCTTGACGAGCAAAGGCGCCTCGGTTTGACCCAAAAAGATGTTGCCCACGGTTGACAAACTTTCGGCCCCGCTCAATCCCAAAGCTTTGCGCATCAAATGGGCCAAGAAGGCTACAACGCTCTGTAGCCATCCAAAATAGAACAGTAGAGAGGTAAGTGCCGAGAAGAAAACAATTGTAGGAAGTACTTGAAAAGCAAATATATATCCCAAATTTCCACGCTCTTCAGCCAAATCGCCAAACAAGAATCGCGCCCCCTGTCCGGAAAACGAGAGCACCCAAACAAACGCCTTGCTGAATCCGTCGAATACCCAAGCGGCCGGAGCCCAATAGAGAATGAGCAGCGCAAACAAAAATTGAATGGCCAACGCCTTAAAAACCAAACTCCATCGAATCGAACGTCGGTCCGAACTGAACCAATACAACAACCCAATCAGCACACCCAAGCCCAAAAGTCCCCTCCAACCGTGCGACCATTGCCACGATTCACCCATCGCCATTGCCAGGCTTTCGCCGGAAGTCCGACTCGAAGCTTCAAGGCCCATTGACCCCACATCCAATTCAGTGCCCAATTTCAGGCGTTTTCTCTGCGGTCCAATTCGTCCCGCAAACGCGCGGCCAACTCGTAGTCTTCATTGACAACAGCCGCCTCGAGCAACTCCCGGAGCCGCTCGATCGTTTCCTGCGACCAACCGTGGGGCTTTTCGACTGGGGCGGTTTCGAGTTCCTCTTCTTCTTCGGAATCTTCTGCCGGGCTTCCCGAAAGACCGGAATACTCGTCCATCATTACGCCCGCCCTGTCGAGAATACTGCGGTCCGTATAGATGGGACAGTCCAAACGGGCTGCCAGCGCCACGGCATCTGAAGTGCGGGCATCGAGGGCTACGCTCTTTCCATGCGCGTCTTCGCAGAGCAAATTGGCGTGAAAGACCCCTTCTCGAAGGTCGTGGATGTAGACCTCGATGATGCGAATTGAAAAGGCCCGTGTAAAACTGGCGAACAAATCGTGGGTCAACGGGCGGGGAGGGTCGATCGAACGCTCGAGCGCAATGGCGATGCTCTGGGCTTCAAAGGCGCCAATAATAATAGGCAGGCTGCGCCCTCCGCCCTCTTCGCCCAAAATCAAGGCATAGGCCCCCGTTTGGGTTTGGCTATACGACAAGCCCTTGACCGCGAGCTTTACTTTGCCCATAGACCGTTAATGAGCCGACTTGAACGCCTTGACCGCCGCGGTCAACTGGGGCACCACCTCGAAGGCGTCGCCTACGATGCCGTAATCGGCTGCCTTAAAAAAGGGCGCTTCAGGATCGGAGTTAATTACGACAATGGTCTTGGAACCACTCACCCCCGCTAGGTGTTGAATGGCGCCTGAGATCCCCACCGCGATGTACAAATTGGGATTGATGGCAATACCCGTCTGCCCGACGTGCTCGCTGTGCGGCCTCCAGTGCATATCGGATACAGGCTTGGAACAGGCGGTACCGGCCCCGAGCACTTCGGCCAGTTCTTCGAGCATTTTCCAATTTTCGGGTGCCTTGAGGCCTCGGCCTCCCGAGACCACGATTTCGGCTTCGGGCAACGCAATGGTTCCCGAGGCCCGCTCGATCGAGACCTGCTGGGTCTTGGGAGCTCCGTCTGCGGCTTCGGCGGTTTCGACCACGGTCTGGACGGGGTGCTCTTTCAGTCCAATCCCATTGGGGACAATGGCGAGGATGTTCCTCGAGGCCTTGCTTTCAAAATGTGCATAACCCTTGCCCGAAAAGGCCCCCCGCTTGACGCGCATGGGTTGGGTCGAAACGGGCAATTCGATACACTGCGTAATCAGCGCCGCTTCGAGGGGTACTGAAACCAAGGGCGCGAGCGTCTTGCCATTGAACGAAGCCGAAACAACGAGAACAAGAGCCCCGGCTTTTTCAAACTGGGCCGACAAGACCGCGGCATAGCGAGACGCCTCAAACGAATTCAGTCCAGCATCGGCGATGTGCACCACTTTGGACGCGCCATAACGACCCAATTGTTCGAGATTGTCCGAACACGAGCCGAGGACCACAGCGACGGTTTCGGAGCCCATCATTCGACCCACGGCCGAGGCATAGCCAACGGCTTCAAACGTGGCCTTTTTGAAACGACCTTCCCAGGTTTCCGCAAAAACGACTACCGACATGGTGTTGAAATTGAATTAAATCACTTTGGCATTTTCGTGCAACTGGCGCACGAGTTCTTCGACCTGATCTGTCTTGAGCATCACACAGGCTTGTTTGCCCACGGGCTTTTCGAATCCAACAGCCCGGGTACGCTCGGCACCTGAGGCGGCTGAAGGACGCACCGTCAAGGGCTTGGTCCGAGCCGTCATAATCCCCCGCATATTCGGGATGCGCAGGTCCTTCTCTTCGACCAATCCTTTTTGCCCGGCGATCACCATGGGCAACGCGGCGGTCAATTTTTCGCGTCCGCCGTCGACTTCGCGGATCAATTCTGCACTGCCTGACTGGAGTTCCATTCCCACACACCCATTGACAAACGGCCAACCCAACAGAGCGGCGAGCATGCCGGGCACCTGCCCCCCGTTGTAGTCGATCGATTCGCGACCCGCCAATACAAGATCATAGCCCTGTTCGCGCACCAAGGCCGCCAACTCGGAGGCCACGGCAAACCCATCGGTGGGCTCTACATCGATCCGAATGGCATCGTCGGCCCCAATGGCGAGGGCTTTGCGGATGGTCGGTTCCGCCGCAGCAGGTCCAACGTGGACCACCGTAACGCTGCCCCCTTGCTGTTCTTTAATCCACAGCGCCCGGGTCAGCGAAAATTCGTCGTACGGATTGATAACAAACTGCACCCCTTGCGCGTCAAAAGCGCTTCCATCGGGGGTAAACTGGATCTTGGAAGTGGTGTCGGGTACGTTGCTGATGCACACAAGGACCTTCATAGCGATATCGTAGGGTTCGGAAGAACGGATGCACAGAGTGAATTGCGCGAAGATAAGGTGTTCCGCGGCTCAAGCAGGGAACGCTTCGGCCCGGCACGGGGTTCACAACCGATGCGGTCTTTTGCTCTTTCGGGTATTTGTAGATGTCTGGAATGGCGAACTACCTTTCCGATCCAATCCCAATTCAGAATCGATGTTGCGTATAGCGGGTGCGTTGATCGCGGTGTGTATCCTGTTTCAAACAGGGCTTTCGGCCCAAGACAAAACCCGGGAAACCCGGAGTGTCAAGGCATTTCGATCGCTGACCATCAGCGGAAGCTTTGTGGTACACGTGCGCGAAGGGGCGGTCCCCGAAGTGGTGGTGGTGGCCAGGGGCCCCGAACACGATCGCGTTCGGGTGGTTCAAACAGGAGACGAACTGCGGATTGACGGCCCAATACCCGACTGGGGCGGGATTGAGGCCGAATTGTACATCACGACGCATCAGTTGCAGTCCTTATCGCTAGAGGGCGCTATTCAACTGAAAACGAGCAATACCCTCCGGGGCGAAAGGCTCGACGTCGACTGCAGTGGGGCCTCCGAGCTAGAGCTCCTGACCGAATGCCCTGCCCTGCGCGTGGAATGTAGCGGAGCGTGCAAAGCCTTGCTGAAAGGCCAGAGCCAACAATTCGATACGGAACTTTCGGGCGCTGCTTCGATCGACGCGGTCAAACTCCAGGCCGAACGAGCTCATGTAGAAATGTCTGGAGCATCGCAAGCTCAGTTGCGTGTTGTGCAAAAACTCCAAGCCGAACTCAGCGGAGCCTCGGCGCTCAAATTGCTTGGCAAACCTGTCGAACTGGTCCAAAACCTGAGTGGTGCGGCCGAAATCTCCTATCTATGACTTCGCATCAAATCGATCCGGGCGTTCTGCGAAGGGCCCAGGAATGGCTCGACGGCCCCTATGACGAAACGTCCAAACAGGAAGTGCGGCGTTGGATGAACGAAGACCCCCGAGCCCTTACGGATGCCTTTTACACCGACCTCGACTTTGGCACAGGAGGCCTTCGAGGGGTCATGGGTACCGGGTCGAGCCGGGTTAACCGATACACCTTAGGCATGGCAACGCAGGGGCTGGCCAACTACCTCAATGCCCAGGTCGAAAAACCTCGGCGAAGCGTCGCCATCAGTCACGACAGCCGCCATCAAAGCCGGGCATTTGCCGAGCAAACCGCAGCCATTTTGGCCGCCAATGATATCGATGCCTATCTGTTTCCCGAATTGCGCCCTACCCCGTTGTTGTCGTTTGCGATCCGGGTTTTGGGGTGCGATGCCGGAGTCATGATTACCGCTTCGCACAACCCCCCCGAATACAATGGCTATAAGGTGTATTGGGGCGATGGCGGACAATTGGTTCCCCCCCACGACAAAGGGGTGATTGCCGAAGTCCGCAAGGTGGCTCCGGCAGCCATCCGCACCTCTGGGGGTTCTGGACAAGTGCGGGAAATAGGGGCAGAAGTAGACCGCGCTTATTTGGATTGGCTGCGGAGTAGTGCCTTGAGCGATGCCGGCAAAGAAGACCTCAAACTGGTCTTTACCTCCCTGCATGGAACGGGCATTACCCTACTCCCCAAAGCCCTGAGCGAAAGCGGGTTTACCCAAGTTCATTTGGTGGCTTCGCAGTCCGAGCCCGATGGGGCCTTTCCGACCGTCGAGAGCCCCAATCCCGAGGAAGCCGGTGCCTTGGCCGAAGCCGTGCAGCTCGCAGAAACGATTCAGGCAGATCTGGTCATCGGAACCGATCCCGATGCCGACCGAGTGGGCATAGCGGTGCGCGATTTCGAAGGGCGCATGCGGTTGCTCAACGGAAACGAAGCGGCGGCGGTATTGGTCGACTATTTGCTTCAAGGACATCAGGCTTCTGGGGCGCCGAATGACCAACGCTTTATTGCTTCAACCATCGTGACTACCCAACTTCTTCCCGCTCTTGCCGAAGAATATGGGGTGGAGTGTCCACAGGTACTGACCGGCTTTAAGTGGATTGCGGAGCTCATTCGGTTGCGCGAGGGCCGGCAGCAGTTTATCGGTGGAGGAGAAGAGAGCTATGGCTATTTGGTCGGAGACGCGGTTCGCGACAAAGACGCCATTGGATCGGCGGTTTTTCTCGCCGAGATTGCCGCCCAAGCCAAAGCCGAAGGATCGAGTTTTTACGGGCGATTGGTTGAGATTTGGCTTCGACATGGGCTGTTTGTGGAAACCGGGCGTTCGCTGACGTTGAAGGGGCAGAGCGGGGCCGAGGAAATTGCCCAGATGATGCACAACATCCGCGAAAATCCCCCCCTCGAATTGGACGGCTCGCGCGTGGTCGAAATTCGAGATTATCAATCGGGAACCGCGTGGATTCCGGGTACCTCTGCGACGTCCCACCTCGGTTTACCCGCCTCGAATGTCGTTCAGTTGCGCACCGAAGACGGAACCCTGCTCACCGCCCGTCCTTCGGGCACCGAGCCCAAAATCAAGTTCTATCTGGGGCTCAAAGCGCCGTTGTCGAGTGCGGAGGCCATTGAAACGGTGCGCGGCACACTCTTGGAAAAAGCCCGTCGGATCCTCGATCGAATGGCTCAAGCACCGGGTTCTTGAAGCCGAACGGTACCGTCTGGATATTTTGGTCATGTGCTCTGTTTGCGTTGATCGCGTATAGCGCTGGACTGCACATTGCCCCTATGGACGTCGATTCGGCTCAGTATGCCTCGTTGAGCCGGGAAATGCGCGATACAGGCGCCTACCTTGAAGTCCAACTGCGCGGCAACGACTATCTCGATAAACCCCCCTTGTTGTTCTGGCTGTCGTCTTTGAGTTTTGCGCTGTTCGGAGTCGCTCCGTGGAGCTTTAAACTCCTTCCGCTTTTGAGCGCCTTTTTTGCCGTGTATGCCACCGCGGCCCTCGGTCGATTGCTCTACGGTCCCAAGGCAGGATTCTATGCGGGGCTCATTTTGGGCACCTGCCAGGCTTGGTTTCTCTTTACCCTCGATTTGCGCACCGACACTCTCTTGAGCGCCTGGGTGATCGGAGCCACGTGGAAACTGGCTGCTTATCAAAAAAACCGCCGTTGGGCCGACGCGCTCTGGGCCGGATTGTTCGCGGGATTGGCGATGCTTTCCAAAGGTCCACTGGGACTGATGATCCCCCTTCTGGCTCTGGGCGGCAGCATCGTTGTGGAAGGCCGCTGGAAAAGCCTGCTTCGCCCAGGCTGGTATGCGGGTCTTGGGGTGGCCCTGCTCTGCCTGATTCCGATGGCTTGGGGCCTGTACCACCAATTCGATCTGCAACCCGACAAGGCGGTGTTGATGCCGACCCCCCATGGTCTCGAAACCCGAACCGGGATTTCGGGACTTCGGTTTTTCTTTTGGGAGCAGAGCTTCGGGCGGCTTACAGGCGAAAACGCGTGGAAAGACACCTCCGGCCCCTTCTTTTTTGTGCACAATTTTCTTTGGGCGTTTATGCCTTGGGCCTTGTTTGCTGTGGTGGCCTTGGTTTGGAAAATGGGTCGCGAATTCCGGGCATGGCGGGCCGGCACACCGACCGAAGGACTCGTCCTTTCCGGATTGCTTTTGCCGTTCATAGCGCTGAGCGCTTCCAACTACAAGCTGCCCCACTACATCTTCCCGCTGTTCCCGTTTGCGGCCTTGATTTTGGGGCAGTTCTTTGCCGAGCGAGCACGGGAATCCAAATCCCGACCTCTGGAAGCGGGGTTGGCGTCGGTTTCGTGGATCGTATCGATCTCGCTTTCGGGCGTTCTGCTCTTCTGGGTGTTTCCCAGCGACATAGCCGTAGTCGTGCTCAGCGCGATTCCTTTTGGATTGGCCGTCGTGTACATGCTCCGCGCCCGACATTATGAGCGCTGGTTGTGGGGAGCGGGTTTGAGTTCGGTGGGGGTCAATCTGGTGCTGAGTTTGCAATTTTATCCTCAGCTGCTTCAATATCAAGCGGGAACCACCTTGTCGGAGGCCCTGGTCGCCCGGGCGATACCCTCTGAGGAGGTCGCCTACCTCAGCGTGCACGCGTATTCGTTCGATTTTGGTATGCGCGCAGCCATCCCCGTCCGCCCCACCCTCGACGACCTACACCCTTCCGATCGCTTTGTGGTGGTGGACGAATCCGGATTGCGCAGTTTGCGCGAGGCGGGCTACGAACTCGGTACGATCATTAAACGGGCGCACTATCCAGCCACCCAACTCAGCGGTGCCTTTTTAAACCCCAAAAGCCGCTCGGAGGTCCTCAAAACGTGGTACGCGGTCGAATTGCTCCGCCCCCCGGCAGTAGCGAAATCGCGGTTTCCACCACCGTCGTCTGAACCGGTCGCGGAGGCGACAATCGAATTCCGAAACCCATTGGAACTTTGTCCCACTCCTTTTGAACGCACCCCATGAATCTCAATTTGCGCAAGGCTCTGCGAAACACCCCCCTCTTGGCTTCGACGGCCTTGTTGTTGTTCGGCTGCGGCTCCCCTCAAAAAGAGGCCTTGAACCGCTTCGAAACCCGCACCCACCGGGCGGTCCTTCATATTAGCGACAGCCTCGATCTGCCGTTTGAGGTGGCTTGGGAAATCGGTACAGATACGGTTTTGTACGTCATCAATGGGGGCGAGCGAATCCGGGTCGAAGAAATCCACAACGAAGGCGATACCCTGGTGGTCCATATGCCCGTTTTCCCGACCTATTTTCGACTGGGACCGGGCGAAACTGGATGGAAAGGCCATTGGTACGACCCCGATCGGGGAGCGGAATATCGCATTCCGGTGTCGTTTCAAACCGATGTTTACCGGCGTTTCCCTCTAGGTGCAGAGCCGGGGTATAGCCTCAACCACCGATGGGCCGTGGTTTTCGATCCGCTCGGAGCCAAACCGGGCAAGGGTTTGGGCGAATTTCGCCAAGACAGCGGGGTGGTGCAAGGCAGCATTTTGACCGAAAGCGGCGACTATCGCTATTTGACGGGAGCGCTCGATGGCGATCGATTGGAGCTGAGCACCTTCGATGGAACCCATGCCTATTTGTTTCGGGCGCGGATTCGGGCCACCGATCTCATTCAGGGGCATTTTTACTCGGGCAATCACCACAGCAAACCCTTTGAGGCGCGCCGGGACGACGGGTTTGAGTTGGGAAATCCCGACTCGCTATCGCAGGTGATGGCCGACGAATTCGCCTTTGCCTTTCCCCGCCTTGACGGTACGCTGATGGACCACAACGATGCCCAACTCGCGGGCAAGGTGCGGATCGTACAGATCCTCGGGTCTTGGTGCCCCAATTGCATGGACGAAACCCGGTTTTTCAACGAACTGCATCAACGCTATTCCGCTCAAGGATTGGAGATTGTCGGCATTGCCTTTGAGCGCTCTGACGAAATGGCCAAGGCTCGACCAGCCCTCGAAAAAATGATTCACGACCTCGAGGTGCCCTACCCCATCCTCTTTGCGGGCAGCACGGCCCAAATCGCGGAAAAATTGCCTCAGATTCAGCCTTTCCGAGGCTATCCCACCTCGGTCTTTATCGATGCCCAAGGCCGGATTCGCAAGGTCCACGCGGGCTTTAGTGGTCCCGGAACCAGTCGCTATGCCGATTATACCCAATCGACCGATGCGCTGGTGCGCCAGTTGCTGAGTGAAATACCCGCTTCGGCCCCGTGAATACACCCAAAGAGGAGCATCGGGGCTTGGCGCGTCAACTCAAAAAACGCCCTCCGGCCGATTTGGACTCGCGCATCCACACCCTGCACGAGGAAGCGTTTGAGCGCATCGACTGCCTCGCCTGCGCCAACTGCTGCAAGACCACGGGGCCCTTGCTGATCGAAAAAGACATCGAACGCTTGTCGAAGCGATTGCGCCTTAAACCCGCCGAATTTCAAAGCCGTTATTTGCGCAAGGACGAAGAAGGCGATTGGGTATTGCAAACCCTGCCCTGTCCGTTTCTCGGGGCCGACAACTTCTGTTCGGTCTACGACGACCGCCCCAAGGCCTGTCGAGAATATCCGCATACCGATCGGCGTCGGCAGGCGCAGATTCTCGATCTCAGTTTAAAAAATACGGTCGTCTGCCCCGCGGTGGCTTCGATTTTCGACCGCCTGCTCGAAACGCTTCCGGCCCCGCGCTGACCCCCCAACGATAGCGCGATGGTGGTTTGGTTCCGTTTGCTTAGTATTGTTTCCACCTAATCGAAACCCGCCCATCCATGGAACCCCGTCCCACCCTCTCTGCCTTCGCCATGGATCGCGCAACTGGCTGTATCTCAAAGGGGGGCTCTGGATCCTCCTCGGCATACTCGCGCTGATCTTTAGCCACAGCGTCACCTTGACCTTGGTGCGCGTTTTCGGATTGTTTGCCCTGCTCTCTTCGGCCAGCGGATTGGCCTCTTGGTTTTCGATGCGCAAAGAACCCGAAGCCCGGGGCTTGCTTATCCAAGCGCTAATCGACCTCGGCATTGGACTTATTTTGTTGCTCTACCCCAAGGCCACCGACATTCTCGGCATCGCTATGGGCATTTGGCTGGTACTCCACTCGTTTTCAGAGATGGAAGCGGGCTGGAAGTTGCGGCGTTGGAGCCCTGACGGAAACAGCCGCCTCATTTTCGGCGCGTTTTTGCTCGCGTTGGGCATTTTTATCGCGCTTAATCCCGCTTTGGTCTTGCGCTCGTTTACATGGATTGCTGCTCTAGGGCTCATCGCGCTCGGCGCAGCCATGGTGTTTATTGCGACCCGCCTCGGCAAGGCACTTCGACATCAATCGGAATAGAGCAAGTAGGCCTGACGCTTTCGTTTAAAGCGTTCGATTTCCGGTTTCCATCGGCGCGCTAAATCGTCGGCATCCGCTCCCGCGATCAGCGCCAAACGGAGTTCGTCGGTACCGGCCAAGGTGTCGAAATACGCATTGAAAAAACCGGCTTTGTCGGGGGCTTGGCGGTAGGCGTCGACCAACCAATACCAATACAATCCGCGGTGCACGCTCATATAGGCTCCGGCAAACGCCCGTAGATCCGCACCGTAGCACACCTCGTTTTGGTGGGGGGGTTGCGGGGCTTCGGCTCGTTTTTTCGGTTTGAACTCAAAACCCTGGGTCTCCATCCAGGGCGCCCCGACCACCTGAAACGGCCAATCGGTTCCCCGGCCAATGCTGACATCGGTCCCTTCAAAAAAGCAGAGCGAGGGATAGAGCCGAATGGCTTCCCAATTGGGCAGATTGGGCGAGGGGGGCAGGGCGGGCGCAAAACGGGCAGAATGCGTCCATCCGGTGCAACGTACTACGGTTAGATTCAATTGCTCCGCCCCCTTCAACCAGCGCTCGCCCCGGGCCATATTCGCGTATTCGCCCAAGGTCATTCCGTGGACTACAGGAACCGGGTGCAGCCCGACAAAACTTTCAAACCCTGGTTTGAGCACAGGGCCGTCGACATAATCTCCGTTGGGGTTGGGGCGGTCGAGAACCACGACGGGTATGCCTTTTTCCGCGCAGGCTTCGAGCACATAGCTGAGGGTGGAAACATAGGTGTAAAAGCGGGTGCCCACATCCTGCAAATCGAAGAGCATCACTTCAATCCCCTCGAGTTGGGCCGGGCTCGGCTTTTTGTTTTGACCGTAGAGTGAAACCACCGTCAACCCTGTTTTTCGATCTTTCCCGTCTTTGATTTCTTCTCCCGCGGCCGCCTTGCCTCGGAAACCGTGCTCGGGGGCGAAAATGGTGTGCACCGCTACCTCCCGCTCCAACAAGGCATCGATCAGATGTACCTCTCCCACCCTTGAACCCGCATTCGCGACAACCCCCACCTTGCGGTTCTGCACCAAGTCCGCATAGGCTTCGAATCGCTCTGCCCCCATTTGGAGGGGTTCGGGCTGTTCGCGGCCGACCATGGGCGGCTCTGGTATCGCGAGGTTTTTTCGGCTCTTGCAGGCCCCCAATACAGACAGCAGGCCAATGAGCAACAGATGGCGGCTGGACCTTCGCTGAACCCAGCCCGTATCCCATCCGCTATCTTTGAGCGGCCCCGCCCAAAACACGAGGGATTGCAGGGATTTTCGGTATGCGGTTTGAAGCATTTTTTGCGGCGCGTCTTTCGAGTGGGGACAATAATACGGTGTCGGGGCGGGCCGACCGCATTGGCACGGCCGCATTGGCCTTGGCGTTGGTGGTGATGTTGATCTCGCTGGCCACCGGTTTAGGGCTGCAGCGCGAAATCGCGGCCAAACTCACCGGATTTGGGGGCGAGCTCAGCATTGTCGACTACCCCAAAAACGACGAAAATACCGAGCCCCTCCAACTCGACAGCGCGCTCGAAACCGCCTTGAGCGCTCATCCGGGCATCGAATCTTATCAGCCCTCGGCTCGGAAACAGGGCCTGCTCAAAACCCAGGACGATTTTGAAGGAGTCTTGCTCAAAGGCATCGACGAGCGATACGACAAGGGGTTCTTAGAGCGCTATTTGGAGGTGGGGACCCTGCCGCGCTACACCGACTCCACCTACAACGACAGCGTGGTCATCAGCCGAACCCTGGCCGACAAAATGCGGCTGGGCGTCGACAGCGGATTTGCGGTGTTTTTTATCCGGCAGGCCCCCGACCCTCCCTTGGTGCGGAATTTTTGGGTGTCGGGCATTTATGCGACGGGCATGGAGGAAATCGATGCCCGCTTTCTCATCGCCCACCTCAAGCACCTGAACCGGCTCAACAAATGGGATTCCAACCAAGTGGGCGAAGTGGAAATACGACTCAAACCGGGTTTTGATGCGGCAGTAGTGGCCGACGAACTTCTGACTGAAATTCCGGCCGAAGCCGATGTGTGGACCGCCCGCGACCGCTACCTGGCGGTGTTTCAATGGCTGGACCTGTTCGATCTGAACATCTACCTCATCGTGCTGATTATGACCCTTGTGGGATTGATTAACACCTTGACTGCCCTGCTGATTTTTATGCTCGAGCGCAAGCGCACCATCGGGTTGTTGCTGGCTTTGGGGGCTCGCCGTGGGCAGATTGCCGCCGCCTTTCGCCGTCATGCGCTCAAAATGGTCGGGCGGGGCATGATCACGGGCAACCTCATCGGGCTCGGATTCTGTGGGCTTCAACAACACTTCGGTTGGCTGCGGCTCGATCCAGACGTCTATTACGTCGACGCCGTTCCCATCGCCTTCGAACCCTGGGCGATCCTCGGGCTCAATGGATTGATTTTTTTCGTGGCCTATCTCAGCCTAACGCTTCCGCTCCGGAGTTTTGCGCGAATTCCGCCCGTAGAAGCCCTCAAGGCGTTTTGAACCCGAACTACCTTTGACGCTCCAACCCAAGAACACCGCCATGCTCGCCCCGAACGTACACCACAGCATTCTCGAAACCATTGGCAACACCCCCTTGATCCGACTCAACAAGGTGGTCGCCGACCTCGAAGCCGAAGTATGGGCCAAGGTGGAGTACTTCAATCCTGGACACAGTGTTAAAGACCGGATGGCGCTCAAAATGGTCGAGGACGCCGAAAAAGACGGGCGGCTCAAGCCCGGGGGCACCATTATCGAATGCACCAGCGGGAACACGGGGATGGGGTTGGCCTTGGCAGCGGTGGTCAAAGGCTACAAGCTGATCTGCACCCTGAGCGACAAGCAGAGCAAGGAAAAAATGGACATTCTGCGCGCCATGGGCGCCGAGGTCTACGTCTGCCCTACCGCCGTCCCCCCCGATCATCCGGACAGCTATTATTCGGTGGCGCGTCGGTTGAACGCCGAGATTCCCAACAGCTTTTTCCCGAACCAATACGACAACCTCAGCAATACAGCGGCGCATTACGAAACCACCGGACCCGAGATTTGGGAACAAACCCAAGGGCGGATTACGCACTTTGTCGTGGGGGTAGGTACCGGGGGAACCATCAGCGGGATCGGGCGCTATCTGAAAGAAAAGAATCCGAACATCCAGATTCTCGGGGTCGATTCGTATGGATCCGTTTTTAAGAAATACCACGAAACGGGCATCTTTGACGAGAACGAGATCTACGCCTACATCACGGAAGGGATCGGGGAGGATATTCTGCCGAAAAACGTGGACTTCAGCGTGATCGACGCCTTCGAAAAAGTCAGCGACCGAGACGGGGCCTTGGCCTGCCGCGAATTGGCGCGCAAAGAGGGATTGTTTCTGGGTTATTCCTGCGGATCGGCCTTTCAGGGGCTGCGCCAAATGAAGCACCGGTTCAAGAAAGGAGATGTGGTTGTGGTGTTGTTTCACGACCACGGCAGCCGCTATGTGGGCAAGGTCTACAACGACGACTGGATGCGCGATCGGGGCTTTTTGAGCCCGAACAATCAACTGGCCAAAGACCTGGTCGATGCCCATCGGGGAACGCCTTTGCTCACCATCGGGAGCGGAGAGCCCGTGAGCAACGCCATTCAATTGATGCGCCGCTTCGGCATTTCGCAATTGCCCGTGGTCAAAGACGGGGTTTTTGCCGGCTCGCTGGACGACGCGGCCCTGCTCCTCGCCCTGAGCAGCGATCCGGAGTTGGTCCACAAACGCTGCGAGGAGATCATGAACCCGCCCTTTCCCGTGGTGGGACCGACCACGGGTACCGACGAACTGGTCAAGCTCTTCGACAAGCACACCCCGGCGGTGTTGGTCGCTCTGGGCACGGGGGGGCACCACATCATAACCCGACAAGACCTGATCCACGCCCTCAGCTAGGCCCGAGGCGATGTCGTTTTGGTTAGGACCGCGTTTGGACGTACCACCGCAGCGAATCATCTGCTTGGTCCCCTCTCTGACCGAATGGCTGTGGCATTTGGGGCTCGAGGATCGCGTGGTCGGAATAACCCGTTTCTGTGTGCACCCCCCTCATTGGCAGAACACCAAATCGCGGGTAGGTGGAACTAAAGATGTTCGCATCGAACGCGTAGCCGCCCTGAATCCCGACTGGATCATCGCGCATCAAGAGGAAAATACCGAGGCGGGGGTTCGCACCTTGGCCAAATCAACCCCGGTGTGGGTCAGCACAATCTGCGACCTCTCCTCTGCACTTGAAGAAATGGCAGAAATCGGACAGATTTGCGGTTCGGACGATTATGCCACGCGTTTTACCCGTGAATGGGAAACGGCCTGGCGCCACCGAAAGCGAGAAACCGAACGGCTTCGCACCCTCTACCTGATTTGGAAAAATCCATGGATGGCCGCGGGAACCGGGACTTTTATCGACGCCAATTTGCGGAGCATCGGACTCGAAAACGCCCTCGACCGGGCTCGCTATCCGGTATTGACCGAAGGGGACATCGCGCGGTTGAACCCCGAGCGCATCTTGTTGTCCTCCGAGCCTTATCCTTTTTCTGAGGCCGATCAATGGGCCTTGCAGCGAGCGTTCCCCGACACCCTTGTCCAACGAGTCAACGGGGAATCGTTTTCGTGGTATGGGGCCCGGATGCAGCACTTCGAGCCCTGGTTGATTCCCGATACGGAGGGTCTCTAGATCCTTTTAAAGCTTGGGTTTGGGAATATCGGCTTTGACCCGTTCTTCGAGCAGCCCTTGTTGAAAAGCGCGGAGCAAAATGTTCTCGATCAGCCGATCTTCTTCGTCTCCCGCTGGATCGTAGGGTTTTTTCAGATCAATGTCGTAGTACGACGCGGTGGCACCATACCAAAAAGCGGTCCACCCGCTTCGGTATTCTTTGAGCAGATCGTGGGGGGTCCGACTCGTTTCTCGATAGACCAGTTTGCAGAGAATCTGGCCTTCGGTTCGGGTCAGTTTGCGCAATTCGGGTTCAAAAGTCTTTTCAAGGTAGTCCTGAAACTCCCGAACGTACTTTTTCCGATCGCGCTTTTTCTTGATTTTCGACAACCGCATATTGAGGGTATCGAGTTGGGTTCCCGCGAGCACGGCATACGGGTAGACCTTCATCACCTTTCGCTTGAGCAAGAAGTAGCGTCGGCGCGCTTCGTCGGTATTGAAACTCGGAGTGGTGATGAACAACACCTCGTCGAGCACCACCAAGGGGATGGTGTCTTTGTCGATCACCATGGCTTGGGTAATGGCCCGACCCTGGTTTTTTCGGATGTAGTCAAACGTCGAATCAGAGGCCCCTCGGAGCGAATCTCGCTGGGCCCTCGCCCCAAAAGAGCAGAGCAATAGGGCGAAAATCAAGCCAATCCGAATCAAGACAGCGGTCCTCTTTGGGTTCTCCAAGCTGATACACCCGAGCCTGAATGAGCAGGCATCGCCGCCGCATCCGGACGCGATCCGCCTCCTTGCTCCATCCACTCGGCCAGCACCAAAAGGGCGGCCTGTTCCTCGGCTTCGGTCCACTGCGATTGGAGTACCTCTGGGCGGAAGTACTCTTCGACAAAATGCGTGTTGAAATTCCCGCTCCGAAACGCCGGATGGTCGATGGCAAAGGCGCCAAAACCCAGGGTGGTCTCCACCCCCGTAATTCGGTATTCGCGAATGGCGCGGAGCATCCGCTCGATGGCCTCTTCTCTATTGGCCCCGTAGCAACTGAGCTTGGCGATCATAGGATCATAGTACACCGGAATCGGCATGCCCGGTTCAAAACCATCGTCGACCCGAATGCCCGGGCCGTCGGGCCGCACATATTCGGTCAGCGTGCCGATGTCGGGCAAAAATCCGGTGGCGGGATTCTCCGCATACACCCGAAGCTCGATCGAATGCCCGCGAATAGAAAGATCTTCCTGCTTGAATGACAGGGCTTTACCCTCCGCTACGCGGATTTGTTCACGAACCAAATCCACTCCGGTAATCCACTCCGTTACGGGGTGTTCCACTTGGAGCCGAGTATTCATCTCGAGAAAGTAAAACTGATGGTTGGCGTCAAAGATGAATTCCACCGTTCCCGCCCCGCGGTATTGACAAGACCGGGCCACATCGACGGCCGCCTTGCCCATTTCGGCCCTGAGTTCGGGGGTCAATACCACCGAAGGGGCCTCTTCAATGACCTTTTGGTGTCGCCGTTGAATCGAACATTCCCGCTCGAACAAGTGCACCACATTTCCGTGGGCATCGGCCATTACCTGCACTTCGATGTGCCGGGGCGAAAGGACATATTTCTCGACAAAAACCGCTCCGTTGCCAAAAGCCGAGGTGGCCTCGCTCACTGCGAGTTGCATTTGCTCGCGAAATTCTTCTCTGCGGTGCACAATGCGCATTCCCTTGCCCCCGCCCCCCGCGGCCGCTTTGATGAGCACCGGGAATCCGATGTCGTGAATCAAGGCTTCGGCTTCGTCGATGTCGTGCACGGCCCCTGGGGTGCCGGGTACCAGCGGAACCGAAAAGGCCGAGGCGGCTTTTTTGGCCGAAAGCTTGTCGCCCATCAATCGAATGGCTTCGGGAGTTGGACCGACAAAAATCAAGCCCGCTTGTTCGACTTTCTCCGCAAAATCCGCATTCTCGCTCAAAAATCCATAGCCCGGATGAATCGCCTGTGCCCCCGATTGAAGCGCCACTTCGACGATCTTATCCATGCGCAAATACGATTCACTCGATGCCGGTGGACCAATGAGATAGGCCCGATCGGCAAAGCGGACAAAAGGCGCATCTCGGTCGGCTTCCGAAAATACCGCAATGGTCTCTATGCCCATTTCTCGCGCAGTACGCATTACGCGCAAGGCGATTTCACCCCGATTGGCGACCAATAAACTCCGTATTTCCATGGTGACGGTTTCCGTTTGATTCAAGCCACTTCCCCAAAAGTACGCACCCCGGAGCTCAGCGCTCTGCACCCTAGGGCGCGTCCCATCTAATTTTTAACATTCTTGCCCACTAGGACTACTCCAACCTATTCAGAATCTTGCTACATTTGATATTAACGATTTTTTATCACAATTCTGCTCCTAACCGCCATGTCTTCTGCCCTTCGGTTTTTCTTGTCCCGCCCCTGGGGAGCGAAACACCGCCCGAAATGGGAGCGGAAGGAACGGATTGTGGTTGCTTCGGGCTTGGCGTTGTTCGTGAATGTATTTCTGCCTTGGACGCTGGGTGCCCAAAGCCCTTGGGTTGACGTATCGGCCACGAGCGACTGGACATTCCCTGTACACAGTCAATTGCACAGTTACCGAGGCCTTTCGCTCGACCTACTCCAGTTCCGAACCCAGATCGGTACGCTAGACGAGAACGGCTTTTCCTTCATAGTATTGCCGAATCCGGATGGGGGGTTCGATACCTGCACCGTTTGGGAAGATCCAGTGCTCCCAGCCGGTTTAGCCGCCAAATATCCTGAGATTCAGACCTATTCGGGTTACCTCAACAGCGACCGCCGGATTCAAGTTCGGATCGATTTGGGCGCGAGGGGATTGCATGCCATGGTGTTTGGCAACGGAGCGCATTGGTTCGTCGATCCCGGTTTGAGTGGTGGGGCTTTGTCTCAATACGCGTCTTATCACAAGTTATCGGCCAAACCGTACTACACCTTTGTGTGTCACAATACGGATCCAATCGAGTTTCCCGGCATTGGGACAGCGATGGCGGGCAAGACAGAAGTCGCAGTCTCCCAAGGATTGAGAACCTATCGATTGGGGGTTTCGACCACAGGGGAATACGGATCTTTCCACGGCGGCCACGTTCCCACGATTTTGTCGGCCATCGTCACCCAGGTTCATCGGGTCAATGGGTTTTATTCCCGCGACCTCTCGATCAAATTCATGCTGGCCGAAAAAACGGATTATTTGTTGTTTTCGGATCCCGCCACGGACCCTTTCACCAATTTGGATCCATTTGCTTTGGTGCTGGAAAACCAATTTGTGCTCGATTCGGTTTTGGGCGATACCGCTTACGACATTGGCCACAACTTTGGGACGGGCACCGGAGGCTATGGTCCAGGATTGAGTTGTGCTGGGGGCGAAAAAGCACAAGGACTGGTTGGAGGACCTATACCTGTTGGCGACGCCTTTGACGCGGATTATCTCGCGCACGAAATCGGGCATCAATTTGGGGCCAACCACACCTACAACAATCCCTGCAACCGCATCGCTTCGGCCGCCTACGAACCGGGTAGCGGATCGACGTTGATGGGTTTAGCAGGGGTGTGTGCTCCAAACCTGCAAGACCACTTCGATTCGTACTTCCACCACCACAGCATTGGAGAAGTTCAGAATTTTCTCCAAAACGGTCCGGGAGCCCCTTGTGCACCCTTGGATACCAATCAAAATAGCTCGCCGGGGGTTTTGGTTCCCAGTTCTCATTTCGCGCTACCGCATTCGACTCCGTTTCGATTGAGGGGGTCGGCTGTAGATCCGGGGCAAACAGCGTGGTTAACGTATACTTGGGAACAGTACAATTTGGGACCCGCCGGAGCGCCAAACAGTCCTTCGGGAAATGCCCCATTGTTTCGAAGTGTACCTCCTACGGCCTCTGGAGAAAGGGTCTTTCCGGCGATGAAGAGCCTGCTGGACGGGGTTCCCTCTACGGGCGAACACTTGCCCACCTATGGGCGCACCATGCGTTTTCGTCTGGTGGTCCGCGACAACTATCCGTCGTCTGGCGCCTTGGGCACCGGTCAAGTCGATTGTACCGTCGATGGAAACTCAGGCCCGTTTGCGGTCGTACAGCCCTCTGCCAGTCAGGGATTCCATTGCCTTTCGAACCATGCCGTGTTGTGGTCGGTCAACGGCACCCATTTGCCCCCGGTCTCGTGTCAATGGGTCAACGTCTATTTCAGCCCCGACAACGGCGCTCACTTTTCCGATACCCTCGCCACGGGGATTCCGAACAATGGGCAGTGGAACTGGACCGTGCCAGACGGCTATGAAACCCCTGCGGGCCGCATTCTGGTCGAAGCCGTGGGCAACCATTTTTTTGCGCTTTCGGAGGCCTTCGAAATCCTCCCGAGTATAGGACTCGAAGAACCTTCGGTCGACGCTGCGCTTCGGGTGTTTCCCCAACCGACTCGCGCGGGCGGATGGGTGCACATAGCCACTCCCCTTTTGGACGGAGCGGAATGGACGCTGTGGGATTTGAGCGGAAGAGCCTTGGTTCAAGGACAGTGGAATCCTTTGGAGCCCCGATCCATTCGGTTGCCACCGGTCCTTACGGGCCACGTCATTCTGGGCATTCGCGAAGCCGATGGGACCGAGCGAAGGGCCAAAATCTGGGTTCTGCCGTACTAAAAGGCGAACCCCAATTCAATTCGCTTCTTAGTGGCTCTGGCCCGACGGACGGGCCGGAATTCCGACCGCGGTGGTATCGGGTGGAATGGAATGCGTCACGACCGCCCCCGCCCCAATTTTGGATCGGGCGCCGACCGTACAGTGTTGGAGTAGGCAGGCTCCGGTCCCAATCATCACTTCCTCTTCGAGGCCCACATTTCCGCTCAGATGCACCCCCGGCATCAAACTGCTGTAGGAACCAATGCGGACATTGTGCCCGACGGTAGTGTTGAGATTGAGCAAGACAAAATCACCAATGTCGATCTCGGTGGTCAAGGCCACCCCGGGGGCCAACACACACCCCTGCCCGATTCGATTTCGGGCCGGATCGAGGTTATGGACCGAAGGATGGATCAAGGTGGGGTAGCGCAACGGCCATCCTTGGATCCGACGGTGAATGCGGGCTTTCAGTTCGGGATCGCCCAAGGCCAAAACCACCGAAATGGGACCCAGATCGGCTACGCCATCGATCGAACAAAGCACTGTCCATCGCCCTACCCTCGTTCCGGGGGCGAGCGCGTCGTCGGCAAAACCCAAGAGGCGGTATTGAGCACCGAGCGAAGAACTGGCCACCATGGCCGCAATTTCGCGGCCCAGACCCCCTGCGCCCAAAACCAACAGATCGGTCAAGGCGCGGTGGTTTGGGATGGGACTGGAGCCACCTTTAAAGCCTCGAGCAAAACAGGAGCATATTGGGCCACGCCTTGTGCATTGAGGTGGCCGCTGTCGAACCAACACTCGGGTCGGGCAAAACGCGCGTCGTACCGCAGATCGGGTATCCCGGGATAGCGCTGGTGAAAATCCCTTAGATCGACATCAAAATCGCCAAAGGGGATGTACACGACCAATTCCAGTCCCGAAGCCCGATAGCGTTCTTCGAGGAGCTCGAGATAGCGCATCACCGGATCGAGACCGGCATCGGGTTGGGTTAAGTACGAAGTGCCCTGCATGGCTGCGGTATACTGTTGCATCAATTCCGACTGATGTTCGGAAAAATAAGCCGCCCTGCGCTGCAGAGAGCCGTCTTCCGGATGCTCGGCCAGTTCCCGGTCGAGCGCGTAAAACTCGGGGCGTTCACTGCCTTTGACCGATTTTTTTAAGGCCCCGGTGATGGCGTCGTAAATCAAATAGGACAAGAAGGGTTTGTTGAGCCCAATTTCGCGGAGCAAGGGACCGCGCATCCGGCTGAAGTAATAGGTCTCCCGAAAGTTGAACCCCAGACCCAATTTGGCCTCGAGCCCGAAATAGACCCGGGTGCCGGGGCTTATTTTCCCCTGTTCGGCCCGTTCGGCGATGGCCTCGAGATACAGCAAACTTTCGGTGGTGTATTGGCTCGGCCCCGAAATCAAGGTAATGGGCCGGCCCGAAGTCGCGCTCCACACCAGCGGATCGACGTGCCGATAGACATGGCTCGAACCCACCATCAAATCGCCCCCTGGCTGGGCCTGTTCGAGCCGGCGCATATTGGCTTCGTAGAGGTCGTTCCCTATCGGATCGCGTCCCCAATGTTGCCAGGCATACAAACCCCAGACGACCACCAAAGGAACGCCGACCACCTTCAATACCCACAGCAAAAACGAACGCATCAGAATTGGAAGTAAATAAATTCGGTCTCGATGTTGCGGAAATACGCAAACAAACAAAGCAAAATGGAGGCCATCAGAACCATATCGTTTTTCATCAGCCACGGCTGTCGTTCGTCTTTGCGTTGCACGTATTCGGCCAACACAAAGGGAACGAGAATCAACAAGCCCATCGCATACTTCTCAGGCAAATGAATATCCCATCGGCCCAATCCGGCCAAATACTCCAACGCATGCGAGGCGCTTTCGGCCCGGAAAAAGACCCAGGCCAAGGTGACCATCACAAAGGTGATCAACACCCCGGCAAGCTCTGAAAAGCTCGGAAACCAGCTGTTTTCGGCCAATACGCCACCCGTGTTTTTCCGGTTGAGATTGAAGACGAATAGGGGAACGTACAGCAACGCGTGGATGCCGCCCCAAATCACGAACGTCCAGTTGGCGCCGTGCCAAAAACCGCTGACCAAAAAGATGATAAAGATGTTGCGCAACGAGGCGTATTTCCCGCCCTTAGAGCCGCCGAGGGGAATGTAGACATAGTCGCGAAACCACGTAGACAGCGAAATATGCCAGCGCCTCCAGAATTCAGCGATGTCTCTGGAAAAATACGGGAAGCGAAAATTCGACATCAATTCGAATCCAAACAGCTTCGACAACCCGATGGCGATGTCGGAATAACCGCTAAAGTCTCCGTAGATCTGGAAGGCAAACAAAACCGCTCCTGTGAGCAAAACGGCAAAACCGTGTTCTTGATGGTTGGCGAAAATTTCGCTCACCAAGGGCGACAACGTGTCGGCAATGGCAATTTTCTTGACAAAGCCCCAAATCATCAATCGAATTCCATCGACGGCTTGGGTCTTGTCGAATTTGCGCGGTTGCAGAATCTGAGGCAAGAGCGCCACCGCCCTTTCGATGGGGCCGGCGACCAATTGCGGAAAAAACGACACATAGGCCGTAAAGGCAATAAAATCAGGCGTCGCCCGCAGTTCGCGTCGGTATACATCGATGGTATAGGACAGCGTTTGGAAAGTGTAGAATGAAATGCCGACAGGCAGGATGATCCTCAGCGTCGACACTTCCATCGTCACCCCAAAGGCGGCCCACGCTTCGACCCAAGATTCAATAAAGAAGTTGAAATACTTGAAAAAGGCGAGCAAACCCAAATTGCCCAAGAGCGAGATTCCCAAAAAAAGCTTTCGCCGTTTCGGGTCATCGGTGCCCTGAATGGCCAAGGAACAGATGTAATCGAGGAAAATGCTGAAGATAATCAACCCCAAAAATCGGTAGTCCCACCAGCCGTAAAACACCAACGAAGCGGCTGTAATAAGCAGATTTTGAGACCGAAGACTCTTAAATACAAACCAATACAATCCGAAAACGATAGGCAGGAAGATCAGAAACTCGGCAGAATTGAACAGCATTTGCTCAGGGGTTTGGACTCGGTTTAGCTGCGGCTAAGTTCGACAAAGGCCACAAAAAAAAGCCCCTCCTTTCGGAAGGGCTTCAACAGGTTTTCAAGATTACAATTTCAGGCTCAAACCGATCGAAATATCACGTCGGGGCTGGGAAACCACATTGGTCTGGTCATTGTTGATTTCGTTAATCCCCAACTGAGCGCCTGCAACAGTCGGGCGGGCTGGATCGTCCCACTTTCCATTCTCATTGGTGTCTTGATAAAACACCCGTGGTGCGTTGATTATATCTGAGAACGTCACAGAAGCACTCAACCGATCTGTAATTTTCTGAGTGTATTTAAAGTCCAAGATAGGGCGGGGATTCTCGTAGACATCATAAAAGCGGAATCCGCCGGGTAATACAGCGCCTACAATGGCAATTCTCGGCCCGACTTGGTTGAACAACAGGGCAAAGTCGCTTCCCCAATCTGGCTGATTGTATTGCAGACCCAAATTGATGATGTAGGGTGATTGACCTACCATGGGACGCTCTACCGTGGCCGTGGCATTGGGATCTAGAGAAACATTCACTAGATCGATTTGGCTGAAGATGTAGGATAAATTACCGAAAAACACCCAATTGTGCAATTTCGGGTTCTCACTAAACAAGCCAAAATCAGCCCTCCAACTCAACTCCACCCCATAAGCCGTTGCACCCCGCGCATTCTGCCAACTGATGTTCCGATCTTGGAACTGACCCGAACGCGTATCAAAATATTGTTCGATAGGGTTGGTGAAATCCTTGTAGAATACGCTACCCGAAACCATCTGCCCACGAGTGAAGTAGTATTCGTAACGAAGATCGTAGTTCATGATCTCGGTTTGCACCAGATCGGTATTACCCCGAACGTTGGCGAACAAGTTGTAATCGTAAAAGGCGAAAGGCGCCACTTCTCTGAATTCTGGTCTCGAGAGCGTTTGTGACCACGACACCCGAATATTGGAATTGTCGTTGGGTGAAATGACTACGTTGATCGACGGCAAGGGGTTACTGTAGGACTTTTCGTAGTTCACCGGCATGTTTCCGCCCACTACAGTATTCAGTTTCTGTTCGAAATTCTCAACGCGCACTCCTCCCACCATTCTAAGCCACTTCGTAAACTTGAGGTCGAGCTGACCAAAAAAGGCCAAATTGGTCGAACTGCCCGTGTACAAATCTTCGGTTCTCGAACGATCGTTGATGAACACCCCGCCAGCACCAATATTCCATGGACCGAAAATGCTGTCGATGGGTTGGGTTCCAATGGCTTGGTCAAAACCAAAAGCGGGGTCATATTCCAACACCCGGGCATCGAACAAACGATCGCGCATTTGATAATACCCCCCCACCTTGACCGCTTGATCGAGTCCCAACCACTTGAATCCCGCTTGAAGATTCGCGAAAAAGTTGTTGTTATCCTCGTCCAGCGTGCTATGGAAACGACCGCCGTTTTCGAGGTTAAAACCTTGAGAACCCCAGGTGGGCGGATCGATAGAACCTGTACCCCGTTGATACAACATCCGCTTGAGGTCCGGCGTTCTTTTGGTAATGTTGGCCAAGGACATGCCCCAGTCAATATCCCACTTAATTCTTCCCTCGGGCTTGATCTTGTGCCGACCCAACAACTGATTCACCCTCAACTGGCTGCTGGCGTAGGCGTATTCTGTATTGAACTGATCGGCTGAATTGTTATTCCGGCCATTGCGCACAGCAAAATCGTCTTCTGACACCACTGAAAAGCTCGAATTCAACGATATTTGGTTGTTTCCAAACTTGGCCGTCACACTACCCAAAGCTCCCCAATTGCGCTCCTGAGTGTTGATGAAGCCGTCGTCCAAAATCTCCAAAATCTCGTTGGTCGTATTCGGATCGTTGTAGTCTCCGGTGGGAATATTGAACTTGTAGCTCTCAATATCCTCAGAAGTATTCTTGCTTTCGTAGTTCAAGGCAAGGATGGCCCCCAAACTCCACTTTTCATAATTCTTTCGAATTCCACCGTCAATTCCCAACTTCAAAAAGGGCATAGCAGTAAGGGTCCGACGTTCCCATGAATTGTCGAAACCAAGCGATTGTTGGAACTTCTCTTCCTGCGACAATGCGGCATACTCTGCTGCCGATGCCGGGAAATCGGCAGGAAGATCTCGGCTTTCGCTCACCAAACCCAATTGATCCGCAAATCCGCCGCTTTTGTAATGTTGGAAATCACCGAAGGTGGTGCCGACGTTCATTCCAGTTCCCACGTTGACATTGAGAAAGTTCTTGTCCGGAAAATCTTTGGTCTGGATTTGCACCACCCCCCCGGCAAATTCGCCGGGCAGTTCGGGCTGAGCCGTCTTATAAACATATAGATTGTCGATCATCGAGCTCGGATAGAGGTCGAACGAAAACACCTTGCGGTCGGGGTCGGTACCGGGCATAATGGCACCATTGACCATGGCCAAGTTGTAGCGGTCGTTCAAGCCGCGGACAATCACATACTTTCCCCCTTCAATAGTGGTGCCGCTCGTGCGCTTGAGAATATCGGCCGAGTTGTTGTCGGGCAATTTGCGAATTTGCTCGCTCGACACCCCTTCCAACACAATCGCGCTGCGCTTTTGCGTAAGCTGAATGGCCTGGACCGAGTTGCGAACCGCCTCTGCGGTCACGGTAATCTCCGCCAACTGATCGGAGGCCGGTTCGAGCAATATATTGAGCACGGTGGTTTTGCCCGGATTGACCTTGACCCCAGAAATGGTGGTCTTTTGGTACCCGACGTATTGAACCACAATGTTGTAGGTCCCTACAGGGATCCCTTGCAGCGAATAGTTTCCGTCGAAGTCGGCATAGGTTCCCTTGCCTCCTTCTACGCTGATACCTGCATTGAACAACGTCTCACCGGACTTTTTGTCCTGAACTTTTCCGGCAATGGTCCCTGTTTGCGCCTGCAGGCCCAAGCCCACCAACAAACCGAACACGATTAGAGTAATTTTTTTGCTCATACTCTTGATTGGATTTGGGCTCGAAAGTAGCCTTAAGCCTCGGCCTGTAAGCGATTCCGAATACATCATAACAATTTCTTAATAGAAGCTCTTATCGGCTTAACATTCCTTAAAACTTTGGTAACAGCGAGGAAACCATCGCACGGTGCAGAGGGGGTCAAATTTGTTCCAAACCAAAACTCACCGTTATGTTCAACTCTATGAAGAAAGCCGGACTGCTCGCAGCGGCTGTACTCGCGGGTTCTGTGGCACACGCCCAGCTCCCCACCAAGGTTGTATCGGGCAACATCACCGCCAACCGCTCCTTCGTAAACGACACCATCTACCTGTTGGATGGCTTCGTTTATGTTAAGAACAACGCCACGATCACCATCGAGGCAGGTACCATCGTACAAGGCTACATCAACAATGGTGTCAACACCAAAGGCACCTTGATCATCACCAAGACCGGTATGATTGATGCCCAGGGCACCGAGTGCTCTCCTATTGTATTTACTTCTGCTAAGGCTCCTGGACAGCGCGGAACGGGCGACTGGGGTGGCATCATCCTCCTCGGCGAAGCTCCGATCAACGTATCTGGTGGCAGCGCCATCATCGAAGGCGGTTTGAGTGGCGACATCGCTGACCGTACCTACGGTGGCAACAACGCCAACGACAACAGCGGTATCATGACCTACTGCCGTATTGAGTACTCTGGAATTCCTTTCACCGCCAACAACGAAATCAACTCGTTGACCATGGGTGGTGTAGGTGCCGGTACCACGATCGACCACATCCAGGTTTCTTTTGCCGGCGACGACGCCTACGAATGGTTCGGTGGCAACGTAAACCACAAGTACCTGATCGCCATCGGAACCGTAGACGACAACTTCGACTGCGACTTCGGCTACAATGGCAAAGTTCAGTACGGCTTTGTAAAGCTGTTCAGCGGCATCGCCGACATTTCTCAGTCTGAAGGTTGGGAAACCGACAACGACGGAACCGGTTCAGGCAACACGCCTTTGACCGCTCCCAAGTTTGCCAACGTAACCATCGTAGGTCCCGAAGCCGACGGAGGTGTTGTAAACGCCCTGCACCAGCGCGCTGCCCGTATCCGTCGCAACAGCCGGACTGCCATCTTCAACACGGTTATCATGGAGCACAAAGTAGGTCTCCGTTGGGAATCGTCGGGTACGCAGAACGCCATTCGCGCCAACAGCACGGGTATCTATGGTAGCGTATTTAGCGGCAACACCGCCAACTACGCTTCTGAAGGAACCTTCTCTTCCACCGACTCTGTCGCGAAGTATGTTGAAATGCCTTCGAAAGGCAACACCGTATTTGCCGTAGGAGGTGCTTCGGCTACCGAACTCGGTCTGCCCGCGGACTACTACAGCCAAACCGGTTGCAACCACACCACCAACAACGGTTCGATCCTCCGCAGCGGTGCCAACTGGAGCTACCCCGGCGTAAGCGGCGACGCTTTCTTCGACAACGTTGCTTTCCGCGGTGCCTTCGGTTCTACCAACTGGGCTGAGACTTGGGCTGAGTGGAATCCCCAAACCATGGATTACAGCAACGGTGCCGTTACCCGCGCTCCCCAGATCGTTAGCTTCACCGCTGGCAGCAAGTACAACTACACCGTTAGCGTTTCTTCTGTAGCCGGTGCTACGGGTTATGCTGTACAGTTCCGTGCGGTTGGCAACACCAACTGGACTACCCGCACTGCCGCTGGTACCAACATCGTTGTAACCGCTCCCGGTCCTGGCGATTACGAAGTTCGCGCCGGTGCTTTGGTTGGCAACTGCTACTACTACAGCTGCCCCATCACCGAAACGGTAGATTGCTTCCCGATCACTGCCGGTATCGTTGTCTTCAAGGCTCCTTTCTGCGCTACGGCTCCTGCTACCTACCGCGTCAACTGGGCCGGTGGTGTAGGTACCCCGACCTTCTTGTGGAGCAACGGTTCTACCGCTCGTTCGATCACGGTGGCCCCCGGAACCTACAACTGCATCGTGTCCGACGCCTACGGTTGCTCGGACACCGCCAGCATCACCAGCAGCGCTCCCGCCGGATTGTTTGAATCAACCACTTTGGTTAGCGTAGTGAAGGCCGGTGCCAACTTTACGGTTACTTGGAGTCCTAAAGTGATCCCCGGTGCTACCGTATTGGGCTATCGCGCTGGATACCGTTTGCAAAACAGCGGTGCTCCTTTCACCAGCAGCGCTTTGCTCGGTGGAACCAGCCACGTATTTAACTTGAGCAGCCAGTGCAATGGCAACTACGAGTTCACCGTAACCGTACGCTACCAGTACACCGTTCAGCCAGCTCAAACCTCGGCTCCCGCTTGCTCGATCAGCCGTGGTCACAACAACGGTCCTTGCAAGGGCGAAGAAGGCATCGCCGGCAACGACGCTGCCAACAGCCTGAGCGTGTATCCGAACCCCACCAGCGGCGACGTTTTCGTAGCCCTGAACGGCGAAGAGACCTTGGTTGAAGTTCTCGACATCAACGGTCGCGTTGTGATGAGCAACCTCTTCAACGGTGTTGAAGCGCAGTTGAACATTGCTGAATTGGCCAACGGTATGTACATCGTCCGCGCTACCGCCGGCAACGAAGTCGCTACCGCCAAAATCGTAAAGGAGTAATCCTCCAACGCTTTTAAGCCGAAAGGCCGCCTTCGGGCGGCCTTTTTTTTGCACCTACCCCTTCGTAAATCGAAGGGAACTTTCCATTCGCATAACACCCACCCAACACCTTCCTAACCTTGCAGAACGTACTTTGCGGTCCAAACCAACACGCTATCACTACCATGAAGCAGTTCTTTCGAATCTTGGCGTTGGGCCTGGCGACCAGCCTGGGCTTAAGCGCCACGGTGCACCAAGTCTCCAACCAGGGACAGACGTTCGCACCCCAAACCGTCATCGTCCAAGTAGGCGACACGGTCAACTGGGTCCTTGCCGGCACCCACAATGTCAATGGACAGACTTCGGTGTATCCCGCCAACCCGGTTGGATTCTTCAGCGGAGCCGCTTCGTTGAACCAGACCTTTTCGTTCCAATTTACCACAGCCGGAACCTACACCTATCAATGCGATCCGCATGCCGGAGTCGGAATGATCGGGACGGTGATCGTTCGCACCAGCTTGAGCAATAGCTTGGCGGCTGGCGACGTGATGTTGACCGGTTACAACAGCGACGGCAACGACGGTTTGGCCTTTGTTGCCTTGGCCGACATTCCCGCCTACACCACTTTGTGGATTACGGACGAAGAGTGGACCGGTTCCGCTTTTGGAACGGGCGAGGGCGATATCTACTGGTACAACACGGTGTTGACCCCCGCAGGTACCGTCGTAGACTTGAGCCAGTTTCAATCGTCTCCGTTTGCCGCGGTAGCCACCGCCGGTGCAGCCGGTCGTGGAACCCGGGGCGCGATGGCCTTGGGTGCTAGCGACGAACAGGTGTACATCTACACCGGCCGCGAGCGGGCTCCCCAAACCTTCTTGACCGCCTTTTCGAACGAGAGCTTTACGTTTGGTGGCGCTACTTTGTCGGGCACCGGACTGACCGATGCCGTCAATGCCTTTAACATTTCGGGCGACGAAGACGTAGCCGAATACACCGGAACCCGCACCGGACAGACCAAGTCGCAGTATCAAACCCTGTTGAGCAACGTAGCCAACTGGATCAGCCAAGACGCCAGCGGAAACCAAGACGCCGATGGCATTGCGCCTGACGCTCCGTTTAGCACCACCTCGTTTACGATCAGCACGGGTGGACCCGGTTTGCAGCCTGTTACCGGTCTTTCGGTGGTCGCCAATGGCACCGACGAAGTACAAGTGAGCTGGACCAAGCCGATCGGAACCAACGGAACCGATTGGGATGGTGTCGTCGTATTCATCAGCGAGAACCCTTTTAGCGGTCCGTTCTTTACGAACAACACCCCCGAAGCCGCCAACTACACGGGCAACTTTAGCTACGGTGGCGGAACGGCCATCAACGCCACGGGTACCCCCAACACCGGCTTTACCATCTACCGCAGCAATGCCGACGCCAATGGCAATATCAGCATCGATGGTTTGACCGACAACACCACCTATTACGTTCGCGCATATGCCTACACGGTTGAAGCTGGCAACGACTTGTTCAGCACCGAAAGCAACGCCAATGGCACCACCGATTCGAACACCCCGCTCGGATCGGATTTGATGATTGTCGGTTCGGTCGACGGTCCCTTGACTGGCGGTGTACCCAAGGTCATCGAACTCTATGCCATCAACGCCGTCGCCGATTTGAGCGAATATTCGTTGAAGCTGTATGCCAACGGCAGCGCCACCCCGACCACGACCATTTTGACGAACCTCGGCAATGGCAGCTTGAACGCCGGTGACCGCTTTTATGTAGAAAGCACCACCACGGGCTTCTTGACCTTCTTCGGATTTGCTCCCGACACCACCGGATCGGTGTTCTTGAACGGTGACGATGCCATTGCGCTTGAGCGCAACGGAGTCACTATGGACGTGCTCGGCCAATTGGGTCAAGACGGAACCGGACAGTGCTGGGACTATTTGGATGGATGGATCTACCGCAACAACGGTTCTTCGCCGACCGCCACGTTTAACTGCGCCGATTGGACCTATTCGGGCATCGACGCCCTCGATGGTGCGACCAGCAACGGAACCGCTTCCAACCCTTATCCCATCGGAACCTACGGCATCGTTCCCACGGTCGATCTGCAGATCACCGAAGTGATGGCCGGTTCGGTGCACACCAACTCGAATGTAAACGGCGACTGGTTTGAAGTGACCAACGTCGGCGCCTCTGCCGTTAACTTGGCTGGTTTCTCATGGGACGACGACAGCAAATTGGTCGGAACCTATGTATTCCCGAACATCACGCTTTTGGCCGGTCAAAGCCTGATCGTCCTCGACGAAGACAGCGTAAACGTTCAAGCTTGGACCAACATCTGGAGCCAGACCCCGAACGGAATCAAAGTGGTGGCCCGCGATCAAATGACGCCTTCGGGTTTTGCCGGATTGAGCCAAAGCGGCGACCGCATCTATTTGTGGGATGCTTCGAATATGATTGTCGATACCATTGCCTACACCACCTATACGGCGGGTTCAAGCCGCGTTTTTGCCAATGGTGTTAACCTTGGGCAAAGTGTGAACGGGGTGAGCGGTGCCTACACTTCATTTGGCAACGACATCGGATCGCCCGCCAACTTGGCTCCGGTTACCTTGAACATTCCCGATTATACGATTGCCGACATCAACGATGTCAACAATATGACCGGAGTAGCCGACTCTGCAGGAGTCTATTGTGCCATTACCGGAGTTGTTACCAGCTGCGACTTTGACGGAAACGCCGGCTACAGCTTCTTTATCACCGACGGAACCGGATGGTTGAACGTATTCAACTTTGTTGATGTCAATGGGTATCAAGCCAACGTAGGCGATTCTGTTCGCTTTGTAGGAACCGTGACCCAGTTCAATGGTCTGCTCGAGATTGTGCCCGACTCCTTGGTTGTTTTGGACAGCATGATTGCCATCCCCGCTCCCGCCGTCGTAATGCACCTCGACGAGAGCACCGAAAGCCAGTACATCCGTTTGAATGGGGTATCGGTTCTCGACACGACGACATGGCCTGCACTGGGTGCGTCTGCCAACGTAGCCATCCTTTCGGGCATGGACACCTTGACTTTGCGCATCGACAACGACACCGATATCGACGGCAGCCCCGTCCCTACTGGAAGCTTCGACTTGATCGGACATGGCACGCAGTTCGATGCGAGCAATCCCTTTACCGAAGGCTATCAGATCCTGCCCTGCAGCCTGCTCGACATCGTTCAAGACACCTGCCCCACGGGCTACAATGTCATGGTGAACTTCGTCAACAAGTACGACTACTCGGTGGCCTTCTCGGCCATTCCCGGTGCCACGGGCTATGTGGTCGAGTACCGCTTGGTCGGAAACGCCAGCTGGACCACCCGCAATGCTGTGGGTAGCCCCAAAAATGTAACCGTACTCGGTCCCGGAATGTGGGAATTCCGCGTAGGTGCTTTGGTCAATGGAGTGTACGAATACTCGTGCCCCGTCGAAGTAATGGTCGATTGTTTCCCCATCACCGCGGGCATTGTGGTCTTCAAGGCTCCTTTCTGCGCTACGTCGCCCGCTACCTACCGGGTCAACTGGGCCGGTGGTGTAGGTACCCCGACCTTCTTGTGGAGCAACGGAGCTACCAGCCGCTCGATCACCGTTACCCCCGGCACCTACAGCTGTATCGTGACCGATTCGTATGGTTGTTCTGATACCGCTAGCATTACCAGCAGCGCTCCGGCCGGTTCGTTTGAATCGACCACTTTGGTGAGTGTTGTTAAGGCCGGTGCTTTGTTTACCGTCAACTGGAACGCCAAGGTCATCCCCGGTGCTACTGTATTGGGCTACCGCGCTGGATACCGCGTTCAAGGCAGCGGGGCACCCTTCACCAACAGCATTTTGTTGGGAGGAACCAGCCACGTATTTGACCTGAGCGCCCTGTGCAACGCGAACTACGAGTTCACCGTTACGGTTCGTTATCAGTACAGCGGCCAAACTGCGGCCACTTCGGCTCCTGCTTGTTCGATCAGCCGTGGTCACAACAACGGTCCCGGTGCCTGCAAGGGCGAAGGAAGCGTTGTCGCCAACGACGTGGCCAACAGCCTGAGGGTATATCCGAACCCCACCAGCGGCGACGTTTTCGTAGCCCTGAACGGCGAAGCGACCCTGGTTGAAGTCCTCGACCTCAACGGTCGCGTTGTTATCAGCCAGAACTTCAACGGTGTTGAAGCGCAGTTGAACATCGCCGAATTGGCCAATGGCATGTACATCGTTCGCGCTACCGCCGGCAACGAAGTCGCTACCGCCAAAATTGTGAAGGAGTAACCTCCACCCGCTTTTTTACGGAAAGGCCGCCTTCGGGCGGCCTTTTTTTTGTACCGAAATGGGAAATTTTTGTTGAAAATGGGAATCCCTTTTTTGGGGGATATATCACTTATTTATTCTTGTCATTCAGATACATATACAGGATTATAGACCCTCATTCTTACATTTCTCGTTAATAATCTTGTTGACAAATAGGTTAATTTCGTTTTCGAACCCTTTAAAATTTTTTAGTATTCATTATCAAGTGATTGAGTTCTTAACCATTGATTCTACGATAGGATTGGGCAGACCGTCACTCAAACGAATTAAAAAACTCTTAAAATTGACTCGAACAATTAACCTCGGAGTTCCACTAACCTCAAACCTATGAAAAAGTCTACCTCGTGGGGCCTACGTGGCCTTGCGGATGTGGGTGTTTCGCTTTCGCGCAACGCCTACCCCACCCTCGTACAAGACTGGTCGACCCGCATGGCGGCGCTGACTGGTCTTTTTTTATGGGCTTCGGCCTCTGCCTTTGGACAGTACTGCACAACTGGAGTAGGTCCGACCGATACTGCCGACTCGAACATCGATTCGGTGTACATCGCAGGCAGCACCTACAACATCTCGAAAGTGCCCAGCTGCGCCGCCACAGGTGTTGAAAACTACACGGCCACCGATTCCGTCGACCTGAATTCGGGGAGCAACTACACCCTTCAGGTGTCTTTGGGCTCTTGTTCTGGCTCGTTCTTCTCGGGCCGAGCTCAAGCATACATAGACTGGGACAACGACCAGTTGTTTGAAACCTCTGAGTCGATTGGCTCGGTAGCGTATTTGTACACCGACCTTCCGTTTACGAGCAATTTTGCCTTTCAGGTGCCCGCTTGGGTTCCCACCAGCGGACTGCGGATGCGCATCATTATGTGGGAAGGAGCCTCTGCATTCCCCCTGAATCCGTGCGGCAGTTTTACGTGGGGTACCGTAGTTGATTTTTCGGTCAACGTAACGAACAATCTGCCCTGCCCGGCACCGTACAACGTGGTCGCAACGGGCATTTCCCAAACCGGAGCCAATATTGGCTTCACGACCGGCGGTTCGACCCACCACGACTTTGAATATGGCGCTCCGGGCTTTGTGTTGGGTACCGGCACTCAAGTGCTGAACCAAACAGGCAACCCCTACGCCCTCAGCGGATTGAGTGCATCCACTTCGTATGACGTCTACGTGCGCGACAACTGCGGACTCAACGGAAACAGTGCTTGGAGCGGACCGGTGAGCTTTACCACTTTGGCTTCGTGCAATCCCGTAACCAATTTGGTGGGTCTGCCCACCGGTGATGGGGTGATTTTGACTTGGGCTGAAACGAGTGCATCAGACACGTACACTTTAGAGTACGGGACCTTGAACTTTGTCCAAGGCGCAGGAACCACGGTGGGCTCGGGTACGACCGAAGGCTACACCATCACAGGCTTGGCTGCAGCCACGGCTTATGATGTGTATGTCCTCAAAGATTGCGGTGTCAATGGCACTAGTACGTGGGTAAAGCTCAGCTTTACCACGGCGCGTCCAGTTCCCTACTCGACCGATTTTGCCACTTATCCCCCCGCCGGTTGGACCGAGCGCGATGGCAATATTGCCAATCCCACGGTGTTTACGAGCACTACCGCATCAGATTGGGGTGTTGATGGCTTCCTCAACGTAGGGACAACAGGCGCTGCTCGCGTGAATATTTGGAGCACAGGGCGCTTTGAATGGATGTGTTCTCCCACCATTTATGTTCCAGCATCGACGGGATATACCGTAAAGTTTGATATTGGCTTTACAGACTTCAGCAACAGCAATGCCCCTGAAGCGGTCACCGCTACCGACGACACGGTCTTTATTGTCGTCTCTACAGACGGAGGCGCTACGTGGTTGCGGAGCAATGTAATCAAGACCTATGTGCAAGGCTCCATGCCCAGCCATTTGGGTCAAACCGAATTCCTCGATTTGAGCGGATTCAGCGGCCCGATTCAAATCGGTTTCTACGGTGAGTCTACCGTGTCCAACTGGGACAACGACTTGCACGTGGACAACTTCAGCATTATTTCTACGCCCACCTGCGGCGAACCCACGGGCATCAGCAGTTCGAATGTGACCTACAATCAGGCCAACATTCAGTGGACCGCCAATAACCAATTTGGAGCGCCCCAAGATTTCACCATCGAATATGGGGTAACGGGATTTGCGCTGGGCACGGGTACGCAAGTGACCGATGCCGCTTCTCCTGCGACGCTGACTTCGTTGGCATCCAACACGACCTACCAGTACTACGTGCGTCAAAACTGTACGGGAAGCAATGGAAGCAGTGCTTGGGTTGGACCCTTCAGCTTTACCACCAATGTGTTGGTGAGCGGTGTCCAGTTTTGGAACTTCGAGAGCGAATCGACTACGGCTGTAGTGGGTGCCAATCCCGCGGCGATATTGGTCAACAGTTGGAGACTCTTCAATTTGCAAACCAGCTTCCGTTGGGAAACCGAGGACGCCAGTGGCACGGACGAGAACTCGACTTCCACAGGTCCCACCTTCGACAAAACCACGGGTGCTGTAGGAGGCAAATACCTCTTTACCGAAGCCAATGGGGTGTTGAACGACTCTACGTTTGCCATTACTCCCTTTGTGGACATTACGGGCATTACCGGCCCGGAACTCAACTTCTGGTACCATATGTATGGAGCCACCACGGGTACCCTCGCGGTCGACGTTTGGAACAACGGAGTTTGGCAGCGCAATCGATTCTCCTTGAGCGGTCAGCAACAAACCTCTGGCGCTGAGGCGTGGCGACAAGCCAAGGTGACCTTGGTCGGCCTTACCGGCGCGATTCAGGTCCGCTTCCGCGGTGTTCGTGGCTCGAGCTTTACCGGCGATATGGCCATTGATGACGTGGGTATCACCAGCGAACCTTGCCAGCCGGCGACCAACGTGTTCGTGGACAACATCACGGCCTCGAGCGCCCGCATCAACTGGATGTCTGGATTTGGGGTGAACCAATACCGCATCGAATACGGTCCCACAGGTTTTGCCTTGGGCACGGGTACCAGCGTTCAAACCAGCGGAAACGTCCGCAACTTGACCAGCCTGTTGGCCAACACCGAGTACCAGTATTACTTCGAAAACCGTTGTTACGGTGTCGATACAGTCCTTAGCGGTCCTTTCACCTTCCGTACCCTGTGCACGGGCCCATTGAATGGTACCGTAACCGTAGACCCAGGCATGCCCGTCAGCGCCACCAACTTCCAGAGCTTCCAAGCACTGCGTGATGGTTTGTCGATTTGCGGCATCAATGGCCCCGTAACCGTCAATGTGAAGGAGGGCATTTATGGTCGCTTCCAGCTCGACAGCATTCCCGGATCCTCGACCATCAACACGGTAACGATTCGTTCGAATCCGTTGAATGTGGGCGATGTCATTCTTCAAGCCACCGCATTGGTCGCTGCGGACAACTACCTGATCCGTCTGTTTGATGTCGACCATGTACGCATTCAAGATTTGGTGTTTGATCCCCAAGGTGGCACCTATGGACGCGGTGTAGTCTTTGAAGGAGGCAACAACAATATCCAAATCACGAACAACACCTTCAATGGAGAAGGGCTTGCCGCCAGCACGAACAACGCCTCCATTTTCGACAACTCCGGATTGGCCAACCGATCTACCGATGTGTTGATCGATGGCAACACCATCGACGATGCATCGTACGGTATCTATTCGATTGGGGTCGGTTCTACGGACTTCCAACGCAATTGGACCATCACCAACAACACCATCGGAGCGGCCAACTATGGCGTGTACCTCCAGTATATGGATTCCGTTGTAGTGGAGGACAATACGATCCGACCCGCCACGGTTTTGGCTTCCAACAGCACTTCGTATGGCGTCTATGCCTTGACCGAAAACGGTATGATCGATGTAATCGGCAACGACATTGTCCGCAATGGTTCATCGACCAACTACGGGGTCTACTTGATCAACGCTGATGGCTTCAGCCTGAATTATATGCAGATTGCCAACAACAGCATTGCCTTGACCGGGGGTACGGCTTCGTCGACCCAGTATGGTATTTGGGTAAGCAACTGTTCGTTTACCGAAGTGTTGTTCAACTCGGTGAATGTAACGATCGGATCTGCAACTACTTCGCGTCCGCTGTACGTAACCCGGAGCACTGTGGCTCCCATCGCTACCGATCTGCGCATTCTGAACAACGCCTTTGTCAACAACACGGGCTACGCTGCTGAATTGGCTCCGGCTACTTATACGGCCTACATCACGGCCATGAACCACAACGCGTATTTTACGAACGGTGTCAACAAGATCCGCGCCAACGCGATCAACTACACCGATGTGGAATCGTTCTTCGTGTTCAGCTCATTCGATGCCAACTCTTTGTTGGGCAATCCGGGCTTCACAGGACCGAGCAATTTGCTCCCCACCAATGGTTTCTTGAACGAAGGTGGAACACCCTTTGGTGATATCACCGACGACATCGAGGGCAATTTGCGGAGCTTGACCGTTCCGGACATCGGTTGTTATGAATATGCGCCTCCGGCTTGTCCGGTTGCCATTTCGGTGGGAACCTATGCCCTCGACGACTCGCTCTACACCCTGTACAACCACCTCGGCATTCGCTGGAAGAATGGTGGGGGTACCACCCGCAGCTTGCGCTGGGGCCCCGCCGGAACAGATCCCGACTCGATGACCAACATTGTGACGGGCATTACCGACTCGTTCTATGTGGTCTCGGGCTTGACCTCGGGTGTTTCGTATAGCTTCTATGTCCGCGAATTCTGTTCGGCGTTCGACTCTTCCGACTACTCGAGCGTATTCTCGGCGAGCACGGTTTGCCCAGTGGCTACTGCACTTTCGGTGGTCAGCGGCTCTACGACTTCGTCTTCGGTTCAACTGCGTTGGAGAGCGGGCAACTATGGCAGCGGGTTTACCGTGGTCTATGGTCCGGCCAACTTCAACCCGGTCGGAGGAGGCATCTTGATCGAAAATGTCCTCGATACGTTCGTTACTGTGTCGGGATTGATGGCCAATACCAACTACGATTTCTATGTTCGGAGTTTCTGTTCGGCCAACGACTCGTCGAACTTGACGACCAAGGTCACCCAGCGCACGGCTTGCGGTATCTTCTCAGCACCAGTGAGCGCCAACTTTACCGATGTGGCAGGCAACTTGATCGGCACCCAACCCAACTTGTTGCAACTGGCCAACTGCTTCTTTATCGGCGCAGGAACGAGCAGTGCAAGCTTCCGTTGGGAAACCGAAGCGTCGACAGGTACGGACAACAACAGTACTGCTACAGGTCCAGCGTTTGACAACACGACCCCAACCACCGTGGGAGGTATTTACATCTTCCTTGAAACTTCATCGGGTACCACGGGCGATCGCGCCTTTGTGGTAAGCCCCGAAGTTGATTTGACGGGCGTAAGCACCCCCATGGTGCAGTTTGCCTACCATTTGTATGGAGCGACCATGGACACATTGCGCCTGGATGTGAAAGGCAGCGATGGCGTTTGGGACAACAACGTCTGGTCTGTATTTGGTCAACAACAGACTTCTGCTGCTGCACCTTATACTACCGTTCAGGTTCCGATCTGGGGCTTTGCCGGAGACACCATTCAGATCCGGTTTATGGGCCGCAAGGGCAGCAGTTTTACCGGCGATATGGCGCTCGACGACATCTTTATCGGAGCCGGTCCGAGCTGTCTCAACCCGATCGCGATTAGCGCGGTGGCCACCAGCACTTCGAGTGCTTCGGTGAGCGTAACGCCAAGCTCGTCTGTGATTGGCTACGAAGTGACCTACGGGCCTACGGGCTTCAACCCTGCCTTGACCGGAACTACGGTATCCAGCGCCAGTAGCCCAATTGCCCTGACGGGTCTTACGGGAGGCGATGGTTGGGACTACTACGTTCGTCAAATCTGCGGAGCGGGCGACACTTCGGTTTTCCCCGGTGTTAAAGGATCTGTCAACACGGCCTGCGCCGTTCCGACAGCTCTGGTAGCCAACCCTGTAGGGGTAACGACCGCTACTTTGGGATGGTCGACCTCTTTGAGTGGTACTGGGTTTGAAGTAGAGTATGGTACGACTGGCTTTGCACTGGGATCGGGAACCCGGGTGTTTACCGCGGTGAACAGCCTAAGCCTTGCAGGTCTGGTTACCAACACCAACTACCAGTGGTATGTGCGCGCAGCCTGCGACACGGCGGCCAACGACTATTCTGCTTGGAGCGCTGTTCAGAGCTTCAGCACCCAGTGTTTGACTCCGGCTCCCGCTACGGTAAACTTTACGGGCATTGCCGGCAATCAATTCCCATCCGTGGCTCAAGGCTCGGTAAAATTGACCAACTGTTGGACTTTGTTTGCGGGCAACACCAGCGGCTTCCGTTGGGAAACCGAAGCCTCTACGGGCACCGACAACAACAGTACCGCCACAGGTCCGGCATTTGACGCCACCACGCCTGCGGTAGCGGGAGGCATTTACCTCTTCCTCGAAACGAGTTCGAGCGTGGTTGGCGACTCTGCCGAAGTGTTCAGCCCCCTGTTCGATGTGTCGAGTTTGACGAATGTCGAGATCGACTTTGCCTACCATATGTACGGGGCGACCATGGGCACCTTGGCGCTCGACGTATGGAGTCAAGGAACCGGATGGGTGCGCAACGTGGCCTCGTTTACGGGACAACAGCAAACGGGCTTCGGCGAAGCGTGGAGAGTCTCCAAGAGCTTCTTGTCGAACCAGTTTACCGACGAAATCCAGTTGCGGTTCCGCGGTATTCGCGGCACGGACTTTACGGGCGATATGGCTCTCGACGACATCAAAGTGTTCGAAGCGCCGAGCTGTCCGTTTACGGGTAGCACGGCGGTGGCTTCCATCACGGCTACAACAGCCCAGGTGAACTACACCCCAGGTCTGCGCGGTACCACGATGTTGCTTGAGTACGGACCCGACGGATTCACCCCGGGTACGGGAACCTTTGTCAGCACGGCTGGCAATAGTTTCAATTTGACGGGCCTGACGGCGAATGTGTTGTATGACTATGTGTTGCGCACCATCTGCGGCGCTTCCGATACCTCGGTCGACGCGCTCTTGGGTAGCTTCCGCACTTTGACGATTCCCGCGACAGTGCCTTTCGTGAACGACATCAACTCGGGTGTTGGAGTGAACTTGGGATTGAGCAACAATGCCAATGCCACTTTGACGGAAGGGGTCGCTTGTTCGAGCAATGGACTGGTATTCGGTTCAAGCTCAGGAACCACGGGTTGGACGGGTACTTCTACGGGTACCACGGCCACCAATGCCTGGACGAACAACACGACATACCATTCTTCGGCCTCGGTGATTGTCGATGCTACGGGGGTTCCGTCGATCGACAGTTTGGGTCTGAATTTCGACCTGCGCCAGACCTTCAGCTTCGGAAACAAGTTTGCTTGGTTCCGGGTATTGGTCAACGGGACTCAAATCAGCCCGGACTACAACCCGACCACCCAAGCGGCCGACCTTTGTGTGACCCGCGGTTTGGATTTGACCCCGTACGTCGGAACCAGCTTTACGCTGACCTTCCAGGCGGCCAACAAGAACCTGAGTGGCAACAACGGTACCGACAAGGCGTTCTTGGACAACATCTCGATCACCAGCTTTGCCTGCGACGAGTTTGATCCGAGCGTGAACATTGGCAGCCGCTACCTGGCTACGTTTGGTTGGGATGCGATTCCCGGTGCCACCAACTACCAATTGCAGTACCGCCAAGTGGGCGACACCATCTGGACGCAACCGACCACGACCAGCTTGGGCATCAACCGCACCTTGCTCGGTCCCGGTTTGTACGAGTACCGCGTGGGCGCCTTTGTCAACGCAGCGTGGACCTATGGTTGCACCCGCGAATTCACGGTGACCTGCTTCCCGTTAACGGCAGCGGCCATTGTGTCTGAAGCGCCTTTCTGCGTAAACGATCCCGCCACCATCAAGGTGAACTATTCGGGTGGTGTAGGTGCCAAGACCTTCTTGTGGAGCACCGGAGAAACCACGCGCAACATCGTGGTACAGCCCGACAGCACCTACTATGTGACGGTGACTGATGTATACGGATGCTCGGCCAGCGATACGATCTACGTACCGCAACCCGCCGGCTCTGAGTACGGAACCAGCCTGATCAGCGTGGGCAAGAGCGGTGCGAACTTCACGGTCAACTGGAATGCTGCCAGCTTGCCTGGTGGAGTCTCGAACTTGGGTTATCGCGTGGGACGGCGTCGGGTCGGAAGCGGTGCCGCTTTTGTGACCAGCCCGCTGTTGTCGGCCGCTACCACCAGCTATGTGGTGAATCTGTCGACCTACTGCTATGCGAACTACGAGTTCGTAGTGTACGTGCGCTACAAAGACGGCGCATTGCCCGCAGCTACTTCGGCTCCGAGCTGTCCGATTGCCCGCGGTCACAACACCGGTGGCACGGGAACTTGCCCGCCGCTCAAAGACGGCGAAGGCGCCATTGCCGGAAGCGACGAGGTCAACGGTCTCTCGATCAGCAGCTATCCAAACCCGACCAACGACGAGCTCTTTGTCGTCGTTCAAGGAGTGGAAGCGCAGATTGAACTCCTCGATCTGAGTGGCAAGCGCGTGATGAGCAGCAAACACGTAGGCGAAAACGAAGTGAAACTCTCGCTCGGTCACCTGAGCAAAGGTGTCTACACCCTGCGCGTTTCAACGGCTCAAGGCGTCGTTAGCCAGAAAGTGATTCTCGAATAAGGCGGATAAGACCGCCCCGAACCTCGGAACCGCCGCGCCCACAGCGCGGCGGTTTTTTTTTGTCCACCTTGCGAACAAAAGCGAACAATGTGTATATTGTACATTATCTAACCTAACTCTTTGGAGCACATGAAACAACACTTGCTCTTGGGTGCATTTGTAGGACTCTTCGGTTTTGCACATGCCCAGAACTCGGTCACCTTTCAGGTAGACCTCAGCCAACAGTTCTCGATCAGCCCCAATGGGGTGCACATCGCGGGGAACTTTCAAGCGGCAGCTGGCTATCCCGGCGACTGGGACCCCTCCTCTGCCGAAATGCTCGATCCAGATATGGACGGCATTTACGAACTCACGGTTACGCTGCCCAACGGCACCTACCAGTACAAATTCGTCAATGGAAACGCCTGGGGCACCGACGAAAGCGTACCCAGCGGTTGTGCGGTGAGCGGAAACCGCCAAGTGACCATTTCGGGCAATACACCGGTTCCGTTGGTGTGTTATGCGCAGTGTACGGCCTGCATTGTCAACCCTACGGTGGTATTCCAGGTCGACATGAACCAACAGACGGTAAGCCCTCTGGGCGTGCACGTGGTCGGCAACTGGATGACGGCCGCGGGCTATCCGGCCAACTGGAATCCGGGCAGCGCGCAAATGAGCGACAACAACAACGATGGCATCTATGAACTCAGCGTTCAGATTCCCGCGGGTACCTATGAGTACAAATATGTGAACGGCAACAACTGGGGCATGGACGAAAACAGCCTGCCCGGCGCCTGCAACACTTTTGGAAACCGCGTAATGACCATCACGGGCAGCGTATCGCTCACGCCTTTTTGCTTCAACACGTGTTCCGCTTGTCCCCCTCCCGCTCCGAAATATCCGGTCACGTTTACCGTCGATGCCAGCAACGAATGCGAGCTGGATTCAATTGACATTGCGGGCACGTTCAATGGTTATTCGGGTGGAGACGGATACGTATTGCAGCCTACGGCAAACGATGGCGAATACGCCATTACCTTGATGATCGATTCAGGCTATCACGAATTCAAGTTCCGCCGCTATTTCGAAGGCAACTTTAGCTACGAAGGCTTTGGCGGAAACCGTAGCATCACAGTGAGCGGACCGAGTTCCTTTGGCGTTTTTTGCTACAACAGTCTGAGCGCTTGTACCCCAGTTCCAGGTCCTCAAAACATCACCTTCCGTGTGGATTTGGGCGACTTTGCCGCTGACTCGGCCGGGGTGTTCTTGATCGGCAGCTTTACCAATCCGGCTTGGCAAGCGGGGGCCATTGAGCTGACCCAAAATCCGAACTACTGCAATGTGTGGGAGACCACCGTAAACGCGATCTGCGCTCAAAACCTCGCGTACTTGTTCATCAATGGAGACCCCAATGGAACCGGATTTATCGAGTACTTCCCGACCGGAAGCACGGCGTGTTTGGTCCCCAACGGGTTCGGTGGCTGGAACCGCGGTTATACCCGGATCAACAGCAATCCCATTGCGCTGGAATACAACTTCAATTCGTGCTGGGGCATTTGCGAATACCTCGACCCCCAGGTGGTTTTCAACAACAAGTTCAGCCACTCTTTTAGCTGGAATGCAGACGCCTCCGCCACCCAATATGTGGTTGAATTCCGGGCTGAGGGCGACAGCGCCTACACCACTCGGTTTACGAACAGCACGGTTTTGACCTTTAGCTTCCCCGGCCCAGGCACCTATGAATATCGTGTTGGAGCCTTGGTCAATGGCGTATGGCAGTACTCCTGCTGCCGATTTGTTGTGGTCGATTGTGTTCCTATGACCGTACAGGCTGTGGAATTCGATGCGCCTTTCTGCGCCGGCGACAATGCCACGTATCGCGCCAATTTGTCGGGCGGTGCAGGTGCCAAGACCTATTTGTGGAGCACGGGAGCGACAACCCGCTCGATTACGGTTCAACCCGGCACCTATTGGGTCACGGTGACCGACGCCTATGGTTGCTCAGCCTCTGATACCATCATGGGCGAAGCGGCTCAGTATTCGGATTACGCAACGACCTTGGTTTCTGTAATTAAGTCGGGGGCCAATTTTACGCTCAACTGGAATCCGGCCGTATTGCCCAATGGTGCTACGGTATTGGGTTATCGCGCAGGCTATCGGGTTCAAAACACGGTCAACCCATTCACGACGAGCGCTTTGCTCCCCAACTCTGCCACGAGTCACGTGTTCAACTTGAGCGCAGAGTGCAACGCCAACTATGAATTTGTCGTGTACGTGCGCTACCAAGTGCCTTCTGAACCCGCGCGTACTTCAGCGCCCAGCTGCCCGATCAGCCGTGGACACAACAACGGCGTTGTTTGCGGTGGTGCGAAGAACGACGGTTTGATCGCTGGTGCTGCCAGCGGACTGCTGAACGTGTATCCGAACCCCACCCGCAATGCGGTCTTTGTGACCCTCGAAGGGGCCAATGCCGTAGTGGATGTTTTGGATCTGAGCGGTAAGGTGTTGAGCTCCGCCCAATACAGTGGTGTAACCGAGGCCCAATTCGAGCTCGGACACCTGCCCGCTGGTTTGTACTTGATCCGCGCCACGACCGACGAAGAAATTCGCACGGCCCGGATTGTGAAGGAATAACAGAGGGACTCAACAGGTCCTAAACGAAGCCGCCTCCCTTGTGGGGCGGCTTTTTTTTGGCCTTGAATAGGGAGATTTCTGGTATTAAAAACGGTGCATACCCCTCATCCACAGCATTATCCCCTATTCGGATTGCGAATACGGAATCGGACTTCAGGCTCTTTTGACGATTACAATATTCTCCCGAAAAATCATTCAAATCCCTCACCTACTGCATTATTCCATATTCGGATTGTGAATACGGAATCGGATTTCAGGCTCTTTTACGATTACAACATTCTACCGAAAAAGTGCTCAAACCCTTCACCTACAGCATTATCCCATATTCAAATTGTGAATAAAGAATAGAATTTCAAGCCACGATGACGACTACAATATTCTCCCGAAAATGCATTCAAATCCCTCACCTACAGCATTATTCCATATTCGGATTGTGAATACGGAATCGGATTTCAGGCTCTTTTGACGATTACAATATTCTCCCGAAAATGCATTCAAATCCCTCACCTACAGCATTATTCCATATTCGGATTGTGAATACGGAATCGGATTTCAGGCTCTTTTGACGATTACAACATTCTACCGAAAAAGTGCTCAAACCCTTCACCCACAGCATTATTCCATATTCAAATTGTGAATAAAGAATAGAATTTCAAGCCACGATGACGACTACAACATTCTCCCGAAAAAGCACTCAAACCCTTCACCTACAGCATTATTCTATATCCGGATTTCGAATACAGAATTGGATTTAGGTCCCCGATGATGATTACAACATTCTACCGAATAAGAGCTCAAATCCCTCACCTACAGCATTATCCCATATCCGGATTTCGAATAAAGAATTGGATTTCAGGCCCTTTTGACGACTACAACATTCTACCGAATAAGAGCTCAAACCCCTCACCTACAGCATTATCCCAAATCCGGATCTCAAACACGGAATCGAAAACTGCGGGAAAACTAATACGGCTCAATTGTTTCGAAATTAACCTATCCTCCTCTCAATCAACGGAGTTCTATTTTCCCTCTCAAGAGATACCCTCAAAAAAACCACCCTATCAAAACACAGGCACAAGACCCATCCCCCTTTTATCCCTTCTCGTTAACCCTTTCTCATTCCGTGTAATTACACGCAAAAGCACAGTGCGACCAACCCACAACAGAACCAATCGGATATTGGATCTCCACAGAACATTCGGAAAGGCACCTTTTCTCCAGACCGAATATCAATCTATACCGACTCCAAAGCAATCCTCGTACACGGTCGTGCTTCATCCTCCTGACACCTTTAACCACAAGAAATGCAATGACGCACTAAAAAGGCCCAGGATAAAAAAACAGCGGCAAGCGGATCAATCCATCAGTCGAAATAGGCGCTCAACGCCGCCTCGATCCGCTCCCAATCGGTTTCGGTCAGATTGGAACCCGAAGGCAGACACAACCCTTGATCGAACAAACGCTCGGAGACCCCATTGGCATACATCGGGGCCGAGGCAAAAATGGGCTGGAGGTGCATGGGTTTCCAGAGCGGACGGGCTTCGATGTTCTCGGCTTCCATCGCCAAACGCAAGCCTTCGCGGCTCTTGCCTCCGTTGCGCGCGGGATCCAAGGCCACACAACTCAACCAGCGATTCGAGAAAGAACGGGCATCTTCTTCTTGATATTCAAATACATAACCCTTAGCCTCAAACGAACGAAACAGAGCCACATACCGTTCGTAGTGGGCGCGACGGGCGGCAATGCGGTCTTCGAGCACCTCCATTTGACCCAACCCGATACCCGCCAGCACATTGCTCATGCGATAGTTGTATCCCACATGCGAATGCTGATAGTGGGGAGCGGCATCCCGCGCTTGGGTCGAGAGAAACCGCGACTTTTCGATCAGCGCCGCGTCGTTGCCAATCAGCGCCCCTCCGCCCGAGGTGGTGATGATTTTGTTGCCGTTAAAACTCAAAACACCCAAGCGGCCAAAGCTCCCGCACTTTTGTCCGTCAAACGTACTACCGAGGGCCTCGGCTGCGTCTTCCAACAAGGGTACGCCGTATTGCTCGGCTATGGCCCCAATGCGATCCATTTGGGCAGGCATTCCATAGAGGTGCACGGGGATGGCAGCTTTGACGTTCAGTCCGCGGGCGCGGCTCTCGACAATGGCACGCTCCAATTGCTCGGGGTCCATATTCCAGGTGCCGGGCTCCGAATCCACAAACACGGGGGTAGCGCCCAAATAGGCCACGGGGTTGGCCGAGGCCGAAAAGGTCATGCTCTGCACCAAGACCGCATCTCCGGGACCTACATCGAGCAAGATCAAACCGAGGTGGAGGGCAGCGGTACCCGAACTCAAGGCGGCGGCATGACCTACCCCATTGAATTCGGCCAAACGGCGTTCAAATTCGTTGACGTGGGGGCCCAAAGGCGCGATCCAATTGGTCGCAAAAGCCTCTGCCACATAGTCTTGTTCGCGTCCGCCCATATGCGGAGAAGAGAGCCAAATCTTGGGTTTCATGCAAATCGGAGTATTGAAAATGCCGTTCTTGGATTCAAAGGTCGTTCAGAGTTCGGGGCGTTCCATCAAGCGCGCCGGATTGCCCACGGCCTTGGCGTGGTCGGGCACGGGTCGAATGACCACACTTCCGGCCCCGATCACAGCCCATCTGCCTACCGCGATTCCCGGTATCACCACCGCGCCCGCACCCAGATGGGTGCCCTCGCCCACCGTCACATTTCCGGTCAGGGTGGCATTGGGGCTGATGTGCGCAAAATCGCCGATGCGCCCGTCGTGATCGACGACACATCCGGTATTCAAAATAACGTGCTTCCCGATGCGGCATCCGGGATTGATGAGGACTCCGGCCATCACCACACTGCCCTCTCCGATCTCGACATCTTCGGCGATCTGAGCCGAGGGATGAATGGCGGTTGCAAATCGATGCATCGAAAAACGCTCGGCCAGGAGCTGCCGAATGCGGTTGTTTCCTACGGAAATAATGAGTTGGTCCAACTCGGCCATCTCCGAGTTCTCTGGAGTTGGGAACACCTGAACGCCCATCAGATGGGTTAGGGCGGGCTTGTCGTCCCAAAAGGCCCTGGGTTCAACACCCCTTCTTCTCAGGATGTCGAGAATCACTTTGCCGTGTCCGCTGGCCCCGAAGAGAATCATCGCACAATGAGGCGTTCGAGTTCAAAGGCCTCGGCTCGGTGGACGTTGATGGTGGCGCCCCGGAGTTTGGCGAGGGCTTCGAGGGCTTCCAAAGAACGAGAGTGCGGGAACTCCATCAACTGAGAGCCAAAACACTGCATCGCTTCGAGCTTGGCCTCAAAGCACGCGCTTACATCGACAAAAACATTGGGCTCAAACCGTTCGTCGCCCTGCACGGGGGCCCATTCGGTTTCGCTCAGGGTTTCGTAGCAATAGACCTCGGCGGGACATTGGCTGCGTCCGGGGCGCAAAGCCACGAGGGCGCTTCGATAGATGACGCGGTGGTCTTCGTGCAGATCGCCGGGATGGGGCAAATAGACCACTTCGGGCGCCAAATCGCGGACCAACTGACCGATGTGGTTCGAAATGGGATAGGCGGGGCTGCTGCTGAGCCGAGGGGCCGGGAATTCGGCAAAATGCGTCTGAGCCACCCCAAGTACGGCATGAGCCCTAAGCGCCTCGGCGCGGATGGCTTCGACCTGTTCGGGGCGAAACAACTCGGGGGCGCCCACCGATGCATTGGTGGCAATCAACACATGCACGGCATCTCCGTTGAATACGTGTTTGCGCATCGTGGCTCCACAGCCCAAAACCTCGTCGTCGGCATGAGGGGCTATCACCAAAACCGTTTTCATGGTTGTTCTAGTTTGAGAAGGCGCTCCTTGAGCGCGATGATTTCGTCTTCGAGATTGAGTCCCAATTTGTCTCCGACCTGCGGGAGCCGGGGGGCCGTGGATTCTAGATCGCGCAACCACAGCAATCCCGCACCGCACTGCAGCAACCACCCCCGCTCGGGATGGGTCAACAACACCCGACCCACTGCGCCCTTGATGCGCAGCGCGGTTTCGATTTCAGACTTCCATACCACCAGCTTGCGGTCTTTGAACCAGGTGTAGGCCCCAGGGTGGGGGCGGCTGCTGGCTTTAATGAGCCGGTCCAAGGCCTCGGCACTTCGGTTCCAATCAAGCCAGCCCTCTTCGGGCCCCCGCTTGCCGAGCCAACTGGCGCGCGCTTCGTCTTGGGGAACCGGGTTCCAGATTCCGTTGTTTAAATCGGGCAGCCAGCGGTCGAGTGCCCGGTCAATGGCCTCGCCCAAAAGCTGTTCTACCGCTCCCGCATCATCGTCGGGGCCCGGTTGGAAGACTTCTTGTACGAAAAGGGGTCCATCGTCGGCCCCCTCGCCCATCAAAAAGAAATTGGCGGCGGCGGGCAATCGATCGTGGACAATCCAAGCCAAGGGAGCCCTTCCCCGCCCTTCTGGCAGCGCGGTAGGGTGAAATCCAACGATGCCCATTGGAGGCATATTGAGCCATTCCGGACCGAGCAATTGCGAAAAACCCACGGCAAAAATCACATCCGGTCGGCGGGAGCGCATCCAATCGAGGTGGGTTGCATCGCCAATCTTTTGATAGCCTTGATAATCGAGTCCGAGTTGGGCCGACAAAGCCTGTAAATCAGCCCATCCGCTGACCCGTTCCACCTGAGCCGGCTCGTGCCCCAAAACCCCAACGACCTCAAAACCATGGCGAACAAGTGCCTCGAGCGTAAGGGCACTGGTGCGCACGGCACCGATCAAACCAACCTTGAGGCTCATGGTTGACGGGGCGCTTGAGTCCCGGAATCGGATGCGCTCGGCACGGGTTTGCGGGTAAAGCGCTCTTCGCCCAACACAACAATCAAAATCGTTTTCAACAAAATACCGAGATCAAGACCCAAACTGAGCCGCTCTACATAGCGACGGTCGTAGGCCCAGCGCTCGGGCCAACTCAAAAAGATGTTTCCATTGACCTGAGCCAAACCGGTCAAACCGGGGCGCACCTCCAAACGCTTTTTGCCGTCTTCGTTGAATTCACTCAGCTGAGTTGGGAGTCCCGGACGGGGCCCGACCAGCGACATCTCGCCCCGCAATACATTGAGAATTTGGGGTAATTCATCCAGCTTGGTCCGCCTCAAAACACCTCCTACCCGTGTAATCTCGGCATTGCCTTTGAGCACCTCGGTATGCACCGTTCGGGGCTTGTCGGTCATGGTTCTGAGCTTAAACACCTTAAACAATTTGCCATGGCGTCCGAGCCGTTCTTGGTTGTAGAACACGGGACCCCGGCTATCGAGGGCCACCAACGCCATACAAATCAGCAAAATCGGGCCTAAAACCAGCAGAACGACCAGGGCCACGACCCCATCCAAAACCCGCTTAAAAACGTTGCGATACACGGCTCAAAGATTGGAAAGGTATTCGGCATAGCGACGCGCAAGGACATCGCGATCGAAGTGATTTTTGGCGTAGGCAAATCCGTTGGCCCCGTCCTGAGTTCTGCGCTCGGGGTGGGCCCGATAATACAGAATGCCATCGGCGATTGACCGGGCATTTTCGGGCTCGACAAACAGACCGCATTGGGCCGTTTCGACCAACTCTCGGCTCACTCCATCGATGGCGAGCAAAATGGGCCGTCGGCACGACATATAATCAAAGGTCTTGTTGGAATAAATCGTTTTGAAGGTATCGACCTTCTTCAACACCGAGGCGCCCAAATCGGAGGCCAAAATGTACTTAAACACTTCTTTTTTGGGTACGGGATCGCGGAACAGGACGTTGTCTAACCCCCGCTTTCGCGCTTCTTCGACGAGGCGCTTTTTCTCCATTCCATCTCCAATAAGCTGAATGAGAATGGGTTCGTCCCGGAGCAATTCGGCCGTATCGAGCAGTTGGTCAAGGTGATTGGCCACCCCATGGGCCCCGACATAGGTGACCACAAACAGGTCCTCTTGCCCGAGTTCCTTTTTAAACGCCGCCGCGTCGAAGGTGTGAAGCAACTCGTCGCTGAGCGAAAAATCGGCAGCATTCGGGATAAACACGATTTTTTCGGATGGCACCCCCTTCTGCTCGATCAACGTAGTGCGGAAAGCCGGGGTTAAAACATTGATCAGTTTCGCCCTGCGGTAGATAAAATGCTCGAAGGCATAGGCCATTTTGATGATGAATTTATTAGTCACAACCCCCGTGTCGATGGCCGACTCGGGCCACAAATCGCGGATTTCGAAGACAAACGGGGTGCGCTTAAACCAAGAGAGCAAAACCCCCGTAATGCCGACAAATAAGGGCGGAGAGGTGACGAGTATGACGTCGTAGGAGCCCTTGACTTTGGTGAGCCCCGCCCACAAGCTCGAAAACACAAAACTGAAATACCCCCACAATCGCCCGATAAAGCTCTTGTTGTAGCTCTCGGAAACGTGGCAGCGCCACACCTCGACGGGGCCCTGCATCTTGTGCTTAAAGTGGATGCCCTTGTATTCGGGATACTTTTCGTGCCCGTTGTAGTGCATCATCCCGGCCAGGACGGTAACCGTATGCCCCTGAGACGACCACACCTTGGTCATCTCGTTAAAGCGCGAAGCCCCGGGGTCGTTGTCTTCGAGAAAATACTGGTGCAGAACGAGGATTCTCATGGATTTGTGAATTCGAGGGTGGTGCGGATCAAGCGACCGCGGCAGGCAAAAGACCATTGAGGAACCGACTCTTTGATTCCATAGCGGCGCGAAAACCAGCCGGGTTCGTCTTGTCGTTCCAAGACCTGACCCTCGGCATCGGTGGCGCGAATGTGCATCTGGGCGATTTTGTCTGGATGCGGGTGCCAGCGTTGAACGAGCAAACGGTCTTGGGTCCCTTCGAGGCGGTCGGTAATTTCCCAGAGGGGTCGGTCGCGCTTTTTGCGAACACTGCGGTGTTGAACCAGGGTTTGTCCCGTACCTCTAAAGCCTCGGAGCGTCATATCGAGGACCCATTCGTCTCCTTCCAAACGCCAGGGTCGGGCCGAGGCCTGGCTCCAATAGAACCAGACAAAGCGAGGACCCTTCAGCATCTGATCGGCCCCGTCGATCATCAGTGCGTTGTGGCTTTCGGTTCCCGCAAAATACCGGATCTCGGCTTCCGAGGTGTTGTACTTATAACTACCCGCATCGCGCAGCCAATTTTCGCCCCGGTACCAAAGATCGAGGTGGAGGTTATCGGCTTGGGAGGGGCGGTCTTTGTGGGCCCCACAGCGCACAAACGTATACGTCTCCGGCTCGCGCAACCCGTAAAAACCCCCGACGGGAAAGGCGGTGGCCAAGGGGATTTCCCGATTCGGCGTAGAGACCGCCGCCGCCTCTAGGCCAAACCAATGCGATTCTTCCTGCCAAGGCCCAGCGCCCCAAGGGTTGGCCACCCCCAAGGCATTCCCCAAACAACCCAATTGCGGTCGAAAATCGGAATAGTCGGATTCGCTGAACTGGAAAAAAAGCGCCCCGTCGTTGGCCCCATAGTTGGGCAACCAACCGTTCGAGGGCTCGAGGGCCGAGACCAAAAAGTCGAGGGCTGCATGGGCGCGGCGTTGAAAGGTGTCCGAAAAGGTCAAACCCGTGTTGCGCCCCACCGACAAACACAGACTGAGCACCTGAACCACCACGCGTTGATAGTTGGTGCTAAACTGCAAATGCGTTCCGTCTTCGTAGATCTGATAGGCGACTTCTTCTTCGAGCCAGCGCTTGCCTTTGGCCGCCCAGATGCGGGTCTCGGGGATAAACGGAAACAACACCCCGCTCAGGGCCAGAAAAGCGGTTTCGGTAATCGCGTGGTTGTTGCGCACCGCAATGCGCGAAAAATCGATATGGTCGTAGACGTGCTTCAAACTCCAGTAGAGCACGTTCTGGTACCGATTCCAACGCTCGTCGGTAAATGCCTCAGAATGCGCATAAAACGACAAACCAAACAACCAATTGAAACAGCGGAGCGAAATCTCCTGACTGCACCGCCAATTGGGCCCTTGGTTGATCGGGTTGGAAGCGATCCAGGAATCGAGTTCGGCAAAAAACCACTCGGCGCTGTCCGAGCCGTTGTGGTGATCGTCCCGAAGCACGGTGTGCAGATAGGAGAATCGGCTTTTTTCCCAAACAAATTTGATGTCGCCCATTTCGGGGTCCAAATCGGGAATGCGCGACCAGTGTTTTTGAATATCGTATCGCCGACCGGTTTCGGGATGGGTGATCCAATCAAATTGGGGTCCGAGATCGAACTCGGTAGCGCTAAAGAACGGAATGATCCCCGAGCGAATGCGGTCGGCCCGGCGTTTCAACTCGGCATTGGGTTGGGGCTTGAGCCCAAACGAAGCCCTTGGGGGCAGGACAAAGCGCATAGACCGAACCCAGGTAGACCGATCGATGAAAAACCGGGCTTTGGGGCGGATGGGAAAGCGTTTCTCGAGCACGCCCAGCCGGGTTTCGAGCATCAGCCGCAGCCGATAGAGCATATAGCGAGGACCCATGTTCCGCGCCATATCCCACACCAAAGCGGCTTTCAACCCCATGGTTCAGTGGAGACTGAGCATGTGATCCACAATCCGTTGGGCGGTTTTTCCATCCCAGAGTTCGGGTATGCCCCCCTTTTTCCACTCCCCGGCAAACAACCGGTTCATAGCGGGTTCGAGCGCCTTGGGATCGGTGCCCAGCAATTCGTTGGTCCCGATGGTGACGGTTTCGGGGCGCTCGGTCGAATCGCGCAGGGTCATGCAGGGTATGCCCATCACCGTGGTTTCTTCGGTAATGCCTCCGCTGTCGGTAATCACCACTTTGGCTTTGGAAACCAAATAGTTAAACTCCATATACGACAGGGGCTCGACCAAGTGGAGATGGGCTGGCATAGACCCCAGGTCCTGAAGGTTCTTGGCGGTCCGGGGATGGACGGGAAACACCAGCGGCAATCCGCGGGTTACGCGCACAATTTCGTTGAGCAAATCCTTGAGCGTGCGCTCTCCATCGACATTCGCGGGGCGGTGCAGGGTCATCACGGCATATCCGCCTTCGACCAAACCAGCCTGTTCCCAAATCGGGGGCGCCACAAATCGATTTTGGCTCCACAACAGGGTGTCGATCATAGTATTGCCCACAAACCGAATGCGCTCCGACGGTATACCTGCCTGGGCCAAATTGGCATTGGCCACGCTCGAGGTCGTATAGAAATAATTGGTGATGCTGTCGGTCACCAAACGGTTGATCTCTTCGGGCATGGTCCAATCGCCCGAGCGAATCCCCGCTTCGACGTGGGCCACCTCCACATGCGCCTTTTGGGCCACAATGGCACAGGCCATGGTCGAGGTAACATCGCCCACCACCAGACACATCCGGGGCTTGCCCTGCTGTGCGAGAAGGCTTTCGTAGCCCATCATAATCTTGCCGGTTTGTTCGGCCTGGCTCCCTCCCCCGGCCCCGAGATTGTGGTGGGGTTCCGGAATCTCCAATTCTTCGAAAAACCGCTCGCTCATATTGCGGTCGTAGTGTTGACCGGTATGAATTAGCCGAAAGTCGATGGGGTCTCCGTCCGATTTGCGCTTTTGGATTTCGCGAATCAGCGGGGCAATTTTCATGAAGTTGGGGCGGGCTCCCGCAATCAAATCGATCAACATAGGTTGGATTGTATCAGGTGGTGAGGCTTTCGAGTTGGTCAAAAATGCGCCGGTGCACGGCCTCCGAATCGAACTCGGCCGCTTTGGCCAGAGCGAGTGGACGGCAGCGTTCAAGGGTCGGGGCATCGAGGGTTTGAATCCGATCGAACAGGGCTTGTTCGTCTCCTGGTTCGAGGAGCCAGCCGCTCCGGTCGTGGTCTACAATTTCGGGCACGTGCTTCCAAAGAGTACTGACGCACGGAACGCCGTGGGCGTAGGCTTCGAGAATAATCCCGGGGTAGCCCTCGCCCTCGTAGCGGGTCGGGAGCACCAGGACATCGATGTTGGCCAAAACCCCTTGAACGCCTTCGGCATCGAGGGGTCCGTGGTAGCGCGCATCGCGTTCAATCCACCGCATACCGTCTTCGGCGATGGGCCCATAGACCTCGAGTTGGAATTCGGGGCCGAGCCGGTCGAAGACGCGGATCAGTTCGGGCAGCCCCTTGCTTTCTCGAACTTGCCCGATATAGGCAAACCGGCGCGCATAAGGACGGGTCCAATCGGGTTGAAGTGTGGGAACGCTCCGCACATTCGGGAACCATTCGACGCGGGGGTTGTACGCGCGAACTTGTTCGACCAAGGCCTTGCTTTCGACATAGACCAAAGGCAAAGAACGCAGGGCTCGAAACAACAAAGGCGGCATTTTGGACGCCCGAATCGAATCGAGCAAATGGGCTCCAAAGGCCCTTAATACCACCTTTTTTCCCCTCAAACCGGCATACACCCACAACAGCGGAAACAAGACCTGTATGCCCCCCTGAGACGCATTGACTACCCACACTTTATGCCGTCGCGCGGATCCTTCTAACTCGGACAGCACATGCCGCAGGTTCTTGATTTTTCCGCTCAGTCCCCCTCGATCGTGCGGATTGGCGACAACCAAACTAAAGTCGCGGTTTTGTTTGCGTGCATCTTCCACCATCACCTCAAACAAACGCGTGGCTCCGCCCAGGGTGAGCGGACGGTCGTTGAAGGGAAGGGGACCAATAAGCGCAAATCCGCGGTTGGGGGCCATAGTGGGGTTATTTTTCTTTGGATTCTTCGGTTTTTTCCGAAGAGGTCGGCTTGCCCTTGGCCTTTTTGCGCTCGTCGATCTCAGCTTGGCGCTGTTGATTGCGCTCCTCGAGCATTTCGGGCTGCAGCCCTTTGTCGATGCCGTTCTTTTTGTAGCCCTTGCCCTCGCCCAGCGGAGCGGAATCGAAATCGGGCATCAGTTTTTGATCGCTCTGAACAATGTTGCGGAACTCCATCACGCTGTTGCCCGGATATTTGCCGCTGCGATAGATGCCACATTTAAAATAGGTGGCCTTGTTGTCCTGATATAGGGTCGGAATTTTGTCGAGTTCCACCTTTTGTCCGTTGATGACGCATTTGAACTTGCCTTTTTTCGGATCGGACGACCACGTAATCCAGATTTCTACTTTGTTCCAGTCCTTTTTAAAGGGCACGTTGAGCACGCGCTTTAACTCACCGTTGTTCATTGGGCGCAGCAAAACCGAAATTTGATCTTTCCAGAGATTGATGGCCACCGGGCTGCGGTGCCCCCATCCTTTTTCGATGTTCTGCTTGCCCACTTCTGAGTTGAGATGCCAATCGGCGATCGAGAAAAACTCGTTCTCCAAATAGGTGAACTCGGTGGGCTTGAACTCAAAAGCGTAGTAGCTCGCTTTGACGGTGTCGCATTTGAGCTGGGAACAGTTGCCGTTGTAGGCATAGTCGTCGGGCCGCACTTCAAAGCGGGTTACGTCTCCGTTTTGTTGGAGTGCGTGGGGGGCACTGACGCACACCCGAGGCACCTTGAGTACGGGAAGCGAAGACGTCGATTTTTGGGCCATAGCGGAACAGCTCCAAAGGGCCGCCGCAAGGAGGCCGAACGCAATGGATTTCATGATCTCCTATTTTTAAGTTCTTGAAATAGTTGAATATACGCATCAGCGCAACTGCGCATGCTGTAGCGTTCGGTATAGCGCTGATAGAGGGCTTCCGTCCTCTGACTGTGCTCTGCGCGATTCAGGTTGAGCGCCGTACGCAAGGCGTCCACATAAGACCCCTCTTCGGCCGTATCGCTCAATACCCCGTGCGGGGCTACCATTTCCGGAATACCGCCCACCGGGGTTGAAACGGGCAGGGCTTTGCACGCCATGGCCTCGATAATGCTGATGGGCATGCCTTCGTACAGCGAACTCAAGGCAAAAAAATCGGCGCAATGCACATAGTCGGTGGCATTGGACTTGCCGCCCAACCAAACAATGCGCTCCCCCATATGCGGGGCCATTTCGGCCAAAATCGGTGCACTGACCGGAGCGCGTTCGGTGCCCAAAATCCACAACAGCCCATTGTGTCCCTCAGCGAGAATCTGCGCAAAAGCCGAGACCAACATCGCTTGGTTCTTTTGGGGCGTAATCCGCCCAATATTGACCCAAATGCGCAAATCGTCGCCCCATCGCTCCTTGAGCCGGGCCACTTCGGTCCGCAATTCGGGCATCTGCGCACTCGATCGGGGCTCCATCCGGCCGTTGTCGATGCGGCGGACTTTTTTAAGACCGTAATAATCGAGAAACGATGCATGGCTGGTTTCGGAAATGGTCACCGGAAAAACCCGTCCTGTCGAAAACAGAAAACGACGGAGTTTGAATTCTTTGTCTCCGCTCACTTCCTTGCGCGCATCGTTGTGGATGGTGTGGACCACAGGCACCTTGGGCAAGCCCAAAAAGCCCGCGATGGCGAGGTAGTTGACCACCCTCAAATGGGTGTGGATATAGTCTGGACGCTCTTTCCACAGGGTTTTTCGCAGCCGCAGGATCACCTTGGCGTCAAAGCCCAGCTTTTTGTCGAGAAAAACCAGGCGAATTCGGGGATCCAGATCGGGGAAGTACTTCAGCCCTTCCTCGTCGCGCGGAAACAGCGAAATCACCACGACTTCGTGGCCCTTGTGGACCAGTTCGTTCGACAGATCGACGAGAAAGCGCTCGGCCCCTCCGTCGATCAGCATAGGGATGAGCTGGAGAAATTTAGCCACGGCTTACCAGAACTCTTTGGGGTCGATATTCTCGCGGATCACCTTGGCGGGGACCCCGGCGGCCACACAATTGGCGGGAATATCGCCGATCACCACGGCCCCGGCCCCAATCACGACATTGTCTCCGATGGTCAGGTCGCCCAAAATCGTCACATTGTGGCTGATGAATACATTGTTCCCAATCCGAGGCACCCGGGGCAGTTTGCTCCTGCCGCCCACGACCAAATGGATGCCCAAAATGCAGTTGTCGCCCACTTCGACGTGCTTGTGCAAGGCCACCGACATGCCCTTGTAGGCAAACAACGTGCCTTTGCCCAGCTTGACATGGGTGCCGATGTAGGAGTTGTAAATGACAAACTCATAGAACTGAACCAAGCGCGGAATGAGCGGAATTTTGCGCTGGGTGAACCAATAGCCGAAGCGATGGACGTGTGCGAGATTCATGGCAGTGTGTTCTCTTGTGTTTAGGTGGTTGGGTTTCGGTCTTTTTCAAGCCATTTGAGGGCCGGCTCAAACCCGTGTTGTTCGGCCAATCTCCGGCTGTCGTTGGCAAAGCGCTTGCGGAGTGCGACACGCAATTCTGCCGAGGCTTCAACGGGTTTGGACACCCCTTTTTTGGTGTTCCATTCAATGAGCTTTTCCTTGAGTTTTCTGCGGTTTTCGGGGCTCAAAATGCGACCGGCGAGGGCCCGCATCCACGAGGCCCCTTTGCCCGCAGACAAGAGTTCTTGGACGGAATCGCTGCGCACTTCGCCCGTAATGTTCCGGTCTTCGTACTGGATGGAATCCGAATCGGGAATGTCGAGAAAATCAAAAATCTGGCGCATAAAGCCGGCTCGGTCCTTTCGCAACAGAGCATAGTCGAGGATCAACAGTCTTTCTCTCGGAAAAACAGCCAGAATCCGGTCGATCTGCTCCGCGTACAAACCGTGCTCGAGATAGGTGAAATCGTTGTTGTAAAAACTAAAATCTTCGATGGTCCCAGGTTCGTAGTCGAGGGCCTCGTCGATGCCGCGCTTTTCTTTGCGGAGTTTCTGAAAGTAGTTGTAGGCCGAAACCGCCCGATCCACCGGATCGCGGAGGATGGCCATTACCTTGAGCTCCGGAAGGGCCGAAAGACCTTCAAGGGCCTGTCGATAGATGAGATAGTTGACATGGGTATGCAACCGATAGCGCTGCCCTGCATACGACTTGAAATAGGGCTCCATAGCGCGCTCGGGGTGCACTCTGCGCTCGGGATGGCTATAAAAATCGCGGTCTTTGAGCTCGGGAACCGAGAAAATGTCCGGATGTTGGCTCAGCCAGTCGTGTACACTGGTGGTTCCGGCCTTTTGGGCCCCGAGCAAAACGAGGTTAGGCTGCATGGGCTAGCGCATTGCGTTCTTCGATCCAAAACCGGTGCAAACTGCCAATGGCCCCCGTAAGGCAGAGGTGATACCACAGCAGTGAACTCCACAACCAACTGACAAACAGACTCGAAAAAACCAACGAGAAATAGGCCAAAAAAGGCACCAAAAACAGTCCATAATCGCCCAAGGCTCCGGCTTTGATTCGCTTTCGGATCGAGCGGTAATTGAGCCACACTCTGCGTTGAATGAGGAAATACATAAACAAGCCGATCAAACCATATTGAATGGCCATTTCGATCGCGGTGTTGTGGATCACGCTGTCGTGACCACTGTGGTCTCGGGAATAGCGCCGGGTCAAACTGGGGTCTCCGCCCTGACCGGTCAGCGGACGTTCGAGGAACCCGAGAATCCCCCCGGCCCACAATTCGTTGCGCCCGCTCGATACCTCTTCCAAATCGCGGGTTTCTCCCCCCAATCCACCGAGCCGTCGAAACACCGGATTGTCTTGGTTGAAGAAGATGAACAGGGAAATACCGGCCAAAAACCCGAACAACACCCCAAAATTGCGCAGATTGAGCCGGAGACCGACATAGACCGAATAGAACAAAAAGCCGATGAGCAGGAACGAAAACAGCCCGTTCCGGGAGCCTGAATTGAGGATAATCCAGAGCACCATCAGCAGGGCCACGGCCGCGCCCAAGCGGTAGATCGCTTTGTTGCCCGGTTGGAACAGCATGAGCATGGCATAGGCGCTGACCCCCACCAGCGAGGCGGTAAAGGTGCCGTGCCGGCTGTCGCCGAAGTTGAGGTATTCCTGATACCCCTGGGTAACCCCCTTTAAATTCATGTAGAGAAACATGATAAAGAGAAAGGGAACCACGATGTTCTTCATGATCTCGAGGCTGTTGCGAATACCCGAAACCCCTCTTTGAACAAAAAACGCGTAGATCAAAAAGAAAAAGGCAATCTGCGCGAGGTTGGTGATGTTGTTCACCACAATATTGGCCGCGGGGATATCGCCGTAGATGTTGCTCAAGGCGATGGCGGTTCCAAACAAGATCATGGCGGTATAGCCGAGGAAAAAGTGCACCATCCGTTTTTCGGCCTTCAGTCCTTTAAAAAACAGATCAGAACCAATAATAGGCGCGATAAAAATGAGGATGAGCGTCTCGGTTGGAATCGGGAAATTGTCCGTAAATCCCCCTTCGATGGTCGGAATCAGAAAAAGGGTCGGAATCAGAAAATCCCGATTCATCAAAACGAACGGAATACAGGCCGCGATCAGCGCAGGGGTTGAGCCCAAAAAGAGCGGGACGCCAATGGCCGAAACGAATAGAAACGATTCTATGTTCTTATATTTCAGCTTCATGGCTTAATCCGTATCCCTGTTTTTTTCCGGATCAATTTCGCCAAACGATTGAGGATATCGCAAGCGGGTTCGCCCAACCATCGCGGGGCGACGCGATACAGCAGCAGGACCACCACGGCCGACAACAACAAACTCAGAGCGGCTGCGAGCATTCCCCTCCAGAGACCGCTCCCCGGCAGTCCGTATTGCATCAGGAGTCCCGAAGCGGCAAACACCGCCATGAGCGGGAGCGAGGGCAAAAAGGGACGGTATTGAACCGCCCAATCCATCCCGACCCGCCGAATCGCGAGGGCCGACATATTGAAAAACTGAAAGACCGAGGTGGCCAAAATGGTCCAGGCCACGGCCTCGAGCCCCAATCGCGCGGTCCAAAATAGGGCCGCAAACAACACCACGGTGTAGAGAAACTTCTGCAAGGCACTGCGGTAGACGAGTCCCTTGGCGCGGATAATCGAATCGGTGAGCCGGATGCACACGCGAAAGGGAATGGCCAAAAACAAGATGCCGAGCACGGGGATGGCTTCGGTCCATTCGGTGCCCAAGAGCAACAATACCACGGGTTCGGCGTGGATGGCGAGCCAGACCGAAATAGGCAAGGTGAGGAGCAAACTGTAGCTCAGGTTCCGCTCGTACATGCCGACAAGACGCTCGTTTTCGTCTTGAATTCGAGACATGGCCGGAAACATCACTTTGTCGATGACATCGCCCAGCATTTTGCCCGGAATCATCATAATCCGGAAAGAGCGCTCGAACACCCCGAGCAAATTCAAGGGCATTAGCTTGCCGAGCAAGAGATTGAGCCCCGAATTGGTCAAATAGTTGTTGATGCGAATCAACGTAAGGCCGGCCCCAAAGTGAAAGAGCTCGCGAAATTCCGCCTGGCCAAATCCCGCGCCCAACCGGAGCGGGGTTCGCCGGAGCACGATGACCAATTGAATAAACTGATACACAAGGGTGCCATAGACCAAGGACCATACCCCAGACCCCGTCAGCGCGGTCACCACCCCGACCCCCATGCCGGCCAAATGCGACAGATTTTCGACCCAAAAGAGGTATTTGAAGTCCATCGCCCTCTGAATGAGGCTCATGGAGCTACTCGCCGCCGCCGATAGAATAAAACTGAGACACAGTATGGGCAGAATACTCCCCAATTCAGGGCTGTCAAAAAAGTGGGCAATCCCGACGGAGCCCAGCGCGGTCGCGGCATACAACACCCCACCGACGCCGAGGTTGACATAAAACGAAGTCGAAATGTGCCGCGCACTCGGATCGCGGTGCTGGATCAAAGCGGGCCCCATTCCAATCTGCGAAAAGAGCTGGGCAAAATTGACAAAGGAGTTGGCTATAGCCATCAAACCGAAGTCGCGGGGGTCGAGAATGCGCGCCAACACGGCATAATAGGCCAACTGAATGACCGCCAAACCGAGCACGTTATACAATTGCCAAAACAGCGATTTGCGCAACCCCTTGCCCATAAAGCTCAGACTTTAAGGGTTTTTTCCAACCAACGGGCGTAGGAGGACAACAAAGGATGCTGATCGAAATAAGGCTTGCTCTTGTCGTCGTAGACAATGGGACGGCGCTCAAAACGCGAAGGTGTTCCCCCAATGCTGTGGCTCGAAAGGGGTTCCATATGCGTTGGAAGCCCAGATGCGGGGGCTTTCCGTCCGAGGAAGTCGAGCAGACCCTGAACCGTCGATCCGGTCTCGGAGGCGAGGTCGCGATAGTGCACAGCGAATTTGGATGACGCGGGTATGCGGTCTACGACCGTATCGCTAAAGCGATTCTGAAGCGCCACCGAGGTCAGGAATTGGAACATTTGGAGCGAGGAGCCCACTCCGCCCTTGCGGTGACCGATTTTGGAATAGGCGATTTCGGGAATCGACCGCTTGAGGTGGACGACCCGAACCGATTCGGGACGGGCTTTATAGAGAAAATAGCCCTGCAAGGCATCTTTGGAGCTGTCGACCAAAATTTGGGCGCCCGATACCCGGCCCAGTGCATCGAGAATCCGCAGGCTGTCCTGGGCCACTTCCATACCCGCGATCGCCAGTTTGGCGATGGCTGAATCTACGGATTGGGAAACGGACTCAAACAGCGCCGGCGCCCCTTCGCGGTGGTCGAGCCGGGTTCGAAGTTCGTCCAATCCGATGGATTGATGCACGGGCCCCCACAGTTCGCAGTCGCGCACTTCTTGGCCACAAGAGCACTTCCATCCCCACTTTTCGCCCGGTCCTTCGTGTTTCAAATGACCTTGGAGCATCCGCAATTCGCCTACGGAGGCAAACCCTTCCAATTGTCCAAGGAGATTCTCCAGTAGAGTGGAGCCGGTGCGGCGGTCGGAAACGATGTAGAGAATCTGGCTCATACCGTCGGTCTTTTTTCCTGAAATCGCGCTCGTAAAGCGGCTTCGTTGGTCAAAATCAAACCCCGCTTCTGATCGCTGAGTTTTTCGAGCGCCATCGAAAGCGGCTGTTGGGAAACGCCTAAGTGCCCATTGAGGTCCGAGACAAACCGATCCCAATCGGTGGTCATGTGTTCGTACGACAATACAGGGGCATTGTGCCGGGCCGCAAAATCGAGCAGGCGATCGCGTTCGGCCCGCGCCAATTCAAACAAGGTCCGAAAGCGCTCTTCGGGCAGGGCGAGCGAACGAGGTGCCGCGGTCTTGCCTTCGACATCGCTGTGGTAGGTCCCGCTCAGCTGGGCCTTGGCTGCAGAAAGGGCACTCGCGAAGGCATCTTGCCGAACGAGGACCAAAAACCGCGGTTTGCGCGCTTCGAGTGCGGGGAGCAAAGCGGGGTTCCACTTGATCTGAGAGAGCATCAGCTTAAACCCGACTGCCTTGACCCCCTGGGCCGCTTCCGAATAGAAACGGTCGAGGTGTCCTTTGATCCGGCCTTGGGCCACGATTTTGTTCAAGGGGAGATCGAGTTTGCGCAATCCCGACTGCCAATAGCGAAAACGGTATTCTTCGTGGTGAATCCCGGGAGCATAGTGAAAGAGCTCGCCCGCGGCGAACACGTCGGGATGGGTGTCGAGCGAGCGAATCAACAGCGTCGATCCCGTTCGTTGGCTGCTCAAAAGCGCGAATTCCATCGATCAGACGCGTTTCCAGGCACTCAAATCGCGCCCGAGACGGGTCTCGAGGGCTTCGATCATAGGACGGTAGTGCGCCACCAACAGCGCCCGATCTTCGGGGCTCATTTTGGGCTTGACGTCTTCGCGGGTTAGGGAACCGGCGAGTCGGGTGCGCACCGGCTTGGGCAACGCCCGGAGCAAGGCCTTGGAGCGCGGGTGATTAACCGCATACAAAAGCCAGGAGAATCGCGCCTTGCGGTAGGTATTTCGCTCGCTTTGAATCGGGATGACGAAAGACTCGTCCACGCCAATCCATTGATAGATCTGCCGCAGATTGCCGAGCAAGTCTTTGCGCAGGTCTTCGGTCAGCACCCAGTGGATTTGCTCTGGGGGAAACAGCGATTGGTATACATCGAGCACCCGCAAATAGTCTCCCCCTTCGAGATAGGTCCGGATGATGTCGCCCGGTTTGTGCGAACCCTCGAGGTGCTCTTTGACCCAGGCCTGTTCGAAGTTTGGGTCGTCAAAATTGAGCCCTTGTTCGCGGTTGGCGCGGATGGCATCGGCAAAATCGAGTTTCTCGCTTCCGTTCTCTTTCCGCATCAGCCAACCCGAAAAAGCCCGTTCCGCAGGATCGCGAAAACTAAAAATGATGTGGGCCTGAGGGAAGTGCAGGGCGATGCGCTCGGCGGCAAACCGCAAAAAAGCATAGCTCGGGGTGGCTTCGCCGGCGGCTTTTACCCCAGGGCGATCGGGAAATTGGGTTTCGAGGTAATGATCGAGACCGAGGGCGTATTCGTTCGAAAAAAACCGGGTCTCTTTGCGCACCGACATCTGAATTTCGGGGTGCTGACCGAGGTAGAAATACAGCGAACTCGAAGCGCACTTGGGCGGTCCGGCGACAAAAAAAGTGGGTTTCATTCGAGGGAGGAGCCCAAGGCCCCGGGTTTTACAATAGCGTGGATGGCCTCGACTTTTTCGGGAGAAAAATAGTCGGTATCGGGTCGCACATCGTTGCGCACCGGGTTGTTGCGCAGATAGCGATCGATCCAGACCGAGGGCTTGAGCCCAGTGAATTGAAGCATTTCGGCCAGCGCCCCCGAAGGATCGCGGACAAAATCCTCGTATTGAACCTCGAGGACTGCGGGGCGCCAACGCGCGGCTTCCATCTCGAAAATTTGGTTCAGCTTTCGGTATTGCAAGGCCCCGAGCAATTCGGGCTTGCCCACCAAGGTTTCGGCAAATTTTTGTTCTTCAGGAGAATAAGCCCCTTGCCACCACAGTTGATCCATCCCCTTGTCTTGCCAAAACTCCACCTTGAGCCAACTGCTGATGGTGGGTACCGGCGCTCTGCGAATGTAGATAAACAAGGCGTCGGGAAACAGATCGAGCAAAAAACCCATGCGGGCCGGACCCGTCAGCTTAAAGGCCAATTGCTTGCGCCCTTGCCCACGCACCATCGAATGAAAAAACCCCAAAACCGCTTCCTTCCGGGTTTCGCTCAGGCGCTCGTCGAGCAAAAAACCGCGCGAAAAATCGACTTCGTTCCCGGTCAAGGCTTCCCACATCGAGTAGCTCTCGCCGGGCTTAAAGGCATAGCGGTTCAACAAACCCGCTTTGTGGAGCTGTTCCTTTTTGCCTTCGTAGCGGTACAAAGGGTTGTCGAACACCCACCGCAACAAAGCGGCCGAGGGCTTTCCCGGAAACAGGTGGTCGTAGTTGCTGGGCCAGGCCAAATTCGGATGCCGAAAAAGCGCTTCCGAGATAATGGTGGTCCCTGAACGCCCTGTGCCGAAAACCACAATGGGCCTGGAGAGTCGGTGTCTGGCCATGGTTCTCGCGTAAACGATCAAAGACGAGCGTCGACCAATGCCGGATCCAGAAAGGATTTGATGTCAAACACCACGTTTTCGGGCTTCTTGAGCTGGGCCAAATCGAGGTGGGCAAATTGATCGTGAGAAACCGCCAATACAATGCCGTCGTAGCGCTCTTGGGGAAGCGTGGCATGCAGCTCTACCCCATATTCGTGACGTACTTCTTCGGGATCGGCCCAGGGATCGTACAAAGTGGTTTGCACCCCAAACTCGCCGAATTCCCGATAGATGTCGATGACCCGCGTATTTCGGATGTCTGGGCAGTTCTCTTTAAAGGTGAATCCCAGCAAGAGCACCTTGGAGCCGTTGATGCGAATGCCCTTGTGAATCATCATCTTGATGACTTTATTCGCCACAAAATGACCCATATTGTCGTTTACCCGGCGTCCCGACAAAATCACGTCGGGCTGATAGCCAAGGGCTTGGGCCTTGAACGCGAGATAATACGGATCGACTCCGATGCAGTGACCGCCGACCAAACCCGGTTTGTACTTGAGAAAATTCCATTTGGTACCCGCGGCTTCGAGTACCGCTTGGGTATCGATCCCCATGCGGTCGAACATCAGTGCCAATTCGTTGACAAAGGAGATATTGACGTCGCGTTGGGCGTTTTCGATGGCCTTGCTGGCTTCGGCCACTTTCATGCTCGGTGCTTTGTGGGTTCCGGCGGTGATGATGGACGCATAGAGTCCATCGACAAAATCGGCGACCTCTGGGGTTGAACCCGAAGTGACTTTTTTGATTTTGGTCAGGGTGTTGACCTTGTCTCCGGGGTTGATGCGCTCGGGAGAATAACCACAATAAAAATCGCGGTTAAACTGCAATCCGCTGTTCTTTTCGAGCACGGGCACGCAATCTTCTTCGGTACAACCGGGATAGGTGGTCGACTCGTAAATCACCACATCGCCCTTGGAGAGCACCTTGCCCAAGGCGGTCGAAGCGCTGATCAGCGGACGCAAATCGGGGGTCTTGAAATCGTCGATTGGTGTGGGAACCGTGACGATATACACGTTGCAGGCGGCCACCTCTTCGAGTCGGTCGGTCAGATAGAGCCCGGGGGGCGATTGGGGGGATAAGACGCCCGAAGCCAGACAGGCTTTGAGTTCGGCTTCGTCCACCTCGAGGGTGTGGTCCTTGCCCGAGCGCAGTTCTTCGACCCGTTTGTTGGAAATGTCGTAGCCCACGCAGGGATATTTCCGACTGAATTCCAGCGCCAGCGGCAGCCCAACATAACCCAAACCCACAACACAAATGCGGGCTTCTTTGACATCCATCACTCGCTCCATAACAACAAAGGTTTGTAGTCCAGTTTGTCCAAATGTCCCTTAAGTTCTTCAGGCTTCAACAACAAATACCTGATTTTTCGATGCACAATCGGTTCTGCTTTTTCGATGAGGCGAACAAGATAGTTGGTATCGATCTCGGAACCGACAAAAACGAGGTCGATCACATCGGAGGCGATGCCGCGCGCAAAACTACCTTCGAGGTACAAGCCTTGCAACCCCCCCATCTTCTCGACAATGCGCACAATGAGTTGATCGAGTCCAATGAACTTTTGTACAATGGACTGCAAATCGCCAAACAAGGGATGCTTGTGGTTGGCTTTGTAGAGTTTCTTATTGCCTTCGAAATGCGAAACGAGTAAGTCTGCCTCCTCAAATCGGTTCAATTCGATGCGAATGGCGTTGGTGCTTTCGCCGAATTCTTGCTCCAAATTCCGCAAGTAGGCGCTGTTGCTTCCGTTCAAAAAGAACTTGAGCAAGAGTTTGAGCCGAGTTTTGGATGTAATGAGGGTATCGAGCAAGTTGCGCCAATTAACTACTCAAAATTACACCCTTTGGGTTACCCGATTGTTAAATCTTCGGAGAGGGCCCAGCCCTTGTCGCTGCTGTGATTCAACCCGGTCGAAGCCGATAGACTTTTTCGATAAACTCGACCACCTTCATCCCCTCGAGTGCCGTGGTGCCCACGGCGGCTTCTGAGCGCAGCACCTCGAGCACATTGCGGTGTACGGCCGCCCGGTTTTGCACGTGCACGCCTTCGCGGCTCGCCGCTTCGCGCACCTCGGCAAACTCGCCCGGACGGATTTCGGACAGACTGCAGAAGTCCAGTTGTTCGAGATATTGACCGCTGATGCGCAAGGCCCCCTTTGACCCGATGAGCGAAATGGCGCTTTCAAAATTGGCCTCGGGCACGGCGGTGGTATAGGCCATACTCCCCAGTGCGCCCTCGGCCAGTTCGAAGTGAATCAAACCACTGTCTTCAAACTCGGTATTCGCCTGATGGGCAAAATTGGCAAAGACCGGGGTCCCGATCAATTTCAACGAACCAAAAAGCCAGTACAGCGTGTCGATAAAATGGCTGAATTGCGTAAACAACGGCCCCCCGTCTTGGTCGCGGCTTCCATGCCAGCGACCCGGGATACGCTCCGCCCCATAATAGCGTTCGTCTCGATTCCAATAACAGCGCACATCGGCCATGCGCAGGGTTCCCAACCGGCCTTGTTGCACGACGTTGCGCAACCAAATCGCCATCGGGCTGTGTCGATTTTGCATCACCACAAAAACCTGACGGCTCTGTTCCAAGGCCACTTGCAGCACCTGCTCTGCACTGGCGCGACTCGTGGTCATCGGCTTTTCGATCACGGCGTGGAGCCCTTGTCTGAGCGCGGCGATGGCCAATTCTGCATGCCGACCGTTGGGGGCGGCAATCAGCGCGACCTCGGCCCCCAAGGTACCGAGTTGATCGAGGTCGCGAACGCGCGGCGCCGGGTAGGGAAAATGTTCAAGGGCCTCTTCTGAAGGGTCATAGATTCCGACCAATTCCATATCGGGATGCGCGGCGATCAGCCCCGCATGCGCCTGACCGATGCGTCCGCACCCGAGCAATACCCAGCGAAGCTTCTTCATTCGGTCGTCCGCGTACCCACCGAAATCACCCGTTCGTCGGCCGAGCGGAAATACCAATCCAATCCCTCGGGGCACTGTGCCCAACCGGCGGCATCAAACACCAAGCGATGTCCGGCCTTGCTCATCCAGCCCACGCGGCGCGAAGGAACCCCAACCACCAGTTCAAATGGGGCTACGTCGCGGTGTACGACGGCTCCTGCCCCTACAAAGGCATATTCGCCCAATTCAATCCCGCAAACCAGCGTGGCGTTGGCGCCAATGCTCACCCCGCGGTGGAGTTTGGTCGATCGATATTCGCCCCGGCGCACAACGGCCGACCGGGGGTTCATCACATTGGTAAAAACACAAGAAGGCCCCAAAAAGACCTCGTCTCCAATGTCGACCCCCTCGTATAAGGATACATTGTTTTGCACTTTGACACCCCGGCCCATTCGGACCCCCGAGGCCACAAAGACGTTCTGTCCCAACGAACAGTCCGGGCCGATTTCGACCCCGGGCATAATGTGACAAAAATGCCAAATCTTGGTTCCCGAACCGATGTGCGCGCCGGGATCAACAATGGCACTCGGGTGCACGTAGGGCTCGGCCTCGCTGCTCGAAGGGCTGGGCGTTTCCTGCTTCAAGCCTTGGAGCGCTTTTTGCGGCCAAACCACTTGCGATCGGCCCCATCCTCGTCTTCGTAATAGCCGTAGCCATAACCGTATCCATACCCATAGCCATAGCCGTAGCCGTAGCCATAGCTACCCTTGGTGTTGTAGTCGTTGATGACGATCGATATGTTTTTAACGGATCCTTTGCGCGACTGCTCGTGGATGTGTTGGAGCAATTCTTTGTTCGTATAGTTCTGACGCACCACATACAAACTCAGATCGGCGAACTTGATCATATCGAAAGGGTCGCTCACCAAACCCACCGGAGGCGTATCGAGCACGATGTACGCATAGCGCTTGCGCAGGTCTTCGATCATTTTGCCGAAGTTCTCGCCCATAATCAGCTCGCTCGGATTCGGTGGAATGGCCCCCCCTGAAATAACATCGAGGTGGGGGTGTTCGGTGCGCTGAATCGCTTCATCTAAGGTGCACTGACCCGAGAGCAAACTCGAGACCCCAACGTTGTTGTTCAGACCGAAATCGTTGTAAATCTTGGGCTTGCGCATGTCCATACCCACGATAAGCGACTTCTTTCCGGTGATGGCCAAGACCAAGGCCAAGTTGGTCGAGCAAAAGGTCTTGCCCTCGCCCCCTACGCTCGAGGTGACCAAAAACACCGTGCCGCTTTCGTCTTTTTCGCGAATCAGGAATTTGAGGTTCGAACGGATGGCGCGGAACGATTCGGCGATTGACGATTTGGGGTGACGCGTCACCACCAAGGTGGTATCGCGGTCGTTGTGCCCTACAATGCCCAAAATCGGGATGTTCGTAATCTTTTGAATGTCCTGACGCGACATAATCTTGTCGTTGGTCAGATCTCGGGCCACAAAAAACACCGTGGGCAGCAACAAGGCCAACACCAAGGCACCGGCAAAATTGAGACCCTTGCGGGGCGAGAGCGGGTCTTTGGCGGTTAGCGCGGCGTCGACCACTTGGTTGTCGGGCAAATTCGAGGCCTTGGCGATGCCCGTCTCGGCCCGTTTCTGCATCATGAACACGAACAAATTTTCGTTGAGCTGATACTGACGCTCGATGTTCAAATAGTTGCGCTCCACTTCGGGCAAGCGCTTGAGTTCGTTTTCCAAACCGCGAATCCGAACGTCCAAATCGCGCATTTTCAGCTTGCTCTGCGCAAAAGCACCCTGCAAATTCTCCTTCAACAAACCCGATACACTCCGCATCTGCTCTTCGATCCGTTTCAACTCGGGGTTGCCCGGGCGCAGTTCGAGGCGCATGGTGCTGTAGCGCGTAGAAATTTCGTTCAACTGACCGATCAGGCTTACGGTCGACGGATCGGTGATTCCGACGGTATACGGAGCCACTACCCCGGTCAAGGCATCGCCTTGGTCGAGGTAATTGACCAAATATTCGATGTATTCGAGCCGCATTTTCTCCTCGCTGCGCTGTCCTTCGAGCAGCGTGAATTGCTCGAACAACGAACGCCCTTCTTCGGAGAGATCGACGACCTGTTCTTCGGTCCGGAAGGCCTGTCGCAGCCCCTCGACCAACCGCAGCGAATCCTGGAGTTTGACCAATTCGCCCTCGATAAAGTTCAAGGTGTTTTCGGCCATGACGTTTTTCTGCTCCAGCCCGAATTGGATGTACTGCTCGATAAACGTGTTGAGAAAGTCCCGATCCTTGGCGGGAACACTGCCCACAATCGACAAAATGGCCCCAGACGATCCCTCGGCTGCGGCCTCGATGGTGAGGCGTTTGCTGTACTCTTCGAGCAAATTGGCGTTGGAGCGGAACCCAAATTGCATGGGTTCGTCCTTGGCTTTGACGTGCTCGGTGCGGACCACGCGAAAGCGACATCCCGCGGTTTCGATCCATTCGCCGTAGCGGAATGTGCCCCGGACTTTTTCGAACGAAGCCCGACTCTCGGCGCTCATTTCGACCCCACTGCGCTCCTCAAAAGAATAAAAACGCTCAGGCTTTTCGAGGGGTTTGAGCGTAAAGCGGTCCTTGTCCTTGGGCTGGAGCGAATACAACAGACCCACTGCCTGTGGATGCGCAGGATCGTATTCGACCCGGATGGGGCTGTTCGGATAGACCTCGTTGGCCAAAAACTTGCCCTCGCTGTAGTAGGCTACTTCATAGTGCAGTTGATCGAGCGCCCGCTGCAGCATTTGATGCGACTTCATGACCAACAACTCGTTCTCGAAATCGAGACGGGGGTTGTAGTAGCCGATGGCGCTCATCACCGATTCCAATCCCGCATTGACCCCACTGTTGTCGGTATTGATCAACAGCAGCGCCTTGGTCTTGTATTTGGGCGTGGTATATCGGTTGATGAGGTAGGCCCCCAAAATGCACAAAACGGCACTGATCAGATAGACCGGCCATTGACCGACAATCCTCGACCAGAGCTGTTTGAGGTCCAGACCTTCGTCTTCTTTGTTTTGGCCGCGTTCGACCGGGGTAATTCCTTCTGGGCTCATTCCCGCTAAGGGGTTAATCGATTCGCGACAAAGTGTAAATCAAGGTCGCCGTGCTGGCAAGAACGGTGATGACCGAAGCAAAAGTGGCAAAGCCGGTGGTACCGATTCCCCACGACTTGGCGCGAAGGGGAAACACGTTGATGACGTCGTTGGGTTGGATAAACCACTCCGGACTCTGAACCGCTTTGTGGTTGGTGAGGTCGATGGTAAAGAACTGCACCCCTCCGTTGGTCTGGCGCACAATCTGAACCTCTTGCCGATTGCCCACCATGGTGATATCGCCCGCCATGGCCAACGCATCGATGATGGTCGCCTGATTCTGATAAATGACATATTTGCCAGGCCGGGCCACTTCGCCGATGGCGGTAAATCGCAAACCCGCCAACTGCACGGTAACATTGACCGCGTCTTTGGCGAAATACCCATTCATCAACTGCTGAATCTCGGTTTTGAGCTCGGAAACCGTCTTGCCCACCACATTGACCGGACCGATTACGGGCAAGTCGATGTTGCCTTCCATATCGACCGTGTAGCCCTGCAAATAGAAAATCACATCGCCGGCATTGAGGTTGCCGTAGTTCTCTTCTTTGTTGAACAGGCTCTGGGTCTCGGGGTTCAAGGTGGTCACCTTGACATTGACAATGTCGTTTTGCTGGAGCCGATAATCGGCGCGCTGGGTGGGTACGGATAGACTATCCGAGTCCGAATCGTCCCGATCGAGATAGGTCAGCTTGCTCAGAGGAATGCACGCACTGGCCGCGACCAGAACAAAAACAATCGAGGCGGCAAGCGCAGGCCTAAACGCAAATGAAGTCATCGGACGGAGGTGGTTGACAATGCCTTGATCCCGATTCCTGTGTGGAATTGGGGGCAAATATAACGAGTCGGCCCTTGGGGCGCGCCGTCCGAAAGCGAGCCGAGCCGCACCGAGGTCCTTCTTCGCTTATTTGAACGCCGAAAGACCCGTTACGTCCATACCCGTAATCAACAAATGGATGTCGTGGGTCCCCTCGTAGGTGATGACCGATTCGAGGTTCATCATATGGCGCATAATGCTGAAGTCGCCCGTAATGCCCATCCCGCCGAGCATTTGCCGGGCGTCTCGGGCTATTTGACTTGCCATGGCCACGTTGTTGCGCTTGGCCATCGAAATCTGGGCGCTGCTCGCCCTTCCTTCGTTCTTCAACTGACCCAACCGATAGGTCAGCGCCTGGGCCTTGGTGATTTCCGTAATCATTTCGGCCAGTTTTTTCTGCTGGAGCTGGAACCCGGCAATCGGTCGACCGAATTGTTGCCGTTGGAGGCTGTAGCGCAAGGCCGTATCATAGCAGTCCATGGCCGCCCCGATGGCCCCCCACGCGATTCCATAGCGGGCGGAATCCAAACAGCCGAGGGGAGCGCCCAAACCACTTTTGTTGGGCAACAGATTCTCCTTGGGGACTTTGACGTTCTCGAACACCAATTCGCCCGTGGCACTGGCGCGCAAGCTCCATTTGTGGTGGGTCTCCGGGGTGGTAAACCCTTCCATGCCCCGCTCGACGATCAGTCCGTGGATGCGTCCTTCTTCGTTTTTGGCCCACACCACGGCTACATCCGCATAGGGCGCGTTCGAAATCCACAACTTGGCGCCGTTCAGCAGGTAATGGTCGCCCATGTCTTTGAAATGGGTCACCATACCTCCAGGATTGGAACCGTGGTCGGGTTCGGTCAATCCAAAGCATCCGAGAAATTCGCCGCTCGCCAGTTTGGGTAGGTATTTTTTGCGCTGCTCTTCGCTTCCGTAAGCGTAGATAGGATACATCACCAACGAGCTCTGCACCGAGCAAGTGCTCCGAACCCCGCTGTCGCCCCGTTCAATTTCCTGCATCATCAGACCATAGCTGATCTGGTCGAGCCCGGCTCCACCGTATTCGGTGGGGATATAAGGACCAAAAGCACCGATTTCGGCCAAGCCCTGGATGAGCTGAGTCGGAAATTCCGCCTTTTGGGCATAGTCTTCAATAATCGGGCTCACCGCGCGCTTGACCCATTCCCGCGTGGCCTCTCGGACCAATTTGTGCTCTTCGCTGAGCCATTCGTCGAGTTGGTAGTAGTCCGGAGCTTGAAACAAATCCTGAGCCATGGGGAAAGCGATGGAGTTAGAAAGAAACGCAGCCAATTTGGTTAACAAAACCGGGCAAAGTTAGTTTGCAAGGGGTTCATTGAAATCGGCGGACTGCTTGGACCGCCTTAGATCGACCCCCGTTGACGCCAGAACGCCCACCTCGATAGTTTGGACCGGTTTTATGACTTCGCACAGGTTTGCCCTCCGCAATTGAGGCTACCTTCGTCTTAAACCAGCGTCCTACGCGTTGCCATGACACATCGAGCCCCTATTCTCGTACCCACCGATTTTTCGGCCGCCTCGTCCAAAGCCGCTGCGCTGGGCGCCGAAATGGCCCTGCATTCCGGTCAGATTTTGCGCTTGTTTCACGTCGAAAACGCCGATACAGCGGGTCTGCTGCACTCGGCCGGTCGTACGGAAACCCAAGCGGCAGCGGCATTGAGTTCGCTGGGTCAAACGCTCCAACAACAGCACCCGGGGCTCGTCGTCGAAGTCCGGACCCAAGCGGGGTCGGTCGTGGAGCAGTTGGTGGCCGAAACCCGCGACCCTGACTACGGAATGATGGTGATGACCACCCACGGAACCCGAGGACTAAGGCAAAATCTCTTTGGGGCCGATGCACTGCGCATCGCACAGGGATCGGCGATTCCGGTGTTGACCATGCCCGAAAAAGGAGCGAACTCCTACCGGGGCAAGACCCTGATTCTTCCCTACAGCGCCCATAAAAACTATGCGCAGTTGGTGGCCATCGCGGCCCAAATGGCCGAGTGGCTCGAACTGAACGTCACCGTGTTTGGCGTCAAAAAAAGCGGAGAGATTCTGGCGGAACAAACCCGAAAGAACATCGTGGAGGCCATGTCCGCCTTTCGGGAACAGGGAATTCCCGCCGAAGAGGTTTTGCGCGAAGCAGAAGGATTTAGCGTCGGATTTGCCGGAGAATTGCTTCGGTATGCCCGCGAAGTCGACGCGCGTTGGATCGGACTGATGTCTGAAGTGGCCGAAGAACACGCCTACTTTTCCAAAACGGATCGGGAGCGTTTGTTGAATAACGAACACGGCATCGGCCTCCTTTTTGTTCCAGCCTAAACCGAGGGCCCAGAAGACCTCCACACCCACATTAGGCAGTGTAAGGGCGGTCCTACTCCCACCCTAACTTTGGACCGTGGAACGAATGCCGCACCATTCCGATTGGAGTTTCTTGGTCCTTGTCTTGACCTATGGGGCCTATGTGGGTATGCGGCTAGGCTATCCCAAAAAATTTGCCGCCTTTCGCGCCTCGATTATGGGGGTGGGTCAACTGATGGGTCAAGGAAGGAGGGAGGAAGTGTTGACCGATCGGTTTAATCTGCTCCGCAATCTGACCTATTTCAGTCTGGTTCCATTGAGTTTGCTCTTGGCCCTCAGGGCTTCAGAGGGCGATCGCATCCATGCATCCGATTGGAAATGGTATCTCTTTTTGTTGGTATTGGTCGGGGGGGTCATCAGTCTGCAGCGCGTACTCAGCCTGCTTTTTGCCTGGGTATTGGACCGGGCCGAGCTCTTTGTCGAGCACTTCTACGTCCGAGATCACATCGGACAATGGGTCATGGTTCCGCTCTTACCGCTCTGTGTATTGGGCGTTTTCTACGACCCACTCGGACCTGGAATTGCCTGGATCTGCGTCGGGGCCATTGCCGCTTTTCACGTTCTGGGGCTCGTACAATCGCTTTCAATTTTAGAGGTGCGCACTCCTTTAGGCCTCGGCTGGGTTTTGTTGTACCTTTGCGCCTCGGAAATCCTGCCTTGGTGGATGGTTGTTGAAGCCGTCCAAAACCACTGGGGATTGGCCCGCTTCGATCTCTGAACGCCCCCCCCCATCAAAGTCGTGAAGATCAAGAACATACTTGTTTCCCAACCCGAACCCAAGGTAGACGGACACTCCCCTTACAAGGAGCTGGCAGACAAGCACAAACTGCGCATCGATTTCCGGCACTTTATCAAGGTTGAGGGCGTGCCCGGGGCCGATTTTCGCCGGGACAAAATCAACATCGCCGAACATACGGCCGTCATTATGACGAGCCGAAATGCGGTCGATCACTTTTTCCGGATATGCGAGGAAATGCGCGTTCCGATCAACCAAGATTTGAAGTACTTCTGCCAAACAGAGGCCATTGCCTATTATTTGCAGAAGTATGTCGTCTACCGAAAACGCAAGGTGTACCACGGTAAATCGAGTTTCTCAGATTTGATGGCGGTCATCAAAAAACACAAAGACGAGCGCTTTTTGCTGCCGAGTTCGGATGTCCAAAAACCCGACGTTCCGCAATTGCTGGACGAAGGCAAAATCAAGTATACTCGGGCGATACTGTACCGCACGGTGAGCAACGAATTGAGCGAAGTATCGATTGGCGATTACGAGATGTTGGTGTTTTTCAGTCCCGCGGGCATCAAGTCTCTGTTTCAAAATTTTCCGTCGTTTGTTCAGGGCGAAACCCACATCGCCGTCTTCGGCTCGAGCACACTCCAAGCGGCCCAAGAAGCCGAACTCGAAGTTCAGGTTATCGCGCCCAGCGCGGAATTTCCCTCGATGACCATGGCGCTGGAAGACCATATAAAGCGCAACCACAAAGCCAAATAGGCTTTGGAGGAATCGGAAAACGGCGCGAAAACAGGGGGTCTTCGCCTACCCCCCAGATTGAAATCGGAACGGCTTATCACCCGATTGTTTGAAGAAGGATGGGTCGAGGGACGAAGACCCCTGACCTTGCGCGTACTGCCCATCGAAGAACTCCAACACACTCAGTTTCTCTTTGCCGCGCCCAAGCGCCGCTTTCGGCAAGCCACGGTCCGGAATCAGGTCAAGCGCCGCATGAAGGAAGCCCTCCGGCTCGAATGGCCAACGGCCCCCGAATCGCTCAAAAGCGGATACGGCTTTGCCTTGCTCTGCCTGTCGACCCCTCCCCCCTCGGTGGCGGCCCTGCGAACGGCTTTGCGCGCGTTATGGCCCAAGCTCGAAGAACGCGGTTTGGCCCTTGGGACGAGCCAATCCATTTGAACAATAGCTTTGGGGAAACGCCCCACCCCCAATTGTTTCTAAGGCTTCTGCATGAAATCCGATAAAGTCCACCGTGCTCTGACCCCTATCGCGGTCCCTTCCCTTCGCGCTCTTGGCGCCGCCCTTGCGCTGTTGGCCGTGGGATTGGGCGCCCGGTCCGATCATTTCGAGATCAACAAACAACTCGAAATTTTCACCGATGTATATCGAGAAGTCCATCAGCACTATGTCGATCCGGTTTCTTCTTCCAAGCTGATGGAAACGGCCTTGCATGCCATGCTGGCCACCTTGGATCCGTATACCAACTACATTCCCGAATCGGCGGTCGAAGACTTTCGATCGGAAAACACCGGACAATATGGGGGGATTGGCGCCAGTTTGAGCCCGCGGGGCAAAGGCATGGTGGTGAGCTCGATCCATCCCGGGGCTTCGGCCGATTTGGCGGGTTTGCGCATTGGGGATATGCTGCTCGAAATCGATGGCACAGCGCTGGAAGGATTGGACATGGATCAGGTTTTTCGATTGGTCAAAGGCAGTCCGGGCACTGCTCTACAGTTGACTTATGAGCGCAAGGGAAAGAAAACCCAGACTTCGCTCAAGCGCGTCGAGGTGCGGGCGTTCAATGTGGCCTACAGCGGACGGGTGGCCGAGGGGGTTGGGTATATCTACCTCGCCAATTTTATGGGCAAGGCCTCGGACGAAATCAAAACCGCCTATTACGAGCTCTTAAAACAAGGTCCAATGAAGGCCTTGGTGCTGGACTTGAGGGGAAATCCAGGCGGACTTTTGGACGAAGCCGTGCGCACCTGCAATTTGTTCTTGCCCAAAGGACAAGAGGTGGTGCGGACCAAGGGTCGAGACCGGGCTTCAGAAGAGATTTTCCGAACCTCTGCCAATCCGATCGACGTCGAGATTCCCCTCGTGGTTTTGATCAATTCGGGTTCGGCTTCGGCCAGCGAAATCGTCGCGGGAACCTTGCAAGATTTGGACCGAGCCGTCGTTCTTGGACAGCGTTCGTTTGGCAAAGGGCTCGTCCAGCAAAGCAAACCGATCAGCTACGGGAGCCAAATTAAAATCACCATCGCCAAGTATTATACCCCTTCCGGTCGGTGCATTCAGGCCCTAAACTATGCCGAACGAGCCGAAGATGGCAGCGTGCGCGCAGTGCCCGACAGTTTGCGAAATCGATTCAGCACCCGGGGGGGGCGCACGGTCTTTGACGGAGGCGGCATCGATCCCGATATCGCCGTCCCCGAACCAAAGGGTTCTGCTCTGCTCGAAGGTCTCGAAGACCAATGGACGGTATTCGATTTTGCCAACGAGGTGGCGGAAAACAAACCCGAGTCGTTCCTGCCCGGGCAATTCGAGGTCGACGATCGTCTCTATGCGCGATTTGTCGAGTTTGCCCAAAAGCGCGGGTTTGCCCATCAGTCCTATTCGGAACAACTCATGGCGCAGTTGGATACGGTGATGCGGTTGGAGGGCTACGATGAACTGTCCAAAGAACTCGCCGGATTGCGGCAGCAGACCCTGAAGATGAAGTCCAACGACCTGCAGCGCCAAAGAGCGCGTCTGGCTCCGTGGATTGGGGCGGAATTGTGCGAGCGATGGGGCTATTTGCCTGGGCGCATTGAATATGTTCTGAAACACGACGAGGAGACCCAAAAAGCGGTAGAACTCCTCCAACAGCCGGAAGTCTATTCTAAGGTTTTGAAGCCCTGAAACCGGCACTATTTGAACGCATCAAAGAAGGCGGCTACGGACTGGCGCTCTCTTATTTCGCTTTCTTTTTGCCGTTCCAAACGGGTTGGGCTCCGACGGCGCTGGGGCTGATGCTTTTCGGTTTTTTCTGGGTGATGCGATCGCGGTGGGACATGCTTCTGGCCCAACTCTGGCACAACCGGGCCTTTCGCTGGGCGTTGTTGTTTGCTATAGCTACAGCGGCCTCGGTGTTTTGGAGCGAAAATCGCTCCGAAGCATGGCGGCTTTTCGCGCTTAAAATACCCTTGTTTGCTTGGCCCCTGGCGCTGGCCGGTGTCGAACCCTCGTATCGTTTTCGGGTCACTACCTTGCTCGATGTCTTTGTCTTGGGATTGTCGTTGAGCTGCGTAGCCTTGTTGTGCATGGCGCTGTACCAAAGCACGGTGCTGGGCGCCACCGACGCCTTTTTTTACCACAATTTGATGCGCTGGCCCATGTTGCCGGGACACTACTTCTCGCTCTACTTGGTTTTTGGGGCCGGGTGGACCCTCCACCGGTTGTTGCGCGATTTCAAGACCGCCTCTGGGGGGATCTTAGCGCTTCGAACCGCGGCACTGGCGCTTTTTGTGCTCGTGATTTCGCTGACCGCGGTGCGAATTGCGGCCCTCGGACTCGTGGCGGCCCTGCTCTTTGCGCTCTCTGATGCCCTACCCCGCAGGCCCAGACGAAATTGGGGAATGGTTTTGTCTGGCATTGGCGTTTTTGGATTGTTGATGCTTTCGCCCGAAACCCGGCGCAGGGCCGTTGAAACCTGGGACGAATGGAAGAGCTTCAACCGCCTCGAAACCGAAAAACAAACCAATGCCCGGGTCTATCTCTGGAAGCATGGTTGGGCGGTCATGCAAGAGCGCCCTTTGTTCGGGCATGGATTGGGCGATGCCGACGACCGTTTGCAGGCGCAACTCGAGACAGAAACCGCGTTGTTTTGGGATGGATCCGGACACTATCGACTGAGCGACCGCCGATTCAACTACCACAATACTTTTTTGCAAACCGCCGCCCAAATGGGGTGGCTGGGGTTGATCTTGTTGGTATGCTTGTTTGCGACCCTGCTCCACCCCCGAGCGGGTTTTGCTGCTCGGCTGCTCGGATTGGTCTGTCTGATTTCGTTCAGCACCGAATCGATGCTCGAGCGACAGGCGGGGGTGTTCTTTTTTGGATTTATGTTCGCTCTGCTCGCGGTAGAATTGGAGCGGACGAGGCGGACAGCGCCAGCAGGAGTACCGCCGCAAACAGCACCCCTTTTTGACGGTCGAGCAGAGACTCCGTAAGCCCGCTCAAAGCAAAAAACAATACCGCAGCAAACAAGAGGGGATCTCGGTGTTTCCAAGCTCGACTCCCGAGGGTGATTAAAAATCCCAGCAGCAACACGAGCCCCGCCCATCCGCCCTGCAGCAGAATCTGATAGTACATATTGTGGGCGTTGTAGCGGTTTTGGACACCGAGTACAAAGCCGATCTCGGCATAAGAGCGCTCGAGTTCCCGTTGGGCATCGGCTCCATAACCCTGCCAAGGAGCCCTAGCCAGCGCATGCCGCACGCCTTCCCATTCGGCCAGTCGAATGGTGAGGCCGCTAAAGGCTTCGATGCGGTCCGCGCCCAGATCGTATTCGAGGGATAGGCCTTGGGTCCAGCGCGAGCGGATCGACTCCGGCCCCTTCCACAACAGCAGGGCCAGCGCCAAGAACAAACCGCCCCCAAACGCCACCCAACGAACCCTCGGTATTCCGTGGGGCATCAAGCTGCGGCCAAACAGCACGAACGCAACGGGGAGGGTCGCCGCGAGCGCGATCCAGTTCATGCGTCCCTGGAGGATAAAAAACAGCCCCAACATCGACAAAAACGCGCCCCCGGTGGCCCATTTCGGCCAAGCGGGGGTGCTCGGAGTTAAAAACCGCTCCATCCCAGAGGCCATGATCAACAAACCCGCGAACAAGCTCATATAGGCTGGGTGCCATCCCAACGGAAAACTGTAGTGGTCATAAAAGAAATAAGTGGCAAAGGCCTGACCGGGTTCGACTTGGTGTTCGGCCCTCCACCACGACAAACCCAATCCATAGAGCGCGGTAACGAGCAATCCAGCCCAGGTGGCCGTCAAGAGGACGCGGCGCTCGGGCAATCCATCGGGCCCCAAGAGCACGAGTACGAGGGGGAAAACCAGAAAGGCCGAGCGCACTTGGATCAAATCGACGGCGCTCTTTGGATCCGAAAACAGCCCAAAAGAAGCTGTCAGAGCGAACAGGGCCATCGAAGGCCATAGCCAGGTCGTCGTCGGGCGCAGCCGGCGTTCTGACCAGGCTGATTTCCACAAGCGCGGATCGAAAACCACCAGAACGGCGAGGAATACCAACGGACTATTGCCGAGTCGCTCGCCTGTGGCCATCCAAAAAAAGGACAGCAACACGAGCGCCCTGCGCACGGTGTCCATAACAGGACGCTTCATGCCGTGGGCGCGGATCCGCGCGACTTCATCCAACGAGGTACTTGGCTGAGCAGCAGCGCGAGCCCCACAAACAACAGAAGTTGGTATTTGGGGAGCATACGTCCTTTGAGTACCGTGGCCAATAGCGCAAAACCGGCCGCCGTGGTAACGAGGACGGCCGTTCCCTGTCGATGGCTCAATCCGGCATCGAGCAACACATGGTGGATGTGGTTGCGGTCTGGGCTAAAGGGGGAGCGCCCGCGCATCAATCGCAAGACCACGACGCGGACCGTATCGAAAACAGGGATCAGGACCAGCGCAAAGGCATACACCGCCGAACCAATCGCAAAAAAGAAATTGGGCTCGGCCACCACGCTTTTCTGAATAAAAAACACGGTGATGACCGCGAGGTTAAACCCGAGAATCATGCTGCCGCTATCGCCCATAAAAATCTTGGCTTTTCGCCGATAATTGTACGGCAAAAAACCCAGCAAGGCCCCGGCATAACTGAGACACAAAATGAGAAACAGCACTTCTTGCATTCGGTAAAACCAATAGGCATAAATCAGCAAGATCAATACCCCCAGCCCCGAGCTCAACCCATTGATTCCATCGATAAAATTGAAGGAGTTGATCAGCAAAAGAAACAAGACCACCGAACCCATCACGCTGACCGAACAAGACAATTCTCCGATCCCAAACAAACCATACAGGCTCTCCATCCGCACATTGCCCACGAACACGACGAGGCACACTGCCAACAATTGACCCACGATTTTCTTGCTCGGACTCAAGGGGAACAAATCGTCTTTGATGCCCATCGAAAACAGAATGATGTACGCGGCGAGGATCGAATTTTGCTGGGGATAATCCAATCCAGCCGAGAACAAGACAAAACTGAACAAAAAGGCCCCGAAAATGGGTATGCCCCCCAACGCTCCAATACGTCGGGTGTGGGTTTTGCGCGCATCGGGTTCGTCGTACAACCGCTTGACCAAACTGAGTTGGATCAGGGCGGGAATGGCTGCATAGCACAGCGCGAACGACAGAGCAGCGCTCAAGACCGGAAACCAAGCGACCCAGGGGCTCATGACTGAGGAGTATAATGCGCCTTGCGGTTCAAACGACCGCGCTCCGAATCGAACGCCCATCCCCATTTGCCAAAATAGGCCCGGGCCGAACGCAGGTGTAATTGCAGTGCCTTGGCATTGCGGTAAGAATCTTTTTGGTAGTCGTGCACAATTTCGAATTCGGGTCGGTGGTGGTTGGTAGCGATTTGGGCCGCCCTTCTGCAAAAGTCCACATCTTCGAGATACAGAAAAAAGCGCTCGTCGAAACCGCCGAGGGTGCGGAGTACAGCATCGTCGAACCACATAAAACACCCGGACAGCACCGGAACTTCCATGGGCTGCAAATAGTCCGCTTGGCGAAACTCGTAGCGGTCAAAAGACCTTCTCAACGCCTGTTTGAGGAAAGCAGGCAGAAACCGCCGCCCGATCAAGTCAAAGGGGGTCGGCAGTCGTTTGCACAGGTGTTGGATGCGCCCATCCGGATAGCGAATGAGCGGGGCCACCACCCCAGGGTGCTTCAATTGGGGCCACAATCCGGCCAATCCGGGCAGCACCTCGGGACCAAAACGCACATCGGGGTTGAGCACGAGGTGGTAGTCGAATTGTTGGACCGAGTCGCGAAAAACGAGGTTGTGCGCGGCCCCAAATCCGAGATTGCGTCTGGGGTCGAGGTATTCGAGTCCGATCGACTCGGCCCAAGCACGCACACCGGACTCGGAGCGATTGTCGACCAAGACGAGCCGAAGCGACCCCTTCCACGAATTCCGCACGCTATCGACCGCCTGTTGAAGCAGGTCAATCGAATGACCATAGGTCACCACGGAACAGGAAAGAGACGGTGGGTTCACTCCCGCAAATTTGATACATCTCGGGCTGTATCCGAGGCAGGAGGCTCGGGATGCGTTTTTCGCAGTTCGAGAATGGATTGAATCAACAAAACCACCTCTACGGCATACACCGTTCCCAAAACCCAGCCCCAGCCTCCTTTTTGCGTACCTAGAGCCGTGAGACCCCACTGAATCAAACTTATCGCCACAGCAGTCCGGGCATAGCTGCGCGCATTCCCCCGGGCAATTTGGGCGACCTCTGCCAAATGCCGGTAGGCAAACAAGAGCGGAATGCCGGCCGAAGCGATCAGCATCGGAACAAAGGCCGGGCCCAAAACACCGCTTAGCCAAGCGCGCCCCAAAAACAGATAGGCTCCAAAGACGAGGAGAAACAAGGCATACAGCCCGAGAGAACCCATCCCAGCCCGGTACAACTCGGGTCCGCGCACCATCGTTCCCTCTTGACTCCAGCGCCTACTGAGCCGGGGCAAGAGCACGGTACCCAAGGCCTGTATGCCCAACTTAATCGCCAAAATGAACTTGTCGACAAAGGCATAGGCACTGACCACCGAAGCGGGCTGAAAGGCGCCAATCATCAGAATGGGGGCCTGTGCAAAACTGGCATTGGCCGCCGAAATCCAGAACAACCCCGCGCTTTCGCGCAGACTGCGCATCACCGCAACACCCGAAAACTGAATCCGATTCAATCCCAACCGAGACAACCTCCACCACGACCATACCCCCACACTCGCCACGCAGATGGCACTGAACACTGGAACGAGCCAATCGTGTTCGGGCTTTCGCACGAGCGCAAAGACCAAAACGGTGTAGACCATCCGCTGAAGCGACTGTGCAATATTGATTTCGGCAAAGCGCCCCATACCCTGAAAAACCCCAATGGGCAGAGACGAATTCGCGGGAACAAACAGATAACTCAGTCCAAACAGCAGCGCAAATTCTCGATAAGCGGGCACCGCGTAGACAATCCCAAAAAAGGGCAAGGCCAAAACCAGACTTAACCCAAATCGGGCCCATTGCACCCCAGAGACCAATCCCGGGCGATCGTCTGCTGCGGTGCGCACCCACTCCCGGGTCCAATAGGAATGAAATCCAAAGTCGGCCACGACCGAAAACAATCCATTGAGCGCCTGCGCAATCATCAGCGCGCCAAACCGGGCTTCGCCCAAAACGGTGTACAAATAAGGCAAGGTGAGCAAGGGCAAAACCATCCAAATGCCTTGCAATCCGCCTACCCAGGCAAAATCGCGCAGCAAAGACGAGGGTTGGGCGTGGGTCTTTCTCACCCCTGCAGATAGACCCGTTTGATCCGTGCCGACAGCCCGGTGAGCACTTCGTAGGGGATGGTACCCAAACTGCGCGCCAGTTCGACCACATCGAGGTGTTCCCCAAAAATTTCGACAGGATCTCCTTCGGCACAATCGATGCCCGTTACGTCCACCATACACAAGTCCATGCAGACTTTGCCGATAACGGGCGCAAATTTTCCCTGAATCCAGACGCGTCCTTGACCGTTGGAGAAACGCCGGTCGAACCCATCGGCATAGCCAATGGCCAAGGTGGCCGAACGCAAGTCTCGTTCGGCGATATAACTGTAGTTGTAGCCCACGCTTTCGCCTTTTCGGACAAATTTGATCTGGCTGATATGCGTTTTGAGTCCGAGCACCCGATGCACAGAACCCGGCCCGATGCCATACAGTCCGATCCCAATGCGCACCATTTCGAACGCACATTCGGGATAGTGCTCGATCCCTGCGGAATTGAGCGCGTGCCGGTCGAACTGCTGTCCGGTCGATTGGGCGATTTGGGCACAGATTTGTTCAAATCGCTTGATTTGCAACAGCGTACGCTTTCGCTCGCGCACATCTTCAGTGGCTGCCAAATGGGTAAAAACGCTGGCGATGCCCAACCGTTTGCGGTCCTGCAATTCTTCGCACAAGGCTTCGACTTCTTTTTCGGTAAACCCGAGGCGGTGCATCCCAGTATCGATCTTGAGGTGGATCGGATAGGCCTCCGAACGATACTCGGCGCGCATTAAGGCCTTGATAAACAACCCCAACATTCGGAACGAATAAATCTCGGGCTCCAATCGGTGTTCGATGAGTCGATCGAGTGCCTCTTCTTCGGGATTCATCACCATGATCGGCAGACCGATGCCCGCCTCTCGGAGTTCGATGCCCTCGTCGGCATACGCGACGGCCAGATAGTCGACTTTCTGAAACTGGAGCATCGAGGCGACCTCCACCCCACCGACCCCATAGGCAAAGGCCTTGACCACCGCCATAATCTTGACCGACCGGTCGAGTTTGCTGCGCACCGCGTTCAGATTGGCGGCCATGGCATCGAGATCAATCTGTAGTTCGGTTTGATGGCGTTTGACGACCCATTGCTCGGCCAGTTTTTCGAAGCCAAAACTCCGGGCGCCCTTGAGCAAGACCAAGTGTCCGGCGGGCGGAAACTGGGGCTCGGCGCGGACAAAGCTTCGCACATCGGGATACGTTGTCCCCTTCGGCAAGAGGGCTTCGCCCAAACTGCTCCAAACGGGTCCGATGCCCACCACCCGCTCGAGCGCATGGGGGCGGATGAGCTTTTCGACGGCTTTGAGCCATTGGGCGGGCTCCATTCCGGTCTGTTCCAGATCGGATAGAATCAACAGGGCTGGGCGCTTTTTGCGCTGGGCCGAAACAAAATCGAGCGCAATCCGGAGCGACTCCAGATCGGAATTGTAGCTGTCGTTGACGAGCAAACTGCCGCGGCGGCCGGGTTCAAGGGCCAACCGCATCACCACAGGTTCGAGCAGTTCGAGCCTGCGCTGGATGCATGCGCGTTCGACCCCGAGCACCGCCATCAGAACAATCAGATGACGGGCGTTTTCGAGCGACGCCGCGTCGAGAAAGGGCAGCTGCACTTTGAATGCCGACCCATATCCATGGACTTTAAACGAGGCTCGGGCGTTTTTGTATTCCAAACCATCGAACCAAATCCGTGCTTTGTCTTGGGCCGACCAACCCCACAAATCGGCTCCAAGGTTCTTTTTAAGGTGCTTTTCGACCCCCGGCTGGTCGGCGCAATACACCACGGTGTGTGCCTGTTCAAACAAGGACAGCTTTTCTCGGAGTTTTTGGTCCATGTTCCGAAAGTGCTCTTGATGCGCACTGCCCAGATTGGTAAAAATGCCGATGTCGGGTCGCACCATGGCCTGTTGACGCCGCATTTCTCCGGGCTGAGAAATTCCGACTTCAATGAGCGCGAGTTCGTGTCGGGGCTCGAGGTTCCACAGCGAAAGCGGCACCCCGATCTGAGAATTGTAGCTCTTGGGGCTGCGAACCGTATCAAAGTTGGGTTGGAGCAGTTGAAAGGCCCACTCCTTGACAATGGTCTTTCCATTCGAACCCGCGATGGCGACCAATCGGCCCTGAAATCGATCTCGGCTCCAGCCACCGAGTCGTTGCAAGGCAAGCACGCTGTCTTCGACCAGGCCAAAGGCAACTCCCTCGGGAAGGTGTGCCGGGCGCTTTTCGACGACAAAGCGACGCAGACCCAACCGAATGAGCTCTTGAATGTGGTCGTGGCCGTTGTGGACCGCTCCCTGTAGCGCAAAAAACACCGCATCGGGTTCGCCCCGATAACGACGGCTGTCGGTAATCAAGGTGCGCACCGGGGTCGGGGTGGGGTCTCCGAGAAGGGTGCCTCCGACAACACTGCACAGGGTGGGAAAGTCGATTTTGGCGGGGGCCGTCATGACCGTCGCCGAATTTGGGCAAACACTGCGCGCGACACGGGTTCGTAGGCATCGCTGTGACCGAGCTGGATCAACTGCCCTTCAGGGTCCTTGCGCAGCGAATAATGCGCCAGCCCCCCCGTGCGAACGCAAATGGCGTGGACCTTGGTCACAAATTCGGCCGTGGCCATCAAATTGGGCATGGGTCCAAAGGGACGTCCCAAATGATCGAGGTCGAGTCCGGCCACCACCACCCTTTGCCCGCGATCGGCCAACGCATTGGCGACCTCGACGAGCTCTGGTCCAAAGAATTGGGCTTCGTCGATGCCCACCACCTTGAACGAAGCCGCCCGGTCGAGCAACTCCTCGGCCCGCCCCACAGACACCGAGGGCAGCGAACGCGCGTCGTGTGAGACGACCTCTTCGGGGTGATAGCGCACGTCGACACTGGGTTTAAAGATGCCTACGGCCTGCCCGGCAATTACGGCCCGGCGCAGTCGGCGAATCAGCTCTTCGGTTTTGCCCGAAAACATCGGACCGCTGATGACTTCAATCCAGCCGGCATCGGGCATTGGGGCAGCGCCTTGTTCCAAAAACATTGAAGAATCTTGGGGCAAATGGTGCCCAATGCTCAAAACTAACGAATTTCGGGGCGGTTCTCTTTCAATCTCCCACGGCATGCCCACAGACCTTCCTTCTGCCCCGCTTTCCATCCAAGAACGCCGGTTGCACATCCAAGCGCAATTCGAGCGTCTGCGCACCCTCTTCAACGCTCCAGAGCAGCGTACGGCCTTGGTCGCCGGTGTGCGCGAGCTCTATGCCGACCTCTTTTTGCTGGAATTTCTCGAACGCGAGGCCGAAGCGCGGCATTCTATGGAAAATACGATTCGAGCCCGTATGATGCAGGCCCTCGAATCCAGCGTTGCCGAAACAGCAGTGCCCACAAGACCGATCGAAACGGCCCCGGCCTCAAGCCCATCGACCGAAGTTGCGTACCGATCCGAAATTGTCGTAGTGCCCATTCCGCAGGGACCTCCAGTGACCCGCAAAGAAGAACCTCAAACTCAAGTCGAATCCCCTCCTCCTCCAATTTTTGCGGAACCCGTGGCGCATCCCGTGGCGCATCCTATGGCTTCGGAAGAGCCGATTCAACGGCCTCCAACTGCTTGGGAATTGGGGCTCAACGATCGGATTGCGTTTACCCAACAACTGTTTGGCGGACGGGCCGAAGACTACCATCGCGCGCTCTCCCAACTCGGCACCTTGGGCTCGGCATCTGAAGCCCGAACATTCGTCAACGAGCAACTGCGCCCTGATTACAACTGGTCGAGTATGGAAGCCCAAGAACAGCTCGAGCGGCTCTTTGAACTGATCGAAGCGCGGTTTGGCGGATCGTCTTACTGACGCTCGAGCGTAAACTCGATGTCCGAAAACAGGGTCAAACCGGTCCCCGGAATGCTAAAGGGCACTTCGGAAGCCCATACCTGACGGTTGGGTTCGTTGACGAGCACATCATAGAGGATCAACTCTCCATTGCTGGCGTCTTCCACAATCACTCTTTTCTCGTCTCCCGTCACGGTCCAGGTTCCAGAGCGCGCTATGTTGATGGGAACACCACCGACCAAGGGAGGGGGCAGGGTAACGCTGAAAATCAGGGTGTAGTCGACCTCATTCGGATTCTGAGTCACGATAAAATCCCCGCTCACGTTGTCCGCGTTGCCGCTCAAAGGAATAGTCGTGCCCGGAACTGCCGGATTCGGGATTTCGGTGTCATAAAACAAAGCCGTCATGGTCCATTCCCCGACCAAGCGGTCTTCAAGGGTCTGAGACGGGGTATTGTTGTTGGAATCCTCTTTGCAGCCTGTCAGACCGCCGACGGCTGCCGTGACGAAGAGCAAACTCGAGAAAAGTCGTGTTTTCATGGAGTCGAAATTACTGAGACTCAACGATTGATTTCAATGAACCGGTCAATGTATTTCCGCTTTCCAAAAATCACGATCAAGTCCTCGGCCTGCAATTGGGTGTTGGCGTCGGGTATGCCTTGAATGTGGTAGCCTTCTTCGGCTTTGCGCAAAAGCGTAATGAGGTTGAGCTGGTACTTTTCCCGGAGACCAATATCGCCCAAGGTGCGATTCTGTACCGCTTTGGGCGCTTTGATTTCGATGATCTCAAAGTCGTCCGGGAGCATCATGCACATTAAAATCCCTGGATTGGTCAATTGCTCAGCTACGTTGTTGGCAACCTCTTCTTCGGGTTGAAGGATTTCGTTGATCCCCATTTTTTCGAGGATGCACCGTTGGGTCGAACCCTGGGCGCGGGCAATAATTCGCTTGACCCCGAGCTCTTGTAAAATGAACGTTGTGAGCAACATCGCCTGAAAATTGGCCCCAATGCACACCACCACAGCGTCCATTTCCGTAATGTTTTGCGCCACCAGAGCCCGCTTGTCGGTCGAATCGAGGGTCACCGCATAGGCGACATCGTCTTTAATGGCCTCGATTTTTTCTTCGTCGTTGTCGATGGCCAACACCTCCGAGCCTTTTTCGGTCAATCGGCGGGCAATGGCCCCACCGAATTGCCCCATTCCGATTACTGCCAGTTTTTGTGCCATGAATTAGAGCTTTTCGAGCGCTTGTGCCAGATCGGCCAACAAATCTTCTGGATCCTCAATCCCGACACTGAGCCGGATGAGGGAATCTTCCAAACCGCTTTTGAGCCGTTCTTCTCGGGGAATCGAAGCATGGGTCATACTGGCCGGATGCCCGCAAAGCGATTCAACGCCCCCCAACGATTCGGCCAATGTAAAGACCTTCAGGGTAGAGACCAGGTGGAAGGCCTTTTCCAAAGCGTCGTCCTTGAGCGTAAACGACATCATACCTCCAAAATTGCGCATTTGGCGCGCCGCCACTTCGTGACCCGGATGCTCGGGAAATCCGGGCCAGTGCACTTTTTTCACCTTGGGATGCGCTTTGAGAAACTCGGCGACAGCGCGCCCGTTGGAGCCGTGCCGCTCCATGCGCAGGTGGAGCGTTTTGATGCCTCGGAGCACCAAGAAGCAATCGAGGGGCCCAGGAACGGCCCCAGAGGCGTTTTGAACAAACCGAAGTCGTTCCGCCAATTGTTCGTTTTTCACTACCAAGGCCCCCAATACCACATCGCTGTGGCCACCGAGATACTTGGTCGCACTGTGCATCACCAAGTCGGCGCCCAGCGCCAAGGGCTGCTGTAGATACGGGCTGGCGAAGGTGTTATCGACCGCCAACATCGCCCCACTGCGCTTCTTGATTTGGGCCAAGGCCGCTATATCGGCAATGTGCAACATGGGGTTGGTGGGGGTTTCGCACCAAATGAGCCGGGTGCGCTCGTTGACGGCCCGCTCTACGTTGGCCGGATTGCTCATGTCGACAAAGCGAAACACCAGACCAAAATGCTCGAACACTTTCGTAAACAACCGATAGGTCCCTCCGTAGAGGTCGTTGCTCGCCACCACTTCGTCTCCGGGCAAGAGCAACTTGAGCACAGCGTCGATGGCCGCCATTCCGCTGGCAAAGGCCAAGCCTTCGACCCCGCCTTCCAAAGAAGCCAGACTGTTTTGAAGCGCCGTGCGGGTGGGGTTGTGGGTTCGGCTGTACTCGTAGCCCTGATGCTGACCTGGAGCCGATTGGGCATAGGTGCTGGTGAGGTAGACCGGGGGCATCACAGCCCCGGTGGAGGGATCGTGCTGCTGCCCGCCGTGAATGGCTCGGGTACCGAAGCCTTGAGTGGCCCGTGCATCGGGGGCCTTGTCGTCCTGAATCATGGGGGACCTACAATAGTGGGATGCAAAAGTAGTGCGCGCCCTTTCCTCCGCCCTCCCTTGCTTCTGAGTAGTTTTGTGGCTCGATTCCCCACTATGTCGCTCGAAACCACCTACCAGCCCGCGCAGATTGAAGATAAATGGTATGCGTATTGGCTGGAGCACAAGCTGTTTGCCGCCAAGCCCAATCCCGACAAAGAGCCCTATACGATCGTGATTCCCCCGCCCAACGTCACCGGGGTACTTCATATGGGGCATATGCTGAACAATACGCTTCAGGATGTACTGATTCGTAGGGCCCGTATGCGGGGGTATGAAGCCTGTTGGGTTCCTGGCACCGACCACGCCTCGATTGCCACCGAAGCCAAGGTGGTGGCTTTGCTCAAGGAAAGCGGGATGAGCAAGGAAAGCCTGGGTCGCGAGGCCTTTCTCGAGCACGCCTTTGCGTGGAAAGAAAAATACGGGGGCATTATCCTCGAACAGCTCAAAAAGCTCGGAGCCAGTTGCGATTGGGACCGAACGCGGTTTACGATGGAGCCCGAATTGTATCAGTCTGTCATTGATGTCTTTGTCGATTTGTACGACAAAGGGCGGATTTACCGCGGCATCCGCATGGTGAATTGGGATCCGCAAGGGCGAACTGCCTTGAGCGACGACGAGGTCCTCCACAAAGAGGTCGAGCGCAAAATGTACTATTTGCGCTATCGATTTGCCGAAGGCGAAGGACATCTGACCGTGGCGACCGTTCGTCCCGAGACGATTATGGCCGACGTGGCGGTGGCTGTGCATCCGGGAGACGAGCGTTATGCCCATTTGATCGGTCGTAAGGTGCTTATTCCCCTGATTGACAAGCCCATTCCGATAATCGCAGACGACTATGTCGATCCTGTCTTTGGCACCGGTTGTCTCAAGGTGACTCCGGCCCACGATCCCAACGATTATGCGATCGGAATGCGGCATGGCCTCGAGGTCATCGATTTGTTGAACGAAGACGGAACCCTCAACGAAAAGGCGCAAATCCACGTGGGCGAAGACCGCTTTGCCGCCCGCAAGAGCATTGCGCTCGAACTCGAAGCGGCGGGTTTGCTCGAAAAAACCGAATCGGTGCGCAGCTCGGTTGGGTTTTCCGAACGCACCGATGCCGTCGTTGAACCCCGGCTTTCGACCCAATGGTTTTTGAAGATCGGCGATCTGGTCCCCCCGGCGCTCGAAAAAGTTCTCGACGACACCATCCAATTGCACCCGCCCAAATTCAAAAACATGTATCGGGTGTGGATGGAAAACGTCCGCGATTGGTGTATTTCCCGACAATTGTGGTGGGGCCATCGCATTCCCGCTTGGCACGGTCCCGAGGGCCGCATTGTCGTGGCTCGAAACGAAGCCGAGGCGCATGCGCGTTGGGAAGCCGAATTCGGTCCGCTCAACGGCCCCCTCGTTCAGGATCCCGACGTGCTCGACACCTGGTTCAGCTCTTGGCTTTGGCCGATGAGCGTATTCGACCCCGAGGTGTTCCGCACGGGGCAACCCAACGAGGAACTGCGCTATTTCTACCCCACCCGCGATCTGATTACCGCTCCAGAAATCTTGTTTTTCTGGGTGGCGCGTATGGTGATGGCGGGCTACGAGTATTTGGGCGATGCCCCGTTTAAAAATGTATATCTGACGGGCATTGTCCGCGACAAGCTCGGGCGCAAAATGTCCAAATCGCTCGGGAACAGCCCCGACCCTTTGCAGCTCATCGAACAGTTTGGTGCCGATGGAGTGCGCACGGGTATGTTGTTTAGTTCGCCTGCCGGCAACGACCTGCTATACGACGAAAAACTCGTCGAACAGGGCCGGAATTTTGCCAACAAGGTCTGGAATGCCTTCCGCTTGGTCGACGGTTGGCCATCGGCTCCATTGGAAGCGGGACCCGCCGAAAGCGAGGCCATGGCGTGGTTCGAATCGAGAATGGCCCAAGGCCTGAGCGAAGTAGACCGTTGCTTTGAAGAATACCGACTGGCCGATGCGCTGATGGCGGTCTACAAACTGGTATGGGACGACTTTTGCGCCTGGTATTTGGAAGCGGTCAAGCCTCCCTTTGGCTCCCCGATTGCAGAATCGGTGCTCGAACGCACCCGGTACTTTTTCGAGGTCTTGTTGCGCCTCATGCATCCCTTTATGCCGTTTCTCACCGAGGAATTGTGGCATCGTCTCGAACCCCGGACGGCAGGAGCGAGCATTTGCACCCAGCCCTGGCCCGTCTTGGGGGCGTTTGATCCCGAGGTGATTGCCCGATTTGAAACCGACCGCGAAATCGTAGTGGGGGTGCGGGCGCTGAGAAACGAAAAGAACTTGAGTCCCAAGGAAAGCCTCCGATTGCTCCACAGCCCCGGAGCTGTTTTCGACCGCGGTTTGGTGACCAAAATGGCGCATGTATCGGAACCCGAAGCCGCTGAAGCTGCCCCCGAACAATCGGCGAGCTTCCGGGTGGGGCAGTGCGAATTCTACGTTCCCTTGAGCGGTTTGATCGACGCCGAAGCCGAAATCAAAAAACTGAAATCGGAAAAAGACTATCTGGAAGGATTCAAGCGCAGTGTGCAAGCCAAACTGCAGAACGAACGCTTTGTAGGCAGCGCCCCGACCGAAGTGGTCCAGCGCGAGCGCGACAAATTGGCCGATGCCGATTCCAAAATTTCGGCCATTGATGCCTTATTGCACGCGTTGGAAGCCGCGAATTAAACAGTAAGGGTTTTTTGATTTACTTCTTTTCAGAGAGCGACCTTTATTGATAGTGGGCCACCGGGGTCAATCGAATTCGATCGAATCGGGCTGAAAGGCTGTCATATTGCTCTTCGAGCGACGGAGAGCCGCGGTAGTCAAGCTGAAAATCGACCGAAAGCGCGAATTTTCCGGGGTTGTTATTGAACGTATTGCGCAATGGAATCTGGGAATTCAACACTTTCCACTGCCGCAGACCCGTAGGGTTGAGTTCAAAAAAGAGGGCATCGGCACCCGGAATTCGAACCCTTGCTCTAACGCGTTGAAATTCGCCCTCGGCCGTTATACCCAATTGGGTCATGGACGCCGTGCACAGCGATTCGTACTCTGGGGCATGCCAGCGAAGCACCAGACGTCCTGCCTCCGCATTGTATTCTACGGTTTCAAACCTATCCATGGGCGGAAGGGAACCAAAGGTCTGCTCGGGCAATCGAGGTCCACAGGTTTCCGTACCTTCTAAGCTACAACTCGAAACAGCAAGGGCAGCGACCATCCCAACAAGGAAAACCATTTTTGCATTCATAGTCCTTCGATTGAAACAGGACCGAAGTTCCTTAGAGTAGAACGCACCCGTGTCAACTCAAGGTTAATATCTGGGATTTTCGAATAAAATCAGGCTTTTAGGCTAGCTAGAATCCTACAAACGTCCCCTGCCAAATCCCAATGCTGAGAAAGTAGGGGCTACTGGTATCGGGCAACGGGGGTAATGGTGCAGCTTTCGAACAGCGAATCGAAGTGATCGTAGACCGTCTGGGGATCATTGGAAATCGCCTCTGAAAAATAAAAGTCGATGGCAAATTCGAACGAACCCGGATTGTTGTCGAAGGTGGCCTGCATGGGGAGCTCTTCGCCCGAGCCTTTCCAACGCCCCGAGACCACTTCGGCAAGGGCAAAGCGATATACCTGCCCATCGCGCCACTCGACCCGACCAATGACCGAATCGGCCGTTCCCAAATACAGCAATTCCATATGGGTGCCGGCCGAACTGCACAAGGCCTCGTAGCCTTCGGTTTGCCAGCGCAAGCCCATGCCATTTCCCAGTACTGAAAACGAACCGAGTGGAGGAAGCGTATCGTAGATCGCTTCGGGAAGGCGGTCTCCGCAGACCGAGGCTTCTTTACTCTTCGAGCAACCCAAAACCCAAATCAGGGCAGCCAAAAAAAAAGGGGCATTTTTCATGCCCCAAAAATCTACTTTTCGTTTCAAATGAAAAGTGTTCCTTTTACAAGTGCATCGCAGCCTGAGGAAGAATCTCAAATTCAGAGAGCTGACCTTCCAGTGCGCCTATGATCGCACCCAAATCGTTGGGACCTGTATACGCAAAGCGGAAATCGACTTCTACCCAAGCCGAAGCGGGTCCATTGCCAAAATCGACATCATAGTAGCGGGGAACCGATTCTCCGATCCATTCGTTGCCCTGTTGCACAAGGGCCATAAGCGAAGTCCCGTTGTTCCTCCAACGAACCCGTGCTTCTTCAATGTCGACGTTTCCTTGGGCTTCGAGCGCAAAGGACGAAGGGGTGAAGGTGCACATTCCCGTCAAGGGGGCGGATTTATAGCGCACTAGGACCTGACCGAGCCCTTCGTCGTAGTTCAAAAGGGTAATCTCAGAATCCTTGAAAGTGGTTTCAGGCATCTTTTCTAGGGCAGGGCCACAATTTTCATCGGATACCGTGGTGCACGCAGAGATCGATAGCACGAACAGAGATGCAGAAAAGAGGCGTACTGTGGGGTTCATGGTTTGTTATTTTGTTATAGCTAAGTTACTACAACAAATGAATCCTACAATACTCAGACCCTCGCCCCGCGTTGACGGATCACTTCGGCCAAGAAAATACCCGCCGATACCGAAACATTGAGCGAAGCGGTTTGGCCCAGCATAGGGATGGCACAGCGCTCGTCGCAGAGATCCAAATAGGCCTCGGAAATGCCGTCTTCTTCCGAGCCCAAAATCAGGGCGAGCGGTCCGGTCAAATCGGCCTCGAAGAGAACTCCTTGGGCCTTTTCAGTGCAGGCCACCAACCGAAGTCCGCTTTGCTTCAGATCCGACAAGGCGCGTTTCAGGTTGTCTTCTCGACAAATGGGAATGCGCTGCAGGGCCCCGGCCGAGGTCTTGAGCGCATCGGCACCTACGGGAGAAGCGCCGCGAGACGGCAACAAGATGGCGTGGGCCCCGAGGCATTCCGCTGAACGAACAATGGCGCCAAAGTTGCGCACATCGGTAATGCGGTCCAAGACGACAATGAGCGGATCGCGACCCGACTCGAACAAGGCGGGCAAGAGTTGAAACAAAGACGCGTATTCCACCTCGGCCAAAAAGGCAAATACGCCTTGGTGGTTTTTGCGGGTCAACCGGTTGAGTTTCTCCAGGGGGACGGTCTGGAACGGGATGTTTCGCTCTTTGAGCAGCCGGAGCAATTGCTTGGCCAAATCGCCCTGCAACCCGCGTTGAATCATCACTTTGTCGACCTCCTTTCCCGCCTCGACGGCTTCGATAACGGGTCTAATACCAAAAACCGGGCGACTGCCGCTGGATTCGGAGCTGTGCGTCTCGGGCATCTTGTTCTCGTTTTATGTCTGCGCTTCCATACACCTTGCCCGACCTCCATCCGGCAATGGCCTGTTGCCATCCGTAGCGGTGGTCGGCCAACCGCACCATCGAATAGTCCTGTTCGGTAAAAGGGTTTTCGACCCTGATAAATTCAAATGCATAGCTCAGGGCCGATTGTCGACTTCCATAAACCCACCGCTCCCGACCTGGTTCCTCGATGACCTCGTCCGGAGGCCCGTAGACCACGTACAAAATCCCGCGGTCGGTTCTCCATCCGGGGGTATAGGAGGTAAAGCGCTCGTTGGCCTCTTCTACCCTGCGATAAAACGCCTCGATCAACGTTCGTGCCCGATCGGGACTGCCGCCTATTTTCAACCAAAAACGGTCGACTTCGCGCTTGATCGAATCGGGGTTGCCCGACTCGGTCAGGGCTTCATATTCCTTTTTGGTGGTCAGGTAGCGCAAGGGAGGTGCGAGTTCGGTCCGGAGCGATAGTTTCGGAAAGTCCGGCCCGAATGCAAAGGCGGTAAAACCCGATAAAAGGCTGCTGTCGCTTTGAAAGTGATACAGTCCTTGCCTTGCGAATAGAAGGGTGTCCGTGCGACGGAGCACGCCAATGCTGTCGCCCTTAAAATCAAAACTACCCGACTCGTTCGAGGCAAAAGGCGGGGTTGCCAAGGGATATTCTTTTCCGAAACAACGCACAAACATCTGTTCTGGGCATTGCCCGCACTCCAAGCCATAAGCGGTTCCAGAGCGAACCCAAGGCATCTCGTTCCACCTGTTGTCTGGAATTTCGCGAAGCCGGAAATACTGTCGGTTTTGGGGGTCAGACCAATCAATACGCGCCTTGGCCTGCGCTTCGGAACCCCGCTGGGGATCTCGGATATAGAGCGATACCGCAAATGGCTCTTCGGCTCCTGTCGGTTTGCGCAGACCCCATTCAAATTGGAGTCTTCCTCCGTCTACGCCCGCCTTATAATCCGCGAACTTCAGGGTGCCCGAATCGACGAGTGCCTCATTGACCCCGCTCAAAAAACGGTAGTGCACTTCGATCAAGGCACGGAAATCGGCGCCAACCGATTCGGTTTTGTAGAGCAAATCAGAGCGATCGAGCACCAACCGAATCCAAGTGCTGTCGGCGGTGGGATGATAGACGGATACGACAGGGCGCAATCCCGGAGCGTCGTCTCGGTACTTATACGCCAAATTCTGAGTCGTTTCGGTCCGGGGACTGCTGCACCCCCCAACCAAACCCATCAAAACCCATACCCCCCATCGTTGGTGCATCCCACAAATTTAACCTCTGAACGCGGCTTTGTACTCAAGCGTGTGCAGAAGGCTCCTTTAAAAAACCGTCTCGAAGCGAATGTGCAAAGCCGTCGACCGCACATCGAATCCTTGAACATCGGTTCCGGGTACCCAGACTTCGAGACCCAACTCGGCCTTGCCCAAGGCCAGACCCAACCCCAGACCCAATCCGCCGCGCACCGAGAGCACACCCGAGCGTTCGTCGGACGCCATGCCATCGGTCAAGACGGCCAACACCGTCTGGGAATCGAGCCATCTTCGGTATTCAAGGGTTCCCAACGCATAGTGGGCGGCAAAAACCGAGAGGGGTGGAATGCCCCTCAAACTGCCAGGACCCCCCAATCGGAAGCGCTCGTTGGGCGAAGGAACCGCCCCGGGCATGCTGCCCGCCTTCAAACCCGCAAACCATCCATTCCGGGTGCCGGTCACCCGTTGGCTTTCGAGTTCGAGCCCCAATCGATATTGGGCCTCGACGAGTCCGGAACGCTTTCGGCTACCCGCGAGGGCCGACAAGCGAAACCACGATTCCGGATGGACGCCAAACCGGGCGTCGCGTTGGTCGATGCCCACTTCGATGCCAAACAACTCCTTGGCATAATCGGAAAAATCAGACGTTTCTCGGGGCACCCGCGATCGTTCCAAAGAGAGCACTACCCCGAGCCATGCCGAGCGGTCGAGCAAATAATCGACGCCTGCATCGGTCTTAAAGGTGGCAAAACTGCTGTCTTGACGCAAAAATTGAAAAGATGCATTGAGGCGAAACGGCGTTGCCCAGAGGTAGGGAAGACTGAGCCTTAAATCCAACTGCTGCGATTGCTCTGGCAAGGCTTCCCAAAACAACCGGATTTGCTCTCCGCTGCGGAACAAATCGACCCATTTAAGGTCAAATCGACCCGTGAGTATGGTGCTTCCATCGGCTTGGGTGCTCAGTCCCAAGAGCGCATCGAGCCGGTTCGAGGGCAGTTTGGATGGATAGACATAGAGCGTAGTTTTTTGTTCGCCATACAAAATGGCGGGTGGCTGCTGAAAGGTGCACAAACCGCTTTTCAGCGCGTCGATTTCGAGGGTTTTGAGCGCAGAATACGGAAGGGGTTGCCCAAGGCGCAGCCCGAAATAGTGCTTGAGCCACCCCTTCGGTATGCGATAGGTCCCTTTTTGAACCAAACTGTCCAAGGTGATCGCGGGACCGGGATTCCACCGACCTGCAATGTCGATCTGGGTTCCTTGAAACGCAATGTGCTGGGGCTCAAATTGGGCAAAGGGATAGCCTCGGGCATCCCATTGTTCCCAAGTCCGCTCCCAATCGGTCACAGGGACGCCTGTCGAATCTCGAAGGCTTCGGTCCAAACGCGGGCCGGGCACAATGCGGTAGACAACGGTATCCGGACGATCGCTGCGCTCGGCGCGCCTGAGCCAATGGCCTTGTCGATCCAATTCCGATTCGAACGACAACCGATCCGTGGCCAGCGCAGCACTGTCGGTGTAAAACCGGGGCGCGACGTCGACGGACTCGATTTCGAGTCGGTATACGGTCGGAAGAGGGACCTCTTGAGCGCGGGTGGTCAGAACCCCTGTAGTCCACAAGCCCAGTGCGATGGCCCACTGTTTTAAAGACGCCATGAAACGGGCGGAACCCCATGGGCTTCCAATATGCGGTTGACCTCGGAAAAATGACCGCACCCCCAAAATCCGCGATGCGCGCTGAGCGGAGAAGGATGCGGCGCCCTGAGCACGGCATGCCCGAGCGGGTTGTAGCGATCGATGCGCGTTTGAGCGGGTTTGCCCCATCCCAAAAAAACCTTGGGCGCCGGGTCGTCCATCAAAACAGACAAAATGGCGTCGGTAAGCCGTTCCCATCCCCAGTGGGCGTGGGCCAAAGCCCTGCCGGGAGCCGTACTCCAAATCGCGTTGATGAGCAACACCCCCGATCGGGCCCAGGGGGTTAAATCGCCGGGGGGTGTTCTGTGCATCGGGTCGGGCATCGCCTCGGGATGATCGCGCATCAGCTCTTTGAGGATGTTGCGAAGACTCGGGGGGATCGACTGACCCTTTTGAACCGAAAATGCCAAACCGCATGCCTGACCCGGTCCATGATAGGGATCTTGTCCCAAGAGAACGACTTTGACCTCGGCGGGAGCGCACAGTTCCAAGGCGCGAAACAAATTCTCGGGGGGCGGACAGAACCCGTCTGAGTTAAGGGCTTGTTGCACAGACAATTCCCAGAATGCCCTATCCGCCGAAAGCAAGCGCTCTGCCAAGTGGGTACGCCACGAAATCGGCAGGCGTTCGAGAAACAAATCAGCGGGGGTTTTCAACACAACACTCGTTAAACTTTTGCGTTATTAACCGCACAACACGGGGTTCTATTATACTTTTATACCCAAACTTCGCATCGATGAAACGCAGCATTGCATGGCTCATTATGGCATTTTGCGCAGGTTTGTTGATTCAATCGTGCGGATCGGCCGAAAAGTGTCCGGCGTATGGATCGACCCCTCCGAATCTGGAGTGGTCGGACAAGGTATGAAGCGAACCGGCGAAACACTGCGCTGGATCGATTCCAAAGATCAGCTCCACGCGCTGTTTTCCCAAGGTTCTGCGGAGGTGCTCGTGCTCAAGCACAGCACCCAATGTCCGGTCAGCGACCGAGCGTACCGACAGTTCGCCTCCACCGCGCCCACCTTGGAAGGAGTCGAATGCTGGGCCCTCGATTTGCTCCGGCATCGAGATTGGTCCAATTGGATGGCAGAACACAGCGGTGTAGTGCACGAATCGCCCCAGCTGCTGTATCTTCATAACGGCATTTGCCGCTCATCGCTCTCGCATTGTGAAATCGAACCCCTCCGCATCGCTCAGATGCTCGAAACACCTGCCGAAACCCACCCTTAGCCGAGGGTTTAATGGGATTCGTTGGGGTGTATTGTTCGGGGTTTTGATGGGAGGCCTACTCCCACAGCAAGCACGGGCTCAGCTCGACACCGAAATCGATTTTAAACGGACCGTCTACCTCAACGAATTTTCGGTGGGTCCCCTGTTTCATACCCGGGGTTATGGGGTCAATTTTCGGCGTTCGTATTACCTCGATGGGTATACCAAACAAGGTTGGGAGATCGACGCGGTCAATATTCGGCACCCCAAAGAAGTCAATTCGTACAACCAATTTGACAACAGCGCTCGGGGGTACGTTCAGCAAAAAATCAACAGCTTTTACAGCCTCCGCGGCGGGTATACCCGCGAATACACCTTGGTCGACAAAACGGATCAGGGAACCGTGGCGCTCAGCATCGTGGTGGCCGGGGGCGCTTCTCTGGGATTGCTCAAGCCTGTATATGTAGAAGTATTTGACAACCAAGGATTTCTGCGGGTAGAACGCTATGACCCCGCCATTCATGATTACGGAGAGATTTATGGACGATCGGGGTTCTTTACGGGTTTCGACGAAATCCAATTTCGCCCCGGTCTCTATCTCAAGTCGGGCGCCTCTTTTGACTTCAACCTGCTCGACGAACGCATCACCACCCTCGAAGTGGGCATGATCGCCGACTATTTTTTTGAACCGGTTCCGATTATGTACGTTCCACCCGGGTCGGAGTCCACGAACAAAGCCTGGTTCTTTCAGCTTTACTTGTCGGTCAACTTTGGTAAAAAATGGAATTGAACGCGGCGCAAGCGACCACGGCTGAAATACCCAAGCAAGAACCCATGCGCAAGCCGCATTGGCTCCGGGTCAAACTGCCTACAGGAACGGGCTATCGGTCGGTGCGCAAACTGGTCGACGACTACCAACTGCACACCATTTGCGAGAGCGGGCACTGTCCGAATATGGGCGAGTGTTGGGGTGCGGGTACGGCGACATTTATGATCCTCGGGAATACCTGCACGCGCAGCTGCGGCTTTTGCTCGGTGGCCACGGGCCGGCCCGATCCCGTTGACTGGCAGGAGCCCGATCGGGTGGCGCGCTCGGTGCGGTTGATGAAAGTCAAGCACTGCGTCATTACCTCGGTGGACCGAGACGACCTCGCCGACGGGGGTTCGATTATTTGGGCGGAGACCATCAGGGCGGTGCGCAGATTGAGCCCCGGGACTACGCTGGAGACCTTGATACCCGATTTTAAAGGCGAACGGCACAACATCGATCGATTGATCGAAGTGGCCCCAGAAATCATCAGCCACAATATGGAAACCGTGCCTAGGCTAACGCGCAAGGTGCGGATCCAAGCGCGGTACGAACGCAGTCTCGAGGTGCTTCGCTATATGAAAGAGCAAGGGCAAAAACGCACCAAAACCGGGATTATGCTTGGCTTAGGCGAGCATTTCGACGAAGTGGTCAACACCCTAAAAGACCTTCGCAGCGCCGACGTAGATATTATGACCTTGGGGCAGTATCTCCAACCCACCCCAAAGCACCTGGGCGTGGTCGAGTTTATTGCCCCGGAAGTATTTGAAGAGTTGAAAAATATCGGTTTGAGCCTCGGTTTTCGGTATGTGGAAAGCGGCCCGCTGGTCCGCTCTTCCTATCATGCCGAGCGGCATCTTTTCTAAGGCGCTCGCGTAATCCGCTGGTCTTGGGGTTTAACCTTTTGTTGGGAATACGCCCCCTGCCCCGTACTTTTAGCCATTCAAACCTTCGCCCCCGAATCTGCGTTATCAGAGCAACAGACCTGAGACGAACCCGTGTGGGTCAGGTTCAAAAAATGGAGGTGATTCGCTAAAAAACAATGCGTTAAAGCATGAAGAAGTCGATTGTTGGAGGAGTATTGCTCGGTGTTTCACTGGGTTCGTTGGCTTGGTTTATCGTGCCTCAAAAAACGGCCGAGCCGATCTATACCCCGCGCACCGTTGCCCACCGTAGTTCAGAAAGCGCCAAAGGATCGGCGGAATGGCTGCACCGTTTGCGCGCCAATCAGGAAACCGGAGAAATCAACACGGCCGATGTACTCGCGGCCCGCGCTGCTTTGGCCCAAGAACAGCGCTTCAAACAAAGCGGCGTTCTCAATTTGGTGTGGGAAGAACGCGGGCCCGACAACTACGGCGGACGCACCCGGGCATTGTATATCGACCCGAGCAACCCGCAATTTATGTTGACCGGATCGGTTTCGGGGGGCTTGTTTCGCAGCGTGAACGGTGGAAGCAGCTGGCAGATTGTGGACAACGACGCGCCCAACAACGCAGTCACCTCGGTGATTCGCGCGGCCAACGGCGATTTGTATTATGGAACCGGTGAAGGGATGCACTACTTCGCCAGCGGATCCGGCACTGGGGGCATCATTGGAGGAGGCGTTTTTAAATCGACCGACAACGGCCAAACTTTTACCTCGCTGACCGCCACGGTTCCCCAGCCGAATAGTAATTCTACCGATTGGGCTGCCATCAGCTTTTTGGGTGCGGACCCCAACAATGGTCAGCGGATTTATGCCGCAACCAACCGCGGTTTGCGCCGTACCGACGATGGAGGAGCGACTTGGGTCAACCCAATCACAGGGGGTTCGGGTGTAGGTCAAGCCACGGATATGACGGTTTCGCCTTCGGGAGCTGTTTGGATGAAGTTGGGAGCCGCTGTTTGGTATTCTGCCACCGGAGATGATGGCAGCTTTGCCGTTGTAGGCGGCGGGTTGCCCCCCAACGGAGGCCGATCGCGCATTGCGGTGTCTCCGACCAACGAAGACGTTGTTTTTGTCTGCAATGTGACCGGAGGGGGCGGATTGGGCACCATCTATCAAACCAAAGACCGCGGACAGAGTTGGAATTTGGTCGCACAGGGAACTTCGAACTTCAACCCCATGAACAACCAGGGCGATTATGACTTGTTGCTCACGGTAGATCCCAAAGACGAAGACCGCATCATTGTAGGCGGGGTCGAATTGTGGGAGTGGTCGGCGACCGGAGGTTGGGTGCAAATTCACTCGCGCTTCGATTCGCCCAACAACCCGTTCTACGTCCACGTCGACCAGCACGAATGTGTCTTCCATCCAACCAACCCCAACATTCTGTACGTCACGAACGACGGGGGTATTTTCCGTTCGTCAAACAACGGCTTTACTTGGGATCGGGTGAACAACAACTACATCAGTCTCCAATTGTATTCGGCTTTTGGCAACGACCAAGGGCAGTTTCTCGGCGGTTCTCAGGACAATGGCACGATTGGTATTCTGGGCACGGGCAATACCCCCAAGGCCGGAGTGCGGACTCCCGGTATCAATTATCAAGTGACCGCCAACAGTACTTCATCGCTCGATGGTGACGGGGGTTACGTTGCGGTTTCCCAATTGAACCCGAACATGTTGTTTAAGGAGATGCAGTACGGGATTCTCGGTCGCTCGTTTACGGGTGGGGAGATTTTCTCTGCCTTCTACGACTTTCCGCGCATGGACCCGACCTACATCAGTGGCGGAATTACGGCCGCATTCTCGGAATTCGTAACCCCTTTCGAACTCTGGGAAAGCTATGACGACCCTTTCAGCATTGACTCGGTGTACTTCAAGGCGGAAAAAGCGGTCGAAGCCCTCGGATTTGCCGCTCCCAGCGACACGGCCAGCCGCGGCGTGATTGCGCTTCCGCAACCCGTGGCTTCGTTTATTGTGCCTTCCTTTAAAGTGACCCACGGTCCTTTGGTGCTCACCTCCGATGCCTCGGGCAATCTGACGGGGGATGGAAGCGGATCGTTCAATCCTTCCACGGGCGAATTTGTAGCGCGGTTTAACCAGTACTTCGCATTGGAAGTGATTGCTACCTGCGATGTGCGCTACGATGCGGGCGATGTAATTGGGGTCCGCAGTTTGATCAACGAAAACGGATTTAACTATACGGTTGCTCAAACCTTAGTTTCGGGCGACAGCGTCCGCATCCAGGATCCGCAACAGAGCATTTTCGCCATCGGTTTGCGCTCGCGCACGCTGTCTGGTCAAAGCCAGTTGTATGGCGGATTGTGGATCACGCGTAGGGCCCACGACATTTCCACAGACCGCCCGGAGTGGTTCCAAATTTATACGCCCACGGCTGGCAACAGCATTACAGCCATCGCCATTGCCGAAGATGGAAACACCATTTTCTGCGGGGTGAGCAACGGACAGTTGATTCGAATCTCGAATTTGTCGAACAGCCGCGATTACGCCTCTTGCGATGTTCAATCGGCTACGCGCACCACAACCCAGGCTACGGCCGGTCAATGGAGCAACCGGACCATTACTGATATCGCGATCGACCCGAACAACCCCAACCGGGTGTTGGTCACCTTGGGCAACTATGGCAATACCACGAACGTGTTCTTTTCTTCCAACGCGCTTTCGGCCACACCCACCTTTACGAGCCGCCAAGGCAACCTGCCTTCGATGCCGTGCTATTCGGGCATGTTGCACATCTTCGACGGGGCCGTGGCTTTGGTCGGCACCGATTATGGGGTATTCAGTACCGACAACATCAACTCGACGAGCCCGGTGTGGACCAAGGAAGACAATGGTTTGGCCGATGTGCCCGTATTCTCGATTCACCAGGCCAACAACAAACGGTTGAGTTGGAATGGCGATACATTGTATTCGGGTACCATTACGCTGGGTACGCACGGCCGGGGCTTTGTGCAAACCACTTCGCTTCGTCAACCCAATGCCTTTAGCACTCCAGAGGTGCCCTTGGTGCAGAAAGCGGAGGAGGGTCTAAAGCTCTTCCCGAATCCCGCCAAAGATCATTGCTCGGTCGAATTGGCGTTGGCGTCTCGCACCAACGTGTTTTTGAGCGTAATCGATCTCAACGGGCGCGTGGTGCGTCAAGTGGAACTCAAAGGGCTGTCTGCCGGTGCACATCGTTTGCCCATCGACGTGGCCGGCTTATCGGCTGGGGTCTATGTGGTCAAGGCCGAAGCGGGTTCCTTGAAAAAGACCGGTCGATTGGTGGTGCGGTAAACGCCTCACTTCAACTCATTGAAAAAGCCCTCGATTTCGGGGGCTTTTTTTTCGTGATAGGCTTTGTTCAGGGGTTCTGATGACTCATGGCATTGAAAGGGGTGCCAATGCTTTGGAAAAAGTAGGAGCGCCTCAATGTACCATCAAATCTTCATCCCCTATCCGAAATCCGAATAGGGGATAATGCTGGAAATAAAGGGCATAAACGATGTTTCATGTCAAAATTGTAGTCCCGGCTACGGCCCTAATCTTCATCCTCTATCCGAAATTCGAATAGGGGATAATCCTGGAAATCAGGAAAATAAACGATTCTTCAGGCGAAAATTGCAGTCTCCGCTGCGGCCCAAATCTTCATCCTCTATCCGAAATTCGAATATGGAATAATCCTGGAAATCAGGAAAATAAACGATTCTTCAGGCGAAAATTGTAGTCTCCGCTACGGCCCAAATCTTCATCCTCTATCCGAAATTCGAATATGGAATAATGCTGGAAGTCAAGGGTATAAACGATGTCTCATGCGAAAATTGTAGTCTCCGCTACGGCCCTAATCTTCCTCCCCTATCCGAAATTCGAATAGGGGATAATCCTGGAAATCAGGAAAATAAACGATTCTTCAGGCGAAAATTGTAGTCTCCGCTGCGGCCCAAATCTTCATCCTCTATCCGAAATCCGAATATGGAATAATGCTGGAAGTCAAGGGTATAAACGATGTTTCATGTCAAAATTGTAGTCTCCGCTACGGCCCCAATCTTCATCCAATATCCGAAATCCGAATATGGGATATTGCTGGATGTCAATAGGATATGTGATTATTTGAACGAAAATTGTAGTCCCGTAGTAGGCTCAGATCTTCATTCCGTATTCGCAATTCGAATTTGGAATAATGCTGAATGTCAGGAGGATAAATGATTATTCGAACGAAAATTGCAGTCCCACATAGGCTCAAATCTTTACCCCCTAACCCCAATCCGATTATCAGATAATTCTGAGGCCCATCAAAATAGGTTGTTCTTCGTCCATACGAATCAACCCAGCCCTCCACGAGCGAAACCCCAAGGCTAGAAGTTCTCCAAACCCGCCTTGCGATGGACCTTCAACAAAAAATCCCGTTCCATTTCAAGCCTCGCCTTTTCTCTCCTAAGCGCTTCAATTTCCTTTTCTGTAGAGGATTGTCTGTGCTTCGAATTTGAAAAAAAACCCTCTGCTGCATCCAGAACTTGTTGTTTCCAATAAAGAAGGGTGACCACTTCCACACGATATCTCCCAGCGATTGCCTCGATAGGTTCCTTTTCTTGGAGTACTTCTATGACGGCTTGAGATTTGATTTTCTCGGAAAAAGTAGAATCATTCATGAACTGTGTTCAATTATTCATGGCGCGAAGAAGACTGCGACTTGGGCTGTTGTCTCAACCCCGCGAGAAAAAATGCCCTAACAGCTTGAATACCAACGCTTGCGCTTGCCCATTGATAAATCATCCCGAAACCGTTCCTACGTTATCATGTAGGCCACCAAGAGCGACACGACAAAAAACAAAGGAGGGCCAATCAAGCTAAAGAAGTTTCCCGAAAGACGAAAATCGCGTTGCTCGATGCGCCCCGTACTGTAGGCAATCGCGTTGGGCGGGGTCGAAATCGGCAAATAGAGCGCACAAGAAGTGGTCAACGCGATGGCCAAGGGCAACGTGGTTCCGTACAAACCGGGCAAACCCACCACCAAAGGGATCATCATGGCCGAGGCCGCGGTATGCGACATCACATTGCTCAACCCGAGGGCAGCGATTACGAATACAATCGAAACGGCCCAAAGCGGCATTCCCAAAGACTCAATGTGGCTGACCAGCTGGGCCGCCAATCCTACGTCGACCAAAGCGCGCCCCAAAGCCAACCCCCCTGCGACCAACATCAAGGTGTCCCACGGCAAACTCCGAACCTCCTCGGCCGATACTACTCGGCTCAACGTAAGCAGGACAATGGGGACAGCCGAGGTGGCTGCCATTGGAATTCCGTGCAACGGCTCGGTACTCCACAACACGATCGTCACCATAAACGTCAATAAAACAATGAGGCGCTCTCGCTTGCCAGCAATCGATAACACCGCTGCCTCATCCTCTCCCAAACCAAATTCGCGCAAAGAGAGACGGCCCTCGGATTGGAGAAAACGGCGCGATAAATAGCGCGAAAAGAAAAAGACCATTATAAAGGCCAACGGCACCCCGAACAACATCCACTCCAAAAAACCCACTTGGACCCCTTGGTCTTTTAGCGCCGCCACCGCAATGGCATTGGGGGCGGTTCCGATAATGGTCGCCATGCCTCCGGCCGAAGCGGCCGCCGGAATTCCGACGAGCAGACACTTGCTCAAGGGATCGTCCTTGGGTCGGGTGTGCAACAAAGGCAATACACTCGAAATCATCATGGCCGTGGTCGCGGTATTGGACATCACGGCGCTGGCTAGGGCCGTAATCATCATCAACCCCATAAGGAACACATCGGGTTTATGCCCGAACCGTCGCACCACGTAGCGAAACAAATCGCGGTCGAGCCCGACGCTCTTCATGCCCTGGGCCAAAAAGAACCCCCCGAGCAACAACCAGATAACGTCGCTGGTCCAGGTGCTGACATAGGGCTCGACATCTTTGGGCTCGGGAAGGAAAAAATCGGAGCCGAGCACAAAGACCAAATAGGCGATAATAAAAATCCCCACGGCAAACGGCGGAATGGCTTCAGTAAGCCACAAACCCACCGAGAGCAGCAACAAGAACAAGACGTAGTTGATGGCCGGACCCTGATCGCTAAAGGCGAAGAAATAGGCCAAAATCCCGGCGAGGACAAAGTTGCCGAGAAAGGTGGATGTGTTGAATAAATGCCTGAACTGGCGGGGCTTATAGTTCTTTATAGCCCACCACCGACTATCGTTGTCTGCCATGGCCGAAAGCTAAGACAATCGACTGTGGACCAACCCTGTCCAAAATCAGTTTTTGCTCCGGATCGAAGACTACAAACTCCGCTGGATGGCCTGCTCGAGCGGCTCGCCCCTCAACCCTTTTTCGATCAGTTTGCCCTCCCGATCTACCAAAAGGGTAAACGGAATGCTGCCAAAGCCATAGGTGCGCACGGCGAGCGAGCTCCACCCCTGCAAATCGCTGACATGCAAAGGCCATTTGAGCCCATCTTCTTCGATGGCACGGACCCAATCGCCCGCGGCATCGGGCTGATCCTGAACTCCGTCGAGTGAAATACTCAAGATCTCGAGGCCTTTTGACTTGTATTTGTCGTAGAGCGAAACCATAAAGGGACTTTCCTGACGGCAAGGGCGGCACCATGAAGCCCAAAAGTCGACCAAGACCACCTTGCCCTTGAGCTCGCTCAGGCTGTGTTTTCGCCCATCGGTGCCCGCCATTTCGATATCGGCGACTACCGCACCCGGTTCCAGCGCACTCATAGCTTGCATCATGAGTTGCTCGGTTTCTACGCGTTTGCGCACCGATACCACCCGTTCGTTAAAGCGCTCGACGTGCTTGTTCCCCGGCAAGGCGAGGGTCATGGCAGCCGCCACGCTGTCGTACAAGGGCAAATATTCCACTGGGTTGATGAGCAGATCCTGCCCCATCCCCAAGGGGAAAATAAACATATTGGTCATCGAGCCCGGCTCTTCCCGCAGCATTTTAACCAAGGCCATCCGGGTCTCGTCGATGGTTGTCCGGTACACTTCGTTGAGCGAGTCGCGAACGGAACCGAAATTGGGATCGCTCATTTTCCGTTGACTGACCGCGTTGAGCGTATCGACCGTTTCGTACAGCTTTCCGATCACCTGATTGATGGCCAGAATCCGCGCGCTCTCGTCCGAACCTTTGACCGAATAACCATAGCCTTCTTCGTCCTTGTCGGCTTTGAGGGTTATGCGCTCTCCTTTGCGCACCACGACGCTGATGCGCAGTCCTCCGGGCTTTTCGAACATAAAAATCTCGGGCTGGTCGGGCAACACATCCAAATCGATCGAAAACGATCCCCCCCGGGTCGCGAGGGTATCGATGTATTCAATGCCATCGGGCAAGAGTTTGGCTACCAGAACGGTATCGGCTTCTTCAAACGTCCCCTTGACCAAGGCCCCTTTGGGCGGCTGGCAGGCACCTACGGCGATCAAAGCAACGACAACAAGGGCTCGGGAGAAATTCAATTGCATGGGGATGAGGGGATTATTCTTTAACTAGGGCGCTGGGCTTCGAGGGCTTCTTGGACCAAACGGCTGCTCAACTGGGGATCGGCTTTGCCGCCGCTGCGCTTCATGACTTCGCCCATAAACAGCCCCAACAACCCTTTTTTGCCCCCCAAATACTCTTCTACTTTGGCGGGATAGGCCTGGAGCACTTCGAGCACAATGGGCCTAAGCCGGTCTTCGTCTCGGTCTTGCAAAAGGCCTTCGGCTTGGGCAATGTCCAACGGAGAGGCGGTTTGGCCCGATTCCATCAACGGGAGAATCTTCTGGAAGGCCGCACTGTGGCTTAGGCTGCCGGATTCCACACACTCGAGCAGGGCCGCCAAGCGCTCGGGCACCACGGGATACTCGGCAAGCTCGACCCCATTTTGATTCAAATAGGCGCGGATCTGGGTGTTCAGCACGTTGGCGCAGGCCTTGGGCCGGTTGTGAAGCCCGACCAAACGTTCGAAGTAGTCGGCCATGGCCTTGTCTTCGACCAAGACCGAAGCGTCGTAGGGGCTCAACCCCCATTCTTGGGTATAGCGTTCTATACGGGCTTCCGGCAAGGCCGGCATCTGCGCGCGCACCTGTTCGATCCAGTCGGAGCCCACATAAACGGGTGGGAGATCGGGCTCGGGAAAATAGCGGTAGTCGTGGGCTTCCTCTTTGCTCCGGAGCACCTGCGTCATGCCTTGAACGCTATCCCAGGTGCGGGTTTGTTGTTGCACAATTCCCCCCGATTCGATCAGGGCCACTTGGCGTTCGAATTCGTATTCGATGGCTTTTTGAACGTGGCGGAACGAATTGAGGTTTTTGACCTCCACCTTGGTGCCGAAGGCGATTTGTCCTTTGGGACGAACCGAGATGTTGACATCGCAGCGGAGCGAACCCTCTTCCATATTGCCGTCGCTGATGTCGAGATAGCGGACCAAACGCCGCACCTCGGTCAGATAGGCATAGGCCTCTTCTCCACTCGTAAACTCAGGTTCGGAGACCATTTCGAGCAGGGGTACGCCCGCCCGGTTCAGGTCGACCAGGGTGTGAAACGGATCGAGATCGTGTAGGCTCTTGCCCGCGTCTTCCTCCATATGGATGCGGGTCAGCGCAATGCGTTTGCCCTCGTGTTTGGCGCCCAAGCCAATGCTGCCCCCCGTACAGATCGGGGTCGTGTCTTGGGTAATCTGATAGCCCTTGGGCAAATCGGCGTAGAAATAGTTTTTGCGTGCGTATTCGTTGCGCTCGCGCAGGGTGCACCCACACGCCAATCCCAACCGAATGGCGCTTTCGACCACCGCCCGATTGACGACCGGAAGCGTACCCGGATGCCCCAAACTAATGGGCCCCACCATCGAATTGGGCCGCTCTCCATAGCCCGCCGGATCGGCCGAATAGGCTTTGGAACGGGTGTTCAACTGGATGTGGACTTCGAGCCCGATAACGGGTTCAAAAGCCGAAAAACTGGGGGTATCAGACATGGATGGCCGGGCGCGGGGTTCCGGTGATGCGAACCCGAATACGGCTGCAAAGAAAAGCATTATCCAAGGGCCTTGGCAAGCCGATGCTCCAAGAGTTTCACGAGGGCTGGCCCACCCGAAAACAGGAAGGACACTTCCATGGGCAACACGGCCACCGCCCCTTGTGCAGGCCAATTCGAACCGATGCGCACCGCGTCTTTTTCGGTAAGGGTGAGGAGGGTTCCGCTGTGCTCGATCGCGGCAGACAAACGATCGAGTAGGGCCGCATCAAAATGCGCATGGTCCGGCAGCGCCCAACTTTCGACGGTGCGGTCGGGAAACAGCGATCGAATATGGGCTTCGTAGGCCGCAGGATGCGCGATTCCGCTCAGAGCAATCACGCGCTCCACCTCCTTTTCCGGGGGCAATACCGTGGTCGATCTCAAAGGACGGAGTGGGGCATAGCGACGGCTGCTGAAGAAACAATCTCGGCCCAACACCCGACCCGACCGCTCCGCCATCTGTTCGGCCACGTCGGGTTTGAGCAATTCGGGCGTTGCGGTAAACACCACGGCATCCGCACGCGTGGAACCCGAGGACGGTTCGCGCAAATAACCCGCGGGAATGACCCGATCGTTCCACCAAGGCGCATCGAACCGGCTCAATAGCACGTCGGCATTGCGCCGAATGCGGCGGTGTTGAAAGCCATCGTCGAGCAGGATGAGCCTGAGATCGGGGCGTTCAGATACCATGCGATGGGCACCCCGCAAGCGATCTTCGTCCACTGCCACCGCACAATTCGGCCGAAGCTGTTTGATCAAGAGGGGTTCGTCTCCACTGTCCCATACCGCAGAATCGACTTCCACCCAGCGAAATCCGCGGCTCGAACGCCCATAGCCCCGGCTCAGTATTCCGATCGGGCCCAGGCCGCTCAAATGCTCTGCGAACCAAAGCACGTGCGGGGTTTTGCCCGTGCCCCCCGCGCTGAGATTGCCGACGGAAAGCACTGGAATTCCGGGCGAATCCGAATACAGCCAACCGCGCTCGTACCCCCAATTCTTGAGGGCAGCACCCGCGGCATAAGACCACGACAGCGGCTCCAACCAACGAAGGGGCTTTAAGGACATTGCATCAATCCATCGGGGAATTCAACCGAGGGGGGAAAATACGCGGATTTCAACCGACCCAAGGCTCGAGAGCCCGTTTCCAACCCAGATCGTCTTCGGGTGACAGCCATTCCACCCCGGGCGTGCGGTTTCGGAACCAGGTCCGCTGCCGCTTGGCATATTGCCGGGTCTTGATCGAGATGGCCTCGGCGCATTCCGCCAGACTCAAAGTACCCTCGAGGACGGCAAAGGCCTCGGGGTACCCAATGGTGCGCAACACCGGAAAATGCCTCCACTCGAGCACCGAACGGGCTTCTTCGATCAGCCCCGATTCGATCATGACCATAGTCCGTATCTCGATGCGGCGATTCAACTCCGCCCGTTCTACGTCCATCCCCAATACCTTCCATTCGCCTTCCAGCGCAGACGAACCCAATGGGGCTTCAGAAGCCGGGCTGCGCGCCACTTCAAGCGCTCGGATCAGGCGCTGTGGATTGTTCTGATCGAGGTGTTCCAAAGCCTCCGGATTCTCCGTTTCCAGCGCCTTTCTCAAAAACGCGATACCCCGCCGATCATACTCGGCATTGAGCGCTTCTCGGAGTCCTGGATCCACGGCGGCCGGCGCATCAAAACCCCGCATCAGGGCTTCGAGATAGAGACCGCTTCCCCCTGCGAACACGACTCCTTCGACCTCGCGCTCCGAGAGCCACTGACGAACCTCGGAACCATAGGCGCCCGCACTCAGCGGACGATCAAGACTGCGATCGAGGACAAAAAAGTGGGGAACCCTGTGTCGAAGATCCGAGCTGGGGGCCGCCGTCCCAATCGGCAATTCCCGATAGAATTGGCGGGAATCGAACGACAACACCGGCCAGCCGAGGCGCTCGGCCAGTTCGACTGCCCTTTCGGATTTGCCCGAGGCCGTGGGCCCAACAATGGCGAGGTACTTCACCCGATTGGGAGGACCGTTGGGGCACCCATTTTCAAGAAGGAATCGGTCAATGCCTTACAGCGGAATGTTTCCGTGTTTTTTGCGCGGAAGCTTTACCGCCTTGTTTTCGAGCATGGAGAAGGCCTTGATAAGCCGGGTTCGGGTAAACCGCGGCAGGATGACATCGTCTACATAGCCCCGGGCGGCGGCTCCGTAGGGATTGGCAAAGGCCTCGGCATATTCGCGTTCCTTTTCGAGCAGTTTGGCCTCGGGGTCGGCGGCTTCGGCAATTTCTTTTTTGAAGATGATCTCCGCAGCACCCTTGGCGCCCATCACCGCAATTTCCGCACTCGGCCAAGCGTAGTTCATATCGGCCCCGATGTGCTTGGAATTCATCACATCGTAGGCGCCTCCATAGGCTTTGCGCGTAATCACCGTAATCCGAGGAACGGTCGCTTCGCTAAAGGCATAGAGCAATTTGGCCCCGTTAGTAATAATGGCGTTCCACTCCTGATCGGTGCCCGGTAGGAAACCCGGTACGTCTTCAAAGACCAAAAGCGGAATGTTGAAACAATCGCAAAAACGGACAAAGCGGGCGGCTTTCTGAGCGCTCTTGATATCGAGAACCCCAGCCAAATAGGCGGGCTGGTTCGCAACAATCCCAATCGAACGCCCGGCCAAACGGGCAAAGCCCACGACCATGTTTTCGGCGAAATCCTTGTGCACCTCGAGAAAGCTGTCGGCATCGGCGACTTCTTCAATCACCTCGCGGATGTCGTAGGGTTGATTCGGATTATCCGGAATGATGGCATCCAGTTTGGGGCGGGTTTCGTCGGAAGGAGTATAGGGCGCAAACGGCGGCTGTTCCTCGCAATTCTGCGGCATATACGACAGCAGTTTGCGGAAACCCCGCAGCAGTTCAACGCCGTTGGCGTAGGTAAAATGGGTTACGCCGCTCTTGACCGAGTGGGCCGAGGCCCCGCCCAGTTCCTCGCTGCTGACCTCTTCGTGGGTAACGGTTTTGACCACGTTGGGGCCGGTGACGAACATATAGCTGTTGCCCTCGACCATCCCGATAAAATCGGTCAGCGCCGGAGAATACACCGCTCCCCCCGCGCAGGGACCCATAATGGCCGAAAGCTGGGGAATGACCCCGCTGGCCAGCGTATTCCGGTAGAAGATATCGGCATAGCCCCCGAGCGAAACCACGCCTTCTTGAATTCGAGCGCCCCCGGAGTCGTTCAAGCCGATGATGGGCGCACCGTTCTCGAGCGCCAAATCCATGATGCGGACAATTTTTTCCGCATGCGCCTCGGCCAAAGAGCCGCCCAAGACGGTGAAATCTTGCGCAAAAACATAGACCAAACGCCCGTTGACCGTGCCGTAGCCCGTCACAACCCCATCGCCCAAAAATTGCTGCTGATCGAGCCCGAACAAATGACTGCGGTGCTTTACGAGCATCCCTATTTCTTCAAAACTGCCCGGATCGAGCAACAAATCAATGCGTTCGCGGGCCGTGAGCTTTCCCTTGGCGTGTTGGGCGTCGATGCGGTCTTGACCCCCGCCCAAACGGGCTTCGCGGCGGAATTCTTCGAGTTGTTCTATGCGGTTCATGCGCGTCTGGATATCTCGTGTTGACGTCTGAAAAGTACAATGCACCACCAGTCCAATGGGTCCGATGGAGGTTATTTTGATTCGGATTACAGAATGTTGACTTCGGTTTCGAGCGCGACGCCAAAACGGTTTTGAACCTCCGCCTGCAGGGTGCGTGCCAGTTCGAGGATTTCGGCCCCACGCGCTCCCCCATGGTTGACCAAAACCAAAGCCTGGCGGTCGTGGACCCCGCAAGCCCCTATGCGACGGCCTTTCCATCCCGTTTGCTCGATGAGCCAACCGGCGGCCAATTTGACGCGTCCATCGGGCTGGGGATACCGAGGCAGGGTGGGAAACTCGAGAGCGAGGCGTTCGGCCAGGGCAGCGTCCACGCTCGGATTCTTAAAAAAACTGCCCGCATTGCCCAAAACCGCCGGATCGGGCAGTTTGCTCCGTCGAATGGCGATGACCGCATCGGAAACCGACCGGTAATCGGGCTTCGAGACCTTCTGGTGTTCGAGTTCTTCGCGAATCGAGCCGTAGTCGAGGTGGAGCGGGGCCTTGGGATCGAGCACAAATCGGACTCCTACAATCACGTATCGGTCTTTGGCCTCGCGTTTAAACACGCTCTCTCGATAGCCAAAACCGCATTCTTGGGCCGAAAGGGTTTCGAATCGACCAGCCTTCCAATCGAAGACCTCGACCGCCGCAATGGTGTCTTTGACTTCGACCCCATAGGCACCGATGTTTTGCATAGGGGCGGCTCCGACCTTGCCGGGAATCAGAGAGAGGTTCTCGAGTCCGCCCCAGCCTTTATCAACGGTATATTGGGTTAAGGCGTGCCAGTTCTCTCCGGCCCCCACCCACAATTCAATGCGACCGTCGGGCCGTTCCCTCGGCTCGAGACCTTTGAGTTCAACGCCCAATACGGGACGCTCGGGATCTTGGGTAAAGAGGAGGTTCGAGCCCCCGCCCAAAATCAAGGGTGGTTCTTGGCCCATTCCCCGACGCAACGCGACCAACGCTTCTCGATCGCGCAACGCTTGAAACCAGCGCGCCCGAGCCGGTACCCCAAACGTGGTGCGGGGCGCTAGGTCTACGTCTGGCAGAAAACCGAGTTCAGCCGCGTTGTGCATAGGCCTGGAGTCCGTGGCGCAGCACTTCGACTGCCTGTTTCAGTTTGGGTTCTTCGAGCACATAGGCGAGCCGGATTTCGCTCTTGCCCAGCCCTGGAGTCGAATAAAAACCCTCGTTGGGGGCAAACATCAACGTCGCGCCTTCGTATTCGAATTCCGAAAGCATCCAACGCGCAAAATCTTCGGCGTCGGGCACGGGCAACTCGGCTACGGCATAAAAGGCGCCTTTGGGGCGAGGGCAGCGAATACCGGGGATGCTCAGCAGTCCGTCGACCAACACATCGCGGCGGTGGCGGTATTCGTCGAGCACCCGGGCAAAATAGGCGGCGTCGGCCTCGAGCGCTCCCAAACTCGCGATTTGACCGAGGCTGGGGGGGCTGAGCCGGGCTTGGGCAAACTTGAGCGCGGCCTGCATGACCGCGGCGTTTCGGCTTACGAGCATCCCGATGCGCACCCCGCAGAGCGAATAGCGCTTGGATACGCTATCGACCACAATGGCGTGTTGATCGAGCCCTTCGATATCGAGAATGCTGGTGTGCTGGGCCCCGTCGTAGACGAATTCGCGATAGACCTCGTCGGCCAAGATGTAGAGGTCTTTGCGGAGCGCGAGATCCCGCAGTTGCTCCAGCTCTTCTCGACTGTACAAACTGCCTGTGGGGTTGCCCGGATTGCACACCACGATGGCCCGGGTTTTGGGACCGACCAGGGCTTCGATGGTTTCGATGCTCGGCAGGGCAAAACCGTTCGATAGGTGGGAGGTTACGGGAACCACTTCAAGCCCGGCCTGAATGGCAAAACTGATGTAGTTGGCATACAAGGGCTCGGGTACAATGACCTCGTCTCCGGGGTCGGCAATGGCCCCAAACGCAAACTGAATGGCCTCGGAACCCCCCGTGGTCACCATCAGTTCGTGCTCTTTGAGTTCGATGCCCAAACCGCGGTAGTAGTCGCGAAAGCCTTTGCGGAGCTCGGCCAAACCCGCGCTGTGGGTGTATTCGACCAGGGGTTCGTCAAAGCGTCGCACGGATTGAATGGCCGTGATGGGGCTTTGGATGTCGGGTTGCCCAATGTTGAGCTTGATGACCTCGATGCCACGCGCGGCGGCGGCTTCGGCGAAGGGAACCAGTTTGCGGATGGGCGATTCGGGCAGCCGATGGCCTCGGTGAGAGAGTTGGGGCATGGTGTAGGGTGAAAAAGAAAAACCCGCCTCGGGTGGGCGGGTTCAAATATCGGTCTTGGAGCCGAGCTGGCTCGCCGAGGCTTTAGCGGACTTGGAGTGCGCTCGAACCCGCGTTGGGGTTCACAGGCACGGTCTCGGTCTGCGGAGCCGACTTAACGTTGCCGCGGATGTTCAACACCTTGTTGGGCGTTTTCGCGTTCGACGTCACGGTGACTTGCTTGTTGAACTGACCCTGACGGCTGGTGTCGTACTTCACCTTGATGCTGGCTTTTTCGCCCGGAGCAATCGGGGTCTTAGGCCATACGGGGACAGTGCAACCGCACGATCCTTTGCAGTTCGAAATGATGAGGGGCTCTTTACCGGTATTGGTAAAGACGAATTCGCGCTCGCCATTGGCGTTGTGCTCAATGGTGCCATAGTCGATGGTTTCGCTAACGAACACAATCTCTGGGGCGTTGGGATTCGGCGCCGATGCATCGGCTACTTGAGCGTTTGCACGGAGGGCTCCGAAGAGCAGAGCAGTGAGTACCAGTGCGTCTTTCATGGAGTGCTGCGGGTTGAAGTGAAACAAATGTACGGTTCCTGAGTGTTGCGACAAAGGCGTCAATTTTTGTGCCAGATTACCAGAAATTGGATTTGGTGTAATTAAAATAGGCCGCATTTGGCAGCCTATTGTTCACTCTCGTATAAACTAAAGGTCAAAAATTTTACTGCACCTTCACTTGGGATCCCAAGACTCAAGATTGTTCCATTTTACATTATCAGGACTGGTCTTCAAGTGAGGTGAAACATAAGTGCCGTCATTTTTAAAGTACCCATTTTGGATTTTCAACTGACCTCCATTTTCATAATTTCTTTCTTGCTTATAATCGCCAAGCGAAGGAGAAGAAACGTCGGGAATTAAGTAACTAGGCGTGGAATAACTTGGAGTAGAGTAATTGGGAGTAGAAAAACCACTGCCATAAATTTCCTTATTGACTTTGTAGCGCATGTCCGGAGTGCCATCTTTTTTCGTCTGCGATTTAGCCTCTTGAGAAAAGACAAACAGAAAAATGGAAAGAATCAAGAATTTAGTCATGATGGAATAACATTAGTTGCCTACTCTAAACCGTTTTCGGCCATCCCGTTCGGTAATCTTTAGTGTTGTAATCCAATACAGATGAATTTCATTCTCAATTTCCGATGGAGCAAGGTAATAAAACATTTGTAAAACCAGAACTGAAGAAAAAATAACTTAGTCAGCAGGATGCTATAAAGTTTTGTAGGACTAATCAATGAAACACTAACTCTTTAGAAGTAATCCACAACCTTATGTCTTTTTTATAAATCTAACCGTGACTTCTTAAACGTTGATTTATTGATCATTAATAAGATTACAACAAAAATGCAAGTTTATTATTCGTTATAATCTATTTAAAGTCCAAAACGAACCATCCGTGCAAGCATAGACTTTCATAGAGCCCTGTAACAAGTCATCACAACTTGTTGCCATCTCGAATTATCCTCGCTGATCCATGTAGCATAATGCAGCACCTGAATCGACGAAATTGATGTTGTTTTTCCGGTGTTAAAATTTAATGGAGATAATGCTCTAACAAGACCTTGGCTTCCATCAGAGTCGCAGATTAAACTAAGGTAGATTCAATCAAAGAACAAAGGACTACTTCCATCATCTCCTTCGGACAAGTGTCCTCAAGTGACTAGGACCCTTGGTTGGGTATTGTCCAAAGAGAATGCTTGTCCAGCGCCCTCCGTCCTCTGTACGCGAGGGCGCACAGGAGGTTCTTTCAACCCATGCGAAAGGTCCTCACCCCCATCCATAGCGCTATGGACAAAATGAGGACAACGGCTACCCAAAATCCAAAGGGAATTTCCCGGGTGGTCTGCACCCATTGACCCGAATCTGCCTTCAGATGCAGTTCGTGTTCGTTGTATTCATTCAGCAACCATTGTCCACTCGTGGCATCAGGGCCCTGCAAAACAAAAGCGCATTGGTTTCCCGGCGTATTGGCGAAAAAGCCTTGACGAACAAAGAGACTCCGAATTGGCCCCGCGGGTCTATCGAGGGTTGCCCGAAGCGAGGTCTCGTGCCCCAAGTGCACGCCCACTTCGCTCCAGTGCACTGTATCTCCATTCAGAACGAGGATGCACTGATCCTTAAAATGCTGAACCACCAAATCGGTAAACTCCTGGGGTGTCGAATAGGCCTCTTTCCCAAATCGGTAGTTGATTTCGCCTTCAAACGCGGTCAAGGCACTTTTGAGCAGCACATAACGCTGGCCCTGTTCCTCGTAGAAAATCAAGCCGGATACATCGGGGCTGTGGGCGGAAAGCCATACTGGACCCAAGAGACCGCCCAACAACCCGATGGCCCACACTTTTGGCCAACGCCCTCGATTCGACCTTGTACCCACGCCTGCCATCAAGACGTGGGAGAAACGGGCAAACGCAGCCCGCGGTCCCACCTTTTGACTCCACACCGCTTAGTTGGCGTAGGCCCCCGCCAAACTATTGATGAAGTTGTTGGCACCCGCGGCATCGACGTGGTAGTGGTACCCGCGGACGTCGTCGTAGTGTCCCCGACTCGCGTCCAGATCGGTGTATTCTTCTCCAGAAGGACTTTTTTCCGCAAACAGTCCGAAACCATCGAGCGCGTAACCGATCATGGGGGCATGCCCATCGGGCTGGTCGATTTCGGTGGTCAAGCCGTTGGCGGAATGATAGTGATAGCCCGCGGCCAAATTGATGTGCCCTCCTGCATCGTCAAAGGGGGCAAGGGTATACGCACCCAAAATAGCGTTGACCGGAGCGGGCGCATCAAAAATGACCCCGTTAAAGGCGATGCCCCGGGTGGTGGGCCCAGTGGCACCCGGACCCGCTCCAAATGAAACGGGCGTAGCCAGTTTGACCGGAGTTACGGGGATGTAGATCGTTTTGGTCAGTGTAGAAACATAAGACGGCAAGCACTCGACACAGAAGTTCTTGTATGCCACGCCGACATTCGGGTTGGCCGCGGCCTGACAATCGGCTTGGGTCAACGTCCTGGTAATTTCGCCCGTGGCTGCGTCATACATCTGCCACGTATTGTCGTTGTAAAATGTGGCGAGGTTCTGAATAAAGGCCCCGTCGACATCGTAGACCGCACCTCCTTCTAGCCAAATTCCCCCCAAACTGGCATCGTCGGCAATATTCGTCGGGCACCAAGGACCTTGGGTGTGGTCTGGCGGGATGCTCTTGGTGACAATTTTATAACAGTCGGCGGTGGATCCATCGGAAAGCGTTCGGCTGACTACGCTGATGGGCTCCGACAATCCGCCCGATAAAAAGTAATCAGACCGGACATCGACCACCGTATCGCCTGTGGTATCGACCGGGTCGTTGTCTTCTTTTTCACAAGCATACAAGCCCAGTACGGTGCCGCTGGCGAACAACGCCATGCGCAAGAAAGCGGGGGGATTTTTCATCACGGGGGTTTGTTTCGCTTTTAGACGCTATCGAAGCCCCTCCGTTTAACCCCGATTGAATTTATTTTAACTTTTTATTTAAACGTTTATAAATCAGATCATTAAATACACTACCACCCCACCTTCTGCTCCCCGTACCTTCGCGCGGTGAATGCTCAGAGGAAGGCGCATTGGGCGCTGGCGGCGGTGGCGGCGATTTACGGGCTCAATTTTACCCTCGCCAAAGAGGTCATGCCCGAATACATCGGGCCTTTTGGTTTTATCCTAATCCGAGCTACTGGAGCCGTGGTCTTGTTCTGGCTGGCCTCGGCCGGGCGAAAACGCGAACCGCTCCAAAAACGCGACCTCCCGCTCTTTGCGCTCTGCGGACTCCTCGGGGTGGCTGCCAATCAACTCCTGTTTTTCAAGGGCCTCGAACTCACCGGCCCCATCAACGGCTCGCTGCTGATGACCATCACCCCCCTTTTGGCCTTGGTCCTCGCTGCCCTGTTCGGGAACGAACCCCTGAGCTCTGCCAAAATTGCCGGACTCGCGCTGGCCGGAGGCGGCGCCCTGCTCCTGATCGGATCGGGTCTGGTGCGCGGAAACCACAACAGCAACCCGCTGGGCGATGCGCTGATCCTGATCAACGCCGCTTCCTACGCCGCCTATATGGTCGCCGTCAAACCCCTGATGCAGCGCTACAGCCCCCGCACCGTCACCCAATGGGTCTTTGTGTTTGGCTGGTTTATGGTCCTCCCCTTTGGCTGGGGCGAATTCAGCGCCATCGCGTGGAGCCAAATGCTCTGGGACATCTACGCCCGCGTGGCCTATGTGGTCGTCTTTACCACCTTTTTCGCCTACCTCCTCAATAGCTACGGCATTTCCCAACTTGGGAGCGGGATTTCCAGCTTGTACGTGTACTTGCAACCCCTGTTTGCCACCGGTTTTGCGCTACTGCTCGGGAGCGATCAACCGCGCTGGGTGCAATTGATCAGCGCCCTGCTCGTCGGGCTCGGGGTGTTGGTCGCCGGCAACCGCACCCATGGACAGCAACCCCTGCGTGGTCCCACAGCGCGAAACCGTACCTTTCACGCCCCAAAAAACAGCCTGCCATGATTCTATCGATGACCGGATTCGGCAAGGCCGGAGGAGAAAAAGAAGGCCACCGCATCGAAGTCGAAATCCGGTCGCTCAACTCCAAGTTTCTCGATCTCAACCTTCGAATTCCCTCCGCGCTGCGATCGATGGAAACCGCTTTGCGCGAGCGCTGCCAGCAAAAACTCGAACGGGGCAAGGTCGAACTCCACTTGAGCGTAGAGGGCAATACACCGACCGAAGCGGCCCAGATCGACCCCGAGCGCTTTGCGGCCCAGCTTGGCGTGCTCCGCACCTTGTGCCAAACGCATCAATTGGCCGAAGATTCGCTCTTGACCCATGTGCTCCGCATGCCCGGCGTTTTGCGCGAAACCGAAAATGCCGCCCCCGAAGGACTCGTAGCCGCTTGTCTCGAAGTCGTTGACCGCGCGCTCGATGCGCTCGTCGAACACCGCAAAGCCGAAGGGCGGTCTCTGGGGCGCGATCTGAAAGACCAAATTGACCGCATCGCCCAAGGGCTGTCGAAAGTGGAACCCTTTGAGGAAGTCCGCAACAAAGCCTATCGCGAACGCCTCGAAAAAAACCTATCCGCCTCGGGCATCGAAGTTGACCCGACGCGCTTTCACCAAGAAGTGTTGTATGTCCTCGAGCGCTGGGACATCAACGAAGAAAAAAAGCGGCTCAGTCACCACCTGGCCTTTTTCACGGAAGAGCTCGAAAAAGAGCAACAGCAAGGTCGAAAATTGGGCTTTATCGCCCAGGAAATCGGGCGGGAGGTCAACACCCTCGGATCGAAGTGCAACCAGACCGACATCCAAAAAATTGTGGTGGAAATGAAGGAGGCCCTCGAGAAAATCAAGGAGCAAGTGAACAATGCCCTCTGAGAACGCCCTCAAACTGCTCTGTTTCTCGGCCCCTTCTGGAGCGGGTAAAACCAGTTTGGTCCGGGCGCTGATCGAACGCATTCCCGCGCTCTCTTTTTCGATTTCGGCCACCTCGCGGCCCCAGCGCGGCACCGAGCAACAAGGGGTGGACTATTATTTTTTATCGCCCGAAGACTTTCGCAAACGCGTGGAACACGGTGCATTGCTCGAATGGGAAGAAGTCTATCCCGGCTCGTTTTACGGCACCTTGTTGTCTGAAATAGAGCGACTTCGTTCCCTCGGAAAGATCCCCATCCTCGATATGGATGTCTACGGCGCATTGGGTTTGAAGGAGCGGTTTGGCGATCGGGTGCTCACGGTTTTTGTGATGCCCCCCGGGCTCGATGTCTTGAAACAGCGCCTCGAACAGCGGGGCACCGACAGCCCAGAGCGCATCGCAGAACGGCTCGCCAAGGCCGAAGAAGAACTGCGGTTGAGCGAAGAATTCGACCGCATTGTATGGAACGACGACTTTGCCGTAGCCCTTGACCAAGCCGAAGCGATGGTCCGTCGGTTTATCGAGGAATAAAGCCCTACCGCCGTGGAAATTGGACTCTTTTTTGGCTCCTTTAACCCCATCCACCTCGGGCATGTCGTGATCGCCCAATACGCGCTCAACGAAACCGAACTCAGCGAGGTGTGGCTGGTGGTGAGTCCACACAACCCCCATAAAAACAAAAAAGGCCTCCTCGACGAGCGCACCCGGCTCCACTTGGTCGATTTGGCGCTCGAACCCCACCCGGGATTGCGCTCGAGCAGCATTGAGTTCGGGTTGCCCCGCCCCAGCTATACGGTCTTAACCCTCGCCGCCTTGCGCGAAAAACACCCCGAACACCGATTTTCGCTCATCGTAGGAGCCGACAACGCCCAAGGACTGGAAGGATGGAGAGATGGCCCGCGCATCCTCGAAAACCACCGCGTTTGGGTCTATCCCCGTGGCGAATTCCGCCCCCCTGCTCCCCTGCCCCACGCCTCGATGCAGTGGCTCGATGCCCCCCTCATGGAACTGAGCTCGACCTACATCCGCGGGGCGATCCAACAGGGAAAAAACCCGAGCGCCATGCTTTCCGAACGCGTTTGGGCTTATGTAGAGCACAACGGATTGTACCGACGCTAACGCCCTGACGTACATTCGAGCCATGCCCTTGCTCGACCGCCTTTCCGAAGCCATTTTGGCCGAAGCCCCCGACCGACGCCATCGGTTCGCCTATGTTTTGCCGAGCCGAAGGGCCTGCTTGGTGCTGAAAAACAAGTTGCGCGAGCGGACCGAAACCGGATTTCTGGCGCCGCTCATCCTGAGCATCGAAGACTTTGTGCGCCGCAATACAGGGCAGAAGGCGATGAGCCGCATCGAGGCACTGGGATTGTTGTTCGAAGCCTGGAAAGACTGCCGTGGTCCTCAGGCCGACCCCTTGGCATTTATGCGCTGGGGACCGGTGTTTCTCGACGACTTGGACGAACTCGAACAAGCGGGAGCCGATCGAAGCAAAGCTTTGAGGCACCTCGAAGACTACAAAGTCCTCGAACAATGGGGTATCGCCGATACGGAACAACACAGCGAGCACGTGCGCCGCTATCTGGACTTTTGGAAAACGCTGCCCGAGGTGGCCGAGCGCTTTCTCGTCTTGTGCGCGGAGCGCGGTCAGGCATTGGGGGGAACCGCCATTCGCCGGGCGGCCGAACAAGCGCTCGAACCCACCCAACAGTGGATGCGGAGCGAGGGGCTGGATCAACTGGTGTTCGCGGGGCTCAATGCGCTGAGTCCGATGGAGGAGCGGTGGATCCACACCCTGGTCGATGCCAAGCTCGCCCAGTTCCGCATCGATGCCCATCCCCGTCTGCTCGAATCCGAACAGGAAGCCGGGGTTTTTTTGAGGCGGTATGCGCCTTGGGGTACTACTCCCGAGCTGCAAAGGGATGGGCTCAAGAAACGCCCGGCTCGGTGGACCTCCTGGGGGGTTTCGGGGGCCGGGGCCCAGCTCAAACTGGCGGCCCAACTCCTGCTCGAATGGGTAGAGCGCGAGGGCAAAGACGTTTTGGGTCGCTGCGCACTCGTTCTGGCCGACGAATCGCTCTTGCCTGCCGCCTTGAGCGCCCTGCCAGAAGCCCTCGGCCCGTTCAACATCACCATGGGGCTCAAGCTCACCGACCAACCGCTGTTTGCCGCCTTTGAACGCTTGGTGGAAGTCATTGAGCGCTCGCGCAACGCGCCCACCTTGCGCACGGCAGATCTCGAGGAGCTCGAAACCTTGTTTCGCCCCTATTTGGGTTCGCCTTCGGGGAATCCGAACCCTCCATCAAAAGCAGATGCCACTGCGGGAGCGTTGTTTGTCGCTCGCGATCAGTGGGAAACCGTACTCTCGGCCCCCGCACGCGCGCTCTCCGATGTGTTGCTTTCAGACTTCCCTTTGCTTGCCGCCGCCGATTGGGCTTTGCGCCTAGCGGAGAGCGATTCCGACCGGTTTAGCGCTCAGGCGGCTGAACTCTGCGCCCATTGCTTAAAAGCCCTGGACGAAACCCAAAAGACTTTTGAAACGACGTTGAACACCGCGTTGTGGTTTCGGCTTTTGGCCGCCGAACAAAAGCTCAATTTCGTGGGCGAGCCGTTGGTCGGATTGCAGATTATGGGGGTGCTCGAAAGCCGGGCCTTGGGGTTTGATAAACTCATCGTGGTTTCGGTCAACGAGGGCCGACTCCCCAAGGCGCAATACCCCGTGAGCCTCCTCCCTCCCGACCTACGCAAAGCACTGTCTTTGAATGGCATATTCGAAAACGACGCGCTCTATGCCCACCACTTTTTCCAATTGTTGAGCGAAAGCGAGGAGGCCCATTTGCTGTGGAACGCCCAAGGGAATGCGCTGGGTGGAGGCGAACCGAGCCGTTTCTTGCGCCAAATCGAAACCGAGTGGACCCGAGCCTATCCGGAAACCCTGCGCTTTGAACAACGCCGGGCCGAAGCCAAATTGCCCACCGACCTAGGGCGATTGCCCGAAGTCGAAAAGACGCCAGAGGTGCTGCAAGCGTTGCGCATCTGGTCCGAACGGGGCATGAGTCCGAGCGCTTTGTCGCTTTATCTCGAAGACCCCGTCGGTTTTTACTATCGCTATTTGGTTCAACTCGAAGAAGATCGGCCTGCAGGTAGGGTCGATGCCGCTCTGTTTGGCACATTGGTCCACCGTCAGTTGCAGCTCCATTTTGAGCCTTTGATCGGGCGGCGTTGTACGGCCCAAGACGTGGCAGGAATGCTGCACCACATCGGGCCGGTATTTCAGCAAGCCGTGCACGAGAAATCGCTGGACCTTGAACGGGCTCAAGGGATCAATTGGCTGGGCTTGCGCATGGCCCAGAAGCATGTTGAAGAGTGGCTCAAGGTCGAGGCAAGGGTACTTGGGGAAACGGGGGCGGTGCACATTGAAGCCCTGGAAACCAAGCTCAAAGCAGTGCCCGTGGCTGATGGAGTACTGCTGACCGGGGTCGTAGACCGAATCGAATTTGGGGGGGATCATCCCACGATTCCCGTCATTCTGGACTATAAAACCGGGGCGGTCCAACCCGGAGAATTGACGATCGTGGAACTCGATCAGTTGTTCCGGCCCCGCTACAAAAAGGCCTTCCAACTGATGTGCTATGCGCTGATGATGGCCAAGACGCAGAATCTTGAGCACATTCGGGCGTGCATTTCGAGTACGGTTCGGCCCAGAGCCGAACGGCAATGGCTGATGGTTCAAGGAGAAAACACTTTGACGCGATCTGTGCTCGAAGAATTTGCCCAGCGCCTATCGGTCTTGGTGGTTCAGTTGATGGACCCCCATACCCCCTTTAGGGCCGAATTGGACTTTAGCGACCCCACCGATGACTTTTCCTGACCGCATCCCGACCGCCGCACAACTCGAACAAGCGTTCGAAGGGGTCGCCCGTTCTGTGCACCGCACCCCCTTGTTGCGCAGCCGCCGCATCGACGAGGCGCTGGGGTGCAGGGTGATGTTTAAGTGCGAGAATTTTCAGAAAACGGGCTCGTTTAAGGCAAGGGGGGCGGTGTTTGCGCTCAGCACCCTGGGACCCAATGTTGCATCGGTCGCGACGCATTCTTCGGGCAACCACGGTCAGGCGCTGGCTTGGGCGGCGCAGCAGAGCGGGCGAAAGGCCTATATCGCGGTGCCCCACAATGCCCCCAAAGTCAAGTTGGACGCCATGCGCGAATACGGAGGCGAAATCACCTTGTGCGAACCGAATGCCGCGGCCCGAGAAGCGGCTTTGCAGCAGTTGGTCGAAGCGCATGGGGCGCATGCGGTTCCGCCTTTTGACGATTTTCGGATTATTGCAGGACAGAGCACCGTGTTTCAGGAGGCGTTGGTACAGATGCGTTCGGAGGGAGTGGAACCCGATGCAGTCGTAGCCCCGGTGGGCGGGGGCGGGCTGATGGCGGGTACGGCTTTGGCGGCCGAGTATTTTGCGCCCAACTGCTCGGTCTGGGCTGGAGAACCCGAAGGGGCCGACGATACCGCCCGATCGATGGAAGCAGGAGAACGCCAGCCGATGATCGACCCTCAGACCATCGCCGATGGGCTCCGAACAGGCATTGGCGTCCGGAATTTCGAAGTGCTCCAACCCCGGCTCAAAGGGGTGCTCCGGGTCAGCGATGCCGAAATTCTCGACGCGCTTCGCTGGATTAACCAAGCGCTCAAGATCGTGGTCGAGCCTTCGTGCGCCGTGCCCTTAGCGGCCATTTTTCGACATCCCGAACACTTCCAAGCACAAACAGTGCTCGTGATTCTGAGTGGAGGGAATCTAGATGGATGAACCCGCTTCCAACAGCTTCGCTTTTACATCAGATAAAGTCCGCAAAGTCCCCCCGCCGAGGCCGCAGCGTCGTCTGGATTACTTAAACCGATACAACACCCCAAAGCGCACATCACCTCGGTTAAACACCTCTGTCTGGGGTTCGTATTGGTATTTGATATCAGCCCGCAATTGAAAGGTGAATTGGTTGTGTCGATACCCTACGGCAGGGCTGATGGCGCGTTCGTAGTGATAACGGTGTTCTGGCTTGTCAAAATTGAGGTAATACGACTTGCGATTCCATGAATGACCCAACCAAAAATCCCATTTGTCTTCTAACCTGTACCCCACTTCCAGTATGCTCATATCGGCCGTATTCACGGTGTCGGAAATAAAACTCTGAAAGGCTCCATAACTCCACCATTGGCTACGGGAAAAGGCCAATTGGTATTCCTCTCCTCCCACCAAAGCGATACGCCAAACCGGATACAAACGTATCGGCCCCCCTTTCTCCAATTCATTCAGTCCGATTTCTAATCCCATCGACATTTCCGGTAGCAACCAATGGTCTGGATTGGGCCTTTTCATATTTGCCCTGGCCTTATCGTCTAAAGGAATGGCGCTCGTGAAGCTAAATGCGTTTCTTGCCCGATTAGTTTCTGTTGTTGGTTCATCCAAAACAAAAAGGCCTTCGTGCCGATAACGTATCGTCAACTGCTCCCAGGTGTATCCGATTTGTACTCCGATTCCCAGTTCATTGGACTTGCCCCAATCAAAAGCCGGATGGTCTGCATAGACATCAAACATATAGAAATGACTCAATTCGAGTGTCGTTCCAAAAGACCATCGATGCACCAGCCGACGATAACCCAATGCAAAGAAATTCTTCGAATAATTATAGGAATTATCCGCCGCCAACCAAGCTGAATAATAATTCGCGAATACCTCATTCCGCGAAAACTGATAGTTCAATCCGTAGATAAAAGGACTCGCCTTGTCCTCTAAAAACAAATCGTTCCCATATGGATTTAAACTACCACCGTAGGGAAACTCACCGTAAAAATAATCATACCAATTAATGCCCAATTCCAAGGAGAATTGGGCTCTCAATGGTGCAACACTGATAAACAATCCCATGAATGCCTTTGCAAACCGCATCCTCATTTAACGCACCGTTATTTTAACAGCCCCTTTGGGTTGAACATATATGGCATATTGCTCCATGCACCAATCTTCTTTCATGGGTTTTGGATTCAAAGAACCATAAAAGAAAACATCCGTCGAATATTTCATGAACTCTCTAATATACAGCGTTGGACCACCAGAACAAGGATTTGAAATGGCAAATTCTTTCTTCTTCCAAAAAGCCCACCAGTCATACTCCGTAGCCCAAATCAACACGTCTTGACCAACCAATCGGTCGTCCGGATTGAGGGGGTCGGGATATTGTCTGCGCTCCGGATCTGTTAAAATGTGGGTCATGGGGAACACTTGAAACTGATAGCTTCTGTGTAGCTTGAAAGAATGGCGATATTCGTTGAAATTTGGTGCATAACCTAAATAATTCTGACTGATGCAATAATCTGGGTCCGTATTCGACGAAGAATTATAAAAATTGATCTCGGAATATTTTCCACGCTCACAACGATTGAACATCACAAATTCTTCAAACATGAAACCAATGCCGTGTTCACAAGAGGGGTTGCTCGCAAAAGTCGTCGTATCTGGAACAATGGCTTGTTTGGCAGTAATTCTTCTTATCTGATCGGGGGTTTGTCCAAATGATACAATGATCATATTAAACTCTAAGAAAGTGGGTTGCTCGATATACGGAAGGATTTCACAATCAGCATAGTCCTCAGAATATCCGACAGCGCCTTCTACAAAGGTGCAGCTGTTCTCTACGGGTATAAAGGCTGGTATGCGATCAAAAATAGAATCATCGTCATCAGGAATATCCGTTCCAATGCCAATCGCTGGAATTCCTTCTGGATATAGTGCATTAGAGTACGGACTAGTAAGAGCCACTTGATATTCATATCCATACGCCGTAAACCCGTTGGTAAGAATATCGGTTAAATTGAAACCATAGGTCGCTAAGTTGTTGCTAAAGATCGCAGTCCATTGCGGATAATGATTTAAAAAATCGGGTAGAAAAATGCCGCCGGAATCAGTAATACTCGTAAAATAATCATCGAGAAACCCTTCTTCACAACTGGCCTCTTGAATGGCCATGGCGGTGGCAT
>Ga0247844_1000131_pt1 | contig 151633 bp, 117 predicted proteins | sample LaCtaG_FD_192421 | JGI IMG/M metagenome (GOLD analysis project Ga0247844, IMG submission 192421) | Freshwater microbial communities from meromictic Lake La Cruz, Castile-La Mancha, Spain - LaCruzMarch201714.5m_1 | ecosystem: Environmental > Aquatic > Freshwater > Lake | place: Spain...
GGTCAGGTGGTTGGCCATGGCGCCTGCCCCTGCTACATGTCAGGGGCCTCCGCCAGGGCCGTTTGGGCTTGGCGGGTGGCTGGTTTTGAATCGACCCTGGGTGGCTGGTTTTGAGTGACCGCTGACAACGTAGGGCGGACATTCCTGCCTGCCCCAAACATCACCGACGCCCGCTCGGGACAGGCAGGAATGCCTATCCTACCCATGGCGTTTCATCGCTCATCCCGTGCCTTTCGACGCTGACCTCACTATCCCTGCGCCTCATGGATCGCCTTCACCACCCTCATCTTGAACTCCTCCGACCACTGGTGCCAATCCGCCGGGGCACCGGTTTGTTGGGCGATTTGTTGGATGATCTCGGCTGGGAGTTGGGCAATCAAGGCGTCGGCATCCGTCGGTCTCTCCTGCTGACGACTGCCAACCGCCAACTGCTGACTCAAATACTCCTCCCGCTCCGCATGATACGCCGCTTCCGCCTCGCGGAGGGCTGGGAGCAGGGTTGGGTCCGCCTGCTCCTTCATCCGCCCCGCGATCGCTTCCAGTCGCGGGATCAAGTGCCACCATCCCGCGCTCACGGCCTGGCAGGCGGCGGCGAAGGATTGGGGTGTGGGGTTGATCTCCGCGTCCAAAACCGCCAGATCCGGTTCCCGTCGCCCGTAGAGATGCTCCCGGATGAGGCGAGCCGCCTCGTCACGGTGGTGACGGACCACTTCCGGATGCCCCAGGACCAACGCCGTCCGCGCCGCCAAGAGATGCGCTTCCGCATGAAAAAGTGGCATCGGCCCGCGCCGGGCGATGGTTTCCGCTTCGGTCAGGTAATCGGCGATCTGTTTCTGGACCTCCGGCCTAAAGTCTCCAGCCTCCAACCTGCGCAGCCCCGCTTCCGCCCGGGCCAGGTAGCCACTCGGGGTGATGTCTTCACGGTTGGCGCGGTGGAGGGAAGAGATCGCCAGGCTGTAGGCTTCAGGCTGGAGGATGGAGGAGGCTCGGGCGGCGTTGAGTTGAGCAAGGCCGACGTCTAGCAAGACTTGGGCTCCACTCAGATCGTACTCCGACCGCTCCGCCACTTCCGCTCCCCGGCCGCGGGCGAGGAGGAGATCGCCGTAGAGGAAGCCGGCCAGGGAATAGAGGCGGGGAAGGAACGGCTGGTGTTGCTTCTGGAGGCGCTCGGCTTCGCGGAAGCGCTCCTCGGCCCGGGCCAGCTCCCCTCGGGCGAGGAGGGCGGCGGCTTCCTTGGTACGGTCACCCAATCGCTGGAAGGGATCCCCCGACCGGTCGGCGTAGCGGACGGCGTCCGCGGCGGCGCGCAGGGCTCCCTCCTCTCCCTCCAGCCGGCCCAGGGTGACGAGGAGTTCGCTCAGGTTGCCGTAACCTGTGGCGGCGCGCCCCCATTCTTCGGTCTCTTCCGACTGCTTCGCCTGTTCCCGCATCGGATCGACGGCATCGGGGAGGCGCCCGAGGGCGCGCAAGGCGTAGCCGGCCATGTTGAGGACGAGGGCTTGGTCGGAAGGACGGAGTGTGGAATGCGGAATGCGGAAGGGATCCGCGAAGAAGCTGGCCAGGGCGGCGAGGTTCTGGCCGTGGAGCCCGAGCTTGTGGACGGCGAACTGCTCATTTCCCCGGGCGATGCGTGGCCAGTAGACTTCGTTGAAACATTCATCGTGCCGCTCCGCCAGGCAGCCATGGGTGATGGCACCGAAGAGCGGTTCCATCTGGGCGGTCGTTTCCGGACGGAAGGCGGATAGGGCGTTTTCGTAAAGCGGCCCCTCAACCATCCCAAAAGCGGCCTGTAATTCTTTCGGCTTTAGGTGGGCAATTGATGGCGGCGTCTGCTCCCGCAAACCTTGGCTAAGGGAACCGTCCAAAAAGCCCGCTTTTAAACGGGGATAGTGATCCAGCCCGTAGGCCACCTTTAGAGCCAGCACCCCATACGCAACCGGATCCCGAAACTCCGCCGGCAACCCCGCATACCGGTAATGATCATACAACCGCCCATGCGCCGCGCGGAAGGCGTCGGGGTCGAGGTTCTGGAGCCGTTGGCCGAAGTATTCCCGGACCAGGGGATGGCAGTCGATTTCGGTTCGTTCCCAGGCCGACTTCTCGTCCGTCTTGGCGACGAGGCTTTGGCGGGAAAGCTGGCCCAGGGCGTAGCGGATTTGCTCGATGCTGGCGGCGCCGGTCTGGAAGGTAGCGAAGAGTTTGGCCGGGGACAGGTCCGCGAAATGTGGCGCTTCCGGGGTGAGCTTGGGAGCTGGGATGTGGAAGAGGTCGCGGATGGCGGTGCGGAGGGATTTGCGCGTGGGCTTTGCTTTATGGGCCTCATGGGGCCTATGAGACTCATGGGGCCCATTCGATGACGGAGAGCCGCCCCCAAAGACCACCTCCAGCAACTTCACCGGCGCAGGCCGGTCAAAAAGCCCGAGAAAATACAGCAGCGCGAGCTGCCGCGCCGCCGTGGTGTCGTAGGGATCTTTCTTGGCCTCCTGGATCGTTTTGAGGAGGTGCAGCTCGATGGTCCGCATCACCCGGAAGGGGCTGCGGTGGGCGTCGGGGATGTGTTCGTCTTGGTCCAGGACGGGCATGTCGTGGATCGCTTTGAGCCGGCCTTCCCGGTGTTCCGCCACGAAGCGGCCCACGAGGTTGAGCGCCAGGGCATGGCCGCGCAGTTCCTTCACGGCGTCCGCGAATTCTTTCTGGAGACGCGGGGTGAGTTCCTCCTCTTCCGGGATCTCCGGTTCCACGCCCAGGGAGCGGAGCAAGGCAGTGCCGGATGCGGCGTCGAGCGGTTGGAGTTTCTCCCGCTGCACGAACCCGCCGTAGCTCTCATCCAATTCCGTGAGGGGCACCCGGGTGGAGACGAGGCAGAGCCCGGGATTGAAACGGGCCAGGCGCTGGAGGAGGATCTTGACGTCGCCGTCCTTGATCCCGCCGTAATTCCCGCCGGAAGCGGACTCCGTCTGTTTGTCCTTGGCCTCGCCCTTGCCGGCCACGTATTGGAGCGGTTCCAGGCCATCCAGGATGAGGAGGGAACGCTGCGCCTGGATCAGCTCCGCCAGGGCCGGGCCTTTTTGACCGGGCTTGGTCGGGGGCCAGGGATCGGGAAGCGGGAAGCGCTCCATGGCGGCTTCGCCTTCGGCTTTGCGAGCCGTTTCGCGGAGAGCAGCGGCTTTCTGGTATTCCGCCTCATACTCCGCCTTCTTCTTTCGGCCCAACGCGGTTTGCCCAAACAAATCAAACGCGCGACGGAAGAACTCGTCCGCGTCCACCTGCTTGTCTTCGGTGGAGCCCTGGGAATAAAACGAATAGGCGAAGGCGGCCCGGCATCCGCGCCACCGCGCCGGGACGAGCTGTTGATGGACGAAGTGATGGAGCAGTGCGGTCTTCCCGGTGCCGCCGATGGCATCGAAGACCAGGACATGGACATCGTGCCCATCCCAGGCGCGGACCATGTCCCGGAGTTCCCCGTCCCGGCCAAAGAGCCGCCCGGTGTGGGTGGCCGGCAAATGATCCAGGTCCGCCAACGGTTCCGTGATCACCGCGCCCGGGCTCCCCGGAATCCCATCCGCCGTGGCGCCCAAGGCGCGGAGGAGCGGTGCGGGATCGGCCTCGACGGCGGCGAGGTCCAGAGTGAGGTCTTGGGCCAGGTTAAACGGCGCGGGCAAGAGATCGCGGCAAGGCTCGATGATGAGGGGGACCAGCTTCCTCTGGTCACGCCCCTTGGTGGCCTCCCCGCGCACCCAATCGGACCCGATGGCCCGACGGGACCAGAGGACGAGGACTTTGGCGGAGGCGTCCAGCGCGTCATTGATGGTCAAGTCATAGGCCAGCCCGGCGGCATCGGCGAGCCGCTCGTCCCGCCAAACCTTGAGACCGTGACGTTCGAGGAGGGCCTGGACCCGTTTCGCGATCTCGCGATCCTCGGATTTGTAGGAGATAAAGACGTCGTAGGGAGCAAAGAGCGGCATGGCGACGGGTTGGCGGGTGAAGCCAGGAATCTTCTAACCGGAAGACGACGCGGGTGCCACTGGATTCTCCGCCGACGGACTTCGGTCCCTGCGGGTGGATTCCTGGACTGAAGTCCAGGCTACTTTACCCATCGCGCCTCGTCGATCCGCTAATGCGGTGCCGCTTTCCCCGATCGCTCGTCGTCGATGGGCCCATGCGGCTCTGTTTTCAGCGAACGACGCTCGTCGATTCCCCAAAGCGGGGCTGTTTTCCCGGAACGACGAGCGTCGATGGGCCCAAGCGGCGCTGTTTCTCGGGATCGACGAGCGTCGATTGGTCCAAGCGGCGCTGATTTGCGCCATCGACGAGCGGCGTTGGCCCCAAGCGGCTCTGTTTTCGCGGATCGACGACGCGCGCTGGGTGCGGACGGAACCGGGGACGGCGGGCTGGGGAAATCCTAGCTGATTGGCGCTTGCGATTTCATTTGGTGATGTTAGTATTCAAGCAATACAAACAAACACCTCCATGAATAGCTCCTTGGACACCACCTTCGACTTCCGTGACTTCACCAGCGAACAGCTCCTCGCCTCTTCGAAGAAAGCTGGCGAACTGCTCAAGGGACTCCCGGAAACCGATGGGTATCACCGGGATCTCACGGGCGATCTGAGCGGTCAATCGATCCTGCTCGGGCGGATTCTCGGGAAGGATCCCAGCAACGAATTCTCGGTTCTCAAGGGGCAATTGGACGACGAACGTGATTCGCTCTACACAGGTTTGGCCCAGTCGATCCGTTCCGCGCAGCGTAACCCTTTCCCGGCCAAGGCCGCTGCGGCGAAGAGCTTGAGCGCACTCCTGGATCGTCGCCCGGCTTCGCTCCACCGGCTTTCCGACGACGAGAACACCGGTGAGTTGCTCCTCCTCTTCGCGGACCTGGACACGGATGCGGCGAAGGCGGGCTTGGCGACCCTCGACTTGGGGGACTGGTACACGAAGCTCAAATCCGTGAACAAGGAATTCGAGGAAGCGGTGCTTGAGGAGGCCCAAGGTGCCTTGACCGCGGACCAGCAATTGCCGCCTCTCACCACGGTAAAGCAGAACCTGGGAACCATCCTGCGGATGCTGCTCCAAGGGATCGCCTACCAAGCCGGGAAACAACGCGCTCCGTATGTCGACCTAGCCGCGCAATTTGATGAAGCCCTTGCGGCGATCCGGTCCGTGAGCCTCCGGCGGACGAACCGGAAAGCGAAAGCCAAGAAGAAGGCGGCGCTCAACGCGTGAGATCCACCCGCCAACCGCCCGAAGCTGTCACCAGCTTCCGCTACATCCCCAGCCTCGTAGCGAGGCCGCTGCTGCGGCATCGGGCGGGACCAGCGTTGATTCCACCCGCCAACCGCCCGAAGCTGTTACCAGCTTCGCTACATCCCCAGCCCTCGTAGCGAGGCCGCTGCTGCGGCATCGGGCGGGAGTCTTAACCCCCGCAGTTGCCAATCCTCGCCCCCTGGCCGATGGGTGCCGCGATGGATCGCGACAAACCTCGCCAGATGAGATGGTGGATTCCGGGCGTCATCGTGCTGGTCACGGGCGGGTTGATGGCGTGGGCGCATGTGGCGGAAACGTTTATGCGGTTCTACGCCTACACGTTTCTGCCCATCATAGCGTTGGTTCTTGCGGCGAATTGGTACATCTTCGCCACGAACCTGCCCGGAGAAACCCGGCGACGCCTGTTCCTCGGTGGCTTGGTCGGATTTTTCGGCTTCGTCGGAATCATGGGCGGGTTGTTCCGGTGGGACGATACCTGGGGCGGCAGTTCCCTGATCAAACCGACTTGGCGTTGGGCGCAGCGCAAGGAGGATGCTTTTGCCAAAATCTCCCCAGCCACGGCCCCCGTCACGGAACGCACAGGCGCGGTTGACGGCCTTTTGCGCGATTGGCCCCGTTACCTCGGCGAACAAGCGGATGGCGAGGTCCGCGGAATTCGGCTGGCGACGGATTGGAAAGCCTCCCCTCCCCGGCTCCTTTGGCGGCATCCAGTTGGGATCGGCTGGGCGAGCTTTGCGATTTCCGGGCGCAACGCCATCACTTTGGAACAGCGAGGCCAAGAGGAATGGATCACCTGTTGCGATGTCGTTACCGGAGAACCGGTATGGGCACATCATGACGCGCTCGGCGAATTCGCCCCCGCGATGGGTGGCCGGGGCCCGCGTTCCACGCCGTCGATCCACGGCGGACGCGTTTATACCCAGGGCGTGCTAGGACGGCTCAACTGTCTACATGCGGAAACCGGCAAGGTGATCTGGACTCACGAAGTCCTCGCGGACCTGGACGCGACCAACTTGGAATGGGGCAAGAGCAACAGCCCGTTCCTCTGGAAGGAATTGGTGATCGTGAGCGGCGGGATGACGGAAAACACCCCACTTCTGGTCGCCTACAACGCCGAGACAGGCAAACCGGCATGGAAATCCGCCAACGGAGCGGCGAGTTACGCGACTCCGGCGATTCTGCCGCTCGGCGGGAAAGAAACCTTGGTTTACGTCGGCCAAACCGCCGTGACCGCGCACGATCCCGCCACCGGGAAAACCCTGTGGAAATGGGATTGGCTGGGTGCCTTCCCCAAAGTGGCGCAGCCTCAGCTGGTGGGGCCTGATCGCATCCTTCTCACCGCCAGTTACGGAGTGGGCAGTCACCTCCTTGATCTCTCCAGCGGGACGCCCGTTTCCGTTTGGAAAACGACCCGGATGAAGACCAAATTCAGCACCACGGTGATCTCCGCCGGATATGCCTACGGCTTTGACGAAGGAGTCCTCGCCTGCATCGATCTGGGCACGGGCAAGCGCGTCTGGAAAGGCGGGAACTACGGGTTCGGCCAAAATCTCCTGATCGGGGACACATTGCTCGTCCAAGCCGAGGATGGCGCGGTCGCGCTGGTCCAAGCCACGCCGGACGCCTTCCGGGAACTCGCCCGGATGGATGCGCTCGAAGGAGTTACCTGGAACGTTCCCACCCTGGCGGGGAACTACCTCCTGGTTCGCAATGACTCGGAAGCGGCGTGTTTTTGGGTGCCATTGGCGCGATGAGGATCATCAAGGCCGCCTGACGTAAATGTTTGCCCAATCGACCGGACCCGCCGAAATCAATTGAATCGGCCCCCGCTCGCTCAGGCCGGAAAGATCAACCGCCCCTTCCAGCGGCTTGCCGTTTACCTGAAGCGAAAACTGATCGCCGATCCACGATCCCTCGATCCGGTTCCATTTCCCGACCGGTTCGAGTTTCGCTGGATCAATCTCCACCAACGCGCCCCGCACCGAAATCCGAGGCACGCCCGAGTCCTTCCCGAGTTTCACATCCACGATGAACCCGAGATCGCCCTCAAACGATTCATCGGACAACAGCGCCGCCGCGCCCTTCCCTGCGGAAAGAATCCAGTCGTTCACGGTCCACCCCGCCGTCCCGGGATCCGCCCCATCGGCGGTCTTCCAGCCGGAAAAATCGACCCCGCTGTAAAGACACCGGTATGCCCGGTTCGCGATGGCGACGTGTTCGGGAGCGATCGGCGTCTCCGGGAGTTCCTGGATGCGCACGTTGCGGTAGTTGACCACCCCGCCCTCGGATTCTAGACAGATGTATCCCTTGCGCGGGCTGCACTGTTCCCCGCGGGTCACGACCTTTCCGTTGACCGCCAGGGAGATGCTCCCGTCCCGGCATTCGATCCGGTAGTGATTCCACTCCGGGCTGGGATTCGAACGATTTTCGACCGGAAAGGCGCGACCGCCGCCCCGGCCATTGACGGGCGTCATGGTGGCACCATGAATTGGAAAAATGTCCCCGTGGGTCGTGTGGCTTTGGGTGTTGCCGTAGGAGTTTTCAAGGACCTGGACCTCGATCCCCCGATGAAAGGGCTGCCCCCGCGCGGTGATGTCGTCGGCCCAGATAAAGACGCCGGCATTGCCTTTCGGGACGAGGTGACGCCATTCCAATTCGAGGACAAAGTTTTGGTACATCCGGTCCGTGCGGATTTCCCCGATCGGTTTGCCGGAGCAGACCAAGAGTCCCGCCTCGTCGAAGTGCCAAGTGGAGGGTGCTGTATTCACCACAACCCAGCCGGTCAGGTCCTTCCCGTTGAAGAGCGGCCGAAAGCCGTCCTCTGCGGGAGCCGAACCGGCCAGAGCGAAGATGAGCAGGAGAACGAGCGAAGTGTTCGTCATTCCGCCATTCCAGCGGACGAACGCACCCAACTCAAGGCCGGATCACTTCGACCTCCACATTGCGTCGCCCCCACTGGAGCGCCTCTTCGTGAGAGTCGAAGAAAAGATCGAGCCTCCCGCCCTTGATCGCTCCACCGCGATCTTCCACGGTACCCCAGCCGTAACCCGGAACGCGGATCCGGGTGCCAAACGGGAACACGTTGGTGTCTGCGGCGATCGTGCCCGGCTTGGCCTTGGTCCCGCAAGCGGTGATGCCGACCTTTTTGCGCTCGCCCGCTTGAGGACCGGAGGCATAAACCGGCTGCATGAGGAAGTTCCGTTTCCAACCGCAGCAATGGCCACACTTGCAGTAACCAGTGACCTCAAGAGTCACGTTTTCGCTCTGCTGGAAGGGAGTGCGGTGACCGGCACAACCGCCAAGCAGAACGCCAGCCAGGATTACAGGAATGAAGGCTTTTAAAAAAGTCATGAGACAAAGATCGCCGACAAACAAAGATTATCAATATTTCTTTCGCAAATGAGTGGCGCAATTGCGAAAAATCCTGAAAATCGAACCCTGCGGTTGGCGTCCAAAGGGAGAAGCACTCCGTTTCCCACCCTACCAAACCCTCCTTTTCGAAATTGACAATATGACGCCCCGCGTGGAAGGGATTGGCTTCCAGATTGCTACTGCGCCAGCCTGATGAAGCCGATTTCCTACACCACTTTTGCCTGGGTCCTTGCTGCCCTTTGCCTTTCGCCCCAAATTTCCCCTGCGGCGGAGGTCTACCTGATGCGAGGAGGGTTCGACATCTTTTCGATCGGCATGAACGAGATGGCCGACATCCTGAAGAAGGAGGGCATTGACGCCAAAGCGCAAAGCTTCACTTCGTGGAGACTGGTGGCCGACGATATCATCAAGCGCTCAAAAACGAAATCCGTTTCCTACCCAATCGTTTTCCTGGGTCATTCGTTCGGTGCCGATGCCGGTCCTGACTTCGCGAACTACCTCGGCAAAAACGGGATCCAAGTCGATCTGGTGATCGGCTTCGATGCCCTTAGCAGCAAGACTCTGGGGCCAGGTGCCAAGAAGGTCATCAACTACTGCACTCACACCGGTGGCCGCTACACCGCTGGGCAGGGATTCCGAGGCAAGATCACGGAAGTGGATGTGACCAAGTTTGGCGTGAACCACTTCAATATCGAACAAGCCGATCGTGTGCAGCAGCTCGCTTTAGATGCCGTCAGGTCGCAGGTCCGCAAAGGGCGCTGAGCCGAAAGACGGAGAAATGCACGATCACCGAGCATGGGGCCATTTCAAACGGTCGGTCCCCCAGCCCCTAGCCAGTCGGTGGTTGGTGGCCCAGGCTCCGGAAATCGACTTGCGTAACCCAGTGGAAAGCAGGGGCCGCTTCAATGAATTCCAAAGGACGATGCTGCAATGGAGCAGCCTGCATCCCTACACTGCGGTCCACGTCCTCAAAGTTGCCGCGCCGATCACTCCGGACCGGTTTGCTGAAGGCCTCAATAAGGTTCTCTCGGAAAGCGGGCTCGGGAGCCTTTCGATCGACCGGAAACTCGGCACCTATCATTTTCACCGAGGCCCCCAAGCGTGTGTGCCACGCCAAGTCGAGAGCGGCAGGGACCCGATGGCCGCGCTCTCTGCCGAAATTGAACGCCAACTGAACGAGCCGTTTGCCTTCGAAGATCGCTTCGTCCCGTTCCGCTTCTTCATCCTCCCGGGCACCGCCGAGACTCACGTCGGAATTTCTTATTTCCACGCGATTGCGGATGCGGAATCAATCGGGCGCCTCCTTCTGGAAATAGTCCGGTCGTGTCTCGCGCCTGACCCCGCTCCCGTGCCGGACCAGATCCTGCGGCCTCACGGAGGATTGATGGTGCCCCTGGGCAATCCGATCCACGCGTTCACCCGGTCTTGGGCCGCCCTCCGCAAGTTCCAAAAAATGCGGAACTCCTACCGTCCCCCCTCGTGTGAGGTCAACGACTTCCGGAATGAGTTCATCAGTCTGACCTTTGCGCAACCAGAGACGGCCCAAGCCCTGACCAAGGCTCGAGGTTGGAACGTGACCTTGAACGATCTTTGCCTAGCGGCTCTCCTCCTTGCGGTTGCACCGCTCGCGACCAATCGCTTCCGGACTTCCCGCTCCCACCTCTCGGTCGGATGCGTCGTCAATCTCCGACATGACTTGAAGCCAGGGAAGAGGGATGATTTTGGATTGTCACTCGGGTCCTTTTCGATCACACACCCTGTTCCCAAAGACATTTCCCTTCGCGAACTCGCCTGCGACATCCGCTCGGAAACCCTCCAGGTCAAAAAGCAAAAGCTCTACCTGGCGGCCCCTCTAGAATTCCGAGTCTCACGCTTCATGTTCGGTCGGATGCCGGTCGAGAAACAACGCAACTTCTATCGGAAGTCCTATCCCGTCTGGGGCAGCATCACCAACCGAAAAGTGGACGAACTCTGCCGCAGTGCCGGCATCGTCGAGGTGGTCGATTACTTCCGCGCCGTCTCGGCCGGTCCCGCGATGCCCTTTGTGATCTCGGTGACCGGGATCGACGGACGGCTCAATTTCGGGATCAGCTACAAACCGGGCGTGATTTCGGCGGACAAGATGGCTGGAGTGATCCAAAGGTTCAGCGCGCTGCTCAAGGAGCCGGGAGGCGCTTCATGATGGAATTGAGCGAAGCTGGAGAGTTGCTGTTGCGTCGCGTGGTGGTTTGCGCCTCCGGGGTGATCTACTGGGGAGGTGTCTTTATCCAAGCCCGCCGGGTCCGCCGGAAAATCGGACGCACCCCAAACCTGACTCCGCAAGGCACCAAGGAACGCTTGCTCTGGCTCGGTTGGATCATCGTGGTAGCCGGTTGGATTGGGCAAGCCTTCCTCATTTCCGGGCCGGATGCGGCGCCGTTGCAACTCATTCCAGCCCTGACCCAACCATTCTCTCTACTCGCCGGGTTCCTCCTTATTGTCCTTGGTTACCTTGGAACACTCTGGTGCTATGCCGCCATGGGGGAAGCTTGGCGAATAGGCATCGACCAGAACTCGGCCTCCTTGATCCAAAGCGGTCCCTACCGCAAGATGCGCCACCCGATCTACTCGTTTCAGATTGTCATGCTGGCCGGCGCCGCATTGCTTCTGCCCACTCCTGTGTCTTTCGGGATCATCGCTCTGCATATCTTCTGTGCCTCCATCAAGGCGTCCGACGAAGAGCGACACCTCACCGGACTGCATGGAGCCGACTACACGGCTTATCTGGGCCGGACTGGACGGTTTTTGCCGAAGTGGTAGTCGGGTCTTCACGAAATGTCCGTCGCCCCGGTCCTGCAACTCCTGGCTGATCTCGTCCGGATCAACAGCGTCAACTCCTCCTACGAAGGCGGCCCCGGTGAAGCGGAGATCGCGGCCTTTGTGAAGAGGTTCTTCGAAGTGTGCGAAATCGCGGTTTCCGAACAGGAGGTGTTCCCCGGTCGCCCGAACATTCTGGCGCGACTCCCGGGACGAAACCGCGAACGTTGTCTCGTCCTCGAAGCGCACACCGACACTGTGTCCACCAAGGGTATGACGATCGCGCCGTTCGAACCACGGATCGAGGATGGCAAACTCTTCGGTCGCGGATCGTGTGATACCAAGGCAGGTCTCGCCTGCATGATGGAGGCGATCGCCTCGCTCAAGGCCGAAGGGATCACGCCGCCTTGTGACGTCCTCTTGGCTGCCGCCGTGGATGAGGAGTATTCCTACCGGGGCGTGGTGAAACTCTGTGAGGGCTTGCAGGCGGACGGTGCCATTGTCGCGGAGCCCACCGAACTGCGTTGCGTGATCGCCACCAAGGGAGTGCTCCGCTGGCGCATTCGCGTCCACGGCCGGGCTTCACACAGTTCCCGGCCTCATCTGGGCATCAACGCCATCAGTCACATGGCCCGGATCATCCTCGCCCTTGAGGAGGATTCCGATCGCAACATGAACCATGTGCATCCACTTCTTGGCCCACCCACCTGCAACGTTGGCGTAATCCAGGGCGGGGTGCAGGTGAACTTCGTCCCGGACCAGTGCGTCATCGAAATCGACCGCCGACTCCTTCCCGGCGAGACCGTCCCGGCGGTATTGACACACTACCAAGGGATCCTCGACGGATTGAAGACGCGTTTCTCGGATCTCGACGCCCGGATGGAGGAGCCGATGCTCACCGACGAAGCACTCGAAACCTCCGTAGATGCGGGCGTGGTCCAGACGGCGACCGCAGTGTTGCGAGCCATGGACTTGGACGACCGCCCCTGCGGAGTCCCATTCGGGTGCGACGCGAGCAAACTTTCCCGAGCCGGCATTCCGAGCATCGTCTTTGGGCCGGGAAGTATCGACCGCGCCCACGCCGCAGTGGAATACGTGGAGATCGATCAAGTGGAACGGGCACTGGATTTTTACCGGCGGACGATTTTGGCATTCGAATAACCCCATCATCTCATGATCACCCCCATGACAAACCGCCGCCGCTTCCTTGCCACTTCGCTCGGAACCGTTCTAGCCACCCAGATGAGAGCTGCGGAAGCTCACGGCTATATCGACGCCCATGTCCACGTTTGGACACCGGACACCACGGCCTATCCGCTTGCGGAGGGTTTCACCGTGACGTCCATGGTGCCGCCCAGCTTCACCCCGGAAGAATTGTTCGCGCATTCTCAGCCACAAGGCGTCGATCGCGTCGTCCTCATCCAGATGAGCTTCTACAAGTTCGACAACCGTTACATGCTCGACATGATGGAAGCCCACCACGGCGTCTTTGGCGGCGTCGCCATTCTCGATGAGAGCCAGCCGGATGTCGCCAACGCCATGAAGTCGATGGCCAACCTCGACGTCCGCGGATTCCGCGTTTACACGAGCCGCGCCACAGCAGAAGCCTGGGGCGATGGAATGCGCAAAATGTGGACCTGCGCAGCAGATGAAGGTTTGGCGATTTGCCTGCTGGCCGATCCGGATTCGCTTCCCCTGATCCACAAGATGTGTGCGCAGTTTCCGAAAACCCGTGTCGTCATCGACCACTTCGCCCGGCTCGGGATGAAGGGAGCGCCGACTCCGGCGGATACCGACAATCTCTGCCGCCTCGCGGAATTCCCCCACACCTACGTGAAGACTTCCGCCTTCTACGCATTGGGCGAAAAGAAGGCACCCTATCTTGACATGGGGCCACTCGTCCGCAAGCTGCGGGATACCTTCGGTGCCCAACGGTTGATGTGGGCCAGCGATTGTCCTTACCAAGTTCAGGAAGGCCACACCTACGCCGACTCGATCGCGGTGATCCGCGACCGGCTTGACTTCCTCACGGCCGAAGACAAGGGCTGGATCTTGCGCAAGACGGCAGAGAAAGTGTTCTTCAGCTAAGCAAAGCAACGGCCTTGTTGGAGTGCGTCAGGGCAGCATCAATTTGCTGCAGAACCTTTTCTGGTTCTTCATACCAGTCCTTGCTGAGGACGTCGAACACTCGCCAGCCGAACGATTTGAGAATCCCCGGACGGAGCACAGCCCTTTCCAGGGCATCGGCCCCAACGCAGCGGGTCTGTCCATCCAGGAGAATGGCCAGCTCGTAATCAGCGGATCCGGGCCGACGCACCGCGACATCGATCTTGAACCCGGACTCCCCATTGCCGGTGGAGACCTCATAGCCGCGAGACGCGAGCGCCGCCGCGAGAGATTTGCCCGTCGCCGAGCCTCCGGTGCTGCCAGTGACCACTTCCCGGGCTCCAGGCTGGAGACGTTCCAGGACGCGATTGGCACAGAGACGATCCCCTCGGGAGACGGCCTCCGCATACTCGAGGAAATTACGGAGGCAGCGGGCGCCATCGTTCCAATCATTCGTGATAGCCGACGGCACGATCGAGGTGACGACCATCATGTGATGGCGGGCCCGTGAGAGAATGACGTTCAGGCGCTTCTCACCACCCGCTTGGTTGATCGGGCCGAAGTTCATCTTCATCTTGCCGTCCGGGCCCGGTGCATAGCAGACGCTGAGGATGATGATATCCCGCTCGTCCCCCTGGACGTTCTCCAGGTTCTTTACGAACAGACCGGTGAATTCCCCGCCGTCGATGCGCTCCCGCTCGGCGGCGAGAAGCCGGTCGAAATCGCCGTCGGTCTGGCCAAGCCGATCCAAGGCACGGTCGATCTCTTCCTGCTGGGCGTCGGAAAAGGCCACCACACCGATGCTTTGCCGTTCCCCATTGGCTGCGTCGCGTTGACGCCGCAACAGATCACGGACCAAACCGGCAATGCAGGCCGCCTCCTTCTCGTTGCGGCGCTTGTCATACATCCCTTCGTGAATCTGGTGCACACTGATGCTCCGCTCCAGGGCTGCATCCAAGGCTTCGGAGGTATTGGAGACATCGCGAATCACAATCGGCTCGCGTTGCTCCACAATCGCCTGGCGATCCGGAATGGTGAGGAGTTCCCCTCCATAGAAGGCGTGGTTGGAAAAGCTGATGAGCGCCTCGTGACGGCTCCGGTAGTGCCAACCCAACAAGGTGCTGGGCAGACGGCGCGTCGCGTGACTCAAGAGACTTTCGGCGGAGAGATCGAGGACTTCCACCCGCTCTTTCTCGCGGTAAAGGACCAACGTTTCCTCTTCCAGCGTGCTCGCGCTGAAGAAGTTCGTCGGGGGCAATTGCATCTCGTCGCCCACCACGATGATCTGTTTGCCGCGGAAGATCGAAGGAATGGCATCCTCCAGCTTGATCTGGCTCGCCTCGTCGAAAATGACGACGTCGAAGAGATCCGGCTCCAGAGGCAAGGTCTGGGATATACTCAACGGGCTCATCAGCCACACCGGTTTCAGATCGAAGAGCAACGCCCGGCTCCCGGTCGCGATCTCCCGGATCGATTTGAAGCGTTGTTTCAATCCGAACTGGTGTTCCAGCAGGGAGCGCCCCTCCTGAATCTCCCGTTTCCGAGAGCGGTCCGCATGCCCCAGTTGATCATCGGCCCGGTTGGAAATTTGCCAGGTCGCCAGGGCGGACTGCCGGGAACGCGAGGCGAGACGTTGCCCGTTGTTTTCGATCCAACGGGCGTAGCCCAGGGTGAGTTGTTCACAGTGCCGCCGGTAGGTTGGACCGTCGAGCTTCTTCAGTTCCCGGGCGGAACGGAGCTGCTCCAGGAGGGACTTGCGTCCCATGGCCACCTCAAAGCCCTCCGGCTCCAGATCCAGATCGCGCGTCACGGCATAGAAAGCGGGAGGCATCGAAGAAAGATCACGCAGGCTGGGCACCAATTCCGGCAAGTGCGGCAGCGATTCCATGATACCGCCATAGAGATCCTGCAACTCCGCAGCGGTGTGTCCCCGGTATCCAGGCAGGAACTCGTCGAGTCCATCGAGCCTTCCGAGACACTGGCCGGCCAGATGCAGCCCTCCCACCAGCTCCCGGGTTCCCTGACGAGAAACCAGCAGTTGAAGCAGTTCCCGCATCCTCACGGAATCCGGAAGGCGCTGTTGCAGGGCACGAAACTCTGCGGCACTGCGGCGCAATCCCTCGCTGTTGGGCACCCGGAACTCCCGGCGCAGCCGCGCCTCCATGGCCGTGACCTCTTCCTCCAAGCGATACTCCGCTTCGAGCTCCGCCAGCAATCCGGACCACTTGGGCGGAACCGGATGAGCGGAGAAATCATAGCGAAGCCGGAGCACGTCGCGGAGTTGCCAATAACGCCGATGCAGCGCCGGGAAATGGAGTTGGGAGAGAAACCGGGCCGTATCCAAGGCAGGAGCGACATCGCGCTGAGCCAATTTATCCTTCCAATGCTGGTTGCTCCTGCGGCTTCGTTCCATTTTCTCCGCCAACTCACGCATCTCCTCGTCGAGTTCCCGCAGTCGGCGTGATTCGAAGCTATCTTCCCGCACCAATCCGGTGAGGTCGTGGACGACGAAGTAATGAGCCTGCGAAGCGAGCTCCACCAAGGGAGGCAATCCGTTCAAGGGGAGGTCACGCAAGATTTCATCGAGATCACCCGCCAGTTTCGCCAAGTCACGGATGGATTCCTCGCGCGCCAGCAACGCCTGGCGGATGCGCGCCACCGGAATCTCACCGGTAAGACAGGCCGGACTTAGAACCCGCAACGGACTGGCCCCCAAGGCGCGGCGCATCCCCAGATCGTGCAACGCTTCCCCCACCCTTTTGACGGCATCACCGTGGCTGTGCCAGACCCCGTAACTGGGCAACATATCCTCATCGGATGCATCCAGCCCCACCGAAAACCGCTTCAGTTCGATGAGCCGTTCCAACAACTGAAGCACATTGATCGGAGCATCGCCCAGCTGACGACGCAAGCCCTTAGCATAATGATCGAGTTCACCGAGGACCGGCACCATGCTATCGACAATCCGGCGTGCCACGTGATCCCCGTCTCCCGTCGCACTGGAGCGCTGCAATTGTTCGTACGCGTCGCGAAGATCACGGACAAACGATCCACGATCTCCCTGGGAATCGTGAATCAAGACAGCTTGTTCACCCATGCGGGCCCGGCCCAGCCTGGAGTAAACTACGTCCAGTGCCGCTCGTTTTTCACACACAAACAGGACCCTTTTTCCACGCGCTACATAGTCGGCAATGAGATTGGTGATCGTCTGGGACTTGCCGGTTCCGGGAGGCCCTTGAATGATCATATCTCTTCCGGTGCGCGCCCAGGAAATCGCGGAAACCTGAGTCGGATCCGCCGGGGCGATCAGGAATTGATCTTTGAGTTCCAACTCGGGCGGTTCCTGTCCAGAAGGTGCCGCACCGGCAGCAAACAACGAATCAAAGCAGACATGTGCCGAGCGGCGGGTGAGGAGCTCATCATAGTCATGCACCAGAGTCATCTTCTGGAAATCGAAGTTCCCCAGCGTCATGGAACACAGATCGAACTCCCAACGATAGGGATTTCCATCTCCTCGCCCCACGGTCTCGTAACGCTCCCGGTCATAGTGTGCATAATCGACCGGCAAAGCCACCGGACGGATATATGTCTCAAACAAGCGGATCCCGAGCGGAACCACCGGGGAGGTGCGATAAGAATAATCCACATCACAAAACGTTCCCACTTGCTCGCCACAGAGCCGGTGCGGGCGGGCGTCGTTCACTGGCGCAAAGCGGACGCGATCCCGCCACAGGCGAATCCGGGTGCGATCGACGATTTCCAGGGTGATCTCGTGGGCGCCTTCCTCAATGCTTTGCCGCAACGCCTCCCCAAATTCCTGGGGCGAGGTCATCGCCAGATCGATGCGCTCCGGAAGATCCAGATTGTAGAGAAGCTTGAGAAAATGGCGCAGCGCGGGATTGACCTCCGCTTCCGTACCGACCGGCTCCAGTTCGAAGGAATCCTTGACCCCGCGCTCCGCCTCCAGGCGCACCGGCAGGAGAAGCATCGGCGAATGGATCACGTCCTGACGCGTGGCGTTGTCCCGAAGGTTATGCCAATGAAGGAAGGCCAGCACGAGCCGGAGGTTGGAAAATCCGAATTCCTTTTCGTCCCGGTTGGCCGCCTGACGCACTCGTTGCAGCGCCGTGTCCGCCTCCGGAGCGGACTCTTCCGTAAAATAGCGGTTGAGTTTAATCCGGGAACCTTCCTGGAAACGGCGTTCCAGATCGGGCTGCCACATGAAGAATTGCAGCGGATCCAGGTTCTGATGGGCCAGCATTCTCGGAACGGAAGCTTCCGTCAGATTGACCGACAGCGCGTTGGGCTCATGATAAATCAGCCTGTTCCGGCGTGAGGTATCGAACAGCCGGTCGCGCAGATTGCGGAGAATCGCGGAGCGCTTGTCCCCAGGCACCCGTCCGGGCGACAACGTCGAAGATTGCCCAGCGACCGCCCCCTTGCCCGCGCGAAAGTGCCGCAGATAATCACGCACGGTTTCCAAATCCTGCACCCGCCGGCTCCGGACGGCCTCGGTCGTTTTGAGGATGACCTTCTGGATCGCCGGATGGATATCTCCACAAAGCTGAAAGAGATTCTGACGGTTCTCCACAAACCGAGTCAGGACCTTGCGATCGGTAAAGTCCTCGCGCAACGCCAGACTGGCCAGGATCATCCCTATGGAGAAAATGTCCGTAAGAGGATCGTGATGGCCGACCAGATGTTCCCAGCTAAAATAGTCGGTGACATAAGACGGAAAAAGCACTTCGTCCTGAGGATTGAGGATCAAGCGATTCTCCTTGCCGGAACGCACCTCGACGATCTCGACGGGCCGTTGCCGGGCAGGCTGGATCACATCGAGCCTCGCTTGATTACGGGCTGGCTCGTGGGCATCGGTCTCGCGAAACCACAAGCGCCCATGAGTCACCCGGACCGCGCCGATGCCGGCCAGAGGCGCGACAAGGCCACGGTCGTGGGTCTCGATGGTTTGCTCGATCAGCGGGACGATCGCGGCGACGATATCCTCGGTGTTGAGCCGGTTCTTGGCCGTCTCCGCGAGGAAGGAATGAAAGGAAAAGGAAGGGGCGGTCTCCATGACGATCGATCCAATGTCACCGATTGATTAGGCGGCGAGCGCCACGAAATTGCGCCCCGCCAGCTCCCCGAATCGGTCCCCGAGCCCCAGCGTGATGGCCAATTCCCGGCTCCGCCGCATCGCCTCGCGCCGCTCTGGATCGATCGATGCAAAATCGAGAAGAAGGTAGGCAAAATAGTCCTGGACGGTCTCAGACTGAACCGCCAGCCCACGACTCACCTCCGTGAGATCCAGGAGAGGCTCACTGGCCCGCTCCGTTTCCAAGGGAAGAAAACGTTCCCGATGCCGGTCCCAGGCGCTGCCTGCCGGTGCCTTTACCAAGTCGGCGAGCCGATGCACGGTGGCACGCGTCCAGGTCGTCAGCCGGTCCCGTCCTAGCACATCGAGCTCACCAAGCGGCTTCCGCCCCTCGATCATGTCCGTGATGAGAGCCTCCACCGCGGCAGAGCCGGTCCCGTCGCGGAACCATCGCGCCACCGCCCGAGCCCGGATGAAATGCTCCGGGTGGGTCTTGCCCTGACTGCTTTCCTCCGCCGACTTCTCGAAGATCTCCTCGGCTTGCGCGATGTAATCCTCGGGCGAAATCCTCACGTCGCCAGCCGCCAGCTTGACCAGCACCGACACCATCGGTTCCGCACGTCCCGCCACGAGAGCACCGGCCCGGTCGCAATAGATTTCGGTATATAGATGATAGAGCCGCTGACTTTCGATCAGGCTGGAATGGACATCCCGTTCCGCAGCCATGGCATCGAGGATCCGCCCGCTGGTGAGATACGCTCCTTCGGCGGCCGACCATAATTTGTAATGACCGACCTCGTGGCCGATCAAGCCGTCGATCTCTTCCGGGCGCAAATAGGAAAGGATGTCCCCCTCGAACTTCAGGTGCCCCTGCTCCTCGGTGTAAGACATCGTGGCATTGTCTTCATGTCCCCGGTGGGATTGATAGAGGACGATCGGCTGTTCCACACCCAGCACCGAACGCGCCTTGGCCACGGAGGCGTAAAGCGCCGGGTGGTCGACCTCGGAAAGCCGGTAGGAGGATTTGAGAAGAGCCAACTCGACATCGGCCCGGCGGCTCACGGATTTCTGCGCGGCATCGAAAGACTCCCAAACGGCCCGATGCCGGGTTTGAAAGTACGAGGCCAACTCGTGATGGTAAGACAAAGGCTGCAGTCGTTCATGGTTCATGGTGGATGGGATCATCGTCCCCTTGCCCTCCGCGATCCAGGGGCAGTAGTCCAAGTATCATGGCTACGCAGCCATGTGGACGCCCCGCGCGGTGATCTCCGGTTGCAAGCATCCGGTGGTTGTCGGAGAGAGTGCCATGCCCGGAACCTCAGTCCCCAACGTCCTCGCCGAACGCTACGCCTCCGAGCCAATGCGCCGGATTTGGTCGCCCGAAAGCAAGGTCGTGCGCGAGCGCGAACTCTGGATCGCGGTGATGCGGGCCCAGGCCGACGTCGGCATCGCCATCCCTCAAGAAGCCATCGCCGCCTACGAGCAGGTCAAAAACCAGGTCGATCTCGGCTCCATCATGACCCGCGAGCGAGTGACCCGCCACGACGTGAAGGCGCGCATCGACGAGTTCTGCGACCTGGCCGGACACCAGCACGTGCACAAAGGGATGACGAGCCGGGACCTCACGGAGAACGTGGAGCAACTCCAGATCATGGAGGCGCTCCGCCTCACCGCGCACAAGGCCGCCGCCGCCCTCTCCCGTCTGGCGCAACGCTCTGGCGACTACGCGGATCTGGTGCTCACTGCCCGCACCCACAACGTGCCCGCGCAATTGACGACCTTCGGAAAACGCCTAGCCATGTTTGGAGAGGAGTTACTCGGCTCCCTGGAACAGGTCCGCCACGTCATCGCCACCTACCCAGCCCGCGGCCTCAAGGGCGCCGTCGGCACTCAGCTCGATCAACTCTCCCTCGTCGATGGAGATGCCGCCAAAGCCGCCCGTCTCGAAGAACGCCTCCTCCATCACCTCGGTTTTCCGGCCGCGTTCGGCTCCGTCGGTCAGGTCTATCCCCGGAGCCTCGACTTCCGGGTCGTCTCCGCCCTGGTTGACTTGGCCTCCGCGCCGTCGAGCCTCGCGAAAACCCTTCGCCTCATGGCCGGACACGAAACCGCCAGTGAAGGGTTCGCCCCCGGCCAGGTCGGTTCTTCCGCCATGCCGCACAAGATGAACAGCCGCTCCTGCGAACGGCTCAACGGCCTCCACGTCATCCTCAAGGGTCATCTCACGATGGCCGCCGGCCTCGCCGGAGATCAATGGAACGAGGGCGATGTGTCCTGTTCCGTGGTGCGCCGGATCGTGCTCCCGGATGCCTTCTTCGCGCTCGATGGCCTCCTCGAAACCTTCCTCGCGATCTTGAACCAGATGGAAGCGCACCCAGCCTCGATCGCCAGGGAGAATGCCCGCTATCTGCCGTTCCTGCTCTCCACGACCTTTCTCATGGAAGCGGTGCGGCACGGAGTGGGCCGGGAAACCGCGCACGAGACGATCAAGGAACATGCGGTGGCCGCCGCCAGAGCCCTCCGGGACGGCAGCACTGCGGATGCGGATTTGCTCGGCCGACTCGCTGCGGATCCACGGATTGGATTGAGCCGGGAGCAGCTCGACGAATGTCTGCGCCAAGGGCTCGAGAAAACTGGCGCGGCCCGGGAGCAAGTCGCCGCGTTTCAAAAGGCTGCGCGGGAATTGGTCGCCGAATATCCCGGAGCGGAAGGCTACGAGCCGGAGGCGATTCTCTAAGTAAATTTCGCATCCGGGGCATGGTAGTCAAGGCGGTGGTGATCCCCGGATGCCGAATGGTTGGACTGGCTCCCGAAACCCGCCACATTTCCAAGACATGGAACCTTTGGCCGCCTCCTCACGAAGCCTACGCTCTTTGACGCGAAGCCTCAGACATCCTGACCTGCGCCGCGTAGCGTGTAGGCGCGCGAGGAATCGGACTGAGCCGACGAAATGTAGCCAGGGCTTCAGCGACTTCAGCCCTGGAGGATTTTGGTTCGAGGACTGAAGTCCCCTCTACATTTTCGGGCCGGCGGTTTCGCTCCAAGGACTCAACCCCTTTCCTTCGAGGTCAGGATGTCTGAGCCTCCGCTTTTCCTCGCGACTCTTCTCGGACTCGAACAGTGCTTGGGCGAGGTCTTCGTGGATGCGCTGCTGTTCGATTTCGAACAGGTCTTCGGCGCTCATGATCCGTTCCATTTCGGGGTCGGTTTGCAGTTTGTGAAGCTGGCGGACGACTTCGTCACTCGGCCGAACCAGTCCCCTCCTCCAGGAGTTTACGCAACTGACTGACCTCCCGCTCCGCCTCCTCACGACGCCGATCTGATTCCTCACGACGCCGATCTGATTCCTCACGACGCCGATCTGATTCCTCACGACGCCGATCTGATTCCTCGCGACGCCGATCTGATTCCTCGCGGAGCTTCTCGGACTCGAACAGCGCTTGGGCGAGGTCTTCGTGGATGCGCTGCTGCTCGATTTCGAACAGGTCTTCGGCGCTCATGATCCGTTCCATTTCGGGGTCGGTTTGCAGTTTGTGAAGCTGGCGGACAATGCGCGCCAGGATCTTGTCCAGTTTCGCATCCGGGGACTCGTAGTCAAGGCGGTGACGGTCTCCCTCAAGCATCCGGCTCTGGTCGAAGACGGACAAGAGCCGCTCCAGCGGTGTCCCCTCCGCCCCTCGTCCGATCCTGCGAATCCGGGGAATTTGGACGAACCAGGCGTCGTGAGTCAATCGCTCCACGAAGTCCGGGCGTCGCGCCGCAGGCAGGTCGATCGGCAAGCCGCTGACCGCATCCATATAACGGCGTTCAACCCGGGTGACCAAGGGCAGCCGATTGTCCGCGACAAACCCCAACAGGTAGATACATAGCACCGGCAGCGGTTCAGGTCGGGCTCCGGCGGGCGCGTCCAGTGGGATCTCGCAGGTGACGTAACGGGTGGCCAGGTAGTGCCGGAAGCGCACGATGTCCCCGGAGAGCCGTGTCTTCTGGAGTTCGATGATCACCTGAGCCTGCCCGCCATCCGCAGTGCGAATGACAGCGCAAAAGTCCAGACGCAAAATGCTGGTGCAGGATGCCGTGATCCCGGGAACATCGCCGGCAATCCCCGGAGGAACCGAAGTGGTCTCACGCGAGGTAAAGCGCAGACTTTCGATGACCAGCCCAAGGACCACCGACAAAAATCCCCGGGCGATCTCAAGGTCTTCCATGAGGGCCTTGAAAACCCCGTCGTAGATGGGATTGGCGATCAGATACGGTTGTTTCATGCGGCTTCGACGGGTTCATTGGAACACAGCCCGCTAAAGTGTTCAAATGAAAGTTTCGCCCAAATTTACTGGGGAAACCGGGCCCCAGAACCGGCAGCTTCGGGCTGGCTCAAGTCTCGGGTGAGTCCTACGCCGATGGCTGCGAGCTTGTTTGAAACTGAAATGAGTTCCGCGCCGATGGCCGCGCGCTTGTTTGAAACTCAAATGAGTCCTGCGCCGATGACTGCGAGCTTGTTTGAAACTCAAATGAGTCCTGCGCCGATGGCTGGGCGCTTGTTTGAAACTCAATCCAGTCCTGCGCCGATGGCTGCGAGCTTGTTTGAAACTCAATTGAGTTCCGCGCCGATGACTGCGAGCTTGTTTGAAACTCAATCCAGTCCTGCGCCGATGGCTGGGCGCTTGTTTGAAACTCAATCCAGTCCTGCGCCGATGGCTGCGAGCTTGTTTGAAACTCAATTGAGTTCCGCGCCGATGGCTGCGAGCTTGCTTGAAACTCAAACGAGTCCTGCGCCGATGGCTGCGAGCTTGCTTGAAACTCAAATGAGTCCTGCGCCGTTGGCTGCGAGCTTGCTTGAAACTCAAATGAGTCCTGCGCCAGTGGCTGCGAGGTTACCTGTCCCACCCCGATTTCAATTCACTTGCCGGTTCCACCTAAGTCGATCATTTTGCGCCAAGCCCATGGCGGAACTTTCTCCCGATTCCCGGCAGCCCGGCGAACTTGGCCCCACGGTGCAGGCGGGCAAGCTCACCGGTCGGTATTCGCCGGGTCGCGTCATGTTCGCGGGTCGTTACCGCTTGGTCCGGGAGATCGGCAGCGGCGGGATGGGCGTGGTTTGGCTGGCGGAAGACATCGCCACCGGGGAGAAGCGGGCGCTGAAGCTTTTCACGCCAGAATTCCTCCGGGCCAAGGGTAACCAAGCCGAGGCGGAAGCGGAGATGGGCCAGCGGCTGGACCACGAGAACATCGTCCGCACCCACGGCTTCATGCTCGGGGAGGAAGAGGGCGCCATCGTCATGGACTACGTCGATGGCGAAAACCTTTGGCACCTGCCGGACCGGGAACGCCGCAAGTGTTACGATCCGCCGGAAGTGCTGCCCTGGACGGAGCAGATCTGCGCCGCGCTGCACTATGCCCACACCCGCAAGCCGGAAAAGGTCATCCACCGGGATGTCAAGCCGCAGAATATCTTACGGGACAAAGCGACCGGCACCGTAAAGCTGGGAGATTTCGGCATCTCCCGCGTGGTGCAGGAGACCATTCTGGCCACTCGCGGCACCTTGCTTCCGCAGGACCAAGCCGCCCTGGGCGCTTACACCATCGGCTTTGCCAGCCCGGAGCAGGTGAACAAAATCTCCCCCGGCCGGGTTGCCGACGACGTCTTTTCCGTGGGGGCCACTCTCTATTGGCTGCTCACGGGGACCGAGTGCTACACCTTTGAGGCGGATGCGCCCAACGCAGCCTTCACCACCGTAAGCCAGCGCCGCCGGATGCGGGAGCTGGACGCCACGAAGATCCCCAAGCATTGGGACCGCACCATCGCAGCGTGTCTGGCACCGAATCCGGATCAGCGACCCAAGTCCGTGGCGGACATCCCCTTGATGCTGGTAGGGAAACTCCAGCCGCCAAAGATGCCAACCCGGCCTACGAACACCCCGAAAGGCGTCCTGGCCGCCCTCGCGTTGGTGGCGATCGTCTTGTCGGGAGTCGCCGCCTGGTTTTTCCTGGGAGCGCAGGAGACGGGCCGGGTCAACGGACTGCTGCAACGGGTCGATGCGGCACGCGAGGAAGGCGATGCCCTGGCGGCCCACGAACTTCTTCAGCCCGAATCCGCCCTGCTGGCCAAGCATTACACTCTTAAGCGCGAGTGGAACGCCCTGCAAAATCAGGATTTCGATTGGAAAGTCGCGGTATCACCTCCGGATGCATCCGTCATCTTCCCGGGAGACGCCACCGCGAAGCTAGAGAACGGCGTGGTCAAGGGCCTCAAGATCGGGCGACACCCGGTGATGATTTCGCATCCCGGATATCGCACGGAATCCTTCGATCTGCCCGTGGGCGGACGGGAGGGATTGCGAGATCGGGTGGAATTGGAGCGGCTGCGGGGGACGTTACGGGTGGATTTCGCTCCGGCGGACCCGGCGGTTTCCTGGACGGTGCGGACGGAAAAAGCCGAGGCACCGGGCGATCCCGTGGAGCGGACGGGCAAAGCGCCCGAAACCCTTACTGAACTTCCCAGCGGACGTTATGCGATCACCATCCGCCGTCCTGGATGGCCGGATTTCACCCGGAGCCTCGACGTGGGAGCGGAGCGGATGGCGGAAGCGCGCCACATCTTCCAGGAAGCCGTGCTCACCGTGATGAGCCGCCAAGCCGGGGCTGAGATCAGCTTTCAGCCGGTGGGCACTGGGGCGGAGCCGGTTCCGCTCGGGGTGATCGGCTCCACCGGCGGCGAAGCGCGTTCCCGGCCGATCCCGACCGGTACCTACCAGGTCATCGGGCGATTGCGCGATTACCCGGAGCAAACCCGGACCGTATCCCTGGAAGAAACCAGTCCGCCCGTGGAGTTCAACTGGAGCCTCGGCCGGATTCGTCTCTCCGCGAATCTACCTGGGGCGGAAATCTTCGAGGACGGGAAATCCCTGGGACGATTGGAGGACCTCGCGCAACCCTTGGAACGAGTCAGCGGCCCGCGCACGTTCCGGGCGGAGGTAGCCGGACTGGTCGCGGTAGACCTGCGGGTGGAGGTCCGGGAGGACGAAGTCATCGAGGCCCCACCGTTCCACTTCGCCTTTAGCCGCGTGACCTTCGAAGGCGGTCCTGGCGAGGCGGAGGTCTACGAGGGAACGCGACGTTTGGGGCGTGGCCTGCCGCTCACCCTTCCGGTCCGGCGCGCTGGAGACCGGGTGGTGTTTCGGGTGGAAGCGGCCGGTTACGAGCCTCGGGAAATGGAAGTGGCGACCCTGACGGGCGGAGAGGTTTCCTTGCCGGTAAACCTGACGCGGATTCCGGAAGGCTGGGTCACGGTGAGCGATTTGCCAAAGGGGGCGGAGGTCGTCCTTCGGGAGGTGGGTTCCAATCGGGAACTGGAGCGTGCCGTTGTCATGGCCGGGGGTGACTGGAAAAGCAAGGCGTATCGACCGCCCCTTCAGGTTCGGGTCGAGGCGAGACATGGAGGGCATGCTCCGGCCGACAGTGGAATTCTCGCAGTGAATGCGGGCTCTGGAGCGAATTGGATTCCGGCGATGAAACCAAATGCATACAAGTACCGTTTCTTGACCGAGCCGACGGGAGTTCTTGTTTCGGTGAATGGCTCGGTTAAGGGAACCACCGGCGACGACGGCGTCTATGAGAGCGAATGGGTGAAGGATGCGCCAAAGGTTACCTACACTCTAAGCAAATCAGGATACATCCCTGCTGCGGTGACGTTAGAGGGAGCCATTGGGGAAGTAGCTGTTCCAGTTGTACCTGTGGATGTGCCCCGTCCTGGCCGAATCACCAACCCGGCCATATTGGAAGCGCTTGAAGGGCCGAGGGTGGCACCAAAAGTCATGCTAGAGAGGAAAAAGGAATCGTTCACAAACAGCCTGGGAATGAAGTTTGTTTCAGTCCCAGGCACGGACATTCTAATGAGCATTTGGGAGACGAGAGTTCGAGATTACGCGGCGTATGCAAAGGCGAACCCCGGTGTAAGTATGGAATGGCGGGGGGAAGATGTCGAAAGGCGACTCCAGGGGCCTGACTATCCCGTTGTCAACGTCAGTGTAAAGGATGCGAATGCTTTTTGCCTATGGCTTTCCCGTAAGGACGGACGAAATTATCGGCTTCCATCTTATCAGGAGATTTGCGCGGCCGATCGGGAACTTCCAGTGAGAATCACCGAAGACCTCGAAGTCCTCTACATACCTAGAACTAGGCCAAGCCCACCTCAAAAGGAAGTGGTGAAGGCTTTGAACTATAGTCCCGAGAACTCCGTGCCTATACCCGACAATGGGCAGGGCAACACCGACAGCGAGAGGACTTCCAACTTTCAAGATTACCTTCCCGAGCTTGCCCACCTTGGATCTGGCGAGAGGACGGGTGGCACCGGTGACAAAGCGACTATCGACCTACAAAATTACCTCCCCGAAAGCTCCCTCCATAAATCAGGAGATCGCCCCGGCAAAACCCGGAAGGAGGTTGAAACGGGGATGGGCTATAACCGAGTGGGAGAGGGTAAAGCCAATTTCTTCGGAATCTTCGACCTGGAGGAAAATGTACAAGAGTGGTCCCAATCAGATTGGTTGCTTCCTGAGCTTGAGGGGTGCCGTTGGTTTGGCTTTCGTTGTGTCATCGACCTAAATGAATCCCCGAAGTAAGAATCAAAGAGGTTTAAAAGGCCGATTACCGAACAGGAGCTAAAACTGATGACCCACGGACATCAGCAAACCGATTTCTCCCCGGCAGGCATCAACCTGACCTGGCTCGTCAGACTGCAAAAGTGGGTTTCCCGGGCGTTCAGACTGATTTGCTTCAGCTCGATTGCCATCTTCCTCCCCAGTTACGTTTTTCTTTTGTATCCCGCCGTCTACGAGTCGCAACCCATGTGGTTGATCATGCAGCCGATCGCCCTGGCGGCGGCCGTAATCAGCTGGCGGGCCATCGGTCATTCGATCCGCTGCTTGCAGGCCATTTCGCTGGCCTGTTTGTGGTTCTCCGCGGCGAACAGCATCTTTCTCGTCATCGGGGCTGTCCAGAGTCGCCAGCTGCTCCTGGAATACTCCGCGTCTTTCCCCGATCCTCAATGGCATGAGATGCTGGTCCGCTTCGGACCGGAGACTCCGTTCTTTTTCTTTGTCGCCGTGTTCGGCACGTTGGCGCTCGTGATGAGCATCGGATCGCTGGCCGCCCTCTTTCTGCGATTCTACCGCATCCGAGGGACCGGGCTCTCCCTGGTGGGCCTGGACAAGAAGGTTCGACGCAAGATCGCGGAATCGGGGGATGCGCCGAATCTGATCCGGCTCATTGACGGGTGGAAGTGGTGGGGCTGGCTGGCGGGACTTGGTGCCATCGTCGTGTCGTTGGTGCCCCTGATGTTCTCGGGGCGGGAAACGCTCCTTCCACCCACGACCGGTTTGGCTGGAAAGCTGCCGGACGTGATCGTGCGGGCGCTCACCTTCCTGAATGACCGATTTGTCGTCATCGCCATCTGTCTGGTCGTGGCGACGATCCTTTGGCGCCAAGCGCGTTGGCTCCTCAATCCGACTGCGCAGATTGTCCTCGCCAACACCAACCAGCCGCCAATCCTGCTCCTGAGATCCTTCAAGGACGACCATGCGGCGGTGCGTCCCAAGGATGTGTGGCTCAGGGCCCTGCATTTCCCGCTTTGGCCCATCCGCGCCGTCCTGAATGGGTTCCAGGCCAAAGGTGCCGCCGTGGCCCTCCATGGGATCACCCGGAGACGCCTGGAGGAAGTGGCGGCGGGTGCGTTGAACAACGCTGGGCCGTTTGTCGCGATCGGGGAACGAGAAGGCAAACAACCGGAGCTGGGGGCATTTCGCGCTACGTTCGCCACGAAGATTTGGAAGGAGTATGTCGAGAAGTGGTTTGGGTCTGCCAGCATGGTGGTGATGGTTGCGGGGCTCACCCCATCCGTGCGATGGGAACTCCAAACGGCCGCGCGACGCGGAGTGCTCGATAAGGTGCTCCTGCTCTTGCCACCAAACGGAGTGGCGCAGCGATGGCTGGTCGTAACGGAATGCCTCGCGGACACGCCGTGGTCCCATCAGCTCCAAGCCACCGATCCCTCCCGGCTCCTCGCCGTCCGTTTCGCCCCGGGAGGCCGCGTGATCGCCATCACCAGCGCCCGGCGCGACGAGCGGGATTATGATCTGGCGATTCGGATCGGCCAGGGATTGATTTTTGCGTGAGGCTTGGTCCGAACACCAGACCCGTATTGCGCCCGGCGAACAGGTGCTTCTGCGAGGGATTGACGATCCAGTCCAATCGTGCGAAAGTGCTGCACGGATCATGAACGTAACCCTCAAGCTGCCTGATGACCTCTGTCGTGAAGCAAGACACCGGGCGATTGAGGAAGATAAGTCCCTTTCCGCGTGGGTGGCGGACCTCGTCTCGCGGGAGCTTGCGACGCCGATTCCCCAACCGAAAACGCTGCTTGAACGCCTAGGGCACCAAGCCACCGCAGATCGGGACTTCGAACTGCCGGATCGCAAACAGGACAGGGAACGAACCATTGAGTTCCCGTGAGTGCCTTCCTGCTCGATACCGTCACGCTCTCTGAGTTTCGCAAGATCAAACGCATTGACCCGGAGGTGGATGCGTGGCAGCGGCGGCACGTGAAAGATGAAATGTGGCTTAGCGTCATATCCGCATTGGAAATCCGGGTGGGGATTCATCGAGTGCATGACCGCGATCCAGAATTCGCCGGCCAACTCGATGACTGGCTAATCAACACCGTGTTGCCTGACTTCCGCCACCGGACGCTCGGAATCGACACCGAAACCGCTCTCCAGGCAGCCGAATACCGTGCCGTCCACGGACTCTGCCCCAATGACTCCCTCATCGCCGCCACCGCCAGAGTTCACGGACTCATCCTCGCCACCCGCAACACCGGTGACTTTCAATCCACCGGCATTCAACTAGTGAATCCGTGGGAGCACCCCATGGAGTAACCCTGCCGTCAATCGCACGGTGTTTGCGAGAGATGAGCTCGCCTGGCTTCCACGAACAACTCCTGGATCGAGGGCTTGAAAGCCCTCGCCACGTTGCCTGGATTTCGCGCCTGGTTTAGGATGCCCCGGAATGAATCGTTCCCAAATCGAAGATGCCATTGAGTCCCGGCGCCCGTTCCTGATTCGGACAGCGGACGGCAGGGAATTTCCGGTCCCAACCCGGGATCATATCTTGCTCTCGCGTCAGGGAACCTTTCTGACGGTGATGGGCGACGACGAGACGATCAATTCCATTCCTTTGATCATGATCGCTTCAGTGCAGTACCAACCGGCCGCACCTGTCGGATCGTAAGGGGGCCGGGGCTTTCAGCCCTGGAGGATTTGGTTCGAGGGCTTGAACTGGATCTCGATCTCAATGTTCTCCTGGCCATGACCACGCGTCACCACCTCTTGAAATCCCAGGCGACCGCCTTCCTGTTGCAGGGCGATGCGGACATTCGTTTCCAGGGCCCGCTTGAGAAAGGCGAAGACGCGGAACAAGCTGGTTTTGCCACTGCCATTCCGGCCCACGAACACGCAGAACCCGGGGAGGTTCTGGAGATGGACATCCTGCAACGCTTTGAAGTTCTGGATGCGGATGGATTCGATTTTCATGACTTCAGGGGTTGCTTGGCTGTAGGGCGGACATTTCTGTCTGCCCCAAACATGGCCGACGCCCGCTCGGGACAGGCAGGAATGCCCGTCCTACTCATGGATGTTTAAAATAAGCTGTCGTAAACTCAGTGCCATTCATATAAGAGGTTGCTTGGAGGCACCGGGGTGAAGGAAACGGCTCGCTCCTCACTCCAGATCCGAGACATCCCAGATCCGCACGGCTCCGTCTTCGCAGCCGGCGGAGAGGAATGCGCCGTCTGGGGAGAGTGCGAGGCAACGGACCTTGCCTTGAGGCGACGGAATGGTGGCGAGGACGTTCCCTTCGGGCCGGGACAGGATAGCCCAGGTCAAAGTGAGGAACGAACGCCGCCCTGGGTTTCATGCCGATCTGGCCCGAGTCCTGAAAGGGCGAGACAACGGTTGTCCCGCACCTATAGCGCGGATGCGAAACGTCGTCTTTTCCCAGGCCTCTGGTCGCCTTGGGCTCCCTTCGACCTGGGCTATCATATCCCGGCCCGTTGGGCCTCAAATGGAAGCAAATCTTATCGGACTGCACTCGCCCCTCGGGTCGGGAAGGAGTGACCTCCAAAGCGCCTTACCTCACCGGCCCCAAGGCCACCCGGAATCCCACCCGCGCCGAAGGCTTGGCTGCGTCCCGCACCATCCAAGCGGAGGCGCGGGCCAGGCGGGCCGGCTCATGGTAGCTGCCGCCTCGGATGATCCGTTGACCGGAGCCGCCCCAGTCGTCCACGCACCATTCAAAGACCAAGCCGAGCATGTCGTGCAGGCCCCAGGCGTTCGCCTCCAGCTCGCCGACATCCGCAAACCGTCCGCCGGATTCCGCCGTCCAGGCCACGCGTTGGAGCTCGCCGTAGCGAGGGGCGCGATGGATTCCAGCGCGGCAGGCGTATTCCCATTCCGCTGAACGGGGCAGCCGGTATTCGTAGCCGGGAGGGATGATGGTCCGCCCCTCGATGGAATCGGCCTGCTCCAGGTTCGTGAGCCGCTCGCAAAAGGCCGCAGCCTCGTCCCAGGTGACATGCGTGATGGGTTTGCGCGCCTCCCGATGGTGGACGAAGGCGGGGTCGCGATCGATCGGAACGCGAGCGAGGATTTCGGCCAGCGCGGCCTGCCCCATGATCCGCCCGTACTCTTCCACGGTGACGGGATACTTTCCCATCCAGAATCCATGGGGAATGGTCACCTCGGTTTCCGGACCTTCCTCGGGCAGGGCTTCCGGATCGGTGGCGGGCGTGGCGCCCATGAGGAAGGATCCGCGCCGGATGCCAGCAAAGGCGATCCCATGGGGATTGCGGAACGGCTGCGGCTGATCCCGGGCTTCGCGATGCCGCTGGATGCCCTGAAGGAGACGCTCCATCCCGGGACGAAAATGGGTGCCGGGATCGATCTCCGCCGCATTCAGGAAGGCAATCCGGGCGATGCTGGGTGGCAAGGTAACTCGGGAAGGCTTGAGGAGATGCCGACCGAGGAGGACGGGGATCACCGGGAGATGCCGCGCAAACGCCAGCTCCAGCTCGAACCGCACGTAGTCATTGGGATCGGCGGCACGGGCGGGGATCGTCTCCAGCCAATTTGCACCGATCAGCGCCAGGACCACGTCCGCTTGATCCATCTGGTGGGTGATGCGGACACGGAAATCTTCCCCGGGCGGGATGTCTTCCACATCCATGAACACGCCTTCCGGTCCAAGTTGGCCTGTCAGAGCCAACCAATCGTGAATCCGCCCTACGCCGCCCAATTCATCGGCGCGCCGATAAGAGATAAAGACTTGAGACATGGGAGCAAGGGAAGTCAGGCATGGAATTTCCGTAGCCTGGATCAAGTCCGTCAATCTCTTTACCCAGTTTTTCTCTCGAACTTGAGGGAGGATAGCGTGCCCGGGTTTAGCCACACGAGGAATTTTAGTAGGAATCAAGTGTCAAGGGAAGAGCGAGCGCCGCTTGATTTTGTACCCTAAAATTACGGAAACATTTATTTTATGATTGCGCGCGCCATGGCGGTACTATATACTACAGTTATATAAACTATTAATTATCCAAGAACATGGCAGCGAACCCGTTTCCCACCAAATTCAACGATCTCTCTACAATGACCATCCGCTTCACCGACGGCCTAGCCACCCATGGCCCGGAACTCGGAATCGAGCGCGATCCGGAGTTGATTCAAAAGGCTCTCGACGCGGCGACCGTCGCCAATACTGAGTATCAAGCGATCCTTGGTGAGCGCACTTCCGTTCTCACTCCTGCGCTCACGACGGCGGATAGCGAGGGGCGCGTTTTGATTGCAGCGGCGGTGAAGTTGTTCCGGGTCAAGCTTGGGGAACGTTGGAATCAGTCCTGGTCGGCAGCCGGCTTCGTGAACAACTCGACGGCGATTCCCAAGACTCAAGCGCGTCGGGAAGCTCTCTTGAAATCCCTGGGCGCTTATCTCCTTTCCCATCCGGAACTGGAAAGCGTGGACCTCAAGGTGACGGCGGCTCGCGCCACCGCACTGTTCGAAGCGATCGGCGCGGCCCAAAAGAATCTCCAGGAAAACAAGGCGCAGCAAGGTGAACTGCGCGGAGCCCGGAACAAAGCGGTCGCCACCCTGCGCAAGCGGTTGCGCGCGGCGATCGGCGATCTAGGTGCCGTCCTTGAAAACGATTCTCCTCTGTGGAATGCGTTCGGCCTGAACGAACCTGTCCGGCCTTCCAAACAAGATGTAGCCAAGGCCACCGAAAAGGCTGCGATCAAACTCCGTAAAGCCGCCGAACGCTCGGCTGAAACTGCGTCGAAACTTGCCCAAAAGGCGGCAGAAAAGGCGGCCGACGCCGACGCCAAGGCCAAGGCGGCGCTGAGCGCGATTCCGGCTCCGGCCCGCGGCACCGCTCCGTCCTCCACGGAAAGCAATTCCTCTGGAACGGACGTTGCCCTGGCCCGGTAAGGTGATGGACGGAGGGGCCGTGACGAGATTGAAGGTGGAGAGAACCGCCCAATGCCGATTAGGTCATTCCCGCTGGGCTCTCGATGTCCTCTGTGGTGAAGAACTACCATTTTCACCACAGAAAGCAAAGAGTCCACAGAGGCCAAAATCGAAATGTTCATCGTCCGGCCGTTCGCAAGCCCCTACTCGCCTTTCGCATCCACCCGAGACCAACCGAGGGCTTCACCATGGTTGCACGACTCAAACTGAGTCTTTCCGAAATACGACGATGCGATTGGTGTTGGTGCCCTTCGCGTTGTTGTCCACTCCCCAGCAATTCGCCGTCTTGGTGAATTCCTGATCGTTGATCAAAACCAGCACGGGCGTCAGTCCCGCCGCCACTCCGCAGGGCAGCACGGTTTCTTCGAGTTTGGTTGCTCCGCCGTGGATCTCTCCGACCTCGAACGCCAGATGTCCGCCCTGTAGCAGAACGCGATGCAGTTCTTGGAACACCGCCGTCATCGCCTCGCTCCATTGGTCCAGTCGTTTGGGCACGGTGAGATTCACACCAGCCGAGTCGTAGCCTAGAAACCAGCAGCGCAGCCAGTTGTCCGTGGCGTATTGGACGATGTTGAGAAATGGCGGCGACGTGACGACGAGCGCGACCGAATCTGACGTCAGCCCCGGCGTAGCGTCCGCGGGTCCCGTGAGAAGGATTGCACGCGGAGCAACGGTGGTCAGCGCGGCTCGAGCGGAAGCGTCGACGTCGCCGAGAAGCTGCTTCGATTTCTTGAGAATGATCTTCACCACGTCGCGTACGGTGGGCATTTGCTGGCGACGTTCGTTGATCTTGCGCTGCGACTTCACGGATACAGCCTGGTTCGGCGGCATCGTATAGACCGAGAAGAAGCCGTTCGAGTGGCCCGTCAGGCGGTTGAGGGCGACGAGAGCAATCCAGTCGTCCACCGCGTCCAGCGTACCATCCTCACGCCGACGCAACAGGTAGTTCTTGAGCGATGAAATTCCGCGCAACGTTTCGGGGTGATAGAAAACCAGCAGATCGTCCGGCTCATCGGAGGGGTCATCGAGACGAATCTGGCTGAGCCTCTTCTCCACCTCGGCCAGCGCCGGAGGATTCAGCCTTGGCCGGGTCATCACCACGCTGAGCGGATTCACGTCGTTGCCCGCCGGCACGCGCCCGAGCAACGCGGCTTCCACCGGCGTGGTGCCACGGCCCATGAACGGATCGTAAACGACATCGCCCGGCACGGTGAGTCGCTCAATGAAGAACCGCGGGAGTTGCGGTTTGAAGCACGCACGGTAGGAGACTTCGTGCAGGCTGCTGGCTTGGCGCTGGCGCGCGGTCCAGAATTCATTCACAAAAGCCGGCACTTCAAGACGGCGTCCATCCGCGGTGACCGCGCCCGTGATCATCCTGCGCGTTTCCGTGCCGAACTCGCGGAACATCGCGAGATTCCCGACGAATTCGCGGCGCAGCGGCGGTTGCGGAGTGGTCGCCTTGGTGGAATACACCAGCGGAAGTTCGAGTGGTTCTTCAAATGGCATGCAGTTCGAGATCCGAGGTGGTGGCGGGGGTCAAGAAGCAAAGCCTTTGAGTTGGAGTGCTTTCCGTTTCACGCCATCGGCCGCTCCGGAAGAATGAGCCGTGCCTTGGCGAGGATCCGGTCGATTCGCAATGGCTTGACCAAGACGCCCTTGACCCGGACATCGCGCTGCAGTTCCTCCACCCGGATCTGGTCATTGGCCTCCCCGATGAAGATCACCGGAGGCGCTACCCGGCCGGAGGTGTGACCGTAGTGATGAACTTTGGCCAGCAATTCGTAAACCAACTCGCCGGACAAAATCGGGAGATGCAGGCTGAGAATGATCAATTTGTAGCGCCGTTGCAGGCAGCGCTCGAAGGCGGAATCTCCGCTCAGGCAGGTATCCACTTCGCACAAGGTGAAGCTGAGGAGCGCATCCCGGATGAGACGCATGGTGGACACCTCCTCGTGAGCTACCAGCACGGAGGCCAAACCGGGGGAAGGAGCTCCGGCATCCCTGGAAAGATCGTCGGTCATAACAGGATCGAACTGAGCCCTATTCTGACGATTGGAGAGGCCAAGCTCAAGAAGATCAAACTACGGTTTTCCAAGGTTTGTCGCCGCGCTGGCGGCCGCTGGCTCGGTGGGAGGCACCGGTGAAGCAGGAGCGTCCGCCGTGATAGGGAACTTGCCGTAAAGATTGAGTTTGGACGGAGGCTCCAGCGACACAGTGGTCCCGGAAGGGGTGTGATAGCTGCCGTAAACGATGGGCACAGCGGTGAAAATGAGCTCGTCATCTTTGACCCGGGCCACATTGATCACTGCGGCGCACACCGAGGAGGTCGCGATCTCCAAAAGCTTGTTCGCCTTGAGATTGTACTGCGCGGCGGTGAGCTCTGCGGAGGGGAGGACGTATTCCACGAGAACATTGGGATAATCTTCGGCCCGGCCGCGCAGCACGAGACCGGAGGGGAATACATCATCCGGTCCGAGAGGATGAATTGATTCGATCAGGAAATCGCCCCGCAAGTAGGTAACCCGTTCCACGCCGTTGTAGTTGGTGACATACTGGCGCCGCAACACCGCGCTGAGCGCACGCAAGGCCTTCGGGTTGTTGTTGTAATAGAGTTGGTAGAGATCGCGCGGGGTGTGGAACTTGCCTCGCGGAGCATTGCCCGGCTGGTAATCCTTGGCTGGCGGCAGCTTCTCCAGATCGATGAGGAGATTGTAATTGAAGGCCTTTTCCGGTCTTCCGAAGACATACATGCAGAAGGTCCAGGAGAACGCGCAAAGGGCGGCTAGGATCACGATGAACGCGGCCCAGATGATCGCTTCATTCTGCCCGTTGTGACGAGCGCTCGCCAACCGGACCTGCCGAGAAAAAGTAGAGCGATCGCTGCTGAGGAATTCCATGCCAGGGAACCTCAGGAGGCCACCTCGAAGGAGGAGCCGCAACCGCAACTCCTCGCCGCCTTGGGATTGTGAATCTTGAAACCGGCGTCGCTCAGGGAATCTTCGTAATCGATTTTGCTCCCTTCCAGCAGGGCCCGGCTTGCTGCATCCACGATGAAATGCACGCCGCCGGACTCAACGACCTCATCGTTGGCACCCGGTGTGCCAATCCGCATGGTGTATTGCATTCCGGCGCACCCACCCTTTTCCACCGCCAAGCGCAAGCCTTGTTCGGCGGGAGCGAGCCCACGCTCCTCTAACATGGCACGAAGTTGGTTGACGGCCTGTTCGGTGACGGTGATCATTGCCAGTTCAATCCTAGCTGCGGAACGGGTTCCGGTCAACCCGATCCCCCGGCGAGGTCTTTTCCCCGTCCATCATGGGCCGCATCCGAATCCTCCCCGATGCCCTCGCCAGCCAAGTCGCCGCCGGCGAGGTGGTCGATCGCCCGGCTTCCGTCGTCAAAGAACTCATCGAGAACAGCCTCGATGCCGGGGCGCAGAACATTGAGGTCGTGGCGGGGCGCGGAGGGATCAGCCTTGTCCGGGTCATCGACGACGGCTCGGGGATGAACCGGGACGACGCTCTCATGTGTCTGGAACGGCACGCCACCTCCAAGATCCGCAGCGTCGAGGACCTCGGCGGGATCCGCACGCTCGGATTTCGCGGGGAAGCCATGCCCAGCATCGCCAGCGTCTCGCGCTTCCGCCTGACGACCCGGGAGAAGGAGGCCATGCAGGGAACGGAAGTAGTCGTGGATGGCGGCAAATTGAGCTCCGTGAAAGACGCCGGTGAGGCTCCCGGCACGACGGTGGAAGTGCGTTCGCTCTTCTACAATATGCCCGCACGACGCAAATTCCTGCGCACCGAAACGACGGAATTCAGCCACCTGGAACAGCAAGTGCGCCTCCAAGCGATCGCGAACCCCGAAATCGGATTCACGCTGGTTCACAATGAGAGGAATCATTTCATGCTCCCGGCCAACAGCCATCTGCTCGAACGCATCCAGGGCTTGGCGGGCGCGGAGATCGCCACCCGTTTGCTGGAGATCCATCCCGACGAACAGTCCGGGGTGCGGGTCTCTGGCTACATCGGCGGCTTCGGCATGGGCCGATCCAATCGCTCCCTCCAACTCGTCTTCCTCAACGGACGCCCCGTGGAAGCAGCCCCGCTCAACCACGCGTTGCGCGAAGGCTATCACACCGCACTGATGAAGGGGCAATACCCCGTGGTCTTTCTCTTCCTGGAGATGAGTCCGTTCGCGGTCGATGTCAACGTCCACCCGGCCAAGAAAGAGGTCCGCTTCCGCGACGGCAACGGGGTCCGCTATGCAGTGGCCGAAGCGGTCCGCCGCACGTTGACTCGTTCCCAAACGACCGTGCCCGGCCAGGCGGTGCGTCCCGCCGTGCCCGTTGCCATCGGGAAACCCGAACCCACCCGGTGGCAGCAACCAGCCCTCCTGCCTGAGCGAGAGCAAGTCGCCCTGCGCCGGGACTGGGCCGAACCAGCCGCCCCGCGCGTCGCCGCAGCGGTGCCCCGCGCCACCAGCGAACGCCACTTCAACCTCCCGCCGGAAAGCTCCAAGCCCTCCGAAGATCCCGATCCGGCTCCGGTCCAAACCGTGACGGCGGCGGATTTCCGGATCATCGGCGTCCTGGGGAAACTCTACGTCTTGCTCGAATCCGCCGAGGGACTGGTCGTCATGGACCAGCACGCGGCCCATGAACGCATTCTCTTCGAGCAGATGCGCAACCGCATGGCCACCGACGGAGTCCCCTCGCAGCGCCTACTCGTCCCGGTCACGGTGGAACTGTCTCCCCGGGAGTTCGACTTGGTGCAACAGAATCTCGAAGCCCTGCAACGGCTCGGAATCGGCGCGGAACCATTCGGCGCCAACACCCTCAAAATCGATAGCCTACCGACCTTCTTCAAAAAGGACGATCCCGTTGGCTACATGAGCGAAGTCATTGAGGAACTGAAGCGAGCCAGCCGCCAAATCGCCTCCGTCCGGCTTGGGGAGGATTTGGTCGCCACCACGGTGTGCCGCCACGCCGTGAAGGCCAATGATGTCCTCCGCCACCCCGAACTGGAGCGCCTGCTCGAAGACCTCCTGGCCTGTGAACTGCCCTACTGCTGTCCCCACGGACGTCCGACCCTGATCCAGATGTCCTACGGCGATCTCGAGAAGAAGTTCGGGCGCCAAGTCCCCTGACGACGCCCTCGTTTTTTTGTTTGCGCTCATTTGAATACTGTTCTATGAACAGTATATGAAACTGAACGCAAACACATTGAACTCCCCGCAGGAGCGCGGGCTCTCCAGCAATCTCTCTCCCGAGCCACCTGGCCCCGTCCTCAAGGGCTGGATGATCCGGGTCCTCCATGCAGCAGAAGTCGTCATCCCACCCGACGGCGCAGAGCGCGAACGCCTCGCTTGGTTGGGCGTGGAAATGCAACGCTTTCTCACCTTCAGCCGAGCCCAGCCCGCAGGAACCTCGATCGCCGATGCCCTCCAAGCCTATGGCCTCGCGTTGAAAGCGCGCCAGCCCGCGCCCGAAAGCTGGCGTCTCGATCAGGTGCGCGAAGCCCTCCGCGCGTTTCGCAAAGGATCCGAAGGCTGGGAAATCATCGACGGCCCCAAAGGCCCGGAAGTGAAGTTTCGCGCCAAGTCCAGAGCGGGAGCGGATGATGGCTACGACCTGAACGATGGGGCGGAACTGTAACCTAAAACCGGGGATGAGAACCACGGATGCACGCCGATTAGCGCGGATGATGAGGGACTTGCGGAGGCCGGGAAGATCACCTTGAGGGTGAGGGGAGCCTTCGTCATAGAGTGTTCGTCATAAAACCCTATCTATCCGCGTCCATCTGCGGTTCCTATCTTCCCCTTCAGGGTGACCAAAGAAAAATGGGGGGAATGGTCCAGCATCCATCGTGAAGCACTTTCGAAATAAGGGCCTCCAGCCGACGGCAAATTGTTGATCGAATACTGCGACTGATAGCGGAAATCAATGGTTTGGTCTCGGAAAAGCCCACCTGATCGATGCCCAGGTTTCCCTACGCCGGAGCCGCTCCTTACCCCAAGAACGATGCGTCCTCCGTCTACGGACGGGAGGGAGAACTCTCGCTCTTGGCGGATGTCTACCAGGGGCAGGCCGGGGACAAAGGCAAAATCCTGGTCATTTCCGCCATGGCCCAGCGCGCCAATGACCTCCGCGCCTTTCCGCCTGAGATGAGTATCCTGGAGTTCGCGGCGGCTCAAGCCGAAGCGTTGTTCGCGAACTGGTCGCCGAAGCGACGCGCCAAGCTCCCCATCTTTGTCGAACGGTTTCAGGCAGCGGCGACGACCCGAACGAAGGAGAGTGCACTGTCCGCCCCGATTCGGATCGTTGCCGACGATCCCGACAGCCGCGAAATGGCCGGAGATTTGGTCCAAGCCCGTCAACTCACGCTCTACGGCCAACGCTGGGCCGACGCCGAGTTGCGACGGTCTCACGAGTATCGGCTCGCCGACTGTCCAGTCACAGCTCCGCTGCTGGGTGCCTAAGCCGCACTAAGCAGGACTTCAGCCACCGTGCCGGAGGAGCAGGAGTGATCGTTCCGCGACTTCCAGTTTTTCCCCGACCGCCTCACTTGGCTCCAAGAATCCACGAGGCAATGCGGTGTCGATCAGCTTCGTCCATTTCCCCGGAGGGGGCACCACCCGAGCCGAAGGACCGGCGTTGAAGACCAGAAGCCAGCGCCCTTCGATCAGCATCTGCAGAGCGCCGGGCACATCCGCCCCCCAATCCCAATGACCCAACTCAGTGCCCGCGAGCCCGAACCAGACCAGATCACGAGTCTTGGCATGACGAGGGGCGGTTCCGCTAAAGAATCGGGTGCGCTTCCATTCCGGGTGCTCTTTCCGGAACGCGATGAGGCGCCGCACGAATTCGTAGTAGTCCCGTTGTCGTTCGTTCATCGGCCCCCATTCCATCCAGCTAATGGGAGCGTCCTGGCAATAGGCGTTGTTGTTCCCCCCCTGGGTGCGGCTGCGCTCGTCTCCCATCAGGAGGAACGGAGTGCCCACGGACAACATCATGGTGGCCACCAAGTTGCGGCGGTGCTTGTCCCGGCGATCCAAAATCACCGGGTCATCGGTGACTCCCTCCACCCCGTGGTTCCAGGAATGGTTCAGGGAGTCCCCGTCGCGATTTCCCTCGCCGTTGGCCTCGTTGTGCTTGTGATCGTAGGACGCGAGATCGTGAAGCGTAAAGCCGTCGTGCGACGTCAGGAAATTGACGCTGCTGTAGGGAGCGCGCCGGCTCCAGCCGAAGAGATCCTCACTGCCGCTGAGGCGGGATGCGAACTCAGACATGATCCCGTGGTGGCCCAGCCAAAATCGCCGGGAGACATCCCGGTATTTCCCGTTCAGTTCCGCCCATCCCTCAGGAAAATTTCCGACCTGATATCCTCCGGGACCGAGATCCCAAGGCTCCGCGATCAGCTTGACGCGGCTCAACACCGGATCCTGATGCACCGACTTGAAGAACGGATTCTCCCGGAAAAAGCCATCGCTCTCCCGGCCCAAGGTCGCCGCCAAATCAAAGCGGAATCCATCGACGTGCATCTCCTCCACCCAATAGCGGAGGCTATCCATGATCATCTTCAGAACGAAGGGATGACGAATGTCGATGGTGTTCCCACAACCGGTGAAATCCCGGTAATGAGTCGCGTCGGCTCGCTCGTGCCGGTAGTAAGAAAAGTTGTCGAGCCCACGAAAACAGACAGTCGGACCTTCCGGCGAGCCTTCTCCAGAGTGGTTGTAAACCACATCGAGAATGACCTCGATGCCCGCGCGATGAAGCGCCTTGACCATCCCCTTGAACTCTTTGACATGATCGCCGCGAGTCGTCGGCGAGGAAGCGTAACGAGCTTCGGGCGCGAAGAACCCGATCGTCTGATAGCCCCAATAGTTGGTGAGGCCCCGGTCGATGAGGAAGCCGTCGTCCATGTGCTGATGCACCGGCATCAGTTGGACCGCCGTGATTCCCAGCCCGCTCAGGTAGCGGATCACCGAGGGATGCGCCAGGGCACCATAAGTTCCGCGTAGATTGTCCGGTAGATCGGGGAAACGGCGAGTGAGGCCCGCGACGTGTGTTTCGTAAATAACGGTCTCACACCAGGAGCGATTCGGACGCTCGACGCCCTCCCAGTCGAACCACCGATCCACGAGCACGGACTTGGGCACCGCCTCGGCGCTGTTGCTCCGATTGAGCTGGTTGCCTGGATCCGACATGCGCCGGTCGTAGCCGAGCTTTCCGGAGATGGCGTAAGCGTATGGATCGATGAGGAGTTTGTTGGGATTGAACCGGTGCCCGTGTTCCGGCACCCAAGGCCCGTGCACCCGGAATCCGTAGTGCTGCCCGGCCGATACTCCAGAGATCGCGCCGTGCCAAACCGATCCAGTCCGATGCTGGAGCCGGACGCGGCTTTTTTCGTGGACGGGATCTCCCGGATCAAAGAAGCACAGGTCAACCGCCGTGGCATGCTGCGAAAAGACGGCGAAATTCCAACTCCCATCGACCAGTTGCGTTGTCCCCAACGGATTGGGAAACCCGTATGTCTGGGTGAGTGGCATGGTCCGAATCCGTAGGTCCCGAGAAGGGAGCCGTCAACTCGCGAGAGTTCATGAAATGCCCAGGTCCCCAAAAACAGCCAGGTTCGTGAGCAAACTTTCCAGGCGCCAGCCGAGCTCCATCTCTCCAACTCTGTCCCCCCGCCGGCCCGATTATGCGTTGGACAGACCCGGTCAAATCGGGCAAAATCCCGGGGAACAATCTTCAGCAAGTCTTATCGAGTCCATGCGTAGCCTTTTCCTCCCCGCTCTCCTCGCCACTGGGGCCGCTCTCATCCAACCCGCCGGGGCCGCCCTAGATTTCGAGAAGGATATTCGCCCGCTTCTGGCCGGAAGCTGTTTCAAGTGCCACTCCGGGTCGAGTGCCAAAAAGGGATTTCAGATGGATAAGCCCACCGAAATCGTGAAAAAAATCGGTCCAGATGGCTACATTGTCCCGGGCAAACCGGCCGCCAGCGAAGTGATCATTCGCATCTCCAAGCCGCTTGACGATCCCGATCGCATGCCGCCGCCAAACCGCGGAGTCAAGGCCCTGAGCGAAGATCAAGTCAAACTGGTGACCCAATGGATTCTGGAAGGAGCCGTCGTATCTGGAGCCGCTCCGGCCACCGCAGCCACTCCAACCCCCACTGCCGATCTGAAAGCGATCCAGCAATGGCAACGCACCACCGGAGCACCGTTTGCCGCCTACTTCGTGAAGATGGACGGCGCAAACATCATCCTCCGCTCCGAGTCGGGTCAGGAAAAATCGTTCCCCGCAGAATACTTCTCCGCCGAAAGCCAGGACTTAGCCAAACGGCTGGCCGCCCAACCCTGAAGAAAAGGGCAAAGCCATGGCGTTCGGTGACTTGGTGATTCGTGAACTCGATTCCTCGGAGTTCCCGCTCATCCTCCCGTTGATCGAATCGCATAACCCCAAGATCGAGCCTGCGGAGTTGCACCGCCGTCTTGAGGTCATGCGCCGCCATGACTATCATTGCATTGCCGCGTTCCTCGACAGCCACATCGTCGGAGTGGCCGGGTATTGGCTGGGGGCCCGGTTCTACTGCGGGGAATACATGGATGTGGACAACGTCGTGGTGAATGCGGACCTGCGCTCGCAAGGGATCGGATCCAAAATGATGGATTGGCTGCATGCCAAAGCGGCGGAACTCGGCTGCCGGATGGTGGTCCTTGATTCCTACGTCACCTACGCCGGGGCTCATCGCTTCTATTTCCGCGAAGGCTACCAGATCCTTGGTTTTCACTTCACGAGGGACGTCCCCTCATGACGAAAATCACCGTCCGCGTCACTCCGAACGCACGCCGCAATGAGATCATCGGCTGGGAAGAGCCCGAACGACCGGGTGGCCCCCGGATACTCCGGATCAAACTATGCGTTCCCCCGGTGGAGGGCCGCGCCAATCGCGAATTGACGGTTTTTCTGGCCGAACGGCTCGGGCTCCCCAAGTCCGCCGTCTCGCTTGCCCACGGTGAAAAGAGCCGCTCGAAAGTGGTCGAAATCACCGGGTTAGATGAAGCCGAAATCGTGAGCCGACTCTAGCAGTGTAACCAAAACGTGCATCCGCCATCGATCACCAGCGCCGCTCCTGTCATGTAGCGGGAGGCATCGCTGGCGAGATAAACCGCGAGCGGTCCTACATCCTCCGGCTCACCGAATTTGCCCATGGGGATCGCCCGCAGGAAGCCCTCGATCACATCAGGCTTTTGCTGCGACCAACCGAGATTTGGCTCGGTAAGGTCACTTTGCGGCGCCCGCTCATCACGGCGGCGACCAAGCTCTTCCTCCCGCTCCTGGTGATCTTGCTGGTGGCGTTCGTCGCGCTCTTCGTCCATGCCAAGGAACTGGAGGTCCGCGCCAGTGTCGGCGTGACTTCCCTCCTGGCCTTCGACGACGCCATCGCCCGCCTGGTGGAACGCGAGGAGCGAGCCCTTTATCCCGAGCGGCGTGAGCAAATCCGGGACATGCTCTTCACCGAATTTTCGAAGAGGCTGCCCCTCCTGCCTCTGTTCTTCCTAGCCGACCGCACGGTGGCAGATCCTCAACTCAAAGGCTGGAACGTGGGGAGCGGAAAGAACTGCGGCCTGACCATGGAACGGTGGTACTTCGAATCCGCGCCCGCCCCTCAATCCACCTCCGGCGACACCGCGCCATAGGATCAACGGGGGCACCTTGGGCGGCTCATGGAATCAGTGGACCCGCTGACCAGGGACCGCACCGCTGTCCGGCGACAAGACAAAGACATCCTTTCCGCCGGGACCAGCGGCGACGACCATGCCTTCGCTCAGACCGAATTTCATCTTCCGCGGCGCGAGGTTGGCGACGATGACGACCAGCTTGCCGACCAAAGATTCCGGGGCATAGGCCGCCTTGATTCCGGCGAAAATATTGCGGCGTTCCGTGCCGCCCAGGCTCACGGTGAGTTGGAGCAGCTTGTCCGCGCCGGGCACTTCCCGGGCTTCGAGAACCCGGGCCACCCGCAGATCCACCTTGGCAAACTCGTCGATCCCGATCTGCGCGGCGAGGGGTTCCTGGGCGAGCCATTCGCCGCTGTCGGCCGCCTCGGACTCGGCCTTCACCGGCGCTTCCGGAGCGGTTTCCTCCTGGCTCGCGGCGATCATGGCCTCGATACTGGCCCCCTCGACCCGCTGCATCATGTGCTTGAAGGGCGCCACCCGTGTGCCTAACAAATGATTCTTGGACTGCTTCCAATTCAAGATCGGATCCCCAAGCAATTCTTCACATTGCACCGCGAGCTTGGGCAGAACCGGTGCCAGGTAGATGCAGAGCTGACGGAAAAGATTGAGGGCCACGGTGCAAACATCCTGAAGCTGTTGCGCCTTGGCCGGATCCTTGCGCAGGTCCCAGGGAGCGTTCTGCTCCACATACGGATTGGCGCGATCTGCCAGATCCATGATGCGGCGCATGGCCCGACCGTAGTCACCATTCGCATAATCCTTGGCGATAGCGGTGCCCTCCGTCGCGAAATTGGCAAAGAGGCCGCCATCGTCCGGATACTTGGCCGACAAACCGGTGGTCGCGACAAATTTGGCGCTCCGGGAAGCCAGATTGACGACCTTGCCGACGAGGTCGCCGTTCACCTTGGCGATGAATTCGTCCAGGCTGAGGTCGAGATCCTCCACCTTGCTGCTCAGCTTGCTCGCGTAAAAGTAGCGCAAATAAGCGGGGTCGAGGTGTTCGAGGTACGTCGCGGCCCGGACGAAAGTGCCACGGGACTTGGACATCTTCTCGCCATCGACCGTGAGGAAACCGTGAATGTGGACCTGGGTGGGAAGCCGGAACCCGCTCACCTTGAGCATCGTCGGCCAAAAGAGAGTGTGGAAGTATTGAATGTCCTTCCCAATGAAGTGGTGAATTTCGGTTTGCTCGCTCCGCCACCAATCCTCGACCTTTTCACCGCTGCGTTCACACCAAGCCGCAGTCGCGCCGATGTAGCCAATGGGAGCATCGAACCAGACATACCAGTAGTTCCCGGGAGAATCGGGAATCTCGAAGCCGAAGTAAGGAGCCGGGCGGGAAACGTCCCAGTTCTGGAGCGGTTTCGGCTGGAGCACGCCGTTCTCGTCCTTCTCGTTGAAGAAGTAGTTTTGCAGGTAACGAGCGCTCTCCGTGGGCAACGCGCCGGACTGGGTCCATTCCGCCAGGAAAGCGCGCTCCTTTTCCAAGGTCACAAAGAGGTGGGTGGCACGGCGCACTTCTGGCGTCGATCCCGAAAGCACGCTCACCGGATCCGCCAAATCCGCCGGAGAATAGGTGGCCCCGCAGTTTCCGCAGTTGTCGCCGGGCTGGTTCTTGCTGGCGCAACGGGGGCATGTGCCGCGGACCTGACGATCGGAAAGGAACATGCCCTTGGCCGTGTCGTAGAGTTGCTCTACCTCGTGTTCGACGACGAGCTCAGCGGCGCGCAAGGCCTTCCAGATTTCGTGGCAGAACTGGCGGGTTTCAGGGCTGTTGGTGCTGCCGTAATGGTCGAAGGCGATCCCGAATGCCGCGAAATCGCGCTGATGGGCCTCGCTCATTTCCGCGATGACGGCTTCCTCAGAACGCCCCTCCGCCTGGGCCCGCAGGCTGATCGCGGTGCCATGGGTATCGTCCGCGCAGATATAAACGCAGTGATGCCCCATCAACTTCTGAAAGCGCACCCAGATGTCCGTCTGGAGGTACTCGACCAAGTGGCCGATGTGGATGTGCCCGTTGGCGTAAGGCAGGGCGGAGGTGACGAGGAGGCGGCGCTTTGCGGGCATTCTGGGTGGTTTGAGAGTTGAGGGTTTAAGGCGGCGTAGCATCCGGGAACTTCCCGGCTAGATGAAGGGATTGACCACCTTCACCCCGTCATAATCTTGGTTATGCGAGAGATCCTCTGAAAAGACGATGCCACAGTTCGACTCCACAGCGGAGGCGATGATCAAGGAATCCCAATGGGAGATCTGGAACCGGGCATGAATCCTTTGCGCAGTCAAAAACGTGTCAACCGTGAGCGGAGCCACCGGGAAAAGCAACCACCGGCTGAGCCATTCGCGTTCCTGGAGAAGACTGAGATTCAGCTTGGAGGGATGCCGGGCGTTGACCGTGAATTCATTGAGCACCTGCACCGAAAGATGCAGGTCGCGCTGACAGAGTAGAGCCCGAGCGATTCGAGTTTTCCGCGCATCCGAGACCGCCTCATCCGCCGCGTAGACCAGCACATTCGTGTCAATCAAGGCACGCGGCATAGATCTCGTCCCTCGTGAGAGGTCTCAAAGGCTGCTCACGGTTTCCCCCGCGCGCATCGGCTACCTCGTAGAGTTCCTTGAGTGCTGCAATGCGTCGAGCTTCGGGATCCTCATCCTCAATGGCTTGACGATTCAGAAAATCCCGCACCATGGCACTGACCGAAGTCCCCTTTTTGGCTGCCCTGAGCCGGGCCTTACGGTAGGTCTCGTCGTCGATTTTCAAGGTGATGTTCTTCATGACCTTTTCGCACAGTAACTGTGCGATGGAAACCGGTCAAGCTACCAACGCGACCAGCTTTTTGTCACGAACCTGAGCCCGGCTTCACGATCTTCCCGCCCAACCCGAGCACCGCCGCATTGCGCTTGGCGTCCTCCGCTTCGGCGATTTTGCCATCCGCGACGTACATTTGCGACAGGGCGGTCCAGACGAGTTGGTCGTTCGGATTGAGGGTGGTCGCCTGAAGGGCCGCGCCGATCGCCGGGCGGATCTGGCCGGATTTCAGAAGCGCCATCCCGAGGGCGTGCCAGCCGTCGAAAAACCCGGGATCGAGTTCGACGCAACGCCGGTATTTCTCGATGGCCAGTTCGAGTTCCCCAACGGCGAGGTCGCCGTTGGCATCGTCGAACAACTCATCGAGCTTCGCTTCCAAGGATTTGGGTCCGTCCGTGGCTCAATTCCGCGGCGCGAAGTTCTCAATGCTCATCGGAACGGTGTTCCCATCCCGATCCTTGACGACGGGGCGCTTCACGTTGAACTCCGCACGCCGGGCCTGGAACCAAGAGTCAAATCCGCGAGAGGCGGCGGAACTCTTGAGTTCGTCCGCCAACACTTTGCGATCTTCTGGCTCGGTATCCCGCTTGGGAACACTCCGTGCGGCCAGATAGACGATGAGCGCGCCGTCTGGTTGGATCGTGGGCTCACTCAATTGCCCGGGCACCAAGTCGAGCACGGCCGTTTTCACAGCGCCGGCCTGACTCGTCCCTTCAGGGCTCTGATTGCGGTCAAACGGCTTCAATTGCTTGGCATCAACCCCGGCGGCCTTGGCGGCCTCGGAGATCGATTTGCGTTGGGCGAGCAGATCATTCATCTGCTTCCGAAGCTTGGCTGCCGCCTCGGTAAGCTTCGCGTCCTTGTCCTGCGCTTCCAAGCGCTTGCTCACGTCCGCCCTGGCCTGCTCCAAAGTGAGCTGGACGGGCGCGACCGGCGGTTCCTTGAGCCAGTAAAGGTAGATCCCGGTGTCGGTGGCCACGGTATCGAACGCGTTGGGGTCATTCTCGTCCAGCGCGAAAATTCGATCGACGAATTGGGAGCCGCCTTCGAGTTCCTTGGGAGGTGCCCCGGCGGTGAAGGTTCCCGTCTCGGCGATTTTCATCTGCTTGAACGCATCGGTGCCCAGGACCGTGGCGACCGCGTCGGACAGCGATTTCCCGTTTTCCTCGATCGCCTCACGAATCATTTTGAAGGCGAGCTTGAAGCGGTTGCCTTCCAGGTTGCGGCGGGCTTGCCACTGATCGTCCGCTTCCTTCTCCCCCTTGGGCGGAATTGGGAACATGAGGTAGCGAATCGAGCGGCGCGGTTCCGATTGGAAGGAAGCCTTGTTCTCGTTGTAGTAGTTCAAGATCCGTTCGTCGGTCACCTTGATCTCCTTGGCGACACTCTCCGCCTTGACGAGGATCTCGTAGGCCGTGAAAACCTCGTAGCGTTGCTGGTAGGCGCGGTTGACTTCCCAATCGGTTGCCCCAAGCCCCGATCCGGTCAATTCCTTGACCTTCTCGTAGTTCACGTAGTCCGCGATCAACTCGCGGAGGTCGAACTCGTGCAACGCGAAGCGGCTCAATCCGTTGCGCAGGTAATTGCGGTAGCGAACCCCGTCGAACTTGCCGGCTTCGTCGTGGAAAATGGAAATGGACTCGATCGCTTTTTGAATCTGCTCCTCGCTGGCGGCCACGCCGAGACGCTTCGCCGCCTTGCGGAACTCGAGGAGATTGATGACGAAGTCGGTGCGATCGAGATTGGGGTTGAACATGGCCATGCCGCTCTTGTCGCCCAGCATGTCGAGCGCGAAGCGACCGAGCGGCTGGATGCTGAAAGGCGGAGCGATCCCCAGATCCCGGAGTGCCACGTGGTAAAGATTGGCGATCCGATACGCCTCGCTCCCGTGATAGGCCTGACCGTCGATGGTTAAGGCCACACTGGACGTGCCTTGCTCAGCCCCCGTATCGTAGCGGTTGTAAAGGTAGGCGAAGGCGATGCAGATGATTGCGGTCAGGATGATCAGACCTGTTCTCTGGAATTGGCGAAGATAACCGAGCATAAACGGGGCGGCGCTGAGACGGATAAATAGCCGTCAAGCCGGACGGGCACCCTAGGGGGCGGTGGGGCGTTGATCAACCGGAAACTGCGGAAGCGAAACGGAAGCGTATCAACCCCCGTCTCAGCCATTGATGAACTGCTCGATCTTCTGGTCGCGACCGGCCCCATTCTTCCGGGCCTTCTCGTAGAACTCCCGGGCCAAATCCTTGGAGGGATGATCGCCCGTGGAGTAAAGGACCGCCAAATTAAAGCAGGCTTCCGAGTGAGTCGGCTGGATGGAGAGCGCCTTCTTGAACTCTGTTTCCGCCCGGCTTCCCCATCCGCGGCGGCTGGCGATCAGCCCGATGTAGTTGTGGGCATCGGCATTGACCGGATCAAGCTGGGCGGCCTGACCGAAGGATTCCAACGCCCCATCGAGCTGGTCCTTACGGAATTGGACGATGCCCGCGTAGAAATGGGCCGGCGCATAGGATGGATTCTTGGCCTTGGCCCGCTGCAAATAGCCATTGGCTTCATCGAGCTTGCCGAGCCGCAGGGCGATCACCGCCAAGTTGCACAACGCATACTCGTTGGTCCGGTCCCAGCGGAGCACCTCCTCATACCCGCGTGCCGCCGCGCCGAAATCTCCTTTGCGGAATTTGGCGTTGGCGTCGCTGGCCAGACCGCCGAGATCCACGTTGGGTCTGGCCAGAATGATCGAGTCCGCATACGGCTGCAAAGCCGGCACCTTTTTGATCAGGTCAGCGGTCGGCGCAGGTTGCCGTGCCGCGACTCCAGGGCTGGCGAACACTTTGGGCTCGGTCGCCGGGGGCGACACCGGCAAGGTGGCGAATGGAACCGAAGGCGTGGCGTCGGTCATCGCGATCAGCTTCAAGTCTTCGGGCTCCTTGAAGAGCGCCTTTTCGTCGTCGGAGAGCTCGACGACCGGCTGGGACATTTCATCGAGACTGGCGAGAAGCTCGCTGGAGTGGACGTCCACGTTGCGCAGTTCCGCCAGGACGAGATCGCGAGCTTCGAGCAGGCGTGCCTGACGCACCAACTGTTTACGGATGAGATTGCGGAGAAGGTCATTCTCTTCCTTGGCGCTCACCAGGGAAGCCGTCTCCGCCTTGGATTCCTGAAGTTGACCGGTGATCCGCGCGAGCAGTCCGTCCTTCTGGTCCAGTAACCCCTTCAGTCCATCCCGCTCCTTGGTGAGAGTCGTGACCTCCTCCGTCCGGGCATCGAGCTGGGCGAGCATGTCGTTGAGGCGCCCATTGAGCTCATCCACCGTCTGTTGGTAACGCGCGTTGGCTTCCTGCAAGGTCTGCCGCTCCTTTTGGATGGAGGTGAGCTGGCCCTTGAGCGAGCTGATCTCATTGATGTAGCCGCCCTCACGCTTGTTTAGCTCGGAGATTTCCCCCTGGGCAGCTTCGAGGGCTTTGCGCCACTTTTGGTTGGCCGCGAGGATGTCCTTGATGTCGCCGGTCACCCGGTCGCTCGCGTTGAGCAGAATCGCCATCTCATCAAGATCCTGTTGCAACTGGTCGCGCTGAGCCACCAACCCATCGCGCTCTTTGGTGAGCAGGGTGTTCTGCTGTTCCAACCGGGATCGATCGATCTCCAACTGATCCACCTGCTGGTTCAGTTGCTGAATCGAGGCCTGAGATTTCTCCAACTCGGCGAGGAGCTTGGCATTCTGGCCAGAGAGTCCTCCCGTTCCTTGCAATTCCGCACGCAGAGTCTTGATGAGATCATCCCGTTCCTTCACCTCCGCCGCACTGCGCACCGCCGCCTGCTCCATTTGAGCCAGCTTCCCTCGCAGTTCTTCCACTTCACCACGCGCCAATTCGAGCGCCTTGGTTTGTTCCGCGGACGCCGGACTCATTTGTTGCAATCGCGCCAACTCCGCCTGGGCCGTCTCCAGTGCTTTCCGGGCATCGTCACGCTCCGACTTCGCCTTGTCGCGCTCGGAACGGGCCCCGTCCCGGTCAGTGGCCGCCTGGTTGGCCTCCGCCATTACCTTGGCCACCTCCTCCATTGAACCTTGGCGATCCCGGAGAAGATCCTCTTTCTGTGCGGTGAGTTCGGCGATCTGCTTGCGGGCCTCATCCAAGGCCTTGAGAATACCGGCGCTGTCCGCGTTGGCCTTCTTGAGTTCCTCGACGGCCACGGCGAGCTGCGATTCCAACTTGGAGACCTGTTCCCCGCCGGTGGCCCGGGCTTTCTTCAGGTCTTCCACGGTCCGGGCGAGTTGCGACTGCAAACGCTGCTCCGCTTCGCGAGCCTGAGTGAGCTGCGTCTGAAGCCCCGTCGCTTGATCCTTCTGCTGGTGCAGGGTTTGCTCAAGCCGCTGATTGGCTCCGGTGAGAAGATCGATCCGGGCCTGCTGCTGCTGCATTTCGGTCGAAATATCGGCGATCGCTCCGTTCTGCAGGGGGGCTGCAGGCGCGGGCATCGGCCCAGGGGCTGCGTTGACCGAACCGACCGAAGAAGGAACTTCAAGGGCAACGGATTCCCGCGACTGCATGGTCATCGGGACCGGAGCGTAAACGCCAACGGGAGCCGCTTCCGGCTGACCGGTGCCCTTGTTTTGCTCCTCCCAAGCCTGCATCCCCGCCGCATCGTTGGTGCGGAGCCGGGTTTGCACGGACTCAATCGCATCGAGGATGGCTCTCCGGCGGTGATTGACCATCTGCGGACGCCACGCGGGCTGCGTCCGGGCGATGTAATCAAAGAGCCGCTGGGATTCCCGGTACTTGCTAAGTGCCTGAAGGTCGGAGTTCGCCTTTTCCGCGTCCTCAGCCTGTTGATAGAGCATGAACGCCCGCAACCACACGTCCGAGGGATCCCCCTCGGCAGCCTGCGTCGGGGCCACCTGGGCCAAAAGATGGCCAGGGCCGCAGACCGCCACCAGGGATGTGACGAGAAAGACGCAATGACAAAACTTCCAAAACTTCATTCTCAATACGCGGAAATTTTTAGGATATGCAGCAAGACAGCGGGCAAATCCAGGGGTTATTCACGAGTTTTCGACGGAGCAAAGCACATTTGTATCAGTTTTTCGAGCGGTCGTCTGCCTCAAAATTAGCAATCTTCAAGATTGCGAAGCCGCGCCCACTATTCGGAAAGACTTGCCGGATGCCCGAAGAAAAATAAAGTGTCGCCGCAACGCAGCCATGCTGTCGCCGTGATCGTCTCACTGAACAACCCTGTGCTCGTTCTGAACCGGCACTGGCAGCCGGTGCACATCTGCACCGCACGCCGGGCATTTTCCCTCGTTTGCCTGGGACATGCCCAGGTCGTGCATCTCGATGCGGAAGCGAGTTTCTCCACCCACGACCTGCAATCCTGGATCACCTCCAGCCGCAACGATCCCACGGTCGAACCGGTCCGGACGGTCAATGCCTCCTTCGGAGTGCCCCAGATCATCGTGCTCTCACTGTTCGATCGATTGCCGAAAAAGGAGATCAAGTTCACCCGCCAGAACGTCTTCGAACGCGATAGCCACGTCTGCCAATATTGTCAGAAGCGTTTCGATGCCCGCGATCTGAACCTCGATCACGTGATTCCCCGGGACAAGGGCGGCAAGAGTTCCTGGGAGAACATCGTCACCAGTTGCGTCCGCTGTAACACGCGCAAGGCCAACAAACTCCCCACGGAGGCCAACATGTTTCCAATGAAGGAACCCCGGGCCCCGGTTTGGCGACCGTTCATGTGCCTGGCCGAACGGAGCACACGCCGCCGGGCTTATCCCAGCTGGCGCTACTTCCTCGATCTCGAACCCGCCATGGTCGAGATGAGCGGGTGAAGAGTTAACGCTTTAGCCCGACTCCGGGAGCTGTCTTGTGCTTTTCCCCGGTTGCCGGTTCTGGCTTGTCTTTGCCACCAAAAAGGCCCCGAAGTCCGGTTCGCGACTTGGCTGGAGCGGGCGCTTGGGGGGGGGCAGGAGGTGTTTCTCCACGCGCCACGGCCACCGGATTTTCGTCCCGGCGGACAAACCGGCGCAGCAGCCAGTGACGTTGGAGCGCTTCCGCAGCGATCTCGTACTCCCGGGCGGTTTCTTCCAGGGCAGCCGCGACGTCGCCATAACCCCGGATCGCTTGGTCCGCGCCATTCACCGTGTCCGGAAGCGTTCCCGCCACTTTGGTAAGGGAGATAGCGGCATCATTCGCTGACTTGGAAGCCTCGGCAACATTGGCGAGGGTGTCCCTGATCTGCTTCTGGGCCTCGGGATCATTCAAAAGCATCCCGGCCGCTCCCTCCCCTTTCTCAATCTCCTCCATCACTGCGGCGAACGAGGCGGACGCCTTGCTGAACTTCTCCAGGGATTCCCGGACGTCTGCCCCGGCTTCCTTGTCCCGCAGCATGATTCCGGCAACGCTTTCGCCTTTTTTGACTTCATCTAGCAACTCGCGAATGCCGGCGATCGCGACCTGAAAATCCTTTTCCGGGTTGCTGAGCGTTTCCGCCAAGAGTTCGATCTGCTTCGAGGTCGCCTGCAGTTGGTTGATCGCCGGGACCATCGCGTCGTTCAATTCCGCGACCATGTCCGTCATGTCCTTCTGCGCGGTGGAAGAGGGGTCAGAAAGCGGCAACTCGGTCAAATCGGGGGCCGGGGTGTCACCTCGACTCACCTCTATGTAAGCCGCCCCCAATCCGCCCAGTCCCGTCTTCAGGTAGACCTTCGACTCCTGACCGACGAACACCGTATAGTCTCCCCGCAATTCCAACACGGCCACCAACTGCAAACGCTTGGGATCGACATCCCGCTTTCCTGGGGGTCGTCCGGTCTTTTTGTCCCGCAATTCCACCGAGCGGACCGAGCCCGCCCGCGCCCCGAGGATGCGCACCTCCGAGCCCTGCCGGATGCCGAAGGTCCCGCTTTCTGGAAGGACGACATCGTAGAGACGCTTGCCTTCGAACCATCCTTGGAGCTGGCCGCTTAGGAAAACCAGCCCCAAGAGGAGCAACGCCACCGTGATCGCGAACGCTCCAGCGATCTCGTTGACATGGCGGAACTTAAACGGCTTGGCGGACATCAGAGAAAGCTGGGTGATTCGAAAGCGGTGTGGGAATCAAAGACGGTGGCCTAATGCGGGTGGTATCGCATCATACCTTAAGGTTTCATCGAGGCCAGCGGCAGGCCCAAGATCGATCCAAATCACCGCAGTGCCAGCGGAACGGGCCTCGCGCACCTGTTCTCGCAAACGCGCGGCAAAAGCCTTTTTCACCCCCCATTCAGGGCACTCCAACACCAGCAACCGCAACGGATCGGGGAGAAACGCCCGCACCCATTGGGCCGGCATCAAGAGATCGGGTGACGTCGCGGCGGGTCGAGTCGATGGCAAGCTCTCCAAGCCAAACAACTGGCAAAGCTGAAGGGACCGCTCCCGCACTGAGGCAAAGCTGACTCCGGGTTCGAACCTCCGGGCCAAGTGAACGTTCTCCTCAACATCCAGGTTCTGCAGCCAGGCGGCCCGTCCAGGAGCGGCCAAGACCCGGCCAATCTGCCGCCGTTGGCGCTCTGCTTCCCGAGGATCCATGGACTGCCAATCCACCCCGCCGAAACAAATCCGGCCACGCATCGGCGCCCTTAGGCCAAGGAAGATGTCTCCCAACTGATGCACGATCGCCGACTCCACGCCGGCAAAGACGATGCAATCACCCGGCGCGATTGCGAGATCAAACACCGCCTCCACCGCCTCCACCGCCTCCACCGCCTCCACCGCCTCCACGGTCGACACCCCCTCGCACCCCAAGAGGGTCTGCCGGTCAGTCACAAGGTTTAGCGCCGCCTTCATCGATAATAAGTCACCAGCATCACCACCGCCGTGATGCCCAAGGCCACACTGATCGAACTCAGGATCGCTCGGCTCACCGCCTGAGGAACCTCGGTCGATGCCCCGCCCACGCGAAGCCCTTCGTAACAACAAATGGCCCCCATCACCAGTCCCGGGAAAATCGTCTGGACTGAAATCGAGAGCAAGTCATCCCCCGAAAGCGACTCGAAGAGCGAATGGAAGAATGGGCCGGCATCGACCGAACTCCCGCTGATGAGGATAAACCCCGCCGCCGCAGAGACCATGGCGACGACCACGCAGATCAAGCTGAGTCCAAAAACGCACACCGCCAGTCCGATCATCCGGGGCACGACCATGTACTGAAAAATATCGATTCCGAGGGATTCCAAAAGGGCGACTTCCCCGGTCGTCTTCATCGTGGCCATCTCCGTGGTGATGGCCGAGGCACTTGCCCCGATGACGATGAAGGTCGACAAAAACGGGGCCGCGATTTGCACGAGCAAGGTCGCCACCATTTTCGCCGAAAGATCAACCTCGCCAGTGTACTCCAGCCAGATGAGGCACTGGAGGTAGACCGTGGCCCCCATCAGCGCCGACACGATCGCCGTGAAGGGCATCGCTTCCACCCCCGCGAAGAGAATCTGCTTGGCCAACCGATCGCGCACCGGATACACCCAGGTAGCGGGCCGAACTGCCATCGACACGGCGACGCAAAGCATCGTCGAGAGATAGACAACCGAGCGACCAAGCCCAATCACCTTCCCGCCGAGACTGTGTAACCATTTGATCAGGGGCATGCGAACAATTCACTCTTCGACTCTAACCGAGCCTTTTTCAAGACGCGACACTGGCTCTTTCCTTCTCCTCCTCGTTTGCGCAGCAGAACTCGCCACGGCCGGCAGCGAAGAGCCCCCTCCCAAGCTTTTCACCATTCCGAGCTGGGGCGACTGCGCCGTCGTCTACGCCAACGGGATCGATCCCGCCATGGATTCACCAGCGGCCATGGACAACATGTTCGCCCGTTGGAAAGCACGCGGGTTCACCGGAGTCTTCCTGCGCAGCGACCTGCAACAATACGAGCCCTTCGTGCAGCGCAATCCACGCGTCCAAATGAACCCGCCGCTCGCCCTGATGTGGCGGCATATCGATGAACTCGGGAAACGCTTCGACTACTTCGAAGCAGCCCAGGCCGCCGCCCAGCGCACCGGCCTGGAGTTTTGGGCCTATCACCCGCACATTTACAGCGATGGTGCCCCGCCGGAAGCGGGTGTCGATGGACCCGGCCGGATGGTGCCCTGGAGTTATGTCTCCAAGGTTCTCATGGAACATCCCGAAATCGTGTCCGTGGACCGGCGCGGAATCAAATATTGGATGGTCCCGGAGTATGCCTATCCAGAAGCGCGCAAAGCCAAGGTCGCCGAATTCGTCTACATGGCCCGGACCTATGGCATCAAGCACTTCATCGCCAATATGCGCAGCGAAGTCAGCCAGCTTCAGGATCCGGCGGACAAGGCGGACCGCTACGGGTTCAACCAACCGATCGTGGAGGAAATGCGGCGTCGCCACGGAGTGGATCTGCTCACCGATCCTCGCTTCGATGTCGATGCGCCCTCGTTCGATCTCCACGATCCCCTGCTGCAAAAGTGGCGCGATCTTCGCGGCGAGTATCTCACACAACTTTTTCGCGAGCTCCGTGCCGCACTCCGGGGAGTCGATCCAGAAATCACGCTTGCGATCACCCTGGCCGGTGAATGCATCGGACCTCCCCTGGGAAACTGGCGCACCGATTGGCGGACCTGGGTCGATGAAGGGATCGTCGATGCCCTCATCGCCACAGTCTTCTTCGAGGCGACGCTGGATCACGAGGCCGACAAGAAGGGCTATCTGACCCACGCTCGCAGCGGCGTGGGAACGGTTTCCCACGATGCGCTCAAGGCCTTTATCAAGACCAGCAAACATCCGGAGATCCAAGTCATCGCCACGGGCGGCCAGCCCTATTTCCCCGCGACCGCGCCGCCCGGAGCGGACGGGATGCAATGCGATCCCTGGTACGACCTCTACCACACGGCCTGGGACCAACGTTGGCAGCAATGGCAGAACGACCTCCGTGACTTCGGCCACGTCCGTTTTCTATCCCAGGACTTCGACCGCGTCTCACCGGAGGATTTCGCGATGCCTTCCGGCGGCTGGGGAGAAATGGCTTATGTGCCAAACGTGCGGGCTTGTCCCGGAGCTTGGTGGAGACTGGGTGAAGGGAACGATGCCCGGCCCTTCGCGCAAGCGGCCATCAAGCGCGGTGACACCGGACAAGCGATGAAGCTGACCCATGATCCGTTGACCGGTTGGCACAACTGCTCCCCGGATCGGGGCAAGTTCACCGGCGCCGTCGATCCATCGATGACCAGTGGCCGCGTCACGTTCACCTTTTGGCTCTATCGAGATTCCACCGAAAGCGGGATCGCGGCCTATCTCCAAGGCGACAACAGCGAATTCGAAGTAGGCCTCCGCGTTGCTCCGGGCACCGGCAAGCTCTCGTATTCGACCGGCACACAGAACGGTGCCGGGAAGTGGGTGGAGACGGATCAAGCAATCGTGGTGGGCCGGTGGGAGAAGCTATTCCTAGATGTGGATATCGATCACCTCCGCTACGACGCGCTGGGTCAAACGATTCCCTTGAGCCCGCCGAAGCCGAGGGAGGTGACCTTGCACGGAGTCAACCTCCCCATCCCCGCGCCTTCGATCAAAGAATTCAAAAGCGTCCTCTTTGTGCCCGAAGGCACGCCCAGTTACGTCGATGACGTGAACGTTGCTTGGACGCCCACGAATCCATTCGTGCAACGCGGTACGACTGTGGTTTTCCAGGATGATTTCGAATCCCAGCCGGACGAGTTCGCCGGAACGTCGTCTGGAGCGGGGACCAAGTCCCACCGGCTCAAAGCGGGCGAAGGGATGGCCATTCCGGTCAAAGACGCCGGAGTCGTGGATCTCGATTTCTTCCTCCGCTCTGGAGATTCCCCGTCGATTCTTCCTGCATCGGCGCGCCGCTTTCCACATTCCACGCAAATCGCCTGGAAAGACGCGGGCCAAAAGATGATCGCCGCCATCCGTACGGGGCGGAACGGAACCTGGGAACTTTGGGAGAACGGCCAATGGATCGACACTCAGAAGGCGGTTCATTACGATGTCTGGAATCACCTCCAAGTCGCCTTCGACGGAACGGGTGGATACCAGGCCGCCGCGCAACCGGTAGGGCAGGTGCCCGCCGCAATTGGCAAAGCAAAAGCCGCCACCTTTCCTCCGCCCTCGACGTTATCGATCGAGGCTTCCCGGACCAATGGGCACATTAGCTGTTATGATAACGTGCTGGTGACATGCACCGCGCGGCCTTGAACAAGTGCCACGTCCGAAAAACAAAAAATCCAGGGAGCGAAGCACCACCGGCACCTCGCCACCCTGGAGGTTCCTTCGATTCAAAACGCGTTACCCCACCAGCTCCACCGAATCTTCGGAGGTTCGCGCTGGGACCGATGGCTGGGTCGCCCGGGGCGATTGAGATCGGATCGGAAGGGTCACACCAGCGGGAGCGATTTCGTTTGCCTTGGCAAACAGCAAGTCCGCGATGGCCATCGCCTTCTCCGCTTCAGCGCGCAACAAGTTCGCGTTCACCAGCGCCTTATCGGCCCGGACGCGGATTTTCTCCGCACGTGACTTGGCGGTTTCCGCCTTCCGGATGGTGATCTCATACTTGCCGGTCGCCTTCGCTTCCGCATTGCTCTCCGATTTGCGCTGACGGGCAGGTTTGCGCGCGCGCTCCTCGGCGGGAGATTCCAGACCAAAGTCCGCCCAGCGTGCGTCATCAGGACTCAGCACGATCTCAAGCTCGTTGATCAGACTCCGGAGACGTGCACGGACTTGAGCGCCAGCCACCGCTCGTTCCTCGACCACGATTTTGTGCGAACGGTCATGCGCCTCATCCGCCGCCATGGCTTCCTGCAAACTCTTCGCGCGGCTCGCCAGAATGGTAGCGCTCACTTCGGGCTCAGTGGATTCCCAATTCGGATGCTTTGCCAAAAATTTCGCGAGTTCCTCAAGCAATCTCCGGCGTCCTTCCATAGTGGCCGGAGTTTTGGTCGTCTGAGTCGCAAAGCCAGCCTCCCCCCAAATCGCGTTCCACTGATGGCTGACCTTGAGCCGCATGATCTTTTTCATGTCGGCTATCGCCTGCTTCGCCTCTTCATCCGCCTTTATCAACGCCGGACTGATGGTCTGTGTATAGACCGAGGACGACGCGCGAAACGCGGCGTCCTTGATATCGAGTTCATCGACCGCCGTCCCAGCGACTTTCCCCAATGATTTCGGCAGCTTCAATACTTCAAAATAGAGCAGGAAGCCGAAGAGGATTTTGCGACAAATCGCCCCGAGGGTATCAGGATTTTCAGGAATTTGCATAGTAGTAGTCAGGTTGGTTCGATCAGTTGTATTTTTGTTTTCTCAGATTCGACCTTTGTTTTTGGTTCAGTCGATGGCCATATATTTCATTAAACAAAAATATCTGCAAACAATAAATACAAGAAAATCGCGTAACCATTAAGGATCAAACTGGGATGCAGTTTTACGACGACGTTTTTCATTATCCAGAGGCCGAAGTGCTACCGCTCCAGATTCCCGATTTCCAATCGAGGCAAGTCAGATCACTCCGCCATTTACCCCACACGGGACCTCAGCGATTCCCAAAGACGCGAATAGTTGAGCAGGATGTGTTTAATCCCCCGGCGGACCGAATCGGAGTTCAGAGCCTTGGTGCTCATCGCGTTGTGGGCGTCCAAGGCTTCGATGATTGCGTTTCCCAGCTCCCGGTCGATGTCCGGCGAAGTGGCGAACTGCTCCTTGGTGTTGTTGGCGGCTTGCTGCATCAGGGTCTCGGACTCCAACAATTTGCCCTTGATGACGCTGTTCACGTAGACCAGCTGATCCTGATCCGTGGTCTCCGCGCCGAAGAGGTCGTTCAGCTTTTCGATCAGCTCCGCCATGTAAACCCGTTCGGCTTCACGGACCGAGCCGCTCCCCGTTTCCGTCATCGGCTCCAACTTCGGATTCTCGCCCTCGGTGAGAGGCAACGGTTGTTTCCCCTTGTTACTCAGCTTGTGACGGGTGAGAACCACCTTGGAGAGATCCACTCCCTCCCGTTCCCGACCAAACTCCAACAGCGGCAGCAGGCGCTTGAAGAAGATCGCGCGCTTCTCGATTTCCGTGTTCCCGTAGTCGAAGATTTGGGAAAGGAAGGTATAGAGGCGCAAATAGGCTCCGAGATCGCTTTTGAACATCGTGAGCGACGCCAGTTCATCCTCCACGGCCTTCATTGCCGTTTGGTCCGGCTTCTCCTGGGCAATCCGAAGTGCTTCCCGCAAGCTCTTGTGACGGCGCAGGAGCCGATCCGCGACGGGTTCGAGCGCGGCCAAGAGCTCTTGCTGGCTGGTGCCGAGCAGTTCGGCTTTCACCACCCGCTCCACCTCATAGTCATCGTAGTGCCCGGTGGCATCGAGTTTCGCCCGAAGGTTGTAGACCAAGTTTGGGTCCGTCGTATCCGCCAGCTCCGCCGTAGCGTGATACGCCTTGAATGCCGTGAGGATGTCCTGCGCATCGTTCACGAAGTCCACCACATAGGTGGTGTCCTTGCCGGGATGAGCGCGGTTCAGCCGAGAGAGGGTTTGCACGGCCTGGACGCCGTCCAATCGCTTGTCCACATACATGCCGCAGAGCAGCGGCTGATCGAACCCAGTCTGGAACTTGTTGGCTACCAGCAGGATTCTGTATTCGTCGCCTTTGAACGCCTCCCGCATGTCCCGGGCTCTGAGGTTAGGGTTCATGGAGTGGCTGGTTTCCGAAAACGGCTCTCCTCCGGAATCCGGGTCGTCCACCTCCCCGGAGAATGCCACCAGCGTGCCAATGGCGTAGCCTTGCCCGGCGATGTATTTCTCCATGGCCAGCTTCCAGCGAACGGCTTCCACCCGACTGCCCACCACGACCATGGCTTTGGCCTGTCCGCCCAGGAGCGGGGCCACTGTCTCCCGGAAATGTTCCACCACGATCTGGACCTTTTGGGCGATGTTGTAGGGATGGAGCCGCACCCAGCCCATGATCCCCTTCATCGCTGTGCTGCGCTCCACCGTGGTCTCGTCGTATTCGGTGCCGTTGTGAGCCAGTTTAAACGCCAGCTTGTAGCTGATGTAGTTTTGCAGCACGTCGAGGATAAAGCCTTCCTCGATGGCTTGCCCCATGGAATAGACGTGGAACGGCCCGGGCAGATTGTCCGGACCGGCGGCCAAGGCGGGGTTCGGTCGATTCCCAAAAAGCTCCAGCGTCTTGGCCTTCGGCGTGGCGGTAAAAGCCACGTAGGTGATACCGCCCTCTCCCGCGCGGGCGCTCATCTGCGCAGCCAAGACTTCATCCAAGCCTACCTCACCGCCTTCCTTGAGTTCCGCCAGGTCGGCGGGGCTGAGCACGGCCTTCAGTTTGGCCGCCGCTTCTCCGGTTTGTGAGCTGTGCGCTTCGTCGGCGATCACCGCGAAACGCTTTCCTTTCGTCGCCGCCAGCTCGCGGACTGCTTTCAGCGCGAAGGGGAAGGTCTGGATGGTGCAGACCACGATCTTCTTGGAACCGTCCAGCGCCTCGGCCAGCTCCGCGCTCTTGCTGCCTTCACTGCCCTTGATCGTCGCCACCACCCCCGTGGTCCGCTCAAAATCGAAGATCGCCTCTTGGAGCTGGGAATCGATCACCGTTCGATCCGAGACCACGAGCACCGTGTCGAAGACCTTCCGGCGTTCCGCTTCACGCAGTTCCGCCAGAAAGTGGGCCGTCCAGGCGATGCTGTTCGTCTTGCCCGATCCGGCGGAATGCTGGACGAGATACTTCCCACCCGGGCCGTCATGGAGCACAGCACTTTGCAGTGCGCGGGTCACCGTCAACTGATGGAAACGGGGGAAGATAATCTGCACGATCTGCCGCTTCTTGTCCCGCCGGGCGATCAAGTAGCGCCCGAGGATCTCCAGCCAGCTTTCGCGTGCCCAGACTTGCTCCCAAAGGTAGGCCGTGCGGTGGCCTCCCTCCTCGTTCACCGGGTTGCCCGCTCCTCCGTGGTCGCCTTGATTGAAGGGGAGAAACGCCGTCGCTCTGCCTTCCAGCTTGGTCACCATGCGCACCTCGCGATTGCTCACGGCGAAATGGACGAGCGCCCCGTTTGGGAAGCTCAAGAGCGGCTCCGCATTTCGGCCCTTGGGCTTTGGGTCACGGTCAAAGCGGTATTGATCCACCGCATCCTCGACGCCTTGGGTGAAGTCCGACTTCAGCTCCGCCGTGGCCACCGGGATGCCGTTGAGGAAAAGGACGAGGTCGATGCTGTTCTCGTTGTGCAGCGAATAGCGCACCTGCCGCACCACCCGGAGCCGGTTCGCGTCATGGCGGGCCAGGATGTCCGGATTGATCGCCAACGCCGGTTTGAATTCCGCCACCTTCAACGGTTGGGTGAGGCCGAGCAGTTCGACTCCCCGGCGCAACACATCGAGGGTGCCGCGCTGGTCCATCTGATCGCGCAGCCGGTCAAGTAGAGTCTCCTCAGCCTTTGCCCCGTGGCTATTCTCCAGCGTTTCCCAGGCTTGCGGCTGGGTGATCTGCACCCACGCCAGCACGTCCGGCGGGAAGATCGCACGGACCCGGTCGTAGGTCGTCGCGCTAGTGTCTGCGTAAAGCCAGCCGTTCTGGGCGAGGTGCTCGCAAATCTCGACTTCGAGGTTGATCTCTTTGTGCCGGCTCATGGACTGAGGAAGATAAGCCCCTTATGGCCTATTATTGCGTTCGAGGGGCAGCTCCATCTCCTTGGCCAAGGAGACAATATCATTAACAATCTGGTTCGCATCCTCCTCACTGGCGATACCAGACATGTCGTAACACCTTCCGCCTACTCCTTCAGGAAGCCCGGTTCCAGTTGTGATGAAGTTCTTCATAAGATTACGGTCTTTCAGGGTGATGGGAATCATGTGAGCTGGGTAACCGTAGAGAAAAAATGCGAACTTGGTTGAGGACTTATCTTCGAGATCAAAGGTTGGGCCCCCGGCGTCGCTTGGCGCTACGTGGTTAGTAAAACACCCAGTATCGCCAAGGGCCATGAAAGTGAGCGAAATGTAATTGTCGCCGAGCTGCTTTTGGAAATGAAAACAACCCCACATCATCGGCAGCCAATCCCATGCAGGTTGCCAAAGATAACGATAACCTCTGCTCGCATCGCCAGCAAATATAGGTTCACTACCCCACTCTTGAATGTCGAGTTGAGCACCCATGTAGCGTACGGAATCGATCACCATTTGCTGGTAATCATTCAAAAGTCGATAGGCTCGGCGAACGTTGAGAAATACATCTGGCGTTGAAGTAGTGGAAGAATTCATGCGGATTGGAATTCGCGGCTAGCGTTGCGGAAGAACTGCCTGTCAGCCTCGACGCTATCACTTAGTAGATTGGGTTGGAATTGAAAGTCATCGAACCAACGAAGTGGCACGAACCCATGCCGAATGAAAAGCGCTGTCAGGTCAGTCAAGATGCGCAGATCGGCGAGGGTACGGGAGGAGAGACCGGTGCATTGCTCCAGATTTCGTTGCAGCCGTTGGCAGGCGAGGAGCACGCTGCTCCATTGGCACATATGCACGGGGCAGAAGAACTCATGCGTCTCATCCCCGTTGGCCGTCTTCGACTTCCGGACATCGCTGATGGAGTCGTCTTTGTGGGAGTGAATGCCACCGAGGGCGATCATTATTACCCGACGGTTCTTGGCTCCATATTCATTGATATAGGCCCGCAATTCGGCCTTCCACTGCTCACTGTCCTGCATCGGATGGTCCCAGCGCTTGGCCTCAATGATCAGATCGAAGGGGTCGAACTCGATCACGAGATCGGGGATAACGCGGTCACTGTTTCTCGTGCCTATGGCGCTCCAGTTCGGCCAAGCATGAATGCGACGGGGCTCACCGGGATACCCAGGTAGATTGGAGGGGGCACAAGCCTGCAGCATGATCTGCCAGAAGACTTCACTCGGCAGATGCAGCAAATGGCCGACAACCGCTGCGGTTAGCGAGTCTTCACGTGGGCGGTCGATGAATTTGGCAAGCATCGTCTTGGGGGGGGGGCGGTTATGCGGCCTTCTTTCCGGCAAGCCGGCGCACGTCGATCTGCCCGGTGACGGCGGCGGAGATGAGCGCGGTCCGGCGTTCTTGCAGCAGGTCGATGGCGCGCTGGGCTTCGGCGGTGAGGTTGTCAAACTTGGCGGTTTGAGCACCGAGGAATGAAACGATTTCCGCTTGCTCGGCAAGTGGGGGGAGAAGCACGGGGGCTTCTCTCACATCTTCCAAGCTGATGCCCTGCTTCAAACCATACTGAGAGAGTTCAAAGTAGGTTTGGCCGATCTTGCTCTTGAGAAGAACGCCGAGGAACACGGGTTGAACTTTCTCGCTCGGGCGAATTAGACACAAATGCTGGTTCACGTAGGCAGGTTCAGGAACGGAAACGCAAACCGCCACGTTGCCGGTCTTCGCCCCGGTGATGCAGACGACCACATCGCCGTCGCGCAACCGGGTGCGGCTCGATTCGGCATCGGCTTCCACTTGAACGCGCTTCGTCGTCGCAAACTCAACTTGAAGCGAATCGTTCAAGTCTCCGCTCTGAACGAAGAGATGCCCTTCTTCTACGACGCGCTCCGACCATCCGCGGGGTCCACTCGTTGTGAAAGTGCTGACAGATTTCACACGGCGCACGTCCCAATGCTTCGGCACGTCGCCGAGCCAATCGATGCCCGAGGGTTTGAGCGGGGCGGCGGGGTTCAGGCCGCGGGCGACAGCGTGGGAGATGACGGCCTGGCGTTTCTCTTTCAACAGCTCCATCAGCCGCCGCTGCTCCGCCACCAGCTCATCAATCTTCCCCGTCTCCTGGTCCAGAAAGGCGGCGATGGCGGATTGCTCGGCGGGTGACGGAATCGCGACAGTCAGGCACTTGAATTCCTCCCAGTAAAGTCGCAATCGGAAATCCGTGACGCCTTGTGAATAACGGCGCATCTCTTCGACCGCATTCGGTGTGCGAAGCTGGTGTTCGATAATCTCCGTTGAGACGGGAAAGCGAGGGCGAGCCACCACATAAGCCGGGCTGACCATACCTGGAACTTCGACTGTTCCAAACCCTCCCTGCCAAGCGCGCATCATGTTATAGACGAGGTCACCGGGCTCCACCTTCTTGTATTTGGACCGGTCCTCACTGCGCGTGACTTTGCGCTCCATCTCGTGCTCACCAAGTTCCTTGTCCGAAACGCCATCGTGGATGGAGACACACAAGATCGGCAGGTGATTCTCACCTGCTTCATCCACTTGTCTAAAGATCGCGCCGAGCCGCTTCACGTCCCAATGAGCCGGCACCTTTCCCAGCCATTCCACGCCGCTGTCCTTGTAACTCGGATATCGAGGAAAGCTCATGGAATAGGCGCTAGCAGATTCTTCACAGACAAACCGGGAAAGTTCCCGAAATCCCGATCCAGCGTGGCCAGCGGGATGCGGTGGCCGCAGGCGAATGCGGCTAGGTAGGCATCCATCCACACCTTGGGCGAGGCGGAGCGCAGCCGGGCGTGCTTTTGCCAGAACGTCTCCAACTCCTTCGGTTCTTCTAGCCAGATGACCTGCGGAAGTGCGGCCAGCAGCTCCCACTTCTCCCAAGCTTCGTCGTTGGTGATCGTAGCGCTCCCATAGCACTGGTGGACAGCCGGTGTCGTGATAATGCGCAGGAAAGCGTGCTGCGTCGCCCGGCAGAATGCCACGGGTTGACCTGAGTCGGCGGACTCAAATTCTCGCCGCGCGTGCGAATGATGGCTATGGGAACCAAAAGCCAACGCCACCCAGACGTTGACATCAAAGAGGCAGGCCGAGCCGTTCAAGGTCTTCCTGGTTCAGGGCTGCCTGTTCGATCGCGATGAGGTCCTCCGCCGTCATCCGGCTTGCAGGCGCGTCCGGCGCGCACGAGAACAAAGGAAGCTTTACGGGATGACGGATGGGTTCGGTTACGGCCGGCACCGACGGTGCCAGGCCACGAGTGATGATTTCCGCCGCTACGTCTTCGAGGTTCCGACCTTCCTGCACGGCTTGTATCGACATCGTGCGCACGATGTCATCCGGAAGATCAATCATCATTTTCACCCTGCCAGTTTTCCAGCTTTCCGGTCCGGGGTCAATCGCCGTTTTATGGCGTGCGACAGAGGTGACGCTTACGAAAAAGACCCGCCGGTTTGAGGATACGCAAGGGCGCATAGCCTTGGCGGGTTCTGTTAAAGGGAGCATGCTGCAAACTGCAAGGGGGCGCAACTCCATTGGTGAAACGTTTCAGTAACCTCACTTCGTCAATCCTCCGATCATCGTGAGAATCCGGTCGGTAACGCATTTCAGTTCCGCATCAATCTCTGCCAGCGGGCGCGGCGGTTGGAAGACGTAGAAGTGGCGGTTGAAGGGGATTTCGTAGCCGATCTTCGTCTTCTCGTGGTCGATCCAGGCGTCCGGCGCATGGGGCAGAACCTCGCGTTTGAAGTAGGTCTCCACGTCTTCGCCGAGCGGGACGTTTTCGGTGTCGCGCAGGCTGGCGTCGGGAGCCAGCTGGCCTTTGCCTTTGCCCTTGGCGGCGAGGACGATCTTGCCTGCGGCGTCTCGCAGCGGCCGTTCAACGGTGATGGTGCGATACCCAAACGTTTCGTTCTTGAAGATCCGGCTAATGGGGACGCCATCGCGAGTCACTTCTTTGAACTTGCCGAACATCCGCGTGATGTCGTCGATGTGCGCGGGGCTGAGTTCCTTCCGCTTGCTGCCCAGGCTCTTGCGCATCTTTTGCCAGAAGCTGGAGGCGTCGATGAGCTGGACCTTGCCCTTCCGCGCCTTCGGTTTCCGGTTGCTGACGATCCAGATGTAGGTGCTGATGCCGGTGTTGTAAAACATGTCGGTCGGCAGGCCGATGATGGCTTCAACGAGGTCGTTCTCCAGCACATAGCGGCGGATCTCGCTCTCGCCGCTGCCCGCGCCACCAGTGAAGAGCGGGGAGCCATTTAGGACAATGCCGAAGCGGCTGCCGCCATCCTTGGCCGGGCGCATCTTGGAGATGAGATGGAGGAGGAAAAGCAGCGAGCCATCGGAGACGCGCGGCAGGCCGGGACCGAAGCGGCCATTGAAGCCCTGCTCCGTGAATTCTTTGCGGATGATCGCTTCGATCTTCTTCCACTCCACGCCGAAGGGCGGATTGGAGAGCATGTAGTCGAAGAGTTTCCCCAGCAGGCCGTCGGCGGACAGGGTGTTGCCGAAGATGATGTTGGCGATGTCCTGGCCTTTGATGAGCATGTCCGCCTTGCAGATGGCGTAGGACTCGGGGTTCAGCTCCTGGCCGTACATGACGAGCCGGGCGGCAGGATTGATCTCCGCGAGGTGTTCGTCGGCCACGCTCAACATGCCGCCGGTGCCGGCGGTGGGATCGTAGAGGCTGCGAACAACGCCGGGCTTCGAGAGGGCGTCATCGTCCTCAATGAAGAGGAGGTTCACCATGAGCCGGATGGCGTCCCGCGGGGTGAAGTGTTCCCCGGCGGTGGCATTGGACGCTTCCGCGAACTTGCGGATGAGTTCTTCGAAGACCAAGCCCATCTGGGCATTGCTGACCACCTCAGGGTGCAGGTCAATGTTCGCGAACTTCTCGGTGACCAAATAAAGGAGCCGCGCCTTCTGCAGCCGATCGATCTGAACGTGAAAGTCGAAGCTTTCAAAGATGTCCCTGACCGCAGGCGAAAAGGCTTGGATGTAGCTGCGGAGGTTTTCCCCAATGTGGTCTTGGTCCCCAATCAGGCGCCTGAGATCAAGTGGAGAGGTGTTGTAGAAGTATTGGCCGGACTTACGGAGAAGGAACGGCTCCGGATTCAGGCCCGCCTTTTCCCGGATCTGTTTCTCTTTGAGAACGTCGGCCTTGGTCGGCTCAAGCACGCAATCGAGACGGCGGAGCACCGTGAACGGGAGAATGACCTTGCCGTAGTCGGACTGCGTGTAGTCGCCGCGCAGGAGGTCCGCGACGGACCAGATGAAGGAAGAAAGGTTCTGTTCGGCCATGGGTCAGGGCAACGGCGTGGGATGAGTCGGCTCGGGAAATCCGCGATCAAGGAAAACCAAGCCCGCCCCGATGGCGAGAGTCAATCGCAATGACGAGAATTCCTGACATGCCGATGTCTTTCCGATCAATCGATGAACATCGATCGCTTTTCCACGAGCCTCGCGTCCGTCCGATGGAACCCGATCGACTTTTCACGCTCCAGCCGTCCGGCTGACGAAACCCGTCCGGTTTTTCACGCTCCTCCCGTTCGGCCGATGAAAATCGATCGCTATCTCAGGCTCTCGCCGTTCGGCAGATGAAAATCGATCGCTTTCTCACCCTCCCGCCGTTCGGCCGATGAAAGTCGATCGCTTTCTCACCCTCCCGCCGTTCGGCCGATGAAAGTCGATCGCTTTCTCACCCTCCCGCCGTTCGGCCGATGAAAGTCGATCGCTTTTTCACCCTCCGGCCGTTCGGCCAATGGAAGGCGATCGCTTTCTCACGCTCCCGCCGTTTTGCTGACGATATCCCGAAATAAAAGAGCGTCGGCCTCAACCATCACTCCATCACTCCGCTGGCAGACGGGAGTGTCCGCGCTCCACGCGGCTCAAGGCTTCGTCACGGAGCTCACCTTGGGCTTGCCCGCAAGATTAAACAAAGGCTGCGGAACGACACCGAAGTAGAAGATCCCTGCGATCAGCCCGACCATGACCACGCGCATTACCGGACTGATCGGGATTGGCCCCTCGCTCCCGGCCGCGGGCGGTTGCATGTAGGCGGCGCGGAGAACCTTGAAGTAATAGTAAAATCCAGCGGCGCCCGAGATCACGGCGACGCCGAGGAGGAACCAAGCATGGGCCTTGACGGCGAACCAGAAGGAGAAGGCTTTGGCCACGAAGCCCGCCGTCAGCGGAACGCCCGCCAGGCTGGCCATCGAAATCACCAGAGCGAAGGCCAGGAACGGCGAGCGCTGATGCAAGCCTTGGAAGGCGGCGATCTCGTCGCTTCCGGTTTCGATCCGCACCAGAGTGACCGCGGCAAAACCGAGCGTTGCCATGAGAAGATAACTGGCCAAACCATAGGCGACCACATTCTGGGCACCAATGCCCCCCGCAGTTGCCTTGAAAAGCGGTGCGCAAGCGATCGCCAGGAGGAGGAAACCGGCCTGGGAAACGCCGGAATAAGCGAGCAAACGCTTGAAGTTGGTCTGCGAAATGGCGGCAAGGCTTCCAAACAGAACGGTGGCGCCCGCCAGTATCATGAGGATTTGGACGACCCGGTCATTGAGAACCGCCATGTGTTCACCCTGCTGGAGGAAGGGCTCAAGCACGCGCATGAGAACAATGAATCCGGCGGCTTTCGAACCGGTAGCCAGGTAGCCAGTGACCGGTGCGGGTGCCCCCTGATAAACATCCGGAATCCACACGCTGAAAGGGAAAGCGCCTACTTTGAACCCGAGGGCGACCAAGAGGAGGACAAAACCGAAGAGAGCCGCCGTCGTGTTCACCCCGCCAGCCGCGAAACGCTCCGCGATTTCTCCGAGATTCGTCGTGCCGGTCGCCCCAAAAATCCACGTAATCCCGTAAACCATGAAGCCCGTGGAAAGCGCACCGAGGACCAGGTATTTCACCCCGGCCTCGAGAGAACGGAGGTTGCGCCGAAGGAACGCCACCAGAACGTAGAGAGAGATGGTCACCAATTCGATCGACACAAAGATGGTGATCAAGTCGATACTGGAAGCGGCCCACATCAGTCCGGCACAGGTGAAGAGCGGCAGGATGAAGAACTCCCCGGCACCATATTTGGGCGCGGTATAGTGCTCAACCACCCCAACATATTCCATCCCAAGGAGGATAAAGAACATCGTGGCAAGCAGAGCTAGCCCCTTGTAAAATCCAGCGAAGCTTCCCGGAGCGTAGGTGTAATAATCCCAAAATCCGCCCTCACCACCCGTGGCGGAGAAGTTCATGACAAAGATGATGAGCAGTCCCGCCAGCGCGATCCATCCGATCCATCGCTTGTCCGGGCCAGGACGGAAGGCGTCCGCCAACAAGAGCCCCAACCCGAGGACAACCAAGGCGATTTCCAGATAGTAGGCGGGAATGAGCGGCATTACGGCAGAGGAAAGTTACTTTTGGCCCAGAATGGTCTGCACCGATCCGGGCAAGACATCGAGCAGCAGGGACGGATAAATGCCGGCCACCAGGAGAACAAGAATAAGCAGCGCGGCACCCAGCCGGCCGGTGCGCCCGAGATCGGTGACGGTCCGGCTCGCTTTCGGTTCGCCTTGGAAAATGTGGCGGAAGGCCCGGAGCATGTAAACGGCGGAAATCACCACGCCCCAGAGCGCCAGAATCGTGGTGATCTGGAGGGAGCCGAGTGGCCCGCCGTGATAATCCTTAAAGCCGCCGAAGAAGACCAGGATCTCCGCAGCAAAGTTGGCGAAGCCGGGCAAACCGATGGAAGCAAACGCGGCGAAAGCGAAGGCAAAGCAGAGAATCGGCACAGACTTGCCCAGACCGCCCATCGTGGTCATGTCGAGCGTGGGAACACCTTTGCGAAGTTCTCCGGCCAGAGCGAAGAGCAGCGCGATGGAAACTCCGTGGGCAAACATGAGGAGCACCGCGCCGTTCAAGCCGATCGGGTTCAGCGCCACGATCCCCAAAAAGATATAGCCCATGTGCATGACGCTGGAATAACCCAGCATCTTATCGAGCCGGTCTTGGACGATCGTGATCAGGCCGATGTAGAGAATGTTCCCCAGCAAAAGGACCATGATCCAATTCGCCCAGGCTTCGTGACCGAGCGGCAACAAGGGCAGTGCCACCCGGAGCAAGCCGTAAAGTCCGAACTTCTTGAGCACCCCTGCATGCATCATCGCCACCGGCGTGGGGGCAGCGGCGTAGGCCGGAGCGGCCCAAGAATGAAATGGAAAGAGGGCGATGAGAATGCCGAACCCGATGAGGAGGGTCAGATAAATCCACTTCTGCGTGCCGGCATCAAACGCACCACTGGCGGCGGCCGCCTGCAGGTCCACCATGCTAAAACTGTTCGCCCCTGAGGCTCCGACCAGCGCGAGCAATCCGGCCAAGAGAATGAGACTTCCGACTCCGAGATAAATCGTGATTTTCCACGCCGCGCCGATCCGGTCCTCGCCGTGCCCCATCATCCCGATCATGAGGAACGTCGGGATCAAGGCCAGTTCGTGGAACGAGAAAAAGAAGAAGAGGTCCGTCGAAAGGAACGCCCCTAGAGCACCAGCCCCGATCAAGAGCGGGCTCGCATAATAAAGGCGAGCCTTGTTTCCCAAGGCCGCGCAGGTAGGACTCATCCACACCGCCGCAAAGGTCACCAAGACGGTGAGCAGCATGAGAACCAGGCTCATCCCGTCCATTCCGAGGGAGAGTGTGATCTTCGGATCCGCGAAAATGATCCGCTCGGGATTGGGCATCTGCGGGCACAATCCCTTGGGCTGTGACGCGTCGAAATTCGCCCAAACAAAGATCCCCCAGACGAGATTCGCGAGAGCGGCCGCCACCGCCACGGGACGAGCCCGCAATCCACAAAGGATGCCCACCGCCGCAAGCAGCGGAATCAAAATCAAGAGTTCGAGGTAGCCTACAACCATGGCCGCAATGTTTTGTGTCGTCTCAATTTCCCATCAGGATCACTGCGACCAGCAGCAACACCCCCGCGCCCATGACAAACCCGTAGGTTTGCAGACTTCCCGACTGCACCCGGCGGAAGAGGTTTCCGATTCCTTCCACCAGTTTCGACCCGCCCAGAATGACGCCGCCGCCGATAACCAACTGATCCACGGCATAAAGAACATGGCCCGTGAGGTCTTGGAATCCCTTGACGAGAACGTTGTAGATCTCGTCGATCCAGAACTTGTGCTTCAGCAACGGAATCGACAGCGGATCGCGCTCCTTGTTCCAATAGAGTCCCGCTCCAGCGAGGACTCCAGCCACTAGGGCGAGAAGTGAGATCAGGGCAACCGGAGAACCGCCCTCTCCGTGTCCTTCCGCGTGGTGTGGCAGGCGCGCCATGAGCGGTTCCGCGACGAAAGGAAGGTGTGAAATCCACGCAAAAACGGCGAGCACCACCAGAGGGAGCAGCATTCCGATCCCCACCTCGTGAGCGTGGCTGGCCCCCTCCCCTTTTGATTTGCCGAGGAAGGCCACCACCACGAGCCGGGTCATGTAGAATGGCGTGAGGAAAGCCACTCCGGCGGCAATCCAAAAGAGCACCGGGTCGTGGTGATAGGCCGCCTCAAGGATCGCTTCCTTGCTGGCAAATCCACTGGTGCCAGGAATCGCGATCAGAGCGGCCGTTCCAGCCAGCACGAAGGTGGCAAAGGTGATCGTCATGCGACGCGCCAGACCGCCCATCTTCCAAATGTCTTGCTCGTGGTGACAGGCATGAATCACCGCACCGGCTCCGAGGAAGAGGAGCGCCTTGAAGAAGGCGTGGGTGTAAAGGTGAAACATCGCCTCATCAAAGGCATGCAGGCCCACCGCCATCACCATGTAACCTAGTTGCGAAAGCGTCGAATAAGCCAAGATCCGCTTGATATCGTCCTGCTGAACCGCCACCAACGCCGCGAAAGCTGCCGTGATACAGCCAATCCAGGCGATCACCTGACCGGCGTCCGACATGCTGATGAGCACCTCGCTGCGCACCAGCATGTAAACCCCGGCGGCCACCATGGTCGCCGCGTGGATCAGGGCGGAAACCGGGGTCGGACCTTCCATAGCATCCGGCAGCCAAACGTGCAGGGGAACCTGGGCTGACTTGCCCACCGCGCCGCAGAAGACGAGCAAGGCGGCGGCGGTGAGAAATCCACGGGCGCCGGGATCGAGTCCCTTGATCGCTTCTTCCAAGGGTCCAAACGCTATGGTTCCCGCCAATCCCCAAACCATGAGGATCCCGATCATGAAGCCGAAATCCCCGATCCGGTTGGTCAGGAAAGCCTTCTTGGCCGCCTCGGCCGCGCTGTCCTTGCGGTAATAATGTCCGATCAGAATGTAAGAACTGACGCCCACCAATTCCCAAAAGATGAACATCATGGCGAAGTTATCCGCCAGAACGATCCCGGTCATGGAGAACATGAACAAGGAAAGACCCGCGAAATAGCGGCCCTTGGCGTCGTCATCCGACATGTAACCGAGCGAGAAGAAGTGAACCAGTGAGCCGACCAGGGTCACCACGAACATCATTCCGATGCTCAACCCATCGAGCACCAAACCGAATTGCAGTTTCAGCCCGGGCACATCGATCCAGGTCACCGGAGTCGCTTCCGCCGGGGCTCCCCGCAGCAACTGAATCGCGATAGCTAACGTCGCGAAGACTGAGGCCAGTGAAATGATGGACACCAGCGTTCCCCAACGGCGCAGAAAAACTCCACCGAGAATCGCGGAGGCGAGCGGAAGAAGGAGAAGTAACCAGGGCAGATCGATCGTCATATTCCGGGTCGCGCTAGTTCTTCAAAGTGGTCATGTCCCCCACATCGGTGGTGCGCCGGGCTCGATACATCGCGACGATGATCGCCAAACCGACGGCCACCTCGGCCGCCGCCACGGTGATAATAAAGAAGACCAAAACCTGTGCCGAATAGATTGGAACACCGTCGATCGCACCGAACCGGGAAAAGGCGACCAGGGAAATGTTCGCCGCGCTCAACATCAGTTCCAAGCACATGAAAATCACGATGACGTTGCTGCGCACCATGACCCCGGTGAGGCCGATGGCGAAGAGCAGCGCGCTCAGGAAGAGATATTCGTTCAGTGTAACCATGATCTCGACTCCCCCTTCGCCTCAGTGCAGTTCCTTCTTGCAGAGGACCACCACACCAATGGTGGCCGCCACCAAGAGCACCGCGATGATCTGCAGGGGGAAGTTGAATTCCGTGAAGATGACGTGGCCCAAGGCGTGGACATCGCTGGCTCCCGTCTCCGCCAGTTCCGGCATCGTTTTGCGTCCCTCTGGGAACTGCGCCAGCACGCCGGCGGCCATGCCGATGAAGGTGATTCCCGCAAGAACCCCAGCAAACGCGGCCCCAAAATTCATGGGGCGACGCTCCTCCGCCCGAAGATCGAGCAACATGATGATGAAGAGGAACAACACCATGATCGCTCCGGTGTAGACGAGTACCTGGATCGTTCCGATGAAGTAGGCGTTCAGGCCCACGAAGAGCGCGGCGATCGAAACAAAACAGGCGATCAGCGAAAAGGCGCTCGAAACCGGGTTCCGGTTGACGATAACCCCGAGCGCCCCAAGGACGGCAAGCGTAGCGAATAGGTAAAAGAGGATCGGGGGCATCGGTCGGTCTACTTCAACTCGTTCCACTTGTTCACCAATCCGGTGCGCACTCCGCCAATCGCATAAAGTTTGGCCTTGTCATGCACCATCTCGGCCCGGCTCTCCCCGGTGATGGCGTAATCTTTCCGCAGATAGATCGCCTGCTCCGGACAAACCTCTTCGCACATCCCGCAATAGATGCAGCGGATCATGTCGATCTCGAACGCTTTGGGACGCTTCTCCACCTTGGCCCAGGGATCCGTGCTCGGAATCTCTTCCGGCGTGATGGTGATCGCGCGCGGCGGGCAGATAAATTCGCACAACTGGCACGAGACACACCGTTCCCGGCCATGCTCGTCGGTGACCAAAGCCGGAGCGCCCCGGTAATAGTCCGGCAGGTGGCTATCCCACTTTTCCTCGGGATACTGCATCACCACCTTGGTTTTCCCGCGGATCATCCGCCAGAAGTGACCCATCGTCAGGATGAGGCCGTGAAAGAGCGAGGAGAGATAAATATTCTCCAGGAACGTAAGCTTGGGGCGCTGGACGAGTTTGGTGGCCATGATTCCAATTACGTTAGCGAAGCCAGATCAGGATCCCCGCCGTGAGGATAATGTTGACCAAGGCAATTTCGAACAACCAAACCCAACCGAGCCTCATGAGCTGGTCGTAGCGGAAACGGGGGAAGGTCCAACGCACCCAGATGAAGAAGATGACGAATGCGATCACCTTGCCAAAGAAGGTCAGGAATTGGAGCAGCGCGACCACTGGCCCGACCACTCCCATGTGGTTGAAATAACTCGAGAGTCCAAATGGCAAGGTCCACCCTCCAAAGAACAAAGTCACCGCGAAGCCGGATCCAACAATCATGGCGGCGTATTCCCCCAGGAAGAACAAGGCGAACTTCATCGAAGAGTATTCGGTGTGATATCCGCCGACCAACTCGGTCTCGCACTCCGCCAAGTCGAACGGGACCCGGTTCGTCTCCGCAAAGATGGCCGTCATGAAAACAACGAAGGAAATCCCAACGGGTATCCACAGGAGGATCTTCTTCAGGTCCAACGCGAAAAACTTGCCTTCGGTCCAAACCGGAAGAAGGGCCCAGCCTTCCTTCCCCTGCTCCGTGACGATCCGCCCCAGATGAAGATCGCCGTAGATCATCAGCAGCGGAACGATGGAAAGCCCCAACGCGATTTCGTAGGAAATCATCTGGCTGCTCGAGCGAACCCCACCGAGGAACGGATACTTGGAGTTCGAAGCCCAACCGGCAAGGACGATGCCGTAGACGCCGAGCGAAGAAATCGCGAAGATGAAGAGCGGACCGGTGTCGAGGTCGGCGATGACCATCGGAATGTTGGCCTTGGTCCCGATGAGTTCCTGCAACCAAGCGGGCAATTGCATTTCCGACCCGAACGGCAAGACTGCGCAAGTCACGAGTGCCGGCACCAGCACCAAGGCGGGCGCCAGCCAGAAGTAGAACTTGTTCACGTGGCCCGGCGTGACGTCTTCCTTAAGGAGGAATTTGAGGCCGTCCGCGATCGGCTGCAGCAAGCCCTGCCAACCCACCCGGTTCGGACCCAAACGATCCTGGATGAGGGCGCTGACCCGCCGCTCCGCATACACGGAATAGGCGACCATCGGCAAGATCGTCAGGAGGACGACCACGATGATCTTGATGAGGGAAGTGATGATCAAAAACCAGTCCATGAGCTCAACCGGTAATCATCCCTTTCGCACGGCGTTCCCGTTCCCGCTCCAGGAGAGGAATCTTCACGCCCGTTTCCAGTAAGGCGACTCCCTGGCTTCCGATCTTCTGCAAACTCAATCCGCTGAACGCGGGGATGGCGGCAGCCATAAGGCGGAACACGTCGTCCACGCCATGAACCCCGTTCGATCCGGTCAATCCCTGGATCAAGTCGCGGAGAATTTCCCAATCGTCGCGAGCCTGGCCCGGAACGGGAATGGCGGCATTCAACCGTTGCAGCCGTCCCGTCACGTTGACCATGCTGCCGCTTTTCTCGGCCCATGCGGCGGAAGGCAAGACCACGTGAGCGACTGCCGCCGTCGGATTGGCATGCGTGTGAACCGCGAGGAGGAAGCCCAGTTTCTTAAGAATCTCCTCCGACCAACCGGCGGCTTCCGTTAAGTCTTCGCCAAAAACGAGTAGGCCCTTGATCACACCGGATTCGACCTTGGCACGGATCGTCGCAAGTTTTGAGCCGGGTTCGCCGAGGATGAGTTTGGCCCCGTTGCTGTTGGGGTTGCGATCAGCGGAAATCAGGTAGCCGTCCGCCTCGCCCGTCCGGGGAACCACGTCCACGGCATCGACGTTGAGCAATCCGGCAAGACGCTTCACTTGGAAGAGCTCTTCGTTGGTCATCCGGGCCGAAGCCACGATGGCGATGGACTGCGGATCGAGCTTACCGAGCGCTGTGCCGATCTCCGCCAGAGCGTCCTTCCACCGGGCCTGGCGATGCCCCGAAGCCGCACGAACCATGGGATCCGTCAAACGATCGGGATTCTCCAACGCGTGGAACGACATCCGATGCGAATCCGGCATCCAGCAGGAATTGACCTCGTTGTTCTCGCGGGGCGTCACCCGGTAGACCTTGCCTTCGCGACTGTGGATCGTGATGTTCGTCCCCGTGCCGCAATCGACACTGATCGACTCCGTTTCTTTAAGGAACCAGACCCGCATCTGAAACCGGAAATCCGTGGAGGTAAGCGCCCCCACCGGACAGATGTCTGCGGTATTCAGGGAGTAATTGTTCTCCAGACGCTTGCCCGGATGAACGGTCAAGGTGGTGTGACTGCCCCGTTCCGTGAAACCGAGAACGGTGTCGTCGACAATCTCCTCGCAGAAACGAATGCACCGGCTGCACATGATGCAACGCTCGTCGTCGAGCCGGATGCGCGGCCCGATATCAACGTTCTTCGGTTTCTTGACCTTCTCTTCGCGGAATCGGGAAACCCCGGTGCCGTGCTCCACACTGAATTCCTGAAGGCGGCACTCGCCCGCTTGGTCGCAAATCGGGCAATCCAAGGGGTGATTGATGAGGAGAAACTCCATGACCCCTTCCCGGCAGATCCGGGTCAGGTCGCTCTCCGTGCGGATCCCCATGTTGTCCGCGATCGTGTTCGCACACGCGATGACCGGACGCGGCATCCACTGGATCACCGGTTTGCCGTTGGCGTCGAGCGGAGCTTCTTCGCCCGGCTTCGGCTTGGGAGGCATCCCCATCTCCACCAGACACATGCGGCAGTTGCCCGGCGAGGTAAGTTTCGGGTGGTAGCAGTAATGCGGGACCTCCCGACCAACCTGACGGCAGGCCTCGATCATTCGAGTTCCCTTAGGAAACTGATGCCACTCGCCGTCGATTTGGACGTTGAGCAGGGGAACTGCAGGTTTGTTTGATTCCGCTTCCACCATGTGTGCTGCCCGGGGCGAAAGAACAGTGTGGCAAGCGATTCTGCGGGCAACTTGAATTTGTGAAATTTTTCACAAGCGCCCCTCACGAGAGCACAAGCTTGGCCATTCCCGCGAACGCCGCCGGGACCGGAAAGCGTCTCCCTTCCACTCGGGACCGGACCAATTCCTGCATCCAAGCACGCGACACCGTAACGTCAGTGAGCACCACCGCGAGGTCTTCTCCGTCCACCTCCGCTTCAAATTGGCCGATTTCGACATCGATGGGCGAATCCTCCCCGTGGAGCAGCAGTTGCAGGCGCAAGGAACGGGCCTTGCTATCGAATTCCAAAGCGGTGACCTCGCCGTAGCCGCTCTTCAGAAACATGTTCAAGCCCTGCCGGATCGCGGTCGATTTCATGGTGTCCCACATCCGGCCAGCTTCCCCCACCACGCGCCTGACCGCAAGCCCGCCTCGATTCGTGATCAATTTCCCCGCGCAAACCTTTCGATCCTCTGCTACCCCTCTTTGTTCGCATGAAACCCCCGCTCCTTGTCGCTCTTCTGTTGTCCACGTTGGTGGCCGCCCCCGCATCTTTCGCCGAAGACGGATTCCGCTCGCTCTTCAACGGCAAGGATCTCACCGGCTGGGATGGCAACCCGGATTTGTGGACCGTGACAGACGGCTCCATCACCGGCAAGACCACCGGACCCGAGCAACTCGGCTACAACCAGTTTCTCATCTGGCGCGGCGGCACGCTGAAGAACTTCGAGCTGCGCGTGAAGGTGAAGCAGACGGGAAACAACACTGGGATCCAGTACCGCAGCAAGGAACTGCCCGAGAACGGCAAATGGTCGATCGGCGGTTACCAATGCGATATCCATCCGGCAGCGCCCAACAACGCCATGGTTTACGAGGAACGAGCCCGTGGCATCATCGTGCAAAACGGCCAAAGCGTCACGATCGATCCCGAGGGGAAACGTTGGCTGACCTCCGAGCGTGACCCCGTCAAGGTGGACATCGCGGAGTGGCACGAATACACCGTGATCGCCCGGGGCAACCACCTTATTCACAAGATCGACGGACAACTCACCATCGATCTCCTGGACTTCAATGAGAAGGCCCGCTCGCTGGAAGGACTCCTCGCGTTCCAGATCCATCGCGGACCGGCCATGCAAGTGCAGATCAAGGATGTCATGCTCAAGGAACTCCCGGACGGCGACTTGGTGTCATTTGAGAAATCCGCGATCCCGAGCGACGCCCGGATCATTGAAGCGAAGGCGCCCGCCGCGAAAGCAAAACCCAAGGCGGAAGCGAAACGGCCCGCAACCGTCGGCCCCGCCATTGGCGAAAACAAGGCGACTCCGGTGGGTCGCATCAAGACCCTGAAGGATTTCCAGGTGGAGTTGCTCTACTCGGTGCCCGGTCTTGAGCAAGGCTCCTGGGTTAACCTCTGCAACGACGACAAAGGCCGGATCTACGCGAGCGATCAATACGGCGGCCTTTATCGCTTCACTCCACCCGCTCCCGGACAACCGCTGCGCCCGCAAGATGTGGAGAAAGTTCCCGCCGAAATTCGCGCGGTGAACGGCATGCTCTTCGCCTTCGGTGCGCTCTATCTCGGCGTCAACGATTACGAGAAGACGATCCAGAGCGGGCTCTATCGCATCACGGATAGCAACGCAGATGACAAGCTCGACAAAGTCGAATTGCTCCGCGGGTTCGAGGCCGGAAGTGATCACGGGGTCCACGCCGTCGTGCTAACCCCGGATGGCAAAGGGCTCTATCTGGTCTGTGGCAACAACGCCGTTCTCACGGAAACCGTGGCGACTTCGCCGGTGCCGAAGCTGTGGGGGGACGATCACCTACTCCCGCGGATGCCTGACGGCCGCGGCCACAACCGCCACGTCATGGCCCCGGGTGGAATCATCTATCGGGTATCGCCGGACGGCCAGCAGTTCGAAATTTTCGCGTCCGGCTTTCGCAATATCTTCGATGCATCCGTGAATCGCGCCGGCGAGCTCTTCACCTACGACGCGGACATGGAGTATGACTTCAACACGTCCTGGTATCGCCCCACGCGGATCAATCACGTGGTCAGCGGAGCCGAGTTCGGCTGGCGCAACGGCGCGGGCAAGTATCCGGAGTTCTATTACGATAGCCTGCCCGCCACCTTGAACATCGGCCCCGGCTCCCCCACGGGCACGACCTTTGGGTACGGCGCGAAGTTCCCGGCCAAATATCAGGAGGCGTTTTATGCGCTGGACTGGAGCTGGGGCAAAATCTACGCCGTGCATCTCAAGCCAGAGGGCTCCACCTACACCGCCACCAAGGAAGAATTCATCACCGGCGGCCCGCTCCCTGTCTCCGATGCCATCATCGGTTCCGATGGCGCCATGTATTTCACGATCGGCGGCCGCCGCGTGCAATCCGGGCTCTACCGCGTGACCTATGTGGGCAGAGATTCGACAGATCCGTCCGATCAGACAGATCCGCCAAATCCCGCAGCCACACTCCGCCGGCAGCTCGCCGCTTTCCACGGCCACCAAGATCCCAAGGCGGTCGAAACGGCCTGGCCCCACCTCAGCCACGCCGACCGCTTCATCCGTGCCGCCGCACGCACCGCGCTGGAGCATCAGCCGCTCAGCGAGTGGGAGGCCAAGGCCCTCGCCGAATCAGATGCCACCGCTCAGCTCGAAGCTCTGCTGGCCCTGGTCCGGCGCACTGCAGTTTGCCCGACGCATCGGGCCGAGGGGCATGCAGTCGATACCGCCATGCGCGACAAGGTTTGGGCCGCGCTCCTGAAGCACGATTTCGCCAAGCTCACAGCGGAGCAGCGCTTGGCCTATGCGCGACTGGTGGAGCTCGCGCTCCATCGCTTCGGCAATCCGGACGATGCCACCGTGGCTCAGATCATTGAGGAGCTCGACTTCGCCTTCCCCGCGGACACCTTTGAATTGAACTGGCTGCTTATTGAAATCCTCGCCTATCTTCAGGCACCGAACACCGCCGCCAAGGGGATGGCCCTGCTCGCCGCTGCGGAAAGTCAGGAACCGCAGATCGAGTATGCCCGAAGCCTGCGGATGTTGCAGACCGGCTGGACTCCGGAATTGCGCCAGCAGCAGTTGGAATGGTTTCTTAAGGCGGCGAATTACAAGGGAGGCTCCAGCTTCTCCATCTTCATTGACTTCATCCGTAAAGATAGTCTGGCCACCTTCACTCCAGAGGAAACCGCCCGCTTCGCCGAACTCATCGCCAAAAAGCCCGAGGTGAAGTCTGCGATGGAAACCGCCGGTGAGATGTTCGTCGGACGGACACCCACCATGTGGACTCTCGAACAACTGAGCGCCGCCGCCGGAACCGGATTGGCCAACCGGAATTTCGCCAACGGCCGCAAGATGTTCGGTGCTGCTACCTGCTTTGCCTGCCACCGCTTTGGCAATGCTGGGGGGATGACAGGTCCGGACCTGACAGGAGCCGGTGGACGCTATAGCCCACACGATCTTCTCGATCAAATCATTAACCCCAGCAAGGTGATCAACGAGCAGTTCGCCCCGATTGTCGTCACCAAGAACAGCGGGGAAATCTTGTCCGGAGTGGTCGTCAATCTCAGCGGGGATGGCGTCACCCTCAACACCGACCTGAGCGACCCCAACCAACGCGTCAACGTGGACCGCAAGGAAGTGAAAACCATCGAGCCCAGCCCGATCTCCCTGATGCCCCCCATGCTGCTCGCCATGCTGACCAAAGACGAGGTTCTCGACCTTCTCGCTTACGTCCTCAGCGGCGGCGACCGGAATCACCCGATGTTCAAGGAGTGATCTCCAGCCACCTCCGCCTCCGCCAGGAATAAGTTCTTGCCGGAGAGCGGTTGACTTCAGGAACCCACAGCCACTACTCTCCTGCGGCGAAGTTGCCTCTGGACAGCATTCTCATGAAGACGTTTTTCATCCGGCTCTTTTGGTTCATCATCCTGGTCGCCCTTCCGGCTGCGGGCATGCTCTGGCTCGCTCAGAGCTTTTACCTGCAAGACGGCGGCAAACTGGTCCCGGCGTTCGCAGAACCGGCCGATCCAGGAAAGCTGACCGCTTGGGCGGTCATCCTCGCAGGACTCGCGGTGATCCTAGTTGTGATCGGCCTCGCCTGGACATTCCTGAATGCCTGGAAACCGTTCGCGCTCGCCATCGCCGGAAGCCTCGCGGTCAACGGAGCTCTCGGTGTGCTCCTGGGGTTGAACGTGCTCGGCCCCGAGTTCGGGTTCCTCTACGCCGTCCTGATCCCGCTGGCCATCGGATCGCTCGTCTATGGTGCCTTCATGTCGCTGAAGAACAACCTTCTGCTGCTCACCTTGGTCCGGCTCGCCGGGGCCACGACGTTCTCGATCATCATCACGCTCCTTTTCCCTTTCATTGTGGTGGCGGCGGGCTTGTATCTGAAGTTCAACCGCGGCATGAAGTTCTCCGAGGTTTGGTCAGAATCTCCCGAGCTCTACAACTTCATCATCGTGAACTTGTATCCGATCTTCTTCGAAATCATTCCCGGCTTTCGTTACGTCCTGACTCAAGGCAATCTTGAGAAGAAGCGATTCAAGACAATCCCCGCTCCTAAATACAACTGCAAGATGGATCTCGATAAGCTGCAGCCCGGCGACGTGATTCTTACGGGCGTTGATTCCTGGAGCATCGCCGTCCCGATTCAGGCCTCCAATATCCTCTCCAATTCCAAAACCGACCGACACTGGTGCCACGCCGCCATCTATGCAGGAAACGGCACCCTCATCGAAGCTCAGAGCGATGGCCGCGGCGTGACCGAGACGGACATCGCGGAATACTTCTTCCCGCGCGGGCAAATGATGCGCGTCTTCCGGCATCGCTACATTGCCAAAGCCGATTTGATTAGGGCCGTCGGATTCTGCCGCGATCAGAAGGGCTGCAAATATGATACTTGGGGCGTTTCCTTCTACGGTCTGGCCGCGCTGATTCCACCCATGCTGAGCGGATGGCTGGAACAGCCTTTTGCCGAGCGCTTCTTCAACGTGGAGAACGCTTACTTCTGCTCCGAACTCGTCGCCGACGGATTCAAACACGCCGGGCACGACATCTTCAAGCGCCGCTCCTGGCGGGTCAAACCCCTCGATTTTGCCTACACACCGGTCTTCGATGAGATCACCGATCTCTGCGATTACCAGCGCTGGGTGGTCGATCCGAATATAGCGAAGGTATTGTGAGGGCTTGGGTCTGAGGAAGGAATGCCAAGCGATCTTGACGGGAGTCAGCTCCGCCGCTAGCCTGACAGTTAGGTTGCGGCGTGCGATCGGCGGATTCTACATTGGTTTCGCCCTTTGGGCTTTGCTACTTCCTGGCCTGCGAATTGTGTCGATCCTTGGCGACAAGGGAATCTCTTCGGGCAAGATCCCCACAGTGGCTTGGTCTCTGCACCGCTCCCTTGCCCCCCGTTATGAAGACTGGGCGAAGCGTTGGAGCGAAGAAGAGAGCAGCCAAAAGGTTCAGATGCGAGATGTTGCGGGAACCGAGTGGCCTTTGTTCGGCTAAATCGTGCGACGTTCCAGATCGAGTCCATCCTCAAGCTCACCCGACCATGAAAGCGCCGCTCCCCCTGTTCACCCTCCTGCTTTTGATCTCAGCGCTTCCAGCACGGGCTGCTGAAGAATGCTTTGTCTATCCGCCTGTCCCAGGCTTGGCGGCATCTGCGCATTATCAACTGCGCGTGCGCTCCGTGGGCGGCGAGTGGCAGAGCCCCTTTGTGTGGCAGACGGAATGCAAAACGGAGGAGGGTTATTTCGATACGCTGGAAGGCTGGACTCACACCTATGTGAACTTTGAAACTTCCAGTGCCGTGGAGGTCGAGATTTCCCGTGTGAACGGCCAGCCGATCCGCACCGCGGCAGTGCATCCGCAGCGAAAGACTTCCTCGTGCGTGGTGAAGGATGGCAAGGCCCTGGTGAAGCTCGACCAGCCCTGTCTGGTCGCGGTGGACATCGATGGACAGATGGACACGCAGGACACCGGCAAGGGCTACCAAGGCCCGCCGATTCACACGATCTCGATTTTTGCCAATCCGCCGCTCGCAGGCAAACCCATGCCCGATGGGCCCGGCGTGCGCACCGTGAAGCCCGGCGAGAAACCACCTGCGGCTGGTGATTGGAGCACGCTCTACTTTTTGCCCGGCGTGCATGACATCGATGCGGCCTTTCCGGTGAGCGCGAACCGCCAGTATTACATCCCTGGGGATGCGATAGTCTATGGATCGATGTGCAATCCCGAATGGGAAAACGGCCATGACATCCGCATCTTCGGCCACGGCACCTTATCCGGCGCAAGACTGAAACATGCCGACGCTTTGAAGAAGATCCCCTCTGGGGGAAAGAAGGTGAGCCGCAAACCCATCGAGATCTTTGGTGCGAATGACACCCAAGTGGAGGGCATCACCATTGCCGACTCAGCCTCGCACTCACTGATGCTCATCCATCCCTACAAGGAAGGGCATCCCAACGAAGTGAAGTGGACGAAGATTTTCACCTGGCGTGCCAATGGAGATGGCATCAATCCGTTCGGTAACACCCTCATTGAGGACAGTTTCATCCGCACGCAGGATGACTCGCTCTATGTGAGTGGTCTCGGCATCCGCCGGTGCGTGCTGTGGAACGATGCGAACGGCTCCTCCTTCGTCCTCAGCAGTGTGCCGCAGCTCATGGATCGCGAGCTCGTCGTTGAAGATTGCGACGTGATTTATAGCCGGGCCAAATGGCATCACTGGAGTGGTGGACGAGTCTTCAACATGCGCGGTGAAGGCGATGATGCCGCAGGCTCAGGCGTGATCTTCCGCAACATCCGGATCTCAGACCCTCGACCTACGCTCCAACAGTTCTTCATCTGCATGACCGTGCCGGAACCTTATGGCGATGGCAAACGCGGGCCGGGTGACTTGTCCGGCATACTCTTCCAAAACATTTCCATAGCTGCGCCGAGTGTCATTGCTGAGCCACAGCTCCTCTGGGGCCAGTCCGATGCCCGCATCCGCAACCTCACCTTTGAAAACCTCACACTCGGTGGGAAGCCCGTGCGTAACGCGGACTTTTTCAAGACGAATGAGTTTGTGGAGGAGTTGAGCTTTCCTCCAGGCGCCCAGTCCAAGCCATAAGCCTAGAAAGGAAAATGGAAGCCTCGCACAAAGCCACGAAGGCACAAAGCCAATGCGAGTTCACATATGTTGTAGGTAGTGCGGCTACCTCACCCGACGGGTGAACGCCCAAAATCCCCGTATTTCATTCCCCGCGTGATTCTTTGTGCCTTTGTGCCTTCGTGCGAGCCCAAGTCATTCCTGGATTTAGGATAAGGACGACCGGAGCAGGAATCCGGGGACAATCTGCGGCTTGCTACCTCGATCGCGGCTCCACGCCCAGCAGGTGGCGGACAAAGAAATCGGCGCGACGCCGTGCGGCATAGGGAGTCTCTCCCGCCCCATGATCGCGACCGGGTAGGACGAGCATTTCGAAATCCTTGTCCGCCTTGATGAGGGCATCGACCACCTGCATCGTGGACGCGGGATCGACGTTGTGATCGATCTCGCCCACGGTGAGAAGCAGCTTCCCGGTGAGTTTCCCGGCGTGGACCACGTTGGAACTAGCGGCATACTCCGGCCCGACGGGCCAGCCCATCCAGGCCTCGTTCCACCAGATCTTGTCCATCCGGTTGTCGTGGCAACCGCAATCTGCGGCAGCCGCCTTGTAGAAATCCCTGTGGAAGAGCAAGGCCGCCAAGGCATTCTGCCCGCCAGCACTGCCCCCGAAAATTCCTACCCGCGTCAGGTCCATCTCGGGGAAACGCGCGGCGGCGGCCTTGAGCCAAGCGATCCGGTCCGGAATGCCGGCGTCTTTGAGGTTCTTCCAGCATATGTCGTGAAAGGCCCGAGAGCGCCAGTTCGTTCCCATGCCATCGATCTGCACGACGATGAATCCCAACTCCGCCAAGGTGAGAGGCTGAATCGCCACGCCCCATTTTTTGGGGACGAAGAAGTCGTGCGGACCGGCATAGATCTTCTCGATGACCGGATAGGTTTTGGCCGGATCGAAATTCGAGGGCCGGTAAATCACGCCGAAGATGTCTGTGTTGCCATCGCGCCCCTTGGCGGAAAATCGTTCCGGCATCCGCCAACCTGTCTCCAGGAGCGACTCGGCTTCGGCCCGTTCCACGACACAGACCAGCTTGCCGTCATCGGCATTGCGCAACTCGGTCACCGGGGGCAGATCGACCCGGGACCAGCGATCCAGAATCCAACGTCCATCCGGGGAGAACTCCCATTCGTGAGTGCCGTCCCCTTCCGTGAGCACGGTGAGGCCGGTCCCGTCAAAGTTCACCCTGGCGAGGTGGGCGTAGTAAGGATCCTCCCCGGAGCGAATCCCGAGCGCCTTGAACCAGACTTGGCGGCGTTCTTCGTCGACCCGGACGACTTCGCGGACAACCCACTCCCCTCGGGTCACCTGATTCTTGATCTGGCCGGAACGGGCATCGCAGAGCCACAGGTGATTCCAGCCGTCCCGTTCGCTGGCCCAGAGAAACTCGTCACCGCCCTTGAGCCACTTCAGGTAGGTCTTCTGCGAGTAATCGACGAAGGTCGAGCTCGCTTCCTCTACTAGCACCTGAGCGGTGCCGGTCGCGCCATCGATCGCGACGACGTGTTGCCGTTGGTGGCCGCGTTGGTTGTGGATGAACGCGAATCGTTTTCCGTCGGGGAGCCAACGGAGATCGACGATGCTCCACGGATTGGGAAAGAGGTCCTCTTTGATGGGCACCGGCTTCCGTGCTTCAAGATCGAAAAGCATCGGCCAGCTGCGATCGATCTCATCTCCCGGCTTGGGATAAGAGTAGCTCTGCAGTTTGGGCTGAAGCTGATCTTGCGGGGAGGATTCGATCACCCAGACCTTGCGATCCGAGACCCGGTGGACTCGCAACGCCACCAGTTTGGTGCCATCAGGCGAAATCAGGATCGGCTCCCGGTATGGAGCGTCCGCCGTCCCATCACGGGAAACCTGGACTTCCTCCTTGGGTTGTCCGCGGCGGAGCCAGACGTTGAATTCGCGGAGGAACGGGGTCCAGCCGGTTGCCGCGGCCTTCGGCTGCTCCGGCGGGGAGGAACCATCGATGATGACCTCCCCAACCCCGACAATCCCTTCAAAGACGCCGAGCCGCCGGCCCATCTCATCCTCGACTAGCCACACGTGTCCCACGAAGGTGTGCTGCGCGTGGGTGGCTCCCGGCCTGATCTCACCGTAGGGCTTCCTTTCCCCGTCGGTATCCAGCCAGAAAAGCCGGATGTTGCCGACACTCTCGTTGTGAAACCGGATCGCGGTCTCGTCTCCCCCATTCCGGCTCGGGCGCGGTTCCCGACCCCGCTCGAGCGGCCCGTTGCCAGCGTTCGCCCCGGGGATCTCCTTGGGATCCGTCACCACGGTGCGTGTCCCGTTGATCGCATCGAGGTGAACCACTTCGAAAACACCCGGCGCGGTCTCGATCCGATACCAGAACCCGTTTCCATCGGGCAACCACCGTGGGGAAACCTTGGCACGAAAGACTTTCCCTTCCGTCCGCTTCGACAGCGAAGCCGCGCGTTCGTAGTCGGCCCGCGTGCCCTGGGCCACCGCAAACGTGGTCAAGAACCAAGAGAAAAGGAGGAAGAACCGCATCAACAACCATCCGCTTTGCGGCAAACCTGGCAAGCCCCGAATCCTCACCCCGGCCAAAGCCATGCGATCAAGCCCATGCCGACCAGAGCCATCCCAAATCCGGAGGCCACGATCCCGGCAAAGGCCCGGCTACCCAATGAAAAAGCGAGGATTGCTTTGAAGATCAAATTCGCCACGCCAGCCGTCAGGATCACGCGCCATCCCGTGGACGCCTCTAGATGGCCGCCGTTGACCAGGCTTGAGGTGGAAAGCGTGATCGCGTCCATATCCGTGAGCCCGGAGATCGCCGCCACTGCGTAAAGACCCGCCGAGCCGAAGTGCTGCTTCGCCACCGCGACCGCGAGCAGGACCAAGGCGCAGAGCAGACCAAACATCACCGCGCTCTTGATCTCCGAGGGCGGACTTTCGGCAGGACCGGCAGAATCACCAAGCTGATGAGGACCAACCGCGCGATGGCCCGCAACTCTTCCTCTCCGATCCGGTAGACAATCTCGTGGAGCGGCTTCTTCCCCTGCAACAAGACCATCACCGCTCCGCCCACCACCACCACCACCACCACCACCACCACCACCACCACCACCGCCACCGCCGTGCGGCCGAGCATGGGCAGCATGCCCGCGAAAAACATGACCATGATGGCAAACTCCGTCGTCAGCCCGCCCTGCGATCCCGGCTTCTCGAACTTCGGTAAATTGCCGATCAAGATGATGACGGTGAGACTCACGATTGCCGCCGCCACGATCCCGCCGCCGAAAGATTCTCCGACCAACGCGGTCAAAGCGCCCGTCAGCGTCACCAGGGCGAAGGTCCGGATGCCGGCGACCCGGTCTTTGGTCCACTCGCGCTCCAAGCCGACGAGCAAACCAAGGACGAGCGATACGCCCAGGGCCATAAAGGTCTCCGAGGTCGTCGTCGGCATGGCTGAATGGGATCCTCTTCCATATCCCACCACCTTTCGTGACCCAGGCGATGGTGCAGAAGGCGCCAGCGTTGGTCAGGGCCATACTGATCTTCGAATCTCTCCAAGATCCGGCTGAGGGCTGGTTTGCTTGAGCCAACCACATTCATTCACCCCCTGCCTGACGAGGAGAATTGACAACCGCCCCATGCACTCGTGATAATGGCAAAACTCCATGAGCCACAAAGTGCTATTGATCGATGACGAGGAAGGGTTCACCCGGCTCCTCAAGATGAACCTGGAGAAATCCGGGAAATACGAGGTCATGGTCGAGAACAACTCGATGCGGGCTCACTCGACGGCGCGGAGCTTCCGCCCGAACATCATCCTGCTTGATGTCGTGATGCCAGGCCTGGACGGCGGGGATCTGCTCGCCCGCTTCGGCGATGACCCTGACCTCAGGAGCGTTCCCGTCATCATGCTGACGGCTCTGGTTTCCCGAGGGGACACCGGTCCTCATGCCGTCGCTCAGTCCGGCACGATCAATGTGATGCCCAAGCCCGTTGACTTGGGGATGCTCATTCGCGTGATGGACGAAGAGTTGGCGAAGTGACGGACTTCACCGAGCCGCCGGTTCGGTAAGGCGGCCCTCGTGCAACCATTGCCGCACCAGATCCCGGAAGGCGGTCACGGCGGGATCGTTTCCTTCCTCCGCCCAAACCATCACCAAGGGCACGCCACGACGCGGTTCCAGCGGTAACAAGCAAACGGCGGCACTTTCCGGAAGCACACTGGCTGGCACGACGCCGATCCCCGCACCCGCCTCCACATATTGGAGCACGGTGCCGATGACGCTGGGCGTATGGGCGACCTTTGGGGAAAAGCCCGCTTCCTCGCAGGCCGCCCAAATGGTGTCATGTGATCCGGCTCCCTCCCGTCGCGCCAGGACGATCACCGGCAGACCGGCCAAGTCACGCCACGCCAGGGAAGCCCGTCCGGACAGGGGATGGTCCTCGGCCACGAGCGCCGCGAATGGTTCCTCCCAGAGCACCAACGACTTCAGCCCCAACGAATCCGCAGCCACCACGGGCCGGGTCAGCCCGACCGACAACCGCCCTTTGGACACCATCTCCGCGACCCGTTCGGGAGTTCGCTCCTCCAGGACCACGGTGACTTTGGGGTGTCGTGCCCGGTAGGCTTTGAGCAGCGGCCCGAGAAATCCACGAGTCGGCGGCCCAATGTAGCCGAGCCGCAATTCCCCTTCCTCGCCCACCGCAGTCCGCCGCACGCGCCGGACCGTTTCATCGAGTCGATCGAAGAGCAATCCGGTGTCGCGCAGGAGGACCGCGCCGGCCGGAGTGAGCCGGATGGTGCGGCCTCCGCGGTCGAACAGCCTTACGCCCAAATCCTCTTCCAATTCCTGGACGGCGCGGCTCAGGGCGGGTTGGGCGATACGCAGGCGGACGGCGGCCTTGGAATAGCTCAATTCCTCGGCGACGGCCTGGAAGTAACGGAGATGACGGAGTTCCATCGATACCGGATCGGCATGAGCTAGTTACTTGAAATCTCTTCTGGTTACAAGTGGGATCGATGTCACTTGCGTCCTGAAGGATGCGCGGCGATCGCCCGTCGAACACCTGACACGCTCCTCGCCTCCCCGTGGAAACACTTCTCGCCCCGCGACCGTCCGCCATTCTCGCCACTTCTAGACCAGCATCTCCCGCAGCCCCCGGACTCCCTACGATGGCGGTGCTTCCTGAACGGATTCCCTTGGTCCTCGGGATTTGGATCGAGCCGGGTTCCGACCCCGGCCACGCCGCTCACCTCGATCCGGTCTCGACGTTGCTGGAACAGTTGCAGCGGGATTTCCCGGCCACCCCATTTCGCCTGTTGGTCCCGCCCCTGGTGGCCCGCGCGACTTGGCTGCGTCAAGTGGCCACCAAGGCGGGGACTCCGGTAACGCTGACCACCGAGGTCGATCCGGCGGCCCGGCCGGTGGAAACGCTGGTTCGCCACAGTCATGTGATCCTCTGTTTGGCTCCGGGTCAGGAGCAAAGTCAGGACACGATCGACCTGATCCGGTGGAAGCGAGAGGGACGAATCGAAGCCACGGAGGGGCAGTCTGAAGCGATCACCGGTGGTCCGGTGGAATTCTGGGATCTTTCGCGGGGAGGCCGGGCCCGCCGTCAACACCTCGGAGCCACCTTGGCCAACGCAAGCTTCCGGGAATTCGCCCGCCACGTGCGAGCGTTCAACCGGAGAACTTGCCATCTGGTGCCGACTCTCCATGAATCGACCGAACGTGAGAGATCCGCGCTTCTTCCGGAAAATTCCCCGGTGCGCCTGACTCCAGGGCAAACCGCTACCCTGGAACGGGCTGCGGTGAATGCGGCGATGGCCGCCCGTCTTCGCCCCATCGCACGGGCCACGCGGATTGCCTGGAGCGCGTTGGCCGTCAGCACCGGCATCGCTCTCCTCATCGCAGCGCAGACCTCAGGGACTAGTCATCAGGTCGCGCTGGATGGGGCCGTTGCCTTCCTCATCCTGGCAATCGCAACGCGGCTCCTCCATGCGCGCTGGCTCCGCCTCTCCATCCATCACCGAGCCCTGGCGGAAACGATGCGCATCCATTTCGTCCGTTGCGTGGCCGGACTGACTCCGCTACACCCGGATAATGTGCCAAAGAGCGAGTCCCCGGTTCCGCGCTGGCTGAGCAGCGCAATCGATTCCTGGACGTCCGGCCTGGCTCAGACCGAACCGGTGTCTGCGGCGACGGTCGACCGGATCCGGCTTGTCCAAGAAAACTGGGTAAGCGCCCAGCGTGATCGATTGGCAGCTCGGGCCGTGGAAGCCACAAAGAGCCGGGAATTCTTCCGGAACTTGGCCCGAGGAGCTTGGATCGTGACCGCGCTGCTGGGTTGCGGGTTGGCCGGACGGGCGACACTTTGGATCACCGGGCTCCCGGAGCTTCCCTTTGCCGCCGGAACAGCGGTCGCCGCAGTCCTGGCCAGCCTTTTTCAACAAGCTTCCAGTCGGCTGGGACAGGAAGCTCAGCGCTGTCGGCGCGAGCAACGGACCTTCACTGCGGCGGCGGAAACGTTGGCTCGCGCGAACGCTCCGACAGATTTGCCCGCCGCGACCCGGATCATCGACGCATTGGCCACCGAGGCATTGGCGGAAAACGCCGACTGGGTGGTGACCGAGAAGGAGCGAGGTTTGACCCCGGCCTTCCGGTGAGCCATCCGCGCCCGAACTTGCATCGGACGGTAGAGCGCGGGAGAGTCGCCGGATGAGGCTTGGATTCATTGGCGTGGGAAAAATGGGAGCGGCCCTCCTCGGCGGAGCGTTGCGGACGAACTTCTGCCGTCCGGAGGACGTTCTCGTTCACGATCTGCATGCGCCCTCGGTGGCCGGCACGATGGAGCGTTGGCCGGGAGTGCAGGCCGCCGGCTCAAACCGGGCCATTTTCGAAAAGAGCGAGTTGATCCTCATCTGCGTCAAACCGCAGGATGTGCGCATCACGTTGGAAGACTCCGCCCCGGCGGCGGATGACCGGCTCGTGGTTTCGATCGCCGCCGGCATTCCGCTCGAGCATTTGGAGAACTGGTCGGAAAACCGGCATCGCGTCATCCGGGTGATGCCGAACACTCCGGCGCTCGTTGGTCAGGGAGCCAGCGCATTCGCCTTGGGCTTGCGGGCCACCGAGGCGGACGCGGCCACGGTGAGGTCCCTTTTTGGCGGCACCGGCATGGCTGCACAGGTCAAAGAAGAGCAATTGGACGCCGTGACCGGACTGAGTGGAAGCGGACCGGCTTACATTTACACCGTGATTGAAGCCCTCACCGATGGTGGCGTCCGCGAGGGGTTGCCCCGGGCCCTGGCGCTCCAGCTCGCGGCCCAGACCGTGGCGGGCGCGGCCGCGATGGTCTTGCAGACTGGCGAACATCCGGCGGCGTTGCGTGACCAAGTGACGAGCCCCGGAGGTACGACGATCGCCGGCGTGGCCAAGCTCGAGGAGAAGGGCCTCCGCTCCGCGCTCATTGAAGCCGTGCGGGCGGCGACTCAACGATCCCAAGAACTGCGCGGTTAGAATCCGTTCGATTTTCCCCGGGTTGGCGCTACCCTGCGGCAGTTTATTCTTCTACTGCCTCATGACGCCCGACAAGATCCGCGAAGCTTACTCCAACGCCGGCCAGGAACAGGTGTTCCGCTTTTTCGACCGGCTTTCTCCATCCAGTCAGGAGAAGCTGCTCCGCCAGGCAGCGGCGATCGACCTTCCCGAAATTGACCATCTCGTCCAGACCCTGGTCAAGGCCGACACCAATTCCCCGGTCAATTTGGAAGGAATCGCTCCGGCTCCCTACATTCCGCTTCCCCGCTCTGGAGGTGATCCGGCCAAGTGGGCCGCCGCGAAAGCGACTGGAGAAGAGGCACTTCGGGCCGGAAGAGTGGCCGCGTTCACCGTGGCGGGAGGTCAAGGCACTCGACTCGGATTCGAGGGACCCAAGGGAACCTTCCCCGTCACTCCGGTGACGAAGAAAACCCTGTTCCAAGTCTTCGCCGAGAAAATCCTGGCCGCCTCCCGACGTTATGGCAAACCGGTGCCCTGGTTCATCATGACCTCGGACATCAACCACGAGGCGACGGTGGCATTCTTCGAAGCGCACGGCCATTTCGGCATCGATCCCGAGTTGATCCAATTCTTCTCCCAGGGGCTCATGCCGGCGGTCACCTTCGACGGGAAGATTCTTCTCTCGGCCCCGGACCAAATTGCGCTGAGTCCGGACGGTCACGGCGGCTCCCTCCGCGCCTTGGTGCGCAACGGCTGCACCGCCAAAATGGCCGCGATGGGGATCGATATCGTGAGCTATTTCCAGGTCGATAACCCCTTGGTCCATTGCATCGACCCGGCCTTCATCGGATTCCACCTCCTGGCCGGCTCCGAATTGACGAGCAAGACTTGCCTAAAAGCCTACGCGGGCGAAAAGGTCGGGGTGTTCGTCGAGCGCAACGGTCGAGCCGAAGTCCTGGAATACAGCGATCTGCCGGCGGATCTCACCAACGCCACCGAGCCGGACGGCCAGCTCCGATTCCGGGCCGGAAGCATCGCCATTCACGTTTTTTCCCGTGGATTGGTGGAGCGAATGGGCAAGTCGGACGATCCCGCCTTGAGCCTCCCCTTCCACCTGGCGAAGAAGAAGGTGCCTTCGGTCGACGACAATGGCCAACCTCTGGAACCGTCCCAACCGAACGGAATCAAGTTTGAGATGTTCGTTTTCGACGCGCTGCCGTTTGCACAAAATCCCGTGATCGTGGAAACAGCACGCGAGGATGAGTTCAGCCCTGTGAAGAACGCGGACGGCAACGACTCCCCTCAGACGTGTCGGGACGATCAGCTGCGTCAATTCACCCGTTGGGCCAATGCAGCTGGCAAGTCGATTCCTGCGGATCAGACGGGTCTTCCTTCGTTTGCCTTTGAGATCAGTCCGCTCTTTGCGGATTCACCGGAAGCTTTTGCCGCGCGTGCAGCTCAAGCGGAGATCCAGGCAAACGCGGTTCTCGAAACCCCAAGTTGAAGAGCCAAGGTTAAGTTCAAGGCGTCAACTTCCACTTCGAACTTCAACTCAAGGAATGAATGCGATCAGCTTGACCGTCTCGCACCGGCAACTTGACCTGATTGGATCCATCGCGATGGATCTGGGGTTCGGGCAACCGGCTGAACTGCTGCAAGCTCTCGCTGCTGATCTCTGCGCCGCCGAGGAAGATGCGGATGGCCCCCTGGCAGATGCACTGTCAGGGTGGCTTCAGTATCGGATGGAGTCCGTAGAAACCTGAAGGGGCCCGGGGCGGCAACTGCCACCGCGGACCCCCAAATATTTGAGAAGTCGTGTCCGGATCCGCCCTATTCGGCGGACTTAGCCGGAGACTTCTTGGTCGTCGACTTTGGGAGGAACTTCAGTTCCTTCTCCTCCTTCTTACGAGTTACGGCAACCTGATCGCCTTCTTTGATATCGCCACGCAGCAGTTTTTCCGCGAGCGGATCCTCGATGAAACGCTCCACGGCGCGGCGCATAGGCCGGGCACCGAAGGTGGGATCGGTCCCCTCCTCGATGAGGAAGTCCAGAGCTAGCTTGTCGAGCTTGATGGAGATGTTCTTCGCTTCGAGGCGCTTGGAGACCTTCTCGACTTCGAGGTTTACGATGGTGACGAGCTCTTCCTTGCCGAGGGCGCGGAAAACCACGATTTGGTCCAGACGGTTGATGAACTCCGGTTTGAAGGTCTTCTTGGTCTCTTCCAAGATGCGTTCCTTCATCCCGCCGTATTCCATGACGTCCTTGCCGACCGCTCCAAAGCCGACGGACTTCTGCTTGTCGACCAAGTTCGCCCCGACGTTTGAGGTCAGGATGATGATGGTGTTCCGGAAATCGATCCGGCGACCAAAGCTGTCGGTGATCTGACCTTCTTCCAAAATTTGGAGAAGGAGGTTCATCACGTCCGGGTGAGCTTTTTCGATCTCATCGAAGAGGACCACGGAGTAAGGCTTGCGGCGCACCGCCTCGGAGAGCTGGCCGCCCTCTTCATAACCGACGTAGCCCGGAGGCGACCCGATCAAACGGCTTGAGGTGAACTTCTCCATGTACTCGGACATGTCGATCTGGATCAGAGCATCCTGATCACCGAACATGAACTCCGCCAAATTCTTGGCGAGGAAGGTCTTACCGACACCGGTTGGGCCGAGGAAGATGAAGGAACCGATCGGGCGGCGAGGATCCTTGAGGTCCGCACGAGAGCGGATCAAAGCCTTACTAATCGCGGCGACCGCTTCGTCCTGGCCGATGACGCGCTTCTTGAGCTCGGCCTCCATCGTGAGGAGCTTGGTGGCCTCGGCCTGCTCCATGCGTTGCAAGGGCACGCCGGTCCAGCGAGCGACCACGGACATGATCTCATCCTCATCGACGATGACCTTTTTCTCTTCATTGCGACCGCGCCACGCTTCGATCTGGCGTTCCAATTCGAGTTTTTTGGACTTCTCTTGATCGCGCAAGGCTGCAGCTTTTTCGAAGTCCTGCTCCTGTATGGCGGCCTCTTTGGCGATCACGATGCGATCAATGTCCGCTTCGATGGTTTTGAACTCAGGGGGACGAGTCATCGCACCGATGCGAGCCTTGGCGCCAGCCTCGTCCATGACGTCGATGGCCTTGTCCGGGAGATAGCGGTCAGTCAGGTAACGGGCGGACAAACGCACGGAAGCCTCGATTGCCTTGTTCGTGTACTCGGCCTTGTGGTGCGCCTCGTACTTGCCACGGAGCCCCATGAGAATCTTGATGGCGTCCTCGACATTCGGTTCTTCGACTTTGACGCTCTGGAACCGGCGGGCCAGAGCCGCGTCCTTCTCGATGTACTTGCGGTACTCGGTCAGGGTGGTGGCACCGATGCACTGCAGTTCCCCACGGCTCAAAGATGGCTTGATGATGTTGGAGGCATCCATGGCACCCTCAGCCGAGCCAGCACCAACGATGGTGTGCAGCTCGTCGATGAAAAGGATCACGTTGCGGGTTCGACGGATTTCGTCCATGACCGCCTTGATCCGCTCTTCAAACTGGCCGCGATACTTCGTCCCGGCCACCATAAGGGCGAGGTCGAGGGTAATGACCTTTTTGCCGCGGAGGATCTCCGGGACATTCCCGGAAACGATTTCCTGGGCCAAGCCTTCGGCGATAGCGGTCTTTCCAACGCCCGCCTCTCCGATCAGAACCGGATTGTTCTTGGTCCGGCGGCAAAGGATTTGGATAACCCGCTCAATCTCGGAAGCCCGTCCGATCACCGGATCGAGTTCCCCCTCTTGAGCGAGTTCGGTCAGATCCCGGCCAAAAGCGCGCAGCGCTGGAGTTTTGGAATCTTTCTTCGTATTGCTTTCCTCGATGTCGGATTCGTCCACGTCATCCGGGGTGTAGTTTGGATCAAGTTCCTTGAGAATCTCATTCCGGGTGCGCTCAATATCGACGTCGAGCGTCCTCAGGACGCGGGCCGCAACCCCTTCGCCTTCACGGAGCAGGCCCAGGAGAATGTGTTCGGTGCCGACATAGGAGTGATTGAGCGCTTTGGCCTCTTTGCCGGCCAATCCCAACACCTTTTTGACGCGTGGAGTGTAGGGGATATTCCCCACCATTTTTTGATCCCCCCCTGAACCGACCTGTTTTTCGACCTCCATCCGTACGGTCTCCAGGTTGAGATCCATTTTCTGGAGGACGTTGACGGCCACACCCTGCCCCAGCTTGATCAAGCCGAGGAGTAGGTGCTCAGTTCCAACGTAGTTGTGATTGAACCGGTCCGCTTCCTTGCGCGCAAGGGCCAGGACCTGTTGGGCTCTGGGGGTAAAGTTATTCATGTCAGAGGGGGACAATTGCAGTGAATGTGAATCAGTTGGAGGTACCCCCTGGGTCCTCACCCGAACTAATACCGGGAGCGGGCAGGTTTTTCAACTTGCGGCGCAGGATTTCAGCTCGGAGCTGATCACGCTCCTCGGCGCTCAGCTTCCGTTTGGCCTCGATCTGCAGGTGCGCTGGCTGGATCTCCATCAAAAGCATGTCTGTCAGGCTGCGTTGTTCCCGGGGGAAAAAACCCAAATCGATTCCCATCCGCAGCATCGACAGCAAGTTTAGGGCCTCTTTGCTCGGCAAAATGTGAGCGTGCCGAAGAATTGCGTAGGCGCGGCCTATTTGATCCCGTAACACCGCCGGTTTCTCCAGGGCCAGTTTCTGCCGGGCATTCTTCTCGTGATCTATCACTTGAAGGATAACCTTCTCCAACCTCGCAATGATTTCTCGTTCGCTCTCGCCCAGGGTCGATTGATTGGAAATCTGGAAAAGATTCGCCAACGCCTCGGTCCCCTCACCGTAAAGCCCCCGGACGGCCAAGCCGATTTTGTTGACCGCCTGGACCACTTGGTTGATCTGCTCACTGAGCACGAGGGCCGGAAGATGGAGCATCGCAGAGGCCCGCATTCCCGTCCCCAGATTGGTCGGGCAAGCAGTCAGGTAGCCCCATTTCGAGTCAAAGGCATAATTCACCGAGCGCTCCACCAACGAATCGATGTTGTCGATGGCGGCCAGCGCTTCATGCAACTGGAGCCCCGGAAGAATCGCCTGCATCCGCAAGTGATCTTCCTCGTTGATCATGATGCTGATGGTTTGTTCCGGATTCATGACCGCCGCACTGCCCACGCTCTTTGCGGCGTGCTCACGGCTGATCAGGTGACGTTCCACCAAGACCTGCTTGCGGATCGCATCGAGATCCTTCAACTCCCGGGAGAAGGCGTCCTGCATGCCCGGCAATCCGTCGATGACCGGACGTAGCCCCTGGAGAACCTCCGACCGGTCATCCTTGCGCGACCAACCCGGGAACGCCATTCCCCGAAGATTGCGGGCAAGCCTGACCCGGCTGGTGACGACGATGTCACCATTGGGACCAGACTGGGTCATCCAGTCGGCCGGGTTGCGGAGCAGCGCGGGGAAATCCATGCAGGTGACAGTTTGGACGTGTGGCCGACGGAAATATTAGGCGGTCAGGACAGTTCTCTGGTCCTCACGGTTCGGAATCAAGAATCCGGGATTCCAACTGGCGCAATTCGTCGCGAAGTTGGGCCGCCTCTTCATAGTTCTCGGCCTCGACCGACGCGGACAATCGTTTCCGCAGCAAGTCAATCTGCCCGGAATAATCGACACGACGGGCCGGCAGCGGAGCCTGACCGGGCCGCTTTCCGGTATGCTGCACACCTTTGTGCATGGCCTTGAGCAAGCCTTCCAAGCCTTCGTGAAAAACCCCGTAGCACTCGCTGCACCCCAAACGGCCCGATTTCTTGAAATCGCTCTGCGAAAATCCGCAGGTGGGACATAGCAATCCGCGGGAGGAATTCGCCTGGATGGTTTCTTTCCCCACCCCCTTGAGCAACTCCGCCAGATTGAAGCCGGTCGAGTCGGTAACGCCCTTTGTTTGGGCGCAGCCCTGACAAAGGTTAACCTTCTGAACTTTCCCCTCGACCACCTGGGTCAGGAAAATCGTGGCACTACTCTCGTGGCAGACATCGCACTGCATGATTTGCGGTGATCCGGTTCCTCGCCTCCCGATCGATGGGATTAGAATACCGGTTTACGTTTCAACTGTAAATGGGGGTACCCGTGTTTTTGGCCAAATGCCGAAAACTTTCGATGAAGCGAAGCGTGATTTTCCCCGGCTTTCCATCACCGATCTGGCGACGGTCATACGTGGCAACGGGAACCACCTCTGCCGCCGTCCCGGTGAGGAAGCATTCGTCCGCCGTGTAAAGGTCGTAACGGGTCAATTCCTCTTCCTGGATGGACACACCCAGGGTTGGGGCGATTTCAAACATGACCCGGCGGGTAATCCCGTTGAGCGCACCGGCCGAAACAGGCGGGGTGACCACGCCCCCATCCCGGATGATGAAAAGATTATCCCCAGTGCATTCCGCGACAAAGCCCTGTTCGTTGAGCATCACCCCTTCCTCGGCGTTGGCATTGATCGCCTCGATCTTGGCCATGACGTTGTTGAGGTAATTCAGCGATTTCACCTGCGGACTGAGGGCGGCCGGAGCGGGACGCCGGGTGCTACAGGTGACCAGGTTGAGCCCCTGTTCGTACTTCTCCTGCGGATACAACTTGATCGTCGAGGCGATGATGATGATGGAGGCGCGCTTGCAGAGGTAAGGATTCAGCCCCAACTCCCCCTCACCGCGAGTCACCACCAACCGCACGTAACCGTCGCGCAGATTGTTGGCGCGAATCGTTGCCAGCATCGCTTCGGTGACTTCCGCCGGACTGCACGGCAGTTCCAAGGCAATCGCCCGGGCGGAGGCAAAAAGCCGTTTGATGTGCTCTTCACACCGGAAGACCCGGCCCTCGTAGAAACGAATCCCTTCAAACACCCCGTCGCCGTAAAGGAGCCCGTGATCGAACACGGAAATCTTGGCATCCTTTTCGTCCAGCAACTGGCCGTCTATATACACCTTTAGTCCCATTTTCCTTTGTTTACGAATCTGCTGAAATTCTCACCCCTCGGCCAACCGCTACCACATCCGGGTCACTTGACCAGTTTGCCGTCGGCCAAAATGAGTTTGCGGTCCCCACTCTCGGCCAAATGGGCGTCGTGAGTGACCACCACCAGGGTCCGCTTTTGCTCGCTGACCATCGCCAGCAGCGACTCCATCACCGCGATTCCGGTCCGCGAATCCAAGTTTCCGGTGGGCTCGTCCGCAAAAATGATCTCCGGATCATTGATTAAGGCCCGGGCAATCGCCACCCGTTGTTGCTCCCCCCCCGATAATTCCGCCGGTAAATGCTGGGTCCGTTCCCCCAAGCCGACCCGCTCCAACAGAAATTTGGCTCGTTCCACGGCTGGATTGCCGCCGATCATCGATGGGAGCATCACATTCTCCAAAGCGGTGAGTTCTGGGAGCAGGAAGTAACTCTGGAAGACGTAGCCCATCAGCCGGTTGCGGACCCGAGCCTGATCGTGGGCCGGCTGTTCGTAAAGGGACTGCCCGGCGACGATTACCTTCCCCTGATTGGGCCGCTCCAGTCCCGCCAAGGTGTAGAGCAAGGAGGTCTTGCCCGCCCCAGATGCGCCGCAGAGAAAGAGCCGCTCTCCCCGCCGGACCTTGAGATCCACCCCGCGAAGGACTTCGATCACTTTTTTGCCAATCTGGAAGGAGCGGCAGAGCCCTTGCCCTTCAATGTGGATCTCCTCTTCACCCATTCACCCGCACCCTGCCATGAGCACCGCCAGAAGGCGAAGGGAATTCTCCGCCAAGCGAAGAACCACGCTCGCCCTTAGTTTTCAGCGATCCACGGTGGACGGCCCAGGGGAAAACCATGATCCTTCTCAACCGATCATGGACAGCAACATCGCCCCGAACACCTCCTCCAAGCCAGACGTTGAGGCGATCACGAATCACGTCTCCGTCCGATTGCCCGCCGAGGACTTGGCGGCCATTCAGGGGGCGCTCCAAACACTGCGGACCAAGCTGGACTTCCTCAAAAGCTTCACCCCAGAAGAGAGAGAGAGCCTGATGCATCTCGGCAAAACCGGACGGACCTTCATCCGGCGCGCCCTGGACTTGGTCGTCAAAGATCCCGGCGTTCTCCCCCGTTCCTTCAATGAGGAAGAATTCGCTGCGGATGCCGTGCTTTACGGCCAACTCGGCCAAATCGGAGATCAACTCAAGGCACTCCACCAGCAGGTGGTCGATACCGAAGCCGCCGTCGGCACCGACGCCTTTACCGCAGCGCTCGTGGTCTATCAATGCGGCAAAATGGCCCAGCGCTCCGAAATGGACAGCGGTCTCCCCGGCATGGAGAAGCGTCTCGCCGCAGGAAGCGGCCATTGATCCCCTCAAGCTCGGGGGTGGGCCTCATCGTAGACCTTCTTGATCCGCTCCACCGTGACGTGGGTGTAAAGCTGGGTCGTGGAAAGGCTCGCGTGCCCCAGCAACTCCTGAACACACCGCAGATCCGCTCCGTTCTCTAATAGATGGGTGGCGAAACTGTGCCGCAGCTTGTGAGGGCTGACGTGGATTGCGATTGAGGATTGGGCCAAGTACTTCTCCAGCAACAGTTCGATCGACCGCACCGAAAGCCGCTTGCGCAACTTGCTGATGAACAAGGCCCCGTCCCGCACCCCAGCCTCAAACCGGTAACGCTCCACCGCCCGAATCGCCGGCGGTCCCACCGGGCAGATCCGATCCTTGCCGCCTTTCCCCCTGACCCGCACCGTCTCGGCGACCACATCGCAGTCGATCACATTCAGTTGCGCCAGCTCCGAGACGCGGATGCCGGACCCGTAGAACAGCTCAAGAATGGCGGTGTCCCGCGCCGGGAGCCACACGGGCGCCTGTTTCGGCTGCACCACCCGGAAAGGAAGCTCCAGCAATTCGATCACTTGCGCCACGCTCAGGACCACCGGCAACTTCCGCTCCCGTTTCGGCAATTGCACCTCCATCAAGGGATCACGGACCAAACCTTCCCTCCTCCGGAGAAACCGATAAAACCCGCGCAACGCCGCAAAGTGCAATCGCAAGGTCGCGCGAGCCACCTCCGCCTTCATCAGATCGAAGAGATACTCCCGAAAAGTCTCCGCATCGCAGGAGAACCAATGCTCAAACCCGCGAGAGCGGTTGCGAAACCGCCGCAACGCGTGTTCGTAGTTCTTGAGCGTGCACGGCGAGGCGTTCCTCTCGACTCTCAGGTAGTCGAAGTAGGCCGCTTCAAGCTCCTCCACCGGACGCTGCTCCATTGATTAAGCTAGCTTGAAATTCTCCTTACGCAATCTTTTGGCATGTTGACCAAGCGAATCATCCCCTGCCTCGATGTCACCGGCGGCCGCGTCGTCAAAGGAACCCAGTTCCTCCAACTCCGCGACGCCGGAGATCCCGTCGAGTGCGCCATCGCCTACAACAAGCAGGGGGCCGACGAACTCGTTTTCCTCGACATCACGGCTTCCTCCGACAATCGACAAACGATGATCGACGTGGTCCGCCATACCGCCGAGCAATGCTTCATGCCGCTGACCGTCGGCGGCGGCATCCGCACCGTGGCGGACATGCGCGCCATGCTGCTGGCCGGGGCTGACAAAGTCGGCGTGAACACGGCGGCGGTGCAACGGCCCGAGACGATCTCCGAAGGCTTCGACGCGTTCGGCGCCCAGTGCATCGTGGTCGCGATCGACGCCAAACGCAATCCCGCCGGCGGCTGGACGGTTTACACTCACGGAGGAAGAACCCCAACCGAGTTGGACGCGGTGGCCTGGGCTCAAGAAGTGGAGCAACGCGGAGCGGGCGAGCTCCTCCTCACCAGCATGGACGCGGATGGCACCAAGGCGGGTTACGATTTGGAACTGACCGCAGCAGTCTCCAGCGCCGTGCGGATCCCCGTGATCGCCAGTGGTGGAGCCGGAGCTCTGGAACACATGGCTCACGTTCTCAAGGAAGGCAAAGCGGATGCCGTGCTCGCCGCAAGCATCTTCCACTTCGGTGAGTTCACGGTATCGGACGTGAAGCACTACCTCGCCAGCCAAGGGATTCCCGTCCGCCTCACCACCCCATGAAAAACCTACCGTTCCTTTCCATCACTCTGCTTCTCGTCTCCAGCGCCCTCGCCGCTCCTCCAAACATCGTCATCATGCTGGTCGATGATATGGGGGTGATGGACACCTCCGTCCCCTTTCTCACGGACGAGAACGGCCAACCGAAGCGCTACCCGCTCAACGATTTCTACCGGACGCCGAACATGGAGCGCCTGGCCGCCGGTGGGATCCGCTTCAACAACTTCTGCGCCATGAGCGTCTGCTCGCCGACCCGAATCTCGATCCAGACAGGACAAAACGCGGCGCGGCATCACACCACGAACTGGATCAATCCCGATAAGGACAATGCGGGGCCCCAGGGGCCACCGGACTGGAACTGGCGCGGACTCAAGAAGAGCGATATCACCCTGGCCAGTCTGCTTCAGACACAAGGCTACCGCACCATCCATGTGGGAAAGGGCCACTTCGGACCTCGTCAGTCTGAAGGGGAGAATCCCGCCAACCTCGGCTTCGACGTCAACGTGGGCGGTTCCGCCATCGGTCAGCCCGGCAGTTACTACGGCCTCAGCAATTTCACCGGCAAGGGCAAGACCGGCGCCGTCAATACCGTTCCCGGCCTGGAGAAGTATCAGGGGAAGGACATCTTTCTCACGGAGGCGCTCACGCTCGAAGCCAACGCGCAGATCGATGAAGCCGTGACCACGAAGAAGCCGTTCTTCCTCTACTTCGCCCAATATGCAGTGCATGCCCCGTTCAACTCCGATCCCCGTTTCGCCGCACATTATCTAGAGTCCGGAAAACCGGCAGCCGCCCAAGCCTTCGCCACGCTCATCGAGGGGATGGACAAATCCCTGGGAGACGTGCTCGATCACCTCAACCTACTCGGCGTCGCGGAAAACACGCTGGTGCTCTTCCTGGGCGACAATGGTTCCGACGCCCCGCTCGGCCACGAGCACGCCGTCGCTTGCGCGGCACCGTTGCGTGGAAAGAAAGGCTCCCATTACGAAGGCGGCATGCGCGTTCCCTTCATCGCCGCATGGGCCAAAGCGGATCCTTCAAACGAATGGCAAAAGCGACTTCCCATTGCCGCCGGAACCATTCAGCCTCAACAAGCTGCGGTTTACGATCTGTTCCCGACCATCCTCGCCTTGGCGGATGTCCGTGCTCCGGCGCACCACGTGGACGGAACACGGCTTGATACTTTGCTCACTGGAAAGAGTGATTCCCATCGCACCGAAAAATTTCTGATGCATTACCCCCACGCGCCGCATCGGAGCAGCTATTTCACGAGTTATCGCAACGGGGCGTGGAAAGTCGTCTATCACTACTTTCCATCCGAGATGTCTGAAAACGCCCGCTACCAACTTTACAACCTGGCCGAGGACCCGTTCGAGCAATCCAACCTCGCCACCTCCGAACCAGGCGAACTGAAACGGATGATGGGAGAATTGGCAGCGGGACTGGAGGCCCAAAACGCGCTCTATCCGCTCGACAAGGAAGGCGGCGTCCCGGTGAAGCCGATCCTTCCCTGAATCGGTTCGCGTCGCAGCGAAACCGACCGGCGTCGCCGCAGAAGCGGATCGTCCCCGATCGCAGGCACGACCAAATCCCGCCACAGAGCGGTTATCCCCAGGATTGACCTCCGTACCAAGGTCCAGTGGATGATCCTTGGATTTGAGCCCTCAAGGTGCCGGTCAGTGGAACGTGATTCTGACGGGGACGAATCCTCTCTCACTGGGGGGGAACCACCGCAATATCCTCGAGAAGTTGCTCGACGTTCCGGGCTAGGGTCCGCAGATCGATGCGCATGTCACGCATGTTTGGGTGCAAGGAAGAAGGTATTGATTCCGCCATGAGGTATTGGTAGCGCAGGTTCCTCCGATGGCTGACCAGCCAATACATCTTCTGGTTTTCCGGGGTGCCAAAAATCTCCAGGACGGTAGTGCCGGGACGACAGAAGACTAGGTTACTCAAAGCCGCGCCGTGAGGGGACACAATGATCCGGCTATCCGCGAATAGCGATGCTTGGTCCTGAACATCCAGAGCGCCGCAATGAACGATTTCAAAGCCGTAGCCTTGCAGCATGGCACAGACTTCAGATTCATTGATAATCGCTCGGTGCGCCGTTTCGCCGCGAGCAACATAGATCATTCGGGAAGGTGCTGGATTGGATAGAGGTCCCGGATTGAAAACTCTATTGAGGTATCGGCAGGCCCAATCTGGACAATCATGGGCGATGGTCGCCGCCACTAGCATTCGGCAACTCGCAAATGATTTGCTATCCACTACGACGCAACGGCTCCAGATTCCAAGACGTTCGTAGACGTGCTGTTGCCGCCAGCTCGGATTGTCGATCAAAAAAGTTTCGATGCGATCAAGTGAGCCCTCGGCCCGTTCGATCAAATCCAGACGGGGTAGGATTTTGGTTAACCAGTGATAGTAGTTCTTTGACCAGGAGAGCACCATCGCTCGTCCTTTGAAACGCATGGAGCGCCCCTTGGCCTTTGTCAGGTCAAGATGAGTTAGATTGTGGTCGACCGATTCAGGGAAGATTGTTCCCTGAGAGTCAGTAATGGCACCATGATAGCCGTGATAAATGGCCGACGGTATCCAGTAAACAAGAGCTGGTTCTGATGTAATGGTTACGCCATTGGGGAATACGCCTGGATTTCCAGGTTGAATGCTTGCCGGTGCAACCGTCACCATGGCGGATTGGGACTCGATAAGCATCCTTGCCGGGCGGTACCAACGGCTGAAAACAGTGTTGCTCGGTGGGCTTTTAACCTCTCTCCAGATGGGGGCCGGGCGGAAGCGAACAAGTCTTGCAATGTGATCACGTGGAAGATCTACGCCGAACTCAATCGAGCGGCGGAGGCGACGAGTAGCTTCCAATAACTTCCGGTGAATTTTCTTCAGATTTGCCATGATTCACAACTGCAGGAAGTCGGTTGGGGTGCCATCCGCAGTCGTCTGGCAGAACGCCGACTACCCACAAACAGTAACTGACAATGGATATGGATATGCTTTTAGAGCCCGCACTCCCTCAAGTCACCGTTCGGGGTGGGATGGTGGGAGTTCAGGAGGGCGCAGAGGAAAGATCCTTCCTCCTTGGGATTATTTGAGCCCTTGTTGGTGGTCTCGTCAAGGTTTTCGGGGGCCAGGTGGTGGACTTGCGGATGTTCTGTGGATTTTTAGGCCGAATCCGGGCACGACTCTGGGCACGACTCTGGGCCTCCTTCCCGCTGGAGGACCTGGAGGAAGTCACAGCCCAACCTCCAGCCAAAGCCAGCGCAAAGCGGGCGGATGAACCGATGCGCCAATTCGACCTGACCGAGGTCGAAGCCACGAGAGTCGCGCGAGGGGAAAGCTGCCCCCAGCATGCGCAGAACCCGGCCGTGCCCGCAAGGCATGTCGAGAATAGAGCCGACCTCAGCCTTTTCATCGCGGAACACCTTTTTCAGGCGCTTGCTTCTGCTCATAAGTCTGCCAATCCTGCACCACCTGTCCAACGCTTTTCCGCTCCCCGGAACCACCTCACCTTCAGTCCTCAAGATCAAGAGAATGGCTAGCCCTCTGATCAGTAAAGCAGTCGCCAAAAGCCCGCAAGGGCCCCTCAGTCAACCGTTTTGCAATGACCGGGGTCCAACTCCTCCCAGCGAAGCCAAGGTGCGATTCCTTCGATGACGGAATGGATCCGCAGCCCTTCGCGTTGCTCAGCGACTGGCTCTGGATTGCATCGAGCCGTATGTGTTCCATCGGGGGCCTCTCTTCCGCGTGGGGGCAGGTGGACCGAGTTCCGTTCATCCTCCTTCCCCTTGCGCAATCCCGCGCTTTCCGGCTTGGGAAAAAGTTCACAAGAAAGTCCTTGCCGCAGCCCGGCCTCCACTGTTGAGGTTTCTAGTCCATTCGTACGGCGGGCTCGGTAGGATCGGCTCTTTCCCATGGTTCTTCCTTCCTAATGGGGGAAGGCTATCGGGGTCAGGTCGTAATTTGCCGTGTCGTTCCATCATTCATGCTATGAACCGTTTGTCCCTTCTCGTTCCTGGCCAGTTCCGGAACCTCCAAAGAGCTTTGTCTACCATCGGGGCGGCTTGGCTGATGATAGCCGGCTTCGTAGTTGACTCTGCCAAGGGTGCGCCCATTACGCCCACGACGGTGAAAGCCACTTCCTACTGGGTCGCGGTTGACGGTAATCACAACAACGTCATCAACGGCTCAGGGCTCAGCGGCGGCGGTTCCGTGCTCGCCCAGACACACAACAACGCCAGCAACGCGTCCACCATGTGGCACGGCGGCCCCAATGATGGTGGCCTCGGCGGGCCAACAGGTAACCCGCCAACGGTTTCGGGCCAAAGACTTGAGTTCGACCTGGGGGGCAGCTACGCCCTCACCAACACCCACGTCTGGAATCACAACCAGCCAACCGTCACGGGGCGCGGGGTGAGGAATTTCGAAATCTGGACTTCCCCCGACACCAGCAGCGCCTTCACCAAGCTGGGCGACTTTGTGCTGAACCAAGGCACGGGTTCTAGTGGCCTCGCCGCCCAGGTCCTGACCACGTCAGTGACCAACGTCCGCCGCGTGCAGTTCAGGGTCCAGACCGTGTGGAGCGGTGCGTCGAACGACTATGTCGGGCTAAGCGAGGTGCGGTTTGAGGGCTCAGCGACTCCCGCGCCCACCGTCACCGCCATCTCCCCCACCAGCGGCATCACCGCAGGCGGCACCAGCGTGACGATCACCGGCACGGACTTCACCGGGGCCACCGCCGTGACCATCGGCGGCGCAGCAGCGACAGGTGTTACGGTGAACAGCGCCACCCAGATCACCGCCACCACCCCGGCAGGCAGCGCAGGCACCGCCAGCGTCCTCGTCACCACCCCGGGCGGCACGAATGCGGCGAATTCGTTGTTCACTTATGTGGCACCCGTCACGGCCACCTACAGCAGCGCCACAGATGTACCAGTGACGGCGGCAGGCTATACGGCGGCAGGTGGGACGGTGAACTTCACCCTCAGCTACGCGCCAACGGCGGGAACGCAACTGACGGTGGTCAACAACACCGGAACGAGCCCCATTAGCGGGGAGTTCAGCAATCTGGCCAACGGGGCCACGGTCAACATGACTTTCGGTGGAACGACCTATCCCTTCTCGGCTTGGTATTTCGGCGGAGATGGCAATGACCTGGTTCTGCTTTGGCGCTACGCCGGTCTGGCGGCCTGGGGGAACAACAGCAACGGACGACTTGGCGACGGCACGACCACGCAGCGCAATGCGCCGGTGGCAACCAACCTGACCGGAGTATTGGCAGGCAAGACCATCGTGCAGGTGGTGCGAGGGTCCCATCACTCTCTGGCGCTGACAACCGAGGGCAAGGTCTATGCCTGGGGGTGGAATGGCTTTGGCCAGCTGGGCGACAACACCGGGACGGAGCGCACCGTGCCGGTGGCGGTGAACACGGCTACCGGGGTGTCGGCGCTCTTTGGCAAGACGGTGACGGCCATTGCAGCAGGCGAGTATCACAGCTTGGCGCTCTGCTCAGACGGCACGGTGGCCGCCTGGGGTCACAATGGCGAAGGGGCGCTCGGCGACAATTCGACGACGCAGCGCAACGCGCCAGTGGCGGTGAACACAGCGACGGCCCTCTCTGGCAAGACGGTCAAGGCCATTGCTGCGGGGCAACGTTCCAGTCTGGCGCTGTGCTCAGATGGCACCCTGGCCTCGTGGGGCATGAACGGCAACGGCCAGCTCGGCGACAACTCGACAAATCAGCGAAATGCGCCGGTGACGGTAAACTCATCGACAGCCCTCTCTGGCAAGACGGTCACGGCCATCTCCATGGGAGCCTATCATAGCTTAGCGCTGTGCTCCGACGGCACGGTGGCCGCGTGGGGTTACAACGAAGGCACCCTGGGCGACAACACGACAAATCAGCGCAACCTGCCGGTGGCGGTGAACACAGCATCCGGGACCTCCGCCCTTTTTGGCAAAACGGTGGTCGCCATCTCGGCAGGTGATGTTCACAGCCTGGCCCTGTGCTCGGATGGCACCCTAGCTTCGTGGGGACGGGGCAACGTCGGCCAGCTCGGCGACAACACCACAAATCAGCGCAATGCCCCCGTGGCGGTGAACAGAGCTTCCGGCGTGTCTGCCCTCTTTGGCAAAACGGTGACGGCCATCGCGGGTGGGTCGGAGTTCTCTCTAGCGCTAGCCTCCGACGGCACCGTGGCCACGTGGGGCCGCAACGGCAACGGCCAGCTCGGCGACGACTCGACGACGCAGCGCAATGCGCCGGTGGCGGTGAACACCACCAGCGGCATCAGCGTGCTCTCAGGCGTCAGTGCGAAGGCTCTTTCCGCTAGTTCGCTGGCCGGGCATTCCCTCGCCATTTTTGGCTCGCCGCTGCTCCCTGTGGTCAACAGCATCTCCCCGGACAATGGCCAAAGCTTGGGAGGCACCACCGTGACCATCACGGGCACACGCTTCACGGGAGCCACGGGCGTGAGCTTCGGCGGCGTGGCCGCGACGAGCTTCAGCGTCGTGGATGACACCACCATCACCGCGGTGACCTCCGGGGGCTCGATCGGCACAGCCAGCGTCGTGGTGAGCAACGTCACGGGTCCTAGCGAAGCCAACTCCCTGTTCACCTACACGACGTCCACCCTCGCGGCCACCTACAGCAGCGCTGCGGACGTGCCCTTCACCGCGGCGGTGCCCGTGGCGGCAGGTGGGACGGTCAACTTTACCCTCGGCTTCGAGCCGGTGGTAGGCACGCAACTGATGTTGCTCAACAACACCGGAACGAGCCCCATCGGCGGGGAGTTCAGCAATCTGGCCAATGGGGCCACGGTCAACATGACCTTCGGTGGAACGACCTATGCCTTCTCAGCCTGGTATTTCGGCGGAGATGGCAATGACCTGGTGCTGCTTTGGCGCTACGCCGGTCTGGCGGCCTGGGGTGACAACGGCAACGGACGACTCGGCGACGGCACCACAACTCAGCGCAATGCCCCGGTGTCAACCAACCTGACCGGAGCATTGGCAGGCAAGACCATCGTGCAGGTGGCGCGAGGGTTCAATTACTCTGTGGCGCTGACAACCGAGGGCAAGGTCTATGCCTGGGGTTGGAATGCCCTTGGTCAGCTGGGCGACAACACCGGGACGGATCGCCGTGTGCCGGTGGCGGTGCACACGGCGAGTGGGTCAGCGCTTTTTGGCAAGACGGTCACGGCCATCGCAGCAGGTGACCATCATTGTTTGGCACTCTGCTCGGACGGCACAGTGGCCGCGTGGGGGCACAACGGTGAAGGCCGACTCGGGGACAACTCCACGACGCAGCGCAATGCTCCGGTGGCGGTGAACACGGCTTCCGGGGTCTCGGCGCTCTTTGGCAAAACGGTCAAGTCCGTCGCAGCGGGCGGCAGTCACAGTATGGCGCTCTGCTCGGATGGCACCCTGGTTTCGTGGGGCTTGAACGGTAACGGCCAGCTCGGCGACGGCTCGACAGGGCAGCGCATTGCGCCGGTGGCGGTAAACATGACGACAGCGCTCTCTGGCAAGACGGTGACGGGCATCGCGATGGGATTCTATCACAGCCTGGCGCTGTGCTCCGACGGCACCGTAGCTGCGTGGGGTTACAACGAAGGCACCCTGGGCGACAACACAACCAGCCAGCGCAACCTGCCGACGGCGGTGAACACATCGAACGGGACCTCCGCCCTTTTTGGCAAAACGGTGGTCGCCATCTCGGCAGGAGACTATCACAGTCTAGCCCTGTGCTCGGATGGCACCCTAGCCTCGTGGGGACGGGGCAACGGCGGCCAGCTCGGCGACAACACGACAAATCAGCGCAATGCCCCCGTGGCGGTGAACAGAGCTTCCGGCGTGTCTGCCCTCTTTGGCAAAACGGTGACGGCCATCGCCGGTGGGGCGGAGTTCTCCCTAGCGCTAGCCTCCGACGGCACCGTGGCCGCGTGGGGCCGCAACGGCAACGGCCAGCTCGGCGACAACACGACAACGCAGCGCAATGCGCCTGCGGCGGTGAACACCACCACCGGCATCAGTGTGCTCTCAGGCCTCAGCGTCAAGGGGCTCCACGGGGGTCCGATGGGCGTGCATTCCCTCGCCATTTTTGACTCACCACTTCCTCCCGCGGTCGACAGCATCTCCCCGGACAATGGCAGCACCCTGGGAGGCACCAGCGTGACCATCACGGGCAAGGGCTTCAACCGAGCCACCGGCGTGAGCTTCGGCGGCATGGCCGCGACGAGCTTCAGCGTCGTGAATGACACGACGATCACCGCCGTTACCTCCGGGGGCACCGTCGGCACAGCCAGCGTCGTGGTGAGCAACATCACGGGTCCCAGCGAAGCCAACGCGCTGTTCACCTACACGACAGCCTCTTTCGCGGCCACTTACGCCAGCGCCACGGACGTGCCTTTGACTGCGGCGGGGCCCGTGGCGGCAGGTGGAACGGTCAACTTCACCCTCAACTACGAGCCGGTGGTGGGCACCCAACTGATGTTGCTCAACAACACCGGAACGAACCCCATCAGTGGGGAATTCAGCAATCTGGCGAACGGAGCGACGGTCAATCTGACCTATGCCGGGACGACCTATCCCTTCTCAGCCTGGTATTTTGGCGGAGATGGCAACGACCTGGTTCTGCTCTGGCGGACCGCTCTGGCGGCCTGGGGCAACAACGGCAGCCGACAGCTTGGCGACTCCACCAATACGCAGCGTAATGCACCGGTGGCAACGGACCTGACTGGAGTGTTGGCGGGCAAGACCCTCGTTCAGGTGGTGAGCGGTTCCCAACACACCCTAGCGCTGACGACCGAGGGCAAGGTCTATGCGTGGGGGACGAACGGGTTTGGTAATTTGGGCGACAATTCCAACACGGAGCGCGCAGTGCCGGTGGCAGTGAACACGGCCTCCGGGGTGTCGGCGCTCTTTGGCAAGACAGTGACGGCCATTGCCGCATGCTCGTATCACAGTCTGGCGCTCTGCTCCGACGGCACGGTGGCAGCCTGGGGCCTCAACGGCTTCGGCCAACTCGGCATCAACTCCACGAATTTCTCCAGCAATGTGCCAGTGGCGGTCCACACGGCGGGGGCTCTCTCTGGCAAAAAGGTGACTGCCATCGCGGCAGGAGAACAGCACTGCCTGGCTCTGTGCTCGGACGGCACGATGGTTGCTTGGGGTATTGGAGGCAACGGCCAGCTCGGCGACAACACGACCAATGGACGCATTGCGCCGGTGGCGGTGAGCACGGCGGGGGCTCTCTCTGGCAAGACCGTCAAGGCCATCGCGGCGGGCGGCTATCACAACGTAGCGCTTTGCTCGGACAGCACGTTGGTCGCGTGGGGTGCTGGCGGTAATGGCCAGCTCGGCGACAACGCGGGCCAGCAACGCAATGCGCCCGTGTTGGTGAACACCACTTCTGGGGTTTCTGCCCTTTTTGGCAAAACGGTGACCGCCATCGCGGCAGGCATTGAGCACAGCTTGGCGATTTGCTCCGATGGCACGGTGGCCGCCTGGGGGCGCAACGCCAACGGCCAGCTCGGCGACAACTCGACCAATCAGCGCAATGCACCCGTGGTGGTGAACACGGCAGACGGAGTGTCTGCCCTCTTTGGAAAAACGGTGACGGCCATCGCCGGTGGGCAGGAGTTCTCCCTAGCCCTAGCCTCAGACGGCACCGTGGCCGCGTGGGGCCAAAACGCCAACGGCCAACTCGGAGATAACACGACAACGCAACGCAATGCACCGAGGGCGGTGAACACCACCATCGGCATCAGCGTGCTCTCGGGCCTCAAAGCCCAGGCGATCGCAACCGCCGCAGCGTCCCATCACTCCCTCGCCATCGTCAGCGCACCGCTGATCCCTGTGGTCAACAGCATCTCCCCGGACAATGGCCAAAGCTTGGGTGACACCAGCGTGACCATCACGGGCAAAGGCTTCACCGGAGCCTCCGGCGTGAGCTTCGGCGGCGTGGCCGCGACGAGCTTCAGTATCGTGAATGACACGACGATCACCGCAGTGACCTCCGGGGGCACCGTCGGCACCGCCAGCGTCGTGGTGAGCAACATCACCGGTCCCAGCGAAGCCAACTCGCTGTTCACCTACACGACGGCCACTCTCGCGGCCACCTACACCAGCGCCACCGACGTCCCCGTGACTGCGGCGGGGCCTGTGGCGGCAGGTGGAACGGTCAACTTCACCCTCAGCTTCGAGCCGTTGGTGGGCACGCAACTGATGGTAATCAACAACACCGGAACAGGCCCCATCGGCGGGGAGTTCACCAATCTGGCCAACGGGGCCACGGTGAACCTGACCTTTGGCGGGGTGACCTATCCCTTCTCCGCTTGGTATTTCGGCGGGGATGGCAACGACCTGGTGCTGCTGTGGCGCAACACGGTCCTGGCGGTCTGGGGCAACAACGGCAACGGACGCCTTGGCGACGGCACCACGACGCAGCGCAATGCGCCAGTGGCAACGAATTTGACTGGAGTTCTGGCGGACAAGACCATCGTGCAGGTGGTGCGAGGGTCCCATCACTCTCTGGCGCTGACAACCGAGGGCAAGGTCTATGCCTGGGGGTGGAATGCCTTTGGCCAGTTGGGCGACAACACCGGGACGGATCGCACCGTGCCGGTGGCGGTGAACATGGCCACCGGGGTGTCGGCGCTCTTTGGCAAGACGGTCACAGCCATTGCAGCAGGTGAGTTGCACAGCTTGGCGCTCTGCTCAGACGGCACGGTGGCCGCGTGGGGTAACAATGGCGAAGGTGCGCTCGGCGACAGTTCGACGACGCAGCGCAACGCGCCGGTGGCGGTGAACACGGCGACTGCCCTCTCTGGCAAGACGGTCAAGGCTATCGCTGCGGGGCAACGTTCCAGTCTGGCGCTGTGCTCAGATGGCACCCTGGCCTCGTGGGGCATGAACGGCAACGGCCAGCTTGGCGACAACTCGACGGCGCAGCGCAATGCGCCGGTGACGGTAAACTCAACGACAGCCCTCTCTGGCAAGACGGTGACGGCCATCTCCATGGGAGCCTATCATAGCTTAGCGCTGTGCTCCGACGGCACGGTGGCCGCGTGGGGTAACAACGAAGGTACCCTGGGCGACAACACAACAAATCAGCGCAACACGCCAGTGGCGGTAAACACAGTGTCCGGTGTCTCCTCCCTTTTTGGCAAAACGGTGGTCGCCATCTCGGCAGGTGATGTTCACAGCCTGGCCCTGTGCTCGGATGGCACCCTAGCCTCGTGGGGACGGGGCAACGTCGGTCAGCTCGGCGATAACACGACAAATCAGCGCAATGCCCCCGTGGCGGTGAACAGTGCTTCCGGGGTGTCTGCTCTCTTTGGCAAAACGGTGACGGCCATCGCGGGTGGGTCGGAGTTCTCCCTAGCGCTAGCCTCCGACGGCACCGTGGCCTCCTGGGGCCGCAACGGCAACGGCCAGCTCGGCGACAATACGACGACGCAGCGCAACGCGCCCGTGGCGGTGAGCACCGCCAGCGGCATCAGTGTGTTGGCAGGCGTTAGCGCAAAGGCGCTCTCCGCTGGTCCGATTGCCAGCCATTCCCTCGCCATCTACGGCAAGCCCAACAACAGTAACCCCACCGACATCGTTCTCTCCGCTGACATCATCGCGGAAAACAACGCCGCCAACGCCACGGTAGGCACCTTGAGCACGACCGATGCGGATTCCGGAGATAGCTTTATCTACTCATTGGCCGGAGGCGCGGACGACTCCGCCTTTACGATCACTGGGAACAGCTTGAAGCTCAACGCTTCTGCGGACTTTGAAACGAAGAGCAGCTACACGGTCCTCGTCCGCTCCACGGATCAGGGCCTGTTGTACTTTGAGAAGGAGTTCAACATTACGATCACCAACGTCATCGAAATCCCCACGGTGACCAGCCCGTCGATCGCCAGCCTTACCGCCAGCGGCGCCACCCTGGGCGGCGAAGTGAGCGACGTCAGCGATCCGGGCACCGAGATCGGGATCGTCTACGCGGCGACGGCCACGAACGGCAATCCCCTCATCGGCGGCCTTGGCGTGACCAAGGTGACCGGGACTGGGACCACCGGCGTTTTCACGGTAGCCGTGACCGGCTTGGCTTCGGGCACCGGGTACACCTTCAAGGCCTATGCCACCAATGGCGCGGGCACGGGTTATAGCGCCGCAGATACGTTCACGGTCGACAAAGCCGCCCAGACCATCTCCTTCACCGATCCGGACTCAAAGACTTACGGGGACGCTCCGTTCGCCCTGGTGGCCACCGGCGGCGGTAGCGGCAATCCTGTCACGTTCAGCATCGTCACCGGACCGGCCACGGTCAGTGGCAATACCCTGACCATCACCGGTGCGGGCGACGTCACGGTGCGGGCTTCGCAAGCCGGGAACGGTGCCTACTATGCCGCATCCGATGTGGAGCAAACCTTCACGGTTGCCCCCAAGGCCCTCACGATCACTGCACAGGCTAGCTCCAAGGTCTACGGCGACGCCGATCCCGTCTTCACTTACACGGCTGATGGTTTGCTGCCGGGCGATAGCCTCACGGGTGCCTTGAGCCGGGAAGCGGGCACGAGCGTGGGCGATTACGCCATCACTCTCGGCACGCTTTCCGCCGGGTCGAACTATGACCTCGATTTCGTGGCCGGAGCCAGCCTCACGATCACCGAGAAGGACTTGACCTTGGCGGGTGCGGCGGTGGCCATCAAGCTCTATGACGGCGACACGGATGCCCTCATCACCGGGACCCTCAGCGGAGTGGTGGGCACGGACGACGTCACCTTCACCGGCGCCGGGACCTTCGCCAGCGCCGCCATCGGAACCGGAATTGCCGTGACCCCGGCGATCACCTTGGGCGGAGCGGATGCCGGGAACTACACCTTCACCCAGCCGACCGGGCTGACCGGGACCATCGTCGCCGGCCGGATTGCCTTCGCCCCGGTCGACTACGCGACCGCGCAGTCGAATAGCACCGTCACGTTGACCTTGGTCCGGGACGGCGGACCGGCGGCCACCGTCAGCTTGCGTAGCGAGGACGGCACCGCGATCGCGGGCGTCGATTACACGGACCTCGACGGCACAGTGATCAATTTCGCCGCCGGCGAGACCTCCAAGCCCGTGACGGTCACCTTGATTCCCAAGAATGAAGTGAATGTCCCCGACCGGCTCTTCACGGTGGTCATCGGCACCGTGACCGGCGGCACGGCGGGGGATGACAGTGCGGCCACGATCACCATCCTAAAGCCTTCCTTGACCGTGACCAGGCCTACGGGGAGTGGCTCAATCAGTGATCTGTCCCCCTGCACCGTGACCGGCACGGCCCGCGACGTCAGTGGAATCTCCCGGGTCACGGTGTCCCTGAATGGAGGACCCGAGGTGAACGCCACCCTCGGCACCGTCGATACGGATTTCACCACGCCGATTTTCGACTGGGCTCCGGCCGGAGGGCTCGCCACGGAAGGCCAGCTCGACGTCAGCAGCATCCCGGCCACCACAACCGCTCCGGTGGTGTTCTCCAGCGTGAACAGTGAAGCTCATGACGTCCAGGTGACGACCAGCGCCCTCTCCTCCAGCGGGTTCAACGACTTACTGGGCGAATCCGCTTGGTCGTTGGAAGGAACAACCTCCTCCGGCAGTTCAACCGTTCAGGTGAAATTCTGTGCGACCGGGACCAACACCCCGGAGGCCTTCACCGGCGTGCGCTTCCGGTTCGACGACGCGGAGCAATATGAAGTCTTCGCGGATTTCAGCTACTTCGACGAGAACGGCACAGAGGTCGATGTGCTTTGGAACGATAGCGTTTTCAGCTACAGCGACACCCCGATCTACAATGCCACCCACACCGAGGTGGAGAACGGAGCCTCGCCGCAGGGCGGTGCGCAAAGCGGAAAATGGATCCAGGTCAACCTCGGCAGCACTCCCGTGACCGGCTTCAAATTCGCTTTGCGCCGCAAATCCAGCAGCCTCGCGGGCACCGTCATCATGAGCGCCGTGAACGGGACCTCCTTGCCCTCGGGCACGGAGTTCTCCCTCAACTCGGTGCCCTGGAGTCTGGCGATCGAACCCAATGGCGGAACGAACACGATGGTGGTGACCGCCTATGACCTGAATGACAATGCGGTTTCGCTGACCCGGACGTTCAACTTCACCCGACGCTATCAACTCGCGGTGAGCCGTACCGCCCCGTCCGGGATCGCTCTCGACACCGCCGGAACGGTCGCCTTGACCGCGAGTCCGGGGGGAGCCGCCACTGCCTTGACTCCTGTCACCGCCGATGCCAACCCACGGACTTCCAACATCGTCCCGGGAACCACGACCGTCACGCTGACCGCCACGCCGAAGACCGGTTACATCTTCACGAGTTGGACTGGTCTGCCTTCTGGTGCCACCATCTTGGGCAACGTCGCCACCTTCGCCATGCCTTCCTCGAACACGTCGGTAACCGCCGGGTTCCAGGCCGCCGACGTCTTTGCCGGAGCAGCTGGGAGCGGCAATTCCTTTGGAGGTCTGCTCCTTCCCGATGGGGCGACGGACACAGGAAATGGCACGGTAGGCTATCTGAGCGGCACGCTGACGGCCACGGGCGTCTTCTCCGGTCGCCTACTGATCGATGGCATCACCCAGACCTTCACGGCGACCTTCTTCGGCGACGGCTCGGGCGTGTTCACGGTGGGCACGACCAAGCAGGGCACGCTGACCTTTGGCGGACGGACCTTATCGCTGAGCTACAATGCGGGTGCCGGCAATGACGCCATCACCGCCACCCTGACCAACGGCGCGGCGACGAACTCCGGCGTCGCCCGTCGGACGATTTACAGCGCCACCAATCTGGTCCCCTCCGCCCTCCTCAACACCTCGTTGACGTTAGGCGGACCGATAACCCGGGGCGCGTTCACCGTGGCCCTCCCCGCTCAAGAGCAATCCCCGGCACGCGCTGTTTCGACCTATCCGCAGGGCGATGGCTACCTCGCTCTCACGCTGACGAATGCGGGCGCGGTGACCGGGACGGGTGTCCTCGCGGACGGCACCGCCGTAACCTTGGCCTCCACCCTGATCAGCGGAAATCAGTGCCCGATCTTTGTCCAGCTGGCCACTCCCGGCCAGGCGGCCACGACCAAGGGCGGTGCGTTCTTGGGCACCCTGGTCTTCGACACCACGCAAACCGACACGGACGTCGCCGGCACCGGGTTGGTATGGATCCGACCCGACGTCAGCGCACTGACGCCGGTCAACACCGCCACAGCGATCGCGGCCGCCAAGCTTTATTCCGCCGGCTGGCCGTCCGGGATTCTCGTGAACGCCGTCGGCGCCCTTTACGACAAATCCAAGACGATCCAGGCCGGTCTTGACCTCAACGGGGCAAGCGTGGACCTCAATGGCAATCCGTTGTCCTACGAGGACGGCAAACTCGTCCTGGCGCAAGGCAAGCTCGCCACCACGATCACCAAGCAGAACTTCATCGTCTCTGGCAACACGGTGACGAAGCTCCCGACCACGGACACCACCTTCACCCTCGCGCCGGTGGCCACGACGGGTGCGTTCAGCGGCACCTTCCGGCCGAACTGGTCGCCGTTGGCCACCGCATTGCCCCTCTTCAGGGGGATCCTGATTCAAAAGGGTGCGAACCGGGGCGGCCACGGGTTCTTCATCAGCAACGCCACCGGGGACAATGCCCCGCAGGCTGGCGATGTCGATTTCACGTTGGAACCCTTCGCGACGGCAGCCTCTCCAGTGGCGACATTGACCCCGTCCACGGTGAGCGCGACGGCCCCCTACACGTTGACGGGCACCGCAGGAAACGCTCGCGGCTTGGCCCGGGTGGAGATCTCCCTCAACGGGGGCGATCCCGTCAACGCGGTGCTGGGGAGCCCCGGAACCACCGGATCAGTGCCCTACTCCCTTTCGATTGCGCCGAGTCTCGGCCAGAACACCATCGTCATCACGGCGGTGGACCTAAGGGGCAATCGTAGTTCCACCACCCTGAACCTGACCTTCAACCAGCGCTTTATCCTCAGTGTAAATCGCTCGGTTCCCGCCAGCCTTTCCGCGGATTCGGTGGGGACGGTCGCGCTCGCCGTTACCCCGGCCACGCAAGCCACCGCCTTGTCGCCGACCACCGCGAACGCCAATCCGCGCACCGCTCAAGTGCAAAATGGTGCAACGGTCTCGATCACCGCGACGCCCAAGACGGGGTATGCCTTCAGCCGCTGGACTGGCCTGCCCGCAGGGGCGACGACAACCGGAACCGTCGCCAGATTCGCGATGCCTACCACCGATCTATCGGTGACGGCGGAGTTTGTCGATCCAGCAGGGGTCTTCGCAGGTGCGGCGGGCACTGGCAATACCTTCCATGGCCTCATCCAACCGGAGAACGGCACCGCCACCAGCAACGCTACGGTCGGCTACCTCAGCGGGACGATAAAGCCCACGACCGGAGCGTTTTCCGGGACCGTTCTCATGGACGGCGTGAGCCAAGTGTTCAACGCCGCCTTCCTTGGCAACGGAACAGCGTCCTTCATTGTTGGCAAGACCACGCAGAACTCGCTCACCTTCGGCGGCAAGTCATTGACCCTGAGCTTGAACACCGGTTCCGGCAATGACGAGATCACCGCCACTGTGACCACCGGATCCGCGACCAGTTCCGGTGTGGCCCGTCGGGCCATCTACAGCGCCACGAAAACGGTTTCGGCCGCCCTGCTCAATGCAGGGACCACCGGCTTTGCTACACTGGCCTTCCCGAGCAAGTCGCAATCGCCCGCCTTGGCGGCTTCCTCCTACCCGCAAGGGGACGGTTTTGGCACGGTCACGATCACCAACACCGGAGTGATCACCATCAGTGGGACCTTGGCCGACAACACCGCGTTCAGCGCCACCTCCGCTCTGGTGGAAGGCGATGAGTGCCCCTTCTTTGCCCAGGTTTTTACGCCAGGTTCGACGACATCGAAGGGCGGCAGCTTCGGCGGCCTCCTCAAGTTCGACAGGGCTCCGAGCGACAGTGACCTCTCCGGTTCCGATCTTCTTTGGATCCGCCCGGCAGTCACTCAGCAGACCGGTGCTACGGCGCCCGCCCTAGCCACCCAAGTCTATACGCCGGGCTGGCCGTCGGGCATCAAGGTGGACTCCGTCGGAGCTCTTTACAACAAGGCATCCACGGTGCAAACCTCGCTCGGCTTAGGTGCGCTCAACGCCACGACTGGAAACGCCAAACTGCAGTTCGAAGGCGTCAAGCTCACCGCACCGATCACGAAGACCAACTTCAACGTGATCGGCAACGTGGCGACCAAGATCCCGGCGACCGACTCTTCCTTCACGCTGACGCTGACCGGCTCGGCTGCGGGAAGCTTCACCGGAACCATACGGACTCCGCTGGCCACCGCTCTCCCGTCCTTCAAAGGCATCATCCTGCAGAAGGGAGCCAACCAAGGCGGATTCGGGTTCTTCCTCAGCAATGCCTCCTCCGACCTGGATCCAGAGAGTGGCGGCGTGAGCTTCGGCCAGCCCTGAACGACGGCACCAGAGGGACCACCTTCCTCCACCCGCATCCCTGTTTCGTTTCAGATTCCCCCCCTGGTTCCGGACGAATTGCTCGAAGCGCTGCTGCCGAGCCCATGTCGGCGGGAATCACTCCGTCGGAACACGACCCATTCTCGGCAGTTCCGTTGGTTCGCACATTTTCTGACTCTGTCCCGTCAGGGCCAAAATTGTGGGCATTTTCACCGGGCACGCACCGAGTTCGCGAGTGGTGCACCCCGCCCTCTCTCTTTCGCGTGGACAGCCGCGCCCGTCCCGCCTAAATCTTCCCGCTCCATGGAAGAATTCCGCATCGTTCCCGAAGCCCTCCACAACGACCTGGTCACCCGTGCCTACCAGCACCGCGGCTACACGACGGTGGAGGCTCGTCTCGCCACCCGGATGTGCGCCGACGCCACCCGTCACGGCAACCGCACTCACAACGCGCTGAAGGCCCTCCACCTCGATCATCTCTTCGGCACCGGGATCGGCGAATGGAAACCAGGCGCGGAAATCGAGGTCCGGACCACCCGTTTCCCAGCCGTCCAGCATTGGAACGCCAATCGGAAGATCGGCCAAGCGGTCGCTTACCAAGCTTTCGATACCTGCATCGAACTGGCGGAAAAATATGGTATCGGCGTCGTCGCGGTGGACAACGCCACCCACTACCTCTGGGGCGGCGGTTACGCGATCGACGTCGCCAAACGCGGCTACATCGCCTACACCAATTGCACCTCCTCCCTCGCCGAAGTCGTCCCGTTCGGCGGGAAATTTCCGACGCTGGGCACCAATCCCCACACCTGGGGCTTTCCCACCACGGAGGCCATCGGATTCCCGGTCGTCCTCGATTGGGCCACGTCCACCGTCGCGATGGGCCGAGTCCAGCAATTGAAACGCGAAGGCGGCACCTTGCCTCCCGATTCCGCCGTCGATAAAGAGGGCCGCGACACCCGTGATCCCAACGAAGTCTACGCCCTGAAGCCGTTCGGTGCGCACAAGGGTTATGGCATGGCCCTCTTGAACGAACTCTATGGCGCGGCCATCGGCGGCTCGCTCCCCACGATCCGGAATCGCCCAGGAGCTCCAGCCGGAGAGAAGACCACCGCGTCGTTCTACTTTCAGGTCACCCATCCGGAGGCGATCCGCACCGACCACTTTGCCGCCGGACGTTCCATCGCCGAGAACCTTACCGCCGTGATCCGGGACATCCTCGGCCATGGCAATGAAAACTGCATGCTCCCGGGTCAACCCGAAGCCGCCGGAGCCGAACGCTCCGCCCAGGCGGGTGGCCTGCTTTTCAGCAACGCCGAAATCGCCGAGTTCGCCCCCATCGCCCACGAGTGCGGTGCGGACGAGAGCCAATGGCAACCCGCCAACTTCCCCGTCTTCCAATCATGAGCTCTTACCTGGAGAACTTGTTCGGACTCAAAGGCAAAAGCGCCGTAGTCATCGGCGGCACCGGAACGCTTTGCGGCGTGATGGCCCAGGGCCTGGCGGAAGCCGGAGCGTCGGTTGTCATCGTGGGCCGTAGCGAAGAGAAAGCCAAGGAACGGCTCGACCTCATCGCGGCTGCCGGAGCCAAGGGATCTTTCTTTCCAGCGGACGTCGCCGACCGATCCTCGTTGCAGGGCCTCTGCGATCACGTGACCGCCACGCATGGGAAGGTCGATATCCTCATCAACGGCGCGGGAGTGAATTCCCCCACCCCGTTCCTGGAGATCACTGACGAGGAATTCAACCGGATCCTGGACATCAACACCGCCGCCGTCTTCCGCTCCTGCCAGATCTTCGGAGCCCGTATGTTGGAACAATCCGATGGCGGTTCCATCGTGAACCTCGGCTCCATCTCGGGCCTGGGTCCACTCTCAAGAGTGTTCACCTACTCCTTAAGCAAGGCTGCGGTGCACAATCTCACGAAGAACCTAGCCCGGGAATGGGCGACCCGTGGAATTCGCGTCAACACGCTCGTCCCCGGTTTCTTTCCTGCGGAGCAGAACCGGAAAGTGCTGACCCCGGATCGTGTCGCCAAAATCATGGGTCACACTCCCATGGATCGCTTTGGCGACGCCGAGGAACTCATCGGAGCCACGCTGCTGCTTTGTAGTCGCGCCGGGAGCTTCATCACCGGCCACGAGATGATCGTCGATGGCGGATTCTCAGCGATGACAATCTGAGTCAACCCGCCCCGATTAATTCAAGCCGATGTGCGGCGGCGAGGAGCGGAAGGCCAGGAGCATGCTGGCCAAGCCCGGGCAGTATTTTACGATGTCCTGGGCCAGGCTGCGCAATTGCTCGCGATCGGGCTCAGGCTCCTCCTCCGCTTCCGCATTGACCGCGACGGCAGGTTTGGGACTCTCTTGGCTCGGGTCAAACAAGCCAGGGTAACGGTGGGTAGGTTCCATGTGACAAAGGTTTCTAGTGCTTTGGAAGCGATTGGGGGCCGCATTATTCGGGCCCTTTGTCAACAGACTTACGGATCTCAAATACTTGCAGAGATCCCGTAGAATCGTCCACCCTCCAGAGGACCTCGTGTCCCGCGTATTCCATGCCGTAGACCCGTTCTGGCTCGTCGCGCTGATAGGCTGGACGGGGATCCAACGCGAGGATCTGGGCCAACGTCGGCGCAAGATCGTGCTGGGCGATAACGGGGTCAAAATGGACGTCAAGACGGGAGGCCGGCGGCACAGCCGCAAAACCGCCGCTGCTCTTCGTGCAGAGTGGCGCATCCGCCCAGGGCAACCACGGCTTGATGTCGTAGATCGGCGTGCCATCGACCAGATCCGCCCCACCCACCACGATTCGTCCCGCAGTGACTTCACGAATGGCCACCAACGACAGCCCGATCGGGTTGGGCCGGTAGGGAGAACGGGTCGCAAAAACCCCCATGCGTTCGTTCCCACCGAGTCGCGGAGGCCGAACCGTGGCCCGCGTCGGCGAAACGCTCGCATTCCGGTGAAAACCAAACAAGAGCCAAACGTGACTGTGCCCCGAAAGACCTCGGATCACCTCATCATTATTCCACGGCGACAACAACTCGACGACCGAGTCGATCTCCGGAACGAGCCCGGGTTGGCGTGGCGTGCCAAACTTCTCCGAGAACGGACCGCGCAAGTAGCCGATAGGAACAAGATTCACCGATGCATCTGTAGCTTGGCGTAAAGCCGATCGCAATGTAGACTCCCCTCTTCACGGGCCTGTAGCTCAACGGTCAGAGCAGAGGACTCATAATCCTTTGGTTGCGGGTTCGAATCCCGCCGGGCCCACTCCCTCTCAACCTGCGATCACGGTGACTTCCCGGCGATTCGCTGGAAGCTGCACCACTCGCACCGGGTCGGGAGCGATCCGGGCAAGGCGTTCGCGGAAGTCTGACAGGCGCGTCACCATGGCGGAGTCGTTGAGCTTCAGGGTGATGATCCAGTATCTGGCTCTGACCCGGGCTTGAAGCCGCTCCAGATAGCGCAATACTGCGGGTGGAGCTAGATTCATATCGGACACCAGCAAATCGGTCTGGCTGACTCCCGTCAGTTGGCCGACCGGCTGCTTCAAATGACGGACCTTTGCCCCGCCCGGCCCCGTCTCTGCGAGCACCGCCGGGTTCATGGGAGCGGGATCCACCGCATCGACGTGGAGCCCACGGCGGACGAGCGCCAGAGAAATCCCACCGGGCGCACTGCCCAATTCGAGAGCCGACTTTCCGACCCACCGGTCAGCTGCATCCCAACCCGCCCAGGCCATCGCCTGTTCCGCCTTGAGCCAGGCGCGGGAGGGCGCATCCGCCGGCAACGTCGCTCGGGCGATGCCTCCGGGACACACCGGTCCGCTCCCCGCAAGCCGTCGTGAACCGATTAAATGGGGCTCGCCGGGTTCTCCGAAAATCACTTCTCCGATCCAGGGACTCTGCGGTATCACCGGCAGTTCCGATCGGAGCTGGTCGGCGTCAGACCAGAATTCCACAGGCACACCGTCTTCGGGAACGATCCGGGGATAGACATCCCACCGCGCCGGCCCCTCTACGGCCATGGCTTCCTTCCAGCGTAACGCAACTGCCGCTCGATCGGGAACGAGTCCGTGGGAAAATCCCCAATTCCGGGCGAAGACCAAATCCGGTTCGAAATCCGCAGCGAGAGGTGTCTGTGCCTTCCAGGTCAGAAGTTGCGGCCGCATGAATGCGGGCAACAGGAGACCACGGTGCCGCTTGGCCACCTCCGCCTTGAGCAGAGGCTCTGCTCCCTCACGGCAAACGGCGTAGAAGAATGAAAACCCCATCCGTTTCAGGAGCCCCCACCCGCGTCCCGAACCTCGATCGGAATGCCAACAAGACGCGCCGCGTCCAGGCGAACCTTGTCTGGAACAACTTCGCCGGTCACCACGGTAACTTCCGGGGCCTTCTCAGGTATCGGCCAGAACTCCGCCGCCAACGGTCCCGGCGCTCCGATAGACTTTGAGCTTTCCATGGCATCCCGGATCACGCCCGAAGAAAGCACGCTGCTTCGGTCAACCTTGGTGAGAATGGTGGCCCCGCTGGCGGCGGCACCGGCAATTCCGGATGATGGAAGAGCGGCGGCGGCGCGGACAGGTGACGGGGATTCAATCCCGATTAAACCATCGAGGCGGCGCCTCAGCTCACGATGTTCCGCACGCAGCGGACGGATTTGCCGGACCCAGTCGAACCACAGGACATAGCCGAACCAAAGACCAAGCAATGCAAAGAAAGCAGCCGCGACCCACGGGACTACCGAGTGCAGGGCCAAGAAAAAAGTATTTTCTGCGATCTCCATAACAATCATCGGCTTCTATTGGACCCCATTGGCGCGCTCGATCTTCTGGCACTCCGCCAACAGTCGTTGATTGCTAACCCGTTGAAGGTTCGCACGATGTCGCGCCCCCCCCCAGAGCACGGCCGCGAACACCAAGCCCACAAGGAAAAATCCAATTCCCCAGAGCGAACTGGCCAGCAACTGGTGCACCCAGTAGTAGCCCATCGTGTCGCTCGATTCCATGAACGAAGTTTCCATTTCCGTGTTCCTACTTGCGAACCGCGATGATTTCGACGCGGCGGTCTTTGCTACGAATCTCCTCTGATCGCCCTTTCCGAGCCAGCTGTGCGCCGACACCGATCAGCTCAACCTGCTCTTTTTTTATACCCAGTTCACCAAGATACCTCTGCACGGCCTTTGCCCGCTTTTCGCTGAGGATCTGGTTGCCGACCGGATCCCCACCAGAGTCCGCGAAGCCCTTCACCAGGACCGTAGTGCCGGCGGGCAATGTCGCAATGAAAGCGCTTGCTTTCTCGAGCTGCTCCCTTCCATCTGGTCGGATCCAATCGCTGTTGCGGTTAAAATAGACAACGAACGCGGGCAAAGTCCCTGAACCGGAATCCGGCTGCAGAACGGACATTTTGTCTTCGACGTTGAGGAGATCGTTAGGCAGAGCGGCGGAGAGCTCAGCCAAGAGCAAATCGCGAGTCGCCGGATCGAACGTCTCCCCGGACAGGGTCAAGTTGCCGTCCCGGATCTCAACGTCACCTTGGCGAACGAGACTGCCAAACCGTGGGAGGAAACTGCTGATCGCTGGTGCCCACGCCGCCTCCCCATTCTGCGCCGATACCTTTAATTCATTGATCAGCTTCGCCGATCCACTACCGCTCTTGAGACCGGCCGTGAGGGCCTTGCGGGAAGCATCATCCGGTAAATTTCCTTGGAGACGGCGTTCGCCCGGTCGGAACTGTGCGTGCAACGAGGACGGCGATTTGGCGATCAGGGTCGCCTTGAGAGGAGCGGGGGTAGGCGGCGAGGTGGGTGGAACCGACACGGTCACCTTGGTTTGATCGATCAGGGTCGTCCCCTGAGGCAGAGCTTTGGTGACACTGGCGAGAAACGTCTCTTTCGCCGCAGGCGAGGGGAACTCCCGCTTGAGCCGGACGCTGCCGGGTTGTAATTCCAGTTCGCCTTGGCTAGTCCCCTGGAAAAAGTCCTTGCTCAGGCCCACGATCCCTTGGGACCAAGCAGCCTCGGCGCTCGCCGGATTCACGGTCAATTGGCTCATGTCCAAGGTCACTGGTCGCAAGGAGATCAAGTCCCGCTCGATGGCCGCTTTTCGTTCCAGGGTGGCCACGGAGCCGCTCCCCGAAAGGTGCCCGTCCTTCAACACGAACCGGACCGGTTGCACCACCGCGCTGCCCAGCCGCAACCCGGCGGTATCCAGCGTTGTCCCTTTCGGTAGCAACTTGGTCGCTTCCGCAATCATCGCCTCTCGGGAGATCGCGTTGGCCGTCTCCCCCTGGATGCGCCACTGAGTTCCCTCGAAAGCGAGTTCCCCCGCTTGCCGATTTGTGAAGAGCCCACGGAGAATAGCTGGCGCGGAATCGATCCATGTCTCGGGCTTAACCGCCGCATTGACTTCAAGCGTATTTTCGACGCTGGACGCCCCACTGGCCTCGGCGGCTTCAAGCAGATGATCCCGGCTGGCCTCGGTGGCCACCTGCCCCTCCAACCGGAACACGCCATCCGTCAATCGGGCCCGAAGGACAGGCTCCAGATCGGGCACCAGACGAATCAAATCGGTCACCTCACACCCGGCTTTCCGCATCGGATCCAGCAAGATGGCCAGAGGAGCACGCCCCTTCGAAGCCGGACGGTCTCCTTTGAGGGAGAGCCGGTTGCCATCTAGGATGACTTCTCCGCTGCCATCGGCAAAGAAGCCTTGGAGAAAGGAGGGAAGCGCCGCCAACCAACGCGGTGCCATAACTCCTGAATCTGCTTCCAGAAGGTTTTGAACGGCTGCGTTCTTAGCGGACAGAGATTTCACCACGGAGGTGGCATCAGCCAAGTCTGGCAGGCGGCCGCTCACGACGATCCGGTCACCATCACGCTTCGCGATGAGCTGGGCGGGCCGGTCGGGTTGGAGATCGATCTCGCTCACCAGATTGCCATCCGAGGGCAGAAGAGCTCTGGCCTCCGCAACGAGCGCATCGCGGGCGGCCTCCCCTTTGATCCGGCCTCTCAGGACGAATTGGTGCTCGCCCAACTCAAGGCTCCCGTCCGGGACACGCTGAAAAAACCAGGCAATCAATGGCTCCGCGCTTACTCCCCACTCAGGTTTGCGGACGCGATCGCTCACCGTCAGTTCGTTCTTGATGGGGCGCGCTGAGACAACCGAAGCGAGAGCCGCAGCCAAGTCAGATTTGAGACTTTCCTCCCCCACGATCCCGGTCAGACTCAGCCCCCCTCCGGTTCCGCTGACCGTAACCTTGGCGGCTTGATCCCGGGGACGCACGACCTCGATGTGATCGAAAAGACGCCCTGCGGGAGAAAATGACTGTGCCGTGGCGAGCGCCTCTTCCCGTGCCTCTTGGCTGGGAACCCGACCGGCGATCCTACCGTCCAGAAGGTTAAACTCGACCGTTACCGCCGAGAATCGATCGTCTGCTTTCAAGCCGGTGGCTGCCCGCTGTTGCAGCAGATGCTGATTCACCGGCATGGCCCAACGCCGCGAGGCCAAGGCATGCAAGAGGATCCCGGTGAAAAGGAGAATCAGGATGACAATTCTCATATATTACTGATGCTGCGCACTTTGGAGAAGAAGTTCCGCTACAAAGGATAATCTCTATTTCAATCAATAAAAAGCTACGATTTCAGTTACTCATTCAATCTGCGCATCGCCGGAGGGCCACAGACTGCACGGGAGGACCGCCGAGTTGCGATCTTTTCACCCCGCCGGCAGGGAGGCTCCACAGCACGCACACAGTCACTCCCACCGCCGCCCCGGGTTGGTGAAATCAACGGAGAGGATGTTATCATGGAGCAACTGGATGAGATCCTCGTCCTGCTCCGTCTGCAATCTGAGTGAACCCCGCCTCCGCCCCACCACAAGATGATCGATCAACTCCGCCAAGGCTGAGGACTCAAACGGCTTCTCCAAAATCCCCGCGAACCCGTAATCCTGGGAGTCAAGCATGGCATCGTCGAGGATACTGCCGCTACTGAGGACACAAGTTGCCAACGGATCAAAGTCGAGGATCCGCCCGCAGGCTTCCAACCCGCCAGAACCCGCCCCGACCTTCATATCTAAGATCGCTAAATCAAAACGGTGGCCGCGATTCATTGCCGTTTCATAGGCGTCTGCCGCCTCCCCCCCTTCCGCAACGGCGACGACCTGGTGGCCCATGCTCTCCAGGGTTCTTTGCAGAACAAGCCGGACCAGTTGTTCGTCATCCATGACAAGGACCCGCAACGCGTCACATTTCTCAAGGCCTGTCTCGATCGGGATGATTTCAGGGGTGTAATCCGCACTCGCCGGCAGGTAGAAATGGAAGACCGTTCCGCCACTGGCAGTCCGCTCCGCCTCCAGCCAACCGTCCTGCCGAAAGACGAGCGCTCGCGCCATGGCGAGGCGCATCCCTGCGTTGCATCCCAGAACGTCACTGTAGGGATGAAAGAGATGCTGGAGATCGTCGTCACGGAGCCGGACTTGATCCGCGACCAATGAAATCATGACAAAATCGCCCGGCAACAACCGTCCACCGCATGTCTGCCCCGGGGACGCCACCGTCCAGTTCCGCGCCGTCATGTGCATGCGGCCCGAGGAACCGGCCAATGCCGAAGCGAACGCCACCACATGATGAATGGCCTGCCCAGCTTGGGCCGGATCAATCAGAGCTTGCCACAGCCTCGGATCAAAATCGGCATCGAGTTTGCCATGGGTCCCGCTCAGTCCGCGAAGAGCGCTTTCCCAGGCAAGCTTCGCCGACACCTGAGGAGCGATCACTGGAGCCTCGCCGGTGGCAAAGTCGAGAAGACCGCGCGCCAGTTCGCGACCGCGCAAGGTGGCCTGGTAGGCACCTTCCAGCACGGTGGTCCTGGAACGGCTCGGAGTGCCTGGATCCTCCAAAGCGAGATGGAGATTACCCAGGACGACGGTCAGCACATTGTTCCACTCGTGAGCTATCCCTGAGGCAAACCGCTCCAGAGCGACTTGCGCCCGCTGCCCGGAACGTGCCTCTATTTCATCCCGGTAGCCGGACGCTAGGCGCATCCAGATCGTGCGATGAACCTTCCCGTCGATCTTCGCCCGTTGCAGGCTCAGCCGCACCGTGAACGGGATACCGTCCGCACGTACCGCTTCCGCCTCGGTGACAAACGTTTTTCCCTCAGGCGCGTCCAGACAGATGAAGCCAAAGCGGGGGCCGAAGAGATCACCTACTGCGCGACCATCCAATTGGTCAGGAGTGACCATCCAGAGGCTCGCCGCCACGCCATTGCAGAAGACGATGCGATCCTGGGAGTCGATGACCACAACCGCCTCAGGAGCGGCCTCCAGCACGGCCAAAAGGGAAGTGCTCGAACGGGAGAACTTCCGTTTGGAGCGTTCCTTTCGGGGACGGCGGACTGGTGCGGAGGAAGGCATGGGAGTCAGCGGGTCACGTAGGCTTCCGGATAGCGGCCGGATTTTCGTTTCATATAGTCAAGCCAACGATCGGCGGCGGCTTGTTCCGCAAATCCGCCCGATGTCACCAAGCGGAAGAGCGGCTCTCCAGGGAGCGTATTCTCACGCCTGTAGATTACGGTCTCAACCCCCAGGGCACGGAGTTCCTCCTGGGTTTGGATCGCCGACGCAAGCTCATGAAACGCACCAAACTGAACCCGAAGAACCGGCCGGGTCGGTTCGGTTGAAGCGGCTTTCGGCAAATTCACGGGCGGGGGGAGACTGCCCGAGACAGGAGTCAACCCCTTCGGAGATGGACCCGAAGCGAGTTCCTGAGTGGGAACCGGCTTCTCGGTGGCGGCAGCGCCGAGTTCAGCGGGAGGAGCGGCGGCCAGTAGAGTCACGCTGACGTCAGCGTAACCGTCCCGGAGCAGATCGAGCTTCTCGGCGGCGGCCCGGGAGACATCAATGAGATTGCCTGCGATATAGGGACTGCGATCGTTGATTCGAACGAGGACGCTTTGCCCACTTTTCAAGTTCGTCACACGCACCCAACTCCCCAGAGGAAGAGTCGCGTGGGAGGCGGTGAAAAGTTCCGGATGATAGGCCTCCCCTGAAGCGGTCTGCCCACGGAAATCGGCACGGTAATAAGAGGCGGTGCCTTGACCGACGACCACCGGCCCCTGCGCCGCCGCGAACGCGGGGACGAGGAGAAATCCCAAGCAGAGCCGGGACACGGTAGAGGAGATGAAGCCGGTCGCCATGGTTTCTGAAAACTAAATCCATCATATCCAAGCAACCAATTAGAGCAACTGTAATTTACAGAATTTCAAAGCTTCAGCTTACCGGAATAAAAAAGGCGCGCCTCCCTTTCGGGAAAGACGCACCTCATCCGGCCAAATTGGGAGCTGGCCTCAGTTCAAACCGTGAAGAGGATTGGCCTGACTGCCTTTGGTCCCAAGGGCCAGCAAGAGGTGGGTCAGGCTGGGGCAATACCGGACAATATCTTCCGCTAACGTCCGCAACTCCTCTTCGGAGGCGAGCGGGGTGGAAAATGGGGTGTGTGAAGCGCGCGCTGAATCCCGCGCTTCTTGGTTCGGTTCGTTGATGTTCATGGTCGTGTGTTGTGTTTGTTGTGTGCAGAAAATGTGTTCAAAACTGCGCCTATCAATCTGCGCTTCTGAGATCATCCACGATTTCACCGCCCCGCCGCATCTCTCGCATTTTCTCTGCGATCAAGAGGCTGGCTGTCTCGGCCACGTTGCGCCCATATAACCCTTCTTCCGTGAGCAACTCGAGGAGCTCGCGGACTCGTTGGGTGGTCGAGATTGTGATCTGCACAGTCTCGACGGTGTTTTTGGCTCGGGCCATTTGTCATGGATAATAACCGGGTTTTTATGGCATTCTAATTAGAATAGGTCAACCCTTACCTACCTTAAATTTCGGATTCGTTACTTTTAGTCTCATCCTTACCTTGAACCGAGATAGACAGGAAACATGAAATTACAAATTAATTCTGCTGATTATTGTATTTTTACACTCCGGGAGCGGTTTTCCCGCCTGTTTCAGCTCACTTTCTAGGCGTGAATATCCGGAAGAAACTCGCCCCAGATGCGACATGCGTCCTATGCAAGCCTTATCAATGCACAAAAGAACAGTGCATATACGCTTTATAGCGAAGAGCCACAACCGCACGGAAGGGCGCTAACTGTGAAAGCCGCAACCAAACGAGGAAGCCGAAGGATCTCCTGGAGGAACAGAGAAAGCCCCCCCCGGCAAGACGGGCTGGGCCACGCAATCCCGGGGGACGGGACTTACGCCAGCGCGGCTTCGGAAAGGGCTTCGACCGCCGCCTGAAGTGTCGGAAGATCTTCGACACGGATGACCGTAGCGTTCCGGTCAATGCGACGCATCAACCCCGCCAGCACCCCGCTCGGCCCAAGCTCCAAGAAAGTCCGGTTCCCGAGAGCCAGCAGGCTCTGCATGCTTTCGGACCACCTTACCGATCCGGTGACCTGGCGGGCCAGGGTATCGCGAATATCGTTGGCGTCAGTCACTGGCCGGGCCGCAATATTGCAGACGACGGGAATCCTGGGGACGTGGATTTCCGCTGCGGCCAGTTCAGGGATCAGGGCATCCTGAGCGGATTGCATTAAGCGGGAATGATAGGCACCGGCGACGCTAAGTTCCTTCGCAACACGGATCCCCTTCTCCGAATAAACTTCCAGAGCGCGGGCGATGCCATCGCGTTTTCCAGAAAGCACGATCTGTCCTGGAGCATTGAAATTCGCCACATCGACCCCGCATTCGGCAGCCAGTTCATGCACGGCATCCTCTTCGCCGCCAACCATCGCGGCCATGGATCCTGCGGTCGAGTTGGTGGCATCTTCCATGAGCGCACCGCGCTTCGCCACCAGCCGGAGCCCGGTGGCGAAGTCAAACGTGCCAGCGACCGCGTGGGCGGTGAACTCCCCCAAAGAAAGACCGGCACAAGCGACGGGACGCAGATTGGGGAGTCGCTCCTGAAGAAGCTCCCAACAAACGATCCCATGCACGTAAAGCGCTGGCTGGCAACGCGAAGTCCGAGTCAATTCGGCCATGGGCCCCTCAAACATGACGCGGCTCAAATCGAATCCAAGAATGGCGCTGGCTTCTTCGAATCGCCGTCTCGCCAAAGGATAGGCGTCGATCAGATCGGCTCCCATGCCGGTTTGCTGGGCACCTTGGCCCGCGAACAGTAGAACCACGTCGTTCAACATTCCCGGCCTCTACGGGGGTTTCACTGACAAATCAACCTAGAATTCGACATCGCAGCCAATCCACCGTCTCCCGCGCCGCCAACTCCAGCCATTTTCCTGCCCGAAGCATCGATTCCGCCTCTCCGGTTCCGGGTGGAGCGATCGCGCGAGCTAGGTCGAATTCCCGCTCCAGTCCGCAGCCTTCCTGAACCCTGCCCGCCAGGGCCACCACCGGTTTGCCCAAAGAGCGGGCGAGAACTGCGACCCCGCGCGGACCTTTGCCATTTAATGTCTGGTGGTCGAGACTCCCCTCCCCCGTGATCACGGCGTCGGCGGCTTCCACCGCTTCCCTCAAGCCCGTCAGACCGGCCACGAGAGCGAATCCCGATTGCAACTCCGCGCGACCAAACGCCATCGCTCCAAATCCAAGCCCACCTGCGGCGCCAGCTCCGGGCAAGTCCCGGCCGTGAAATCCGAGATCGCGCTCCACCAAATCGGCGATATGACGCAAGCGGCGTTCCTGTGCTTCGATCGACTCCGCTGCGATGCCCTTCTGAGGGCCGTAGACCCGGGTAGCGCCTTGCGGTCCGAGCAGCGGATTGGTGACGTCGCAAGCGGCCACTAGCGGAGGCAAGCCCAACTCCGAACGGCGGAGTCGCACCACTCGATCCAATTGCCGAGGAATATCTTCAACCTGCTGGCCTGCGGAATCGAAAAACTGAAATCCTAGCGCATGCGCCATCCCCGAGCCGCCGTCATTGGTCGCACTGCCCCCCAACCCGAGAAGGATCCGGTCGACTCCCAAATCCGCCGCCGCCCGTAACAACTGCCCGGTCCCGAAGGTGGACGCCCGCCACGGGTCGCGCTCCTGGGGAGAAATCCGCCAGAGGCCGGAAGCCTCGCTCATTTCAATGATCGCTACATGGTCCGCCCCATTCCGCACCACGACAAAGGATGCCTCGACGTTCCGCCCAACCGGGTCCTCGACTTGGCGCGTCTCCCGGTGACCGCCCAGAACGGAGCGGATCGCTTCCGCCGTGCCCTCACCGCCATCGGCCAAAGGGAGGATCCGGCAGACAAATTGGTCACCGAGCCCCGCCGCGATGCACTCGGCCGCTTCCCGCGCCGAAAGTGATCCCTTGAACTTGTCTGGCGCGATGAGAATCTTCACAGCCCAACCTTATCGCCGCGACAAGTTCGCTTCGACAACAGAAACCATTCTCTGTAATCTCGCGATTCGCGCATCCGTGTCCGGGAGCGAACCGAACTCCGTAGATCAACGCCAGATTTCACCTATGACCCGTCGTCTCCTGCCCTTTTTGACGCTACTCGCCTTGGCGACTCCGTGTTTCGCCCAAAACGGCGACAAGCCCGGCCACGAAATGAGCCCGCCGCCAGAGGAGTGGAACGTGCCTGCGCCCATGCTCACGCCGGACGAAGCGCTCAAGTCATTCCAATTTGGGGAAAGCGGATTCACCTTGGAACTCGTCGCCGCCGAGCCACTCGTCATCCACCCGGTAGCGATGGCATTCGACGGCAACGGGCGCGCCTGGGTCTGTGAAATGCGCGGTTACATGCCGGACGTCGACGGCCACGGGGAGGACAAGCCGACGGGGCGGATCAGCATTCTCCTTGATACTGACAACGACGGAAAAGCGGACGAAGCCAAGGTGTTCCTCGACGGCCTAGTGCTTCCTCGCGCCCTGCAGTTCGTGAAGGGCGGCCTCATTTGGGGCGATCAAGAAAAGCTTTACTTCACCAAGCGGCAAGGAGCGGACGGGCTCGATGCGGGTGAGACCACGGTGCTCGACGACCTCTGGGCCCCGGGCGGGAGTGTCGAGCACAAGACCAACGGACTCGCCTACAACTTAGATAACTGGCTCTATAACGCGAAGAGCGAGTGGCGCTATCGCTTCTCTGGCGACAAGCTCCTCAAGGAAAAGACCGAGTTCCGCGGTCAGTGGGGCCTTTCCCAAGACGACCAGGGGCGCATCCTCGCCAATACGAATTCCAGCCTAGTCGCGATGGACACGGTTCCGCCCTCTTATTCCATGCGGAACAGCAGTCACAAGTTCGCGGGTCCGACCACGGTCAAGATGGCGAATGAGGTTTACCCAATCCGGATTACCTGTGGCGTGAACCGTGGCTACATGGCGGAGACCCTTGACGAACGAGGCTACCTCCGGAGCGCCACGGGTTCGGGCGGCCCCACCATATATCGCGGTGACAACTTCCCCCCCGCCTTCCGCGGAAATGCGTTTATTCCCGAACCCACTGGCCTGCTCTTAAAACGAGCCATATTCACCGAGGATCAGTACGAAGTTCCGGTGGCGACCCAGGCCTATGCAAACAAGGAGTTCCTAGCCTCCACGGACGAGCGTAACCGCTGGGTCAATGCCCACACCGCCCCAGATGGGACACTCTACCTCGTCGACCTCTACCACGGCATCGTCCAGCACCGTGAATTCGTGACCACTTACCTGCGCAATCAGATCATCAAGCGCGAACTGGACAAAGACAACGAGACCGGTCGAATCTACCGGGTCCGCTGGAGCGAAGCCCCGCGCGGCGTCTTGCCCCGGATGGAACAAGAGAGTTCGGTCGAGCTTGTGGCCCACCTTTCTCATCCCAATGGCTGGTGGCGGGACACGGCCCAGCGCCTCATTGTCGAGAGCGGCGATGCAACTGCGGCCCCGGCACTTCATGCTTTGATCGCCTCTGAAGCGACGTCTGCCCTCGCCAAGGTTCATGCGCTCTGGACCCTGGAAGGACTCGGACAAGTCCAGCCCAACGACATCCAATTTGCGCTCCAATCGTCGGATTCAGTCCTTCTCTCCCACGGATGCCGGGTCGCTGAAACCTTCCAAGGCACGCCAGCCGAGGCTGAAGTCGCCTCGCTGGTGGCTGCCTTGAAGAGCCCATCGTCGGCAGTTACCCGTCAACAAGTGGCCTCTCTCGGAGTCTTCCGCGGCCCAGGCAAAGCCATCGCCCGCGAAGGTTGGGCGACACTGGTGTCTGCGGCACCAGAACAAGACCCGCTCTTTCTAGACATGGCGATGAGTGGGATCTCTGGAACGGAGAGCGAAGTGCTTGAGTTAGCACTTTCCCGGAAGCTGCCTATCGTGCCAGAACTGATCCGCGCGTCTGCGGCGACGGTGAAAACCCCAGAGGCCATGGGCTACCTGTTCGCGGCCTTGACGTCGCCCCAGATCCCGGCAGGGGATCAATCCAAATATCTCACCGTGGTGGCCCAAAACGTGGCGTCTCGCCGTCAGGGTTCCGCCTGCGCAACGCTTTTGGAGAATAGCTCCGGGCAGGATGCTTGGCGGGGTGCCGTCCTCAAGGGCTTCATCGCCGCCGGCAAGACCAAGGGATTCAAGCGTTTCCCATTGGTCCCGGCTCCCGCCCTGCTCGCCAAACCGGGGGACGACAAGACCTTGCAGGCCGCGGCGGCCATCTTCGACCTCTCCGGAAAAGCCCCGGTCAGTTACCTCAAAACTCCCGAGCATCATCGCCTTTACTCGCTGGGGCAGACGGAGTTCAACAAGCTCTGCGCCACCTGCCACCATCCGGAAGGCAAGGGCATGGAAACCTTGGCCCCCCCCCTCCTTGATTCTCAATGGGTGCTCGGACCCGACAAACGCCTGACCGCTTTGGTGATGGAAGGTCTGATGGGTCCGATCGACGTCAACGGAACCCTTTACGATGTTCCCAAGGTCCAACCGGTCATGCCGGGGGTTCGTTTCAACCCCGAACTCAGCGATGAAGAAATCGCCGGAATCCTCACCTACATTCGCAACAGCTGGGAAAACGCCGCTCCGCCTGTCGATCCCTCCGTGGTCAAGGCCTGGCGTGAAGGCCAATCTCCGCGTGCTCCGTTCACCGCCGCCGAGGCGATGCAGATTCAGTAGACTCGCCCCATGGCCAAAGGCTACGATTCCAACCAGGAGCGGCTCCGCGCTCTCTCGCTCCTCGGGAAAGATCTCGCCCGGCGCGCCAAGTCGAAGTGCGAAATCTGTCAGGCTTCGGGCGTCTCCCTCCGGATCCATGAGGTCGCGCCCGCGCCCAAAGAGCCCGACCCGGATCATGTGATCATGGTCTGCGCGGCTTGCGAAGAAGCCCTTGACGATACGGCCACGCCCTTGGAACCGAACCGTTGGCGCGTCCTCACGGAAACGCTCTGGAGCGACGCTCCCGCCGTCCGCGTCAGCGTGGTCCGCCTTTTGCAACGGCTCGCCAAGAACACAGACTGGGCCCGCGAGACCTTGGACGAAGCCTATCTGGAAGAAGGCATCCTGGAATGGGCGGCCAAGGGTTGATGCGCAACCCGGAGCCGCCGTCAGGGTTTCCCTTTCATGCGCGTTCTTTGCCCCTTCGCTTTCCTGCTTCTCTCCACCCACCTGCTCGCTCAGCAACCCGGCAAAGGCTTCGATATTTGGGACCAGAACAAGGACGGGCGACTCGTGCGGGAAGAAATTCCGGAGAAAGTCCGGGGGAACTTCGATCGGGTCGATACCAATCGCGATGGATTCATCAGCCGTGAGGAAGACGCTGCCTTTCACAAAGGACGTGGCGGTCAACCAGGAGGCCGCCCCGCGCCTCGCACCATCGCCGGCGTGAAGGCCATCAGAAACCTCGACTACGCGGGCAGCGGCAATCCTCGGCAAATGGTCGACCTCTATCTTCCGGAGAAATCCGCTGCAACTGGACCACTTCCGGTCGTTTGCTGGATCCACGGCGGTGCCTGGCGCGCTGGGGACCGGGCCAACGGCGCTCAGGTGGCCCAACTAGTCGCCACGGGCCGATACGCCGGGATTTCCATCGGCTACCGACTCACGGACGAAGCCATCTGGCCCGCGCAGATTCACGATTGCAAGGCGGCCATCCGCTGGATTCGCGCCCACGCCAGCGAGCACGGACTCGATCCGAATCGCATCGCGGTGTGGGGCTCCTCTGCCGGGGGACACCTCGTCTCCATGCTGGGGGTCTCCGGCGGCGTGCCCGAATTAGAAGGGCAGATCGGGCCGAATCTGACCCAATCCTCGGTGGTGCAATGCGTCGTTGATTTCTACGGCCCCAGCGATCTCCTCACCATGGACGATCAAGGCAGCAAGATGGACCATTCCTCCGCAGATTCCCCGGAAGGTCTTCTCCTCGGCGCGGTGGTCAAGGATGCGCCCGACCGGGCTCGCTCCGCCTCACCGGCCCACCACGTCAACGCCGGAGATGCACCCGTCCTCATCGTGCATGGCAACATCGATCCGACGGTGCCCTACCAGCAATCCGTGATCTTCCGCAAAGCCCTCGGGGACGCGAACGTGCCCGCCAGCTTGCTAACCGTTGAAGGCGGTGGGCACGGCCCGGGATTCGGCCCCGCCGTCACGGAAACCGTCCATCGCTTCCTGGCCTTCCAGCTGCTCGGCGAAGGCACAGGGCCGGGCGATGCGACGATTCCGGCGCAGGGGCGCTGACTTACTTGCCGCCCTTCTCGAGGATCTCGCGGGCCTTGTCCACCGAGATTCCACCCGTCACCAGCGGATAGCCCAGCATGTCGCCACTCGGTTCGAACCCATTGCCGTCCACATCGACGAAGATCGGATTGTTGTAAGCGCAGGGGTGAATCTTCGCCTGATCGCTGGTCCCAAACCCCTTCTCTAGCGTTGAGTTCTCACCGATCGCCACCACGATGAGGTGGGCATCCCGCTCCAGCTGGACCTTGATCGGCTGGGTGAAGCGGACCACGTCTTTCGTGAACATCGCGGGGTGGGAACTCCGGGTAAAGTTCAGCTCCGGCACCTGACGGCCATTCACGAGGACCTGGACGCGATCGATGTCATACCAGTCGGCGCATTGCACTTTCACGTTGAGCGTCACCTCGCGCTCTTTGGCCACGACCGTCGCACCCGCCATTTCCCCTTGCGAGGTGCTCACCTGAAGGAACGGACCACTGGAGAGCACCATCTTGCCGGAAGTGGCGTTGACGATGATTTCGGGGGAGGAAATGCGTTCCGGATCATCGGTGCTGGAGGGCAAGTAGGTCCGCCAGCTTCCGACCCCGTTGCCATAGACGGTGTGGGCATCGGCCACCGCCACGCCCCAAATCCGTTTTCCGCTGTTGAGGAGCTGGAGCCAGATGAATTCCCGGACGGTTTGGACCCGGGCGCCCTTGCCCAGGGGATCCCCGATGAGGAAAGGTTTTTCCGTCAGGATCTGGGATCCGCTATAGTTTTCAGTTTCGACTCCGTCGACGAGGCCTTCCAGGAATTGGAAGCCGCCGTCGGCCGCCCCATCCAAGTTGCGGTCGATAAAGTTTTCCGTGAGATCAGGGTGATTGATCTGAATCCAGCGAGCCCGCTGCGGATCCCAGCCGCCGTGATTGCGCAAGTGGTTGGCGTTGATCCGAGGATCAGGTTCCCAGACCGGAGCGCCGTTGTCCTGGGTGTGGTAGGCGGGAACGAGAGGGAAACAGTTGAGGTGAGCTCCGCGTCCGGTCAGCTCCATGCCGATCACCGTGCTCATGAACTTCCGCAGCCCCAGCTTTTCAATGTAGGGCGCCCAATCGAAAATCCGGTTGTGCTCGGTCGTCGGCGCGAACTCGATGTGTTCCGCCGCCAGGTTAATGACCCGATCCGGGGTCCCACAGACGTTGTCCCCGCTCGGCGTGCTGTGATTGTGAAAATCCGCCGCGATCCAGCCGGACGAGTCCACTTGCCGGACGAGCTTCGCCGTCACTCCCAAGGTTTTGCCAGCCTCCACTGTGACCTCCTCCTCGTGATGTCCATACTCCGGACCGCGCGTCACGACGATCCGGTAACTCCCGGGAGCGAGGCGAACCTCGAAGTTCCCGCCTTCGGAATGCCACTGATCGACGGCTCCGTGGGCGCGGATTTTCGGTCCAAGATCCGGATTCGGGGTCCCCTTTGTTCCGTGAAATTGCACCTTGCAGGGGATCGACACCCCTGCCCCATCGGACACCGCGAAACGCACCGACGCCGGAGCCGCCAGAGTCACCGCTGCACCGTTGGCCACGTCTTCCACCGCGTTTCGGCCCGGAGCCGTCACGCGCACTTTCGCGCCAGTCTTGAGAAACGGAATGGCCAATTCGCCATTCGCAGCCGGATAGGCGGAGAGCGAAAGCTTCTCTGTCAGCGCGAATTGCGCCACTGCATCGGCCAGGCCCTGGCCGGCCTCATCTTTGATCGTGAAGCGCCACTCCGCGCTTTCCCCGGATTGCGCAGCGACCCGTCCAAGCGCCTCGGCGGGTGAGGTTCCGACCGCGATGAAGCGCTTGATGCGGAACGTTTGCCCCGGGGCAAGCTGAACCTTGTCCACGGGCGTGCCCGGTTCCATCCAAGCCACCGCGTAGCCGCAATGGTCCGCCGGATCGACCGATTCCGCCCAGCGATACCGACCTTGAGCCCCCTCTTTGTCGAGCTTGGTCCAGGCGTCGCGAACTGGGAGTTCACGCGGCCCGCCAAAGGCATTTGTCCACTCACTGGTGATCCAGAGACCGGCTTCGCCGTCGCGCATCCGGTATTCGTGACGCACCGCCAGACCGCCCCCCAGCGCTGCGGTGCGCGCCGTTTCGATGACTGCCTCTGCCTCTCCCGGCCGGGAAACCATGCGCACCCAGGAGACCGCCCCCTGCTGATTGCTCGGGGTAAAGATGGTCAGTTGATCATTGCTCCGCCCGCGCAACGTCAGATCATAGAGACAACCCGGAGTGACGCCGCCCTCTCCATAAAACGTGCTCATGTTCGGCCGGCGCTGCGGCGCGTTGTGAGAGATCACCGCTTCCACCACGTCATTGCGCATCACGAAGTCGCCAACGATCCCATCGGCCTCGCGTCCGCCGGGAAGTTCCGCGACGTTTCCGGAATGGATCTCGACAATCTCCGGGACGGACCAAAGGGAGCCTGGACACAGCAGACCGAGGAGGGCAAGGGCGGAACGGGGGTTCATTCCCCCACCTTGAACGATCGCGCCCCGGCTGAAAAGCCCCTTCCCACAGGAAAAACTAAGGAGACTCCCTCCCCGCCCGCGACAGATTCTCGCGGAGCTTGGTGACCAATGCGCCACCGCCGTCGGGCGCGATGCCGAAAAGCGTTCCCGCCGCCAGAAGATCCTCCCCAAAACGGATCGCTGCCTTTTGGTGGTCACGGCGGTCTTTGGCCAGCACGAGGATATAAGGTCGTCCCCTGCGTTCCGTGACGTGAGTCATCTCCAAGCCGGCCCCGTCGATCTCCCGGTGCATGTGCCCGCGATCATCGGTGTTGGCCTTGATCCGGAAAGTTTGCAGGTCTGGGTGCGCCGCAAAGGCATTGATCTGGATGCACCATTCGCAACCGCACTTCACCCGGCGCCTCTGGCTCCAATCTTTCGGAACTCGGGGCGCGGCATCGGTCGCCCCGATCAGGGCAGTCGCCGTCGCTTCCCACAGAATGCGGAAGGATGCCCGCTTCCGCGTTGCTTCAACGGCGGCGAGTTCTGCAAGGGCGGGAGCCAGAACCGTGATCGGCGGAAAGATGAAGGGGTGGGCATTCAACCCTTCTGCCCCGGAGGTGACGAGATTCGTTCCCCCGGCCTCCTCCAAGGCGGCAACCAACCGGATGACGAATCCGGAATCCACCGGATGCCGCGGAGCTACCGGAGGCGAATAGGTGGCGTAGCGACCGTAGTAGCGAGGAGGCGCGACCGGAAGCCGGACCGTGCCCAACCGCTCCACGATGGTGGATCCCAAGGTCGCGATCGATTCCTTCCACTGCTGCGGGGACCTAGGAACCTCGTCGAGGAAAGCCCGAAGAAGAGCAACACACCCTTCCGGGGCAACGGAAAACCTCGCGGAGATCACCTCGCCCAGCTCTTCAACCGCTCCCTTGGGACCGAGCGGGAGGCAGGCCCGCGCCAGGGGAAGCGCCTCCGCTCCATCGAACCACCGGACTGCGATCCGGCTGACAGCTGGTTTGACCAGAGGGCTGTGTCCCATGCGGTCCAAAATATCCCACCAAGCCCGCCGATGTTCGGGAAGCGGAGCCGCGTCGTATTCGGAAAACGCACCCCAGCGATCCAGAATCGCCTCCGCCAGCCGGAGCAGCGCGGTGCGGGGCTTCCCACGACCGGGTGCTTCCCCCTTGTTTCCGGCGATCCATTGGTCCGTCAGCTCCCGAAGATAGGGCAACGCGGACGCCGGACCGCCTTCGAGCAGGATCTCCCCGGTCCGGACCCGTGGCCAGAGGACAAGGCAAGCCCGGTGGTAGGATCGCTCATAGGTAGCTCCCGTGTTCCCCGTGGCTTCGGTGACGCGTTGTTCATCCGGAGGCTCATCCTTTAGCGCGCCGATGGGAAGTAGCTCTGCCCCCTGAAACCGCAGCTTCCCGAAATCCACTACCTCCCCGGTGATCGCACGGAAGCCGTCCAGATCGAAGGTTGGATCGTCCGGATACGCGATTTCAAAGTCCGCGTCGTCGTCAGGCTCTTCCTCGTCGTCAGACCAATCCCGCCAGCGTCTGGACGAACGGGGCTCGTAGACGATCTCGGCAGCGCCGGTTTCCTCGATATGGACGATCGCCAAATGCAGGGCCAGGTCCGCGGCTTCGGCGGCGTCACGGAGAACCTTGGCCACGGCCGCATCCCGGTTCTTCAACGCGGTGAAACCCAATCCCTCGGGCGTGTATTCGTGGTCCAGAAGACAGACCAGCTTGCGGGCCGCCGGCGGCTTCCCGAACCAGGTGCGCAAGAGGCGGGTCGCCTCCACGGCTTGTGGGCGGTGGTCGGGTGCCGCGAGGATTGAGCCGGTGTGAGCGCGTCCTTGAATCAGGTTGTAAACCAGGCAAACCCGGTAGCCCTTCGTGATCGGGAGCACCTCGTGCTGGCAGTCCGCGTAGAACGCCGCGTAGGCGAGTTCGGACGGCTCTTCGGTGAGGAGGCTGAGCGTGGCTTCCCTGCCTTGGTGCCGGATCACCAGATCGCCGCCCGCATGCCGGGAAGGCAGGGAAATGACCAATGTTCCGAACATCCCTGGCGCTTTCTCCGTATCCCGGTGGGTTACGAAGAAGCTACCGGGTCCATAGATCAGCAGTTTGTAGAACTCCGCGAGCACCGGTGTCTCCAGACATCCCAGCTCTCGGGCGCAAGTGGTCACGATTCCTTCGAGCGTCGCGTCCCAGGATTTCCCAGTGATCTTGACCTGGTCAGGTGCCATCTGCCAGACCTTGCGCACTGCGGGATCCACGACCGTCTCCTCGCCCCGCCCATAAGGAGCCACTTCCGCAAGCCGGAGCCACTCCTGCGCCTGCTTGGCTGGGACCGGAAAGGAAAGCTGTCCGCCGCCCTTCGCAGTGATCTTCGGCAGCGCCACCTCGCGCCGCCCCGTCGAAAAGTAATCCCCCGGCCTCTCGATGGTAGCCAGGAGCTGCGTCAACGGTTGCAGCGCCGGGTCTTCCTCGATCGGGATCGGCGGATGGGCCATTGGAAAAGCTCCTTCCGTCAGGAAACGCTGGCGGCCGCTGCGGCAATGATTGCGAAAAAACTCTCCGGTTGAAGACTGGCACCACCAATGAGTCCACCGTCGACATCCGGCTGCGCCATCAATTCCACCGCGTTGTCCGGCTTCATGCTGCCGCCGTATTGGATGCGAATCTGCTGGGCGACGCCGCCGAACAACTCGGCGAGCACGCTCCGAACAAACGCGTGCGCCTCTTGCGCCTGGGCCGGGCTGGCAGTCCGTCCGGTCCCGATCGCCCAAACCGGCTCGTAGGCCACGACCACCCGAGCCGCTTGATCCGCCGAGACACCGGCGAGGCTTCCCTGCAATTGCGTGCGGCAGACGGTTTCTAACTTCCCGGCATCGCGCTCATCGAGTGTTTCGCCGATACACAAAATCGGGGTAAACCCGCCAGTCAATGCGGCGAGCACCTTCTTGTTGATAAAGGCATCCGTCTCCCCGAAGTACTGGCGACGCTCGCTGTGGCCGAGCACGACGTGGGTTACCCCCAGTTCCGCCAGGAAAGGCGCGCCAACCTCACCGGTGAACGCGCCGCTCGCCTCCGGATGCATGTTCTGGGCGCCGAGTCCTACCAACGAATGGCCGAGAAGAAACTCGGAAGCCTTCGGGATCGAAGTGAACGGAGGAACGATGACCACATCACTCGCGCAGGAGGTCCCGAACATGGGAAGGAAGGTCCGGAGAAACGCAGCCGCTTCCGGCCGGGTCTTGTTCATCTTCCAGTTAGCGGCAACGATCGGGCGACGAGAGGACATGGTCGCCACCTAGCCACGGGGTCTGGCGGTGTCAAGCTGGGATGATCCTCACCGCGTGCAAGCCGGGCAAACCCCGTAAAACTGCAGCTCGTGGTAAAGATTGGTGAAACCCGATCCTGCGGAAATCTCCCGTTCCAACGTCTCCACCGGACAGGAGATATCCAGCGACTCCACACTGCCGCAGCCGGTGCAGATGAGGTAGTCATCATGGCGGTCCGAGTAGCGCATCGTGTAATGGGCCGAGCGATCGTGAAAGCCGAGCCGCCGGATCACGGAGTGCTCTTCCAGACGAATGAGCAACCGATAGACGGTGGCCTTGTCGCAACGGCCTTCGAGGGCAGTGGCCAAACCGGCCAACGTCATGGGCTTGGCCGCCTCGACCAGCGCCTGAAGGATGTCCTCCAGAGCTTTCGTGCGCCGCAATCCCGCAATTCGACAGCGATCGAGCGCGTCCTGGGTCAATTCTGCAGGGGTCTTCTCCAATTCGCCGCATCCTAAACGATTCGCGCGGGATTTCCATCCCCAGGTTCGTCGCCGCCAGGGGCAACGGCAAAGCCAAAGGCCTGGATGAAGGAACGGAACTCCTCGACCAAGCAGAAGGAGACGACAACGCCGCAGCTTCCTGAGCCATCGTTCGCACCGGGAACCCGGACGTTTCCCGATTGCGCTGAATCGTCCTCCATATTTGCTCGGGAGCCGCAGCTATCTTGCTCGGGCTCCGGAGCGTTTTGCCGCCAACGTCTCGCGAAACGCCATAAAATTGGAGTTCCGCACGAGGATCGTGAAGCTATTTGCTGCAAACGTTGGGCTAAATGGCTCTATCGATGAAATGATTTGCTGCATCGATGAAGCTCGATTGGCAAACGTTCGTGCATAGTTGGAGAACGGCCGGGGGGAGGACGATATTCATGGCGGAGCCTGGTAAGGTGGACATCTTGTCCGCCCGTAACCTACGGTGCTCCCCACTATCTCAAAGCCGGTCAGTCCCACCTCCTTCCGTCCGCTCTCCGCTTCTCACGATCTTCCCCTGCGCCACGGGAACCTCAGCAAGCTTCTTTGGGGCTTCGACTTTGGCCTCTGTGGACTCTGTGATCTCTGTGGTGAAAATGATCCCTCTTCACCACAGAGGACACCGAGAGCACAGAGGGAATGCGATCGGCGATGGAGCGATTCTCCCCACCCTGCAATCTCGTCACGGGCGGCCACATTCACCTACCTCCACGAATGCCGTCAAAGCTTGCGGCCTCGACGCAACCGTGGCAACGAACCCCCGCTCCGGGCTCCGGCTTCCGGCGCGCGCTGCCGCGGCGGCCTCCAGCGCGGTGCCCTACGCTTTTTTCATTCGGACTGGGCGGAAACCGATGAAGTAGTCCCGGATGACAGGATCGTTCCCGTCGCGGTCCGCAGAGCGGCAGTACCGAGCCGGGAAGCCCCAGCTCCCGCCGCGCAGCACACGGATCCCACCATTGGAAGGCCCAATTGGATCGGTAACGGTGGTCGAGCCAAGATTCGGGATATACCAATCCGCGCACCATTCCCACACGTTTCCGTGACAGTCGTAAAGTCCCCAGGCGTTGGGGCGCTTTTGACGAACGGGATGGGTTTTGCTTCCGGAGTTTTGGTCATACCACCCCAACTCATCGAGCTTGGCGCCGGGAAGATTCCACGGCCCGGAAGTTCCCGCCCGGCAGGCGTATTCCCACTGCGCCTCCGTCGGCAGGCGATAGTCCCAGCCCGGATGTTTCTCCGAGAGTTTCGCGCACCACGCCACCGCATCGTCCCAATTGACGTTTTCCACCGGAGCCTCCGGGCCAGAATCTTTAAAACTACTGGGATTGTTCCCCAGGACCGACTCCCATTGGGACTGGGTCACCGTTGCATCCGCGATCTCGAAGCCACGGGTCAAGGTCACTTCGTGGAGATCCTCATCGTCGTAGCGGCCCTCTTCGTTTTCCGGGCTCCCCATCTGGAACTTCCCCGGCTGAATTGGGATGAACTTCATTCCAAGCGTAGCCGCGAAATCCGGAACCGTCGGCCCTTCTACCGCAGGATCTCCCGTGGGCGCATAATGCCGGTCCAGGTCCGTGATCAAACGATGGAGATGAGCATTGAAATCCCGTCCGTGATCGACCAGAAATCCATGTCGGCGTCGCAAGGGCGCCAAACTCCCGGTCAGCACATCAGGCCCTGGCATGGTGGCGCCGGCCAGGAGCAGAGGCACCACCGGTATCTTGCGCTCCAGCGCGGCCTCGATCTCAATCCGCACGAAATCATCGTCGCGATCGTTCCGGGCACGGAGCAAGTCGGCCCACTGTGGACCAATCACGGCCAGAAGGACATCCGCCTTGCCGACCCAGGACCCCAGATAATCCACGAAATCCGCGCCAGGCGGGATCGTGTCCACATCCATGAAGACATGCCCCGTCCCGTAATGTTGTTCGAGCCGCTCATGAATCCGGGGAACGATCCCGACCGCCAGACCATGAAGATCCTCCCGCCGGTAGGAAATGAAGATGCGGAGACTCGGCATTGGGACGGGCGGACGTTACCAGAGGCATGACGAGTGTCAAACCAGTCCCCGGCCTTCGGTGGGAAGAGCTCGGGAGAGGAGAGCTTGAGAAAGGAGCAGGGAATTGGGCCACTCAAGCGGATCAGGCCCAACGGGCCGGGACAGGACAGCCCAGGGCGAAGTCCTGGGATTCTCGAATCAATAGACCGGAGCGCTGAAAGCGCGAGACAACCGGCGATTCCTCCCTAGGCTGTCCATCCGCATGGCCCAATCGTTGTCCAACCTTCACGTCCACCTCATCTTTAGCACGAAGAACCGTCATCCCTGGCTCGCGGCGGAATGGCGGACGGATGTTTGGCGTTATTTGGCGGGCGCGTTCGATGGCCAGAAATGCCATGCGCTGAAGATCGGAGGCGTGGCCGATCACGTCCATGCGTTGTTCGACCTGCACCGCACCGTGGCCTTGAGCGACGTCGTGGGCCAGATCAAGGCGGAGTCCAGCAAATGGATCAAACAGGACAAGAAGATCGGAGATTTTGCCTGGCAGGCCGGGTATGGGGCATTCGCGGTGAGCGCATCGAACCTGGATCAGGTAGTGGATTACATAGCCCGCCAGGAGGAGCATCATGCCAAGACGACGTTTCAGGACGAATTCCGGGCGTTCTTGGAGCGGCACCGGGTGCCGTACGATGAGCGGTATGTTTGGGATTGATGGCGCGTTTTGGCGAAATCGAACGGTTGTTCCGCCCCTTCAGGACGGGATGATGATCGGCGTGGAACCCAGGCCTTCGGTCGCCTCCGGCTCCCTTCGACCTGGGCTATCTTGTCTTGGCCTTTCAGGCCTATCGAATCCCGATTCAGGCCCAAAGGGCCGAGACAGGATAGCCCAGGGCGAAGTCCTGGGACTCGTGTGCGAAACGACCGAAGCGCTGAAAGCGCGAGACAACCGCCGCGATGACCCTGGGATTCATGGGCGCGGTTTCGGACCCATCGAAGGGTTGTCCCGCCCCTTCAGGACGGAATCCAAATCCATCCCGATACCCAGGCCTGCGGTCGCTTTGGGCTCCCTTCGGCCTGGGCTATCTTGTCTTGGCCTTTCAGGCCAATCACAGCACCGCATCACGCCCAACGGGCCGAGGCGCTTCGCGGGTTGAGAGGGTATGGTTGATCGTTGATGGGGTCGCCAGCGTCGCTCTCAACTCTCGACCAAAAACGGTCAATTCCACCCAGGCCCAACGGGCCGTGACAAGATAGCCCAGGGCGCAGGGAGCGAACAGCGACCGGAGCCCTGGGTTTGTCACGCACCAACATGCGAAGCGCTGAAAGCGCGAGACAATCGGCGGATTGACCGGGTTTTCGCGCCTTCTTTCTCACGCTCTCTGCTCTTCACGCTCTTCCCCAGCACCCCGGGAACCTCAGCAAGCTTCGGTTGGTAAGGCGGCGACAAGTCGCCCGCAGTCCGATGGTGGAGCGCCGTCAACGGTTTCCACCGAACAGCCCGCCAAACAAGCCTCGGCGTCCGCTCCGGACCCCGGCCTGCGCCTCCGCTTCCGGCACGGGCTGCGCCGCGGCCTCCAGCTGCGGCTCCGGCGCGGTGCCCACCGCTTTTGTCATTCGGACTGGGCGGAAACCGATGAAGAAGTTCCGGTCGCCAGGATTGCTCCTGAAGCGGTACGCAGAGCGGCAGTTCTGAGCCGGGTGGTACCAGCACCCGCCGCGCAGCACACGGTGCCCACCATTTGGCGAACCTTGAGGGTCGGCGACGTCACTAGGAGGGTAGTCGCCATACCAATCCGCGCACCATTCCCAAACATTCCCGTGCATGTCATGAAGGCCCCAGGCGTTGGGCTTGAGGGCGCCCACGTCGTGGGTGCGGCCTTCGCTGTTTTTGTTATACCACGCGTATTCAGCGAGGCGGGCTTCGTCGTCTCCGTAGCAATATTCCCTCGTGCTGCCCGCCCGGCAGGCGTATTCCCACTGCGCCTCGGTGGGAAGGTCACCACCAATCCATTGCGCGAACCTGCGGGATTCATCCCAATCCACTCCAACGACCGGCTGGCGCTCGCCATTCCATTCGGAGTTGTTCCAGTATTTCGGCTCCGTGGCTTTGGTTTCATTTAGAAACACGGCGTATTGTCCGTTGGTCACCGGATGCGCCGCCATCCAGAAGTCCTGGGTCAAGGTCACCAAATGGCCTTCGCGAAGAAATGTCCCGGCCGGAGTCCGCACGAAGGTGATCCCGGTGCGCGGCTCCACCCAGATGCCTTCGTCCACCGCGTCCGCCACTTCCCGCCCTTGACGGGTAAGCAGCCCGGCGGCGAGTCGGCGTAAGTCGCTCTTGGACGGGGCGTCGTGAGCCAGGGTTTCCAAGACGTCGAGGACGGCATCCGGCAAGCGCGGCCGGGATTGGAGACATTGGAGGAGACGGATTCGTCCCCCTTCGTCCCGCGCGGCGATCTGTTCCAGGATCGGCGTGGCGGGGAATTCGGTGCTTTCCTCCACGCAAAGCGAAGCCATGCGCATGACGGCGGGATCGCTCAAATCTTGCCCCAGGAGCACGCGGTAAAACGTCTCCGCCTCCACCTGACTCGCTTGGCGCGCTGTGAGCAAGGCCGCTTCCCGCCACCACTTCGCCCCCGCCCGTTCCGCGACGAAGGCCACCTTGCCTTCCCGCAAGGCATGCTCGCTGGCGAGGAATTCTTGGAAGGTGAGGTGAAGGAAGCCGAGGTTTCCGCCGCCCGCTCCGGCGAGGATGCCGCAGTCGTTGCGCATTTGGCTTAAGAATTCTTCGCCATTGGCGCCGAGGCGAGGGTCATTGAACTCCTTGAGGCGGCCCTCCACCAAGGCGGCCAGTTCCGTGCGCGGGGCGTGGGTGCGATCGTCTTCCCCGTGGAGATGCCAGGCGATCAAGCGCAGCAGAGCACGGCACTTCGTGGAATCGAACCCGCCTTTGCGCCAATAGGACAGAAGGACGTCGACGCAATGACTGTAGAGCTCCGCGCGGCTGTGCGGGAGTTGGGCATTGCGATGGAAGACGACGCAGAGGATCGTCAGCATGAGCGGGTTGTAACATAGCGCCCGGAGGCGGCCGACGCGGTATTCGTCCTGCCCGAGGATGTCGAGCAGCCCGGTGGTTTTCTCCTTGGCCACGACAGGTCCGAGCGAGAGAGCTTCCATGGCGGTATCGAACCAACGCTTCACGAAGATCTCCACCTGCTCCCAGGGCAAGGCCTTGACGTGGAACTCCTGGAACACCGGCGGCAGCTTGGCTTCCCCGCCCACCCCGCTGAAGCGGGAGGTGAGGAGGAAACGATCGCCTTTGTCGAAGCGGGCATCGATGGCGCCTTGCAGGTATTGGAGGATGGCGTGGCGCATCGGACCGCTGACGACTTCGTCGAGGCCATCGAGAATCCAGAGGACTTTGCCGCGTGAAAAGAGCGCTTCGCCCGGGGACTCGCCGAGGGCATCGGCGGTTTTGGTAACGACCCAATGCCGGAGGAGATTGGTCCCGGCGGCGGTGATTTCTTCCGCCCGGAGATCCCGGAAACGGAGGAGGACGGGGACGGTGTCCGGCTCCAGGCCGAAGTCTTCCGGGGAGCGGGTGCCGGAGGCCAGTTCCCAAGCGATCTTCTTGGCCACGGTGGTCTTGCCCGCGCCGGGTTCCCCGAGAATGCAGACGGCTCGTTTGCGGGTCTTGGCGCTCCGGGAGAAGGTCAGCTTCATGACCTCATCCCAGGGCAGGTCCTCGCGTCGATCCGCCCGGCCCAAGGCGCCGAAGTCCTCCCGCCCCTCCGCGTCCACGGTGCCCATGGAGTGGATGGCTTGGAACTGGAGATCCACGTAAACCTCTGAAATGGGCAGGACGAGCTGGATGTCTTGGCCGAGGCCGAACATACCGATGTCTCCGGCTTCGCGTTCGAGGCGTTGGAGGTAGGAGCGGACTTGGACTTCGGGCGTGTTTTTGGACTTTCGGCCTCGCCCGGCATCGACCGATTGGAGCGCTTGAAAGATCTTGTACGCCAGATCGGCTTCGGTGGTGAACTTGCCGACGCAATGGGCCTTCGGACCACTCACCCGATCCCGGAAGGCATCGATGCGGGCGCGATTGGGATCGCACTTTGACGGTGACCACGCATGCTCCGGATCCATGAGGAAGAGGAGACGCGGCATTTCCAAGGCGGAAGCCCAGTCGTATTCCATCTCCGTGATGGAACGGTCCTCCCCTTCTGGAATCGTGCCGTAGCGAAAGGCGTAGATGCCCAGGTAGATATCGGATTCTTCGACCTTGGCTTTGCAGAGCTGCAAGGCGGAGCGGTCATCGGCGGCGAAGCGCTCCATTTCGATGGTATCGAATCCAGCTTCGCGGCAGGTATCGATGGCCTTGTCCCGATAAGTGGGAAGATCCTTCGCGGTGCTGCTGATGAAAACGACCCGTTTGCGATCCATGGGATTCCCCTAACGACATCCCGACCGGGGCGCAAGCGGAGAAATGACGCCTGTTCGTTTCCGGACGGGCAACATGCCCATCCTACTTCGGAGGAGTAGCCCACCCGAGGTGTCTCGCTGAACCGGAAACCAGGGTGGATTTGTCAGGAAAAAACAAACCCAAATTCGTGACAAACTCTTAACACGGTTCGCATCCCACGAACTGCAAATCCTGTCTATCCTGACTGATGCAAAACAACATTGCCGCAGCGTTACCCGACGACAACCTCAAAGCAGTCCTCGAAGACCTCAACGCAATCCGCCAGCAGCTCCCCTTTCTGAAAGGGATGACCGCCGCCGAGCGCCGTTCCGCGCCAAAATTGGGCAGCAAGTCCCGGGCCTTCACCGAGCGCGCCTTGATCTTGGCCACGTCCGATGACAGCTTCCTCCCGCGCAAGTTCAACGTCGAAGAGTTCCGCACGGACGTCGATCTCTTCCAAAAACTCGACCGGATCGACAGCGAATTGAGCCGCCTCCGCGAACTCGTTGCCGACACCCGCACCTTGGCCGGGAGCGACGCCTATGTCGCCGCCCTGGACGTCTACGCCGCCGCCAAGCGCAACGGCAAAGCCGAAGGCCTGGATGAATTGACCGATCTCCTCGCCCAACGTTTCGGCCGCCGCACCCAAGAAGAAGGAAGCGACGGCAGCAAAGCTTCCTGAGCCGACGACCGCACTGGGAACCCGGACGTTTCCCGATTGCGCTCCATCGTCCTCCGAAATTGCTCCGGTGCCGGAGAGAACCTGCCCGGGCTCCGGAGCGTTTTGCTGCCAAAGTCTCGCGTAATGCGGCGAAGTTCGTGTTGTGCGGGAAACATGTGGAGCTGTTTGCTGCAAACTTTGGGCAAAGAGGCTCGGGCGATGGAGCCATTTGCTGCAACCATCGAGCTCGGCGGGCAAAGTTTCGTGCTTTTTCGGGGAGCGGCGGAGTTCTGGTGACTCTTCACCCAGCTTATTTCTCTCCCGCTTCAGCTCTCACGATCTTCCACCTGCCAACCGCTCGAAGCTGTCACCAGCTTCGCTACACGCCCAGCCTCGTAGCGAAGCCGCTGCTGCGGCATCGGGCGGGACCGGCGTTGATTCCACCCGCCAACCGCCCGAAGCTGTCACCAGCTTCGCTACATGCCCGGCCTCGTAGCGAGGCCGCTGCTGCGGCGTCGGGCGGGACCGGCGTTGATTCCACCCGCCAATCGCCCGAAGCGGTCACCAGCTTCGCTACATGCCCGGCCTCGTAGCGAAGCCGCTGCTGCGGCGTCGGGCGGGACCGGCGTTGATTCCACCCGCCAATCGCCCGAAGCTGTCACCAGCTTCGCTACATGCCCGGCCTCGTAGCGAAGCCGCTGCTGCGGCATCGGGCGGGATCAGCGTTGAATTCACCCGCCAACTGCCCGAAGCTGTTACCCTAGAAAGGAAAATGGGAACCGCGGATAACACGGATGGCACGGATGGCACGGATAAAGAGCCATATGCCCGGCTTTTTCCGCCTCCCTCTCTGAGTGAACCCAACGGTTGACGTAATCCTTTGATTATCCGCGCCATCCGTGAAATCCGTGGTTCTCATCACCGA